>Ga0308159_1004431_pt1 | contig 12868 bp, 12 predicted proteins | sample PhyCR1_FD_201040 | JGI IMG/M metagenome (GOLD analysis project Ga0308159, IMG submission 201040) | Phyllosphere microbial communities from UC Gill Tract Community Farm, Albany, California, United States - DLSLC.R1 | ecosystem: Host-associated > Plants > Phyllosphere > Unclassified | place: USA...
CAAGCGGGGCCTGTTCGTCTCGTCCGTCGTCGGGGCTCTGCAGGAGCTCGACGCCCTGCTGCTCGAGGAGGCCGTCGATCTGCCGGATCTCGCCGAGCGGATGTTCGACCACGTCTGGGACCACCCGGAGTTCCTCCGCCTGCTCACCTGGGCGCGGCTCGAGGGCCCCGGCTTCTGGGAGGAGGCGAGCGAGCGGCTCGGCGCCGTCCCGGCTCCCGAGATCCGGGTGCGGGAGTGGCAGGCGGCGGGAGCGATCGACCCGGCCTGGGCGCCGGACGACGTGTTCATCGCCCTGCTCGGCCTCTGCGAGATCTGGCACCTGACGCCGTTCTCGGACCGCTCGGGCGGGGACGCGGTGCGCGCGCGGCGCCGGGCGTTCGTCGTGCACGTCGCGGCGCTGGTGGCGGGGCCGCCGCCCGGCGCTGATGCGGTCAGTCCGCGGTCGTGAGCCGCTCGAGGTAGCCGGCGAACGCGAGCAGGTCCTCCTCGGGCCAGGTGCGCAGGGCCCGGTGCATCCGCTGGCGCTGCTCGCCGCCGAGGTGCGCCATACGCTCGCGGCCCAGGGCCGTCAGTGCGAGGAAGCGGGCGCGCCCGTCGTCGGGGTCCACGGTCATCTCGACCATGTCCAGCTCGGCGAGTTGGCGCACCTGTCGGCTGATGGCGCTCCGGTCGACGCCCAGCCGCTCGGCGGCGACGCTCGCGTGGACCGGGCCGCAGCGCTCCAGCATCCGCAGCAGCCGCAGGCCGAACGGAGGGAGCGACGGGTCGATCGCGGCCGCCGCGTCGCGCACGGCGCTGCGCACCTGCACCGCGAGCGCCGTGATCTGCTCCTCGACCTCGGCGAGCGCGCGCGGGGACGCCGCGCCGGGAACGGATCCCGGCGCGGCGTCGAGGACTCCCGAGGGAGTCATCAGCGGCGCTCGACCACGTCGATCGAGCCGGTCGGCCTCGCCTGGCCCACGGGACGCAGGCCCGCCTGGCCGTCGGCCGTCGCGATGAGCGCGTCCTCCGCGTCCTCGACCACGCGGGTCGAGCCGGTGGCGGGGGCCCCGGGCTCCGACTTCAGCTGGATCGCGTTCTTGGTGCCGAGGTCGACGTTCGGGAGCAGGATCACGGCGATCAGGGTGATGATCGCGAGCGGGATGCTGAAGAGGAACACGTCGCCGACGCCGATGCCGTAGGCGCTCTCGACGACGATGCGGAGCGGCTCGGGCAGGGTGGCGACCTGCGGGATCGTGCCGCTGCCCAGCGTCTGGGCGGCGAGCGCCTGATCGGCGGGCTCGAGGCCGGCCACGCCGCTGCCGATGCGGTCGGCGATCACGGTGCCGAGGATCGATCCGAGGACCGAGACGCCGATCGTGCCGCCGAGGCTGCGGAAGAACGTGACCGCGCTGGTGGCGACTCCGAGGTTCTTCACCTCGATCGAGTTCTGCACGACGAGGACGAGGTTCTGCATGAGCATGCCCAGGCCGGCGCCGAGGACGGCCATGTAGATCCCGACGAGCACCAGGTTCGTGTCGTAGCGCAGCGTGCTCAGGAGGTAGGTGCCGACGACCGCGAGGACGCCGCCCGAGACCATGATCGCCTTCCACTTGCCGGTGCGCGAGATGATGCCGCCGAAGATCGTCGAGGCGATCAGCAGGCCCGCCATCATCGGGATGGTGAGCAGACCCGACTGCGTCGGCGTCGCTCCGCGCGAGAGCTGCATGTACTGCGCGAGGAACACCGCGGTGCCGAACATCGAGACGCCGACCGAGACGCTCGCGACGACCGCGAGGCTGAAGGTGCGGTTCCTGAACATCCCCATCGGGATGATCGGCTCGTCGACCGTGAGCTCGACGATCACCGCGGCCACCAGCAGCACCACGGCGCCGCCGACCATGAGCGCGGTCTCCCACGAGGCCCACTCGAAGTTCTTGCCGGCGAGCGAGACCCAGATCAGGAGGAGGGACACGCCCGCGGCGATCAGGACCGCGCCGAAGTAGTCGATCTTCACCGTGCGCTTGGGGTGCGCGGGGAGGCGGAGGGTCACCTGGAGCAGCACGATCGCGACGATGGCGACGGGCAGCGCGATGAAGAAGTTCCAGCGCCAGCCGAACGCGTCGGTGACGACGCCGCCCAGGAGGGGGCCGCCGACGGTGCCGACGGCCATCACTCCGCCGAAGAGGCCGGCGTACTTGCCGCGCTCCCGGGGGCTGATGATGTCGGCCATGATGATCTGGCTCAGCGCCGCGAGACCGCCGGCGCCGAGGCCCTGGAAGACGCGGAACACGATCAGCATGTTCGTGTCCTGCGAGAAGCCCGCGGCCGCGGATCCGAGGACGAAGACCGCGAGGGCGAGCTGGATCAGCAGCTTGCGGTTGAAGAGGTCGGCGAACTTGCCCCAGAGCGGGGTCGAGACGGTGGTCGCCAGGAGGGTCGCGGTGACGACCCAGGTGTAGGCGTTCTGGTCGCCCTTCAGGTCCGAGATGATCAGCGGCAGCGAGGTCGAGACGACCGTGCCGGCGAGGATCGAGACGAACATGCCCAGCAGCAGGCCGCTGAGCGACTCCAGCACCTGACGGTGCGACATGGCCCCGTCGGGGCCTGCGGGGGTGTGGCGGTCCGGGGCGGAGGCCTCCGGAACGGTGCGCTGTGCGCGGGACATACGGCTCCTCGAGTGTGATCTGCGGTTCTAGTTGACCGGGGTCAACTATTGACCAAGAGCAACTATATAGCCGGGCGTGGGTTTTCGCCAGAGGGGCCGACGAACCGGTCGGAGGGGTCGCGAACGCAGGCGGGCGCGCCCCCGACCGCGACGGCAGCCGCTCAGCGCGACGAACGGACGGAGCCCCGCCGGCGGACGAGCACCACGCTCACGACCACCGCCGCGACGAGCACCGCGAGCACGGCCACCCCCGCGGGAGACCCGGCCGCCGCGCCGATCACAGCCCAGAGCACGGCGAAGCCGACCGTGGCGTAGATCAGCGCCCAGGCGGCGCAGCCCGGGACCATCGCGAGGAGGTAGACGAGCCAGCGCATCCGCGCCGCACCCGCCGCGGCGTTGACCACCGTCTGGAATCCGACCGTCAGGAAGCTCACCGTGACGGCGGGCGCTCCGTACCGGGCGAGCACCGCGGAGGCGCGCCGCATCGCCGGGGACTCCAGCCACCGGCCCCACCGGCGGGAGGCGACTCCCGCCGCGATCGCGCGCGCCAGCCAGTAGGTGGCCTGCGCACGGAGGAAGACGATGGCGAAGAGGGCCGCCAGCAGCTCCGCGAACCCCAGCTCGTCGAGGAGAGCGGGCACGGGGTCCTCCTTCTGCTCGAGCGGGGGTGCGAAGGCAAGGCTACCCTTCCCCGGAGCGCCCGCTCCGTCCTCCCGCCCTAGGCTCGACGCATGGACAACATCGACCGGAAGATCCTCGATCTGCTGCGCCAGAACGCCCGGGCGGGGTACGGCGACATCGGAGGGGTGGTCGGGCTGTCCGCCTCCGCCGTGAAGCGCCGCGTCGACCGCCTCGTGGCCGACGGCGTGATCCGCGGCTTCACCATCAAGGTCGATCCCGCGGTCGACGGCATGGCGACGGAGGCGTACGTCGAGCTGTTCTGCCGCGGCACCGTCGCCCCCGACGAGCTGCGCCGGATCCTCTCGGCGGTGCCCGAGGTCGTCGACGCCGGCACCGTCACCGGATCCGCGGACGCCATCGTGCACATCCGCTCGCGCGACATCCCGAGCCTCGAGCTCGCGCTCGAGAAGGTGCGCATCGCGCCGAACGTCGACCACACGCGCTCGGCGATCGTGCTCTCGCGCCTGATCCAGCGCGGCGAGGCGTAGCGGGGGCTCGGCTCCCTGCGAGCGGGCGGGCTCAGTGCGAGCGGCCGGCGACCACGTCGGCCAGGCTCGCGAGCGGCGAGGTGGACGCCCTCCCCCGGGCCTCGGCGCCGTCGGCCAGGCCGTACGCCGTGTAGAGCGTCGTCACCGCGAGCCAGCGCAGCGGCTCCGGCTCCCACCGCCGCACGCGGTGGTCCACCCACGGCAGCTCCGTGAGCGGGGTGCGCTCGCCGAGCACCAGGTCGCGGAGGGTCCTCCCGGCCAGGTTGGTCGCCGTCACCCCCGTGCCGACGAAGCCGCCGGCCCTGCCGAGCCCCGTGGCGCGGTCGAGACCGACGGTCGCGTGCCAGTCGCGCGGCACTCCGAGAACGCCCGACCACACGTGGTCGATCCCCACTCCCTCCAGCACCGGGAAGAAGCGCTCGAGGATCCCGCGCAGCATCCAGAGCGTGCGCGGGTCGGTCGCCCCGTCGACGTCGATCCGGGAGCCGTAGCGGTACGGCACTCCCCTGCCGCCGATCGCGATGCGGTCGTCGGCCGTGCGCTGCGCGTACATGTAGGCGTGCGCGAAGTCGCCGAGCGTCTCGCGTCCCGCCCAGCCGAGCTCGTCCCACACCGCGAGCGGCAACGGCTCGGTCGCGACGAGCGAGGAGTTCATCGGCAGCCACTCCCGGCGGTGACCGGCGAGCTCGGCGGTGAAGCCCTCGGTGGCGCGCAGCACGATGTCGGCGCGGACGGTTCCGCGCGCCGTGACGGCGGCTCCGGGGCGGATCTCGTCGACCCGGGTGTCCTCGTGGATCACGACTCCGAGCGCCTCGACGGTGCGCGCGAGTCCCGCCGCGAGCTTCGCGGGATGGATCCTGGCGCAGTGCGGGTGCCACATGCCGGCCGAGGTGCCGCTCACGGCGATCCGCGCCGACGCCTCCGCCGCGTCGAGCAGCTCGACGTCGGTGTGGGCGCGGGCCCGGGCGGCGGCGACCGTCGCCTCGAGGCGCCGCTTCTGCGCCGGACCGCGGGCCACCTGGTACTCGCCGCCCTTGACGATGTCGGCGTCGATGCCTTCGGCGGCCGCGACCCGGATCACCTCGTCGACCGTCTCGTTCACCGCGAGCTGGAACCGGTCGACCGCCTCCCGGCCGTGGCTGCGGGCGTAGGAGGAGACGCCTCCGGTGATCTCGTTCGTCAGCCAGCCGCCGTTGCGGCCCGACGCCCCGAAACCGGCGAAGCGCTGCTCGAGCACCGCGATCCGCAGATCCGGAGCGGCCTTCTTCAGGTAGTAGGCCGTCCAGAGGCCCATGTAGCCGGCGCCCACGATGCAGACGTCGACGTCCAGCGGCCCCGGGAGCGCGGGCCGCGGCTCCGGTCGCCCTAGCGAGGACCACCAGAACGACACGTCGCCGTTGACCGGCTCCCGGGACGGCATCGGGTCAGTAGGCCATGCCGGGGAAGGCCGACATCATCTCCGAGAAGAGCGCGCCGGTCCAGATGACGACGATGAGGAACGTCACCGCGACGACGCCGAGGAAGATCCAGAGCGGCAGGAGGCCGCCGCCGGTGACGCGCTTGACGACGACGCTGCGGCCGATGACGTACACGTACGGAGCGGCCAGGAACGCCCACGCCCAGTGGAACGGGCGCTGGATCCCGGCGCGCTTCAGCTGCCGCCAGTCGAGGAACGCGAAGACGACCTCGGCCGCGTAGATCAGGAACCCGATGACCTGCACCGCGCCGAGGCCGAGGAGGTAGGCGGTCGAGACACCCATCGACGACGTCGTGCCGTAGGCCGAGCTCATCGCCGACTCGACGACGAGGCTCGGCGGGAGCAGCAGCACCGACAGGGCCGAGAGCAGCGGCAGCAGGACGACGACCCAGATCCAGGGCGTGGCGCTGACGATGCTCGTGTCGCGAGGCTGCTGCGCGGGGCGCGAGGGCGCGGAGGCATAGGGCTGAGCGGGGGTCTGCGCGGCGTAGGGGTTCTGCTGGGCGTAGGGGTTCTGCGGCGCGTACGGGTTCTGCTGCGCGGGCTGCTGCGCCGACGGCTCCTGCGGCACGGGAGCCTGCTGACCGTACCGGGGCTGCTCCCCCGGCGCCTGCTGGCCGTACCGCGGCTGCTCCCCCGGCGCCTGCTGGCCGTAGCCACCGGTGGGGGCGACCGGTCCCGGAGCCGCCGGCCCCGTGGCCGACTGCCCCGAGGCCGACTGCCCGTACGTCGTCGACTGCCCGCTCGACGTCTGCCCGTAGAGCGGCGCGGGCGGAGTCACGGGCGCGGCGGGCGGTGCGGGAGGCGTCGCCGCCGGGGCGTCGCGGAGCGAGTCCGTCCAGCCGGTCCCGTCCCACCAGCGCTGCCGCGGCGATCCGGCGGGGTCGGGGTACCAGCCGGCCCGCGGTCCGGACGAGGCCTGCGCCTCGCCGCCGCCCGCGGTCGACCCGGCCGCCGTGTTCTCGTTCTCGTCGGTCATGGCGTTCTCCGCATCCCCGTCGGGCTCCCTGCCCGCAGTCCTCCTGAAGGCTAGCGTCGCGGAGCCCGCGGCGGCCTGAGCGTGCCCGGCGAGCATCCGATGAGAGGGCGATGAGGGCGGGCCTCATCAGGAGGGAGGAGATCGGGCCCCGGGCAGGGCGCGACGCGGCGGTGCTCGCCTACGGTGAGGCCATGTCCACGCCGCGCCGCTCCCGTCCGCTCCTCGTCGCGCTCGCCCCGCTGCTGGCCGCGCTGTTCGCCGCGTTCTGGATCACCGCCGAGATCGGCCGGCTCGCCGCTCCGGGCGCCGCGCTCGCGTTCGCGGTGCTCCTGGGACCCGTCGCGCTCGCGATCGGCCTCAGCACCATCCGCCCGTCCGTCGCCCTCGCCCTCGTCCTGGCCGTCCCGCTCCTGCAGCTCGTCCGCCTGCCCGGCGCCGACTCCACCACCTGGCCGATCCTCGAGGGCTCCCTGATCGTGGCGTTCGCGGTCGCCCGACGGGCCGGCACGCGCCTGCGCTGGGGCGCCCTGCTCGTCGGCGTCGCGTGGTCGACGGCCGTGGGCTTCTCGCTCGTCTTCTCGGCGGGCTGGCTCAGCTGGATCGGCATCGGCGAGACCTTCGAGCACCCGCAGCTGGCGCTCGGCTGGGCGCTCAGCCTCACCGCCGTGCACGCGCTGCTCTGGGCGGTCTGCTGGACGGCCGGCACCGCCCTCCAGTTCGCCGCGCGCACCGAGGCCGCGAGCGAGCGGATCGAGAGCACCGAGCGCGAGCTGCTCATCGCGGGCTACGAGCTGCGGGCGCTGAAGGAGCGGAGCGAGATCGCGCAGGAGGTGCACGACGTGCTGGCGCACTCCCTCGCCGTCGTGATCGCGCTGGCCGACGGGTCGCGGTTCCTCCGGCGTTCGGAGGCGGAGGCGGGCAGCGGATCGACCGAGACCTCTCTCCTGCGCATCGCCGAGACGTCCCGGTCGGCGCTCGTCGACCTCCGGGGCCTGATCGAGGGGCTCACCGAGGAGACCGACCGACCCCAGCCCGGGCTGGCCGACCTCCCGGAGCTCGTCCGCCGCTTCGAGGGCACCGGAGTGCAGGTCGAGCTGCGCGAGCTCGGCGACCCCGCCGACCTGGCGCCCGCGCAGCAGCTCGCCGTCTACCGCATCGTGCAGGAGAGCCTGACCAACGTGCTCAAGCACGGCGGCGCCGGGCCGCACGCCTCCGTCTCGCTCACCTGGGACGGACCGGGCCTCCTCCTCGCCGTCGCGAGCCGCCCGGGCGGCGAGGCCCCCGCCGCGCACCCGGCCCGTCGGGGCTTCGGCCTCGCCGGGATGGAGCACCGCGCCCGGCTGGCGGGCGGCTGGCTCACGTCCGGCCCCGACCCGGACGGGTCCTTCCTCGTCACCGCGTTCCTGCCGACCGCCACCGCGGCCCTGCAGCGCCGCGAGGCCCACGCGTGAGCGCGCCGATCCGCGTCGCCGTCGTCGACGACCAGGAGCTGTTCGTGCACGGCCTCCGCATGCTGCTCGAGTCGCAGCCCGACCTCGTCGTCGCGGGCACCGCGCACGACGGCGAGGCGGCGCTCGCACTCGTGGACCGGGAGCCGCTCGACGTCGTGCTGATGGACATCCGCATGCCGCTGCTCGACGGGCTCGAGGCGACCCGGCGGATCACCGGCGGCGAGGGCGCCGAGCGCACGAGCGGTCCGCAGGTGATCGTGCTGACGACGTTCCGGCAGGAGGAGGCGGTGTTCCGTTCGCTGCGCGCCGGCGCGAGCGCGTTCCTCACGAAGGACTCGACGCCGGAGCAGCTGCTCGCGACGGTCCGTGCCGTGGCCGCGGGCGATGCTCCGCCGGTCGCCGCCGACGCCCTGGTCCGCCGGTTCGCGCACGTCCACGGCGAGCGCCGACCGGAGGAGGTCCTCGCGGCCCTCTCGCCGCGGGAGCGCGAGATCTACGCCCTCGTCGCCAAGGGCCTGACCAACGCCGCCGTCGCCGGAGCGTCGTTCATCAGCGAGGCCACGGTCAAGACGCACGTGCGCAGCATCCTGGTGAAGCTGGGGCTGCGCAGCCGCGTGCAGATCGTGGTGCACGCCTACGAGAACCGGCTGGTCTGAGCCGCGCGCGCCTCCTCCGCCAGGATGGAGGCATGCCGCACCTGATCCGCGCCCGCGCCGCCCTCTTCGACATGGACGGGACGCTGGTCGACTCGACCGCGGTCGTCGAGACCATCTGGCGCTCCTTCGCCGACCGCTTCGGCCTCGACCGCGCGATGATCCTCGCCTCCGTGCACGGGGTGCGCGCCGAGGACAGCGTGCGCCGCTTCGCCCCGCCCGGCAGCGACGTCGCCGGCATCGTGGCCGAGCTGAACGCGTACGAGCTCGAGCACACGGAGGGGACGGTCGAGATCCCGGGCGCCGTCGCGTTCCTCGCGGCCCTGCCTCGCACCCGCGTCGCCCTCGTCACTTCGGCGAGCCCCGCCCTCGCCGCCGGCCGGCTCGCGGCCGCCGGCGTCCCCTCCCCCGACGTCGTCGTCACCGCCGACGACGTCCTGCACGGCAAGCCCGCCCCCGACGGCTACCTCGCCGCCGCCGAGCGCCTGGGCGTCGTCGCCGCCGACGCTGTGGTCTTCGAGGACGCCGAGGCGGGCGTCCGCGCGGGCCTCGCGGCCGGCATGCGCGTCGTCGTGGTCGGCGGGCACGAGAGCCCGAGCACCGAGGGCCTGCCCCGCATCGCCCACTACTCCGACGCGCGGGTGGACGTCGACGGGGACGACCTGCTGATCGACCTCGGCTGACGGCAGCGGGCCCCCGCGATCCGAGGATCGCGAGGGCCCGCTGCAGGGGAGGCGAGGATCAGAAGTCGAACTCGCCGATGTTCTCCGAGTCGAACACGAACGGGTCGCCGAGGAGCACGGTCGCGTCCTCGCCCACCTCGAACGTGCCCAGGTCGCCCGCCTCGAACGAGTCGCCGGTCTCGCCGGTGATGTCGCCGTCGATCAGGGCCTTCGCCGCGTAGGCCGCGAGGTAGCCGAGGTCTCCCGGGTTCCACAGGGCGAACGCGGTGACGGTGCCGTCCTCGACGTACTCGCGCATCTGGTTCGGCGTGCCGAGACCGGTCAGCGCGACCTTCCCCTTGTAGTCCGAGGTCGAGAGGTAGCGCGCGGCCGCCGCGATGCCGACCGTGGTGGGCGAGACGATGCCCTTGAGGTCGGGGTGCGACTGCAGCAGCGCCGCCGTCTTGTCGAACGAGGTCTGGTCGTCGTCGTCGCCGTAGACGGTGTCGACGAGCGTGACGTCGGGGTGGTTGGCCTCGAGCTCCTCCTGCATCAGCTCGATCCAGGTGTTCTGGTTCGTCGCGTTGGCCGACGCCGAGAGGATCGCGATCTCGCCCGAGTCGCCGATCTGCTCGGTGATCAGGTCGACCTGCGCCTTGGCGATGCCCTCGGCCGTGGCCTGGTTGATGTAGAGGTCGCGGCAGTCGGCGTTCGTGTCGGAGTCGAAGGTGACCACCTTCACGTCGTTGTCGCGGGCCTCGTTCAGCGCGTCGCAGATCGCCTTCGGGTCGTTCGCCGAGATGACGATCGCTCCGGCGCCCTGCTGCGTGAGCGTGTTGATGTAGGAGACCTGGGCGTCGGGGGTGGCCTCCGACGGCCCGACCTCGGCGTAGCTGCCGCCGAACTCCTCGATCGCCTTCTCGCCTCCGGCGTCGGAGGTGTCGAAGTAGGCGTTGCCGAGGTTCTTGGGGAGGAAGGTGATCGCGTAGTTCGCGTCCCCTCCGCCCTCGGAGCCGGAGCCCGCGTCGGAGTCGCCGCCGGCGGAGCATCCGGTCGCGACGAGCGCGAACGCGACCGCCGCTGCGGTCACGGAGCCCAGACGCCGGAGCGTGCGGCCCTTCGTGGGAAACGTCATCGTTTCGTCCTTTCGATGTGAGGTGCGGGGGCGGCGCTCGCCGTCCCCGTGCGGGAGGTGCTGTCGGTGCGGACCGGTCACGGGCGGGTGCCCGGGGCCGATCGGGGTGTCCCGGAGCGGGTGCGCTTCTTCTGCACCCACGCCAGGAGGCTGGTGGTCACCACCGAGAGCACGAGGAGCACTCCGGTGATGATGTTGATGACGTCGGAGGTGACGTTGGCCAGGCGGAGCGCGCTGGCGAGGATCCCGATCAGGACGACGCCGGCGAGCACGCCGTGCAGGGCGCCGCGGCCGCCGAAGATCGAGACGCCGCCGAGCAGCACCGCCGCGATCACCTGGAGCTCGAGGCCCGTGGCGTTGTCGCCGCGGGCGGATCCGTAGCGGAGGGTGAAGTAGACGCCGGCGAAGGCCGACACCACTCCCGAGAGCAGGAACAGGACGAACTTCGTCCGGTTCACGTTCACGCCCGAGAAGGCGGACGCCTCGTCGTTCAGTCCGATCGCGTAGATCCCGCGGCCGAAGGAGGTGAAGTGCAGGAGCACCGCGAACACGATCGCGAGGATCACGATCGGCACGACGATCGTCGGGACGGGCGAGTCGCCGATCTTCGAGGTCGCCAGGTCCGTCCAGAACTCCGGGAAGTCGGTGACGGCGGTGGTGCCGAGCAGGCCCACGGCCAGACCGCGGTAGAGCGCGAGCGTGCCGATCGTGACGGCGAGCGAGGGCAGGCCGACCACCGTGATCAGGAACCCGTTCAGCGCTCCTCCCACCGCGCCCGCCAGCAGGGCCACGAGCGCGGCGACCGCGAACGGGGCGCCGGCCTGGGTGAGGATCCCGGTCAGCACGCTCGCGAGCCCCACCGTCGAGGCGACGGAGAGGTCGATCTCGCCCGTGACGATGATCAGCGTCATCGGCAGGGCGATCAGCAGCACCGGGGCGATGTCCAGGAGGAGGTAGGTCACGGTGATCGGGCGGTCGAAGTTGCGCACCGTGGCCGACGCGACGAGCACGACGAGTACGAGCAGCACGATGATCGCGGTCTCTCGGGTGAGCAGCAGGCGCCGGAGGCGTCCGTGACCGTAGTCGCGGTACGTCCGCGCCGTCCGCACGGCGGTCGTCTCGGTCGAGAGAGAGCTCATCGCGCGTCGTCCCTTTCTGCCAGGAGCCGGCGGGACTGCCGGATCGAGAGGACGCGGTCGAGCACGATCGCGCCGATGATGAGGACGCCGACCACGGCGCGCTGCCAGAAGTCCTGCACGCCGAGGATCGGGAGCGCCCGGTTGATTGTCAGGAGCAGGACCGCGCCGAGCGCGGCGCCCCAGACCGTGCCCGAGCCGCCGAAGATCGCGACGCCTCCGATGACCGCCGCGCCCACCGCGTCGAGCTCCCAGCCGGAGCCCGCCTGCGAGTTGACCGTGCCGTAGCGGGCCGCGTAGAGCACGCCGGCGAGCCCGGTCAGCGCCCCGCTCAGGACGAAGGCGGTGAGGATCCGGCGCGTGACGGGCAGGCCGTACAGGCGCGCCGCGTCGGGCTCGGAGCCGATGGCGTAGAACTCGCGCCCGGCCCGGAGGTTGCGCATGCAGTAGCCGGCGACGACCAGCACCACGAGGGCGATGATCGTGAGGATCGGGATGGTCAGGATCTGACCGGTCCCCAGCGCCAGGAAGTCCTTCGGCATGTCCGAGGCGTTGACCCGGTCGCTGCCGGCCCACGCGACGTTGATGCCGCGGTAGGCGTAGAGCGTGCCCAGCGTGATCACCAGGGCGGGCACCTTGGCGAACGCGACGAGGGCGCCGTTGATCAGTCCGAGCAGACCGCCGAAGAGGATCCCGGCCACGAAGACCACGATGATCGGCAGGCCCGGCACGTCCAGGAACAACCGTCCCGTGAGGTAGGCGGAAAGCCCGAGGATCGAGCCGACCGAGAGGTCCACGCTCCGGGTGATGACGACGATCGCCTGGCCGACCGCGACGAGCACGAGGATCGACGGCGTCAGCAGCAGGTCCCGCCAGCCGTCGGGGGAGAAGAGAAAGGACGGGTTCTTGACGGTCGTCACCGCGACGAGCAGCACGATCGCGAGCAGGATGCTCGTCTCGCGCGCCGTCGCGAAGCCGCGGAGTCCGCGGGAGAGGCCGCCGGAGGAGGGCGTCGGCCGTCCCGTCGAGGGCGCGGTGGTCGTCGCGGCGCTCATGCGGCGCTCCCTTCGGTGCGGTGCGGGGCGGTGGGATCGGCGGTGACGGCGCCCGTGCCGCCGGTGGCGGCGAGCATCACGGCCTCGCTGGTCGCGTCCTCGCGGGCGAGCTCGCCGGTCAGCCGGCCCTCGCGCATCACCAGGACGCGGTCGGCCATGCCGAGCACCTCGGGCAGCTCGGAGGAGATCATGAGGATCGCCATGCCCTCGCCGGCCAGCTGCGAGAGCAGGCGGTGCACCTCGGACTTGGTGCCGACGTCGATGCCGCGGGTGGGCTCGTCGATGATCAGCACCTTCGGGTTCGTGGCGAGCCACTTGCCCAGGACGACCTTCTGCTGGTTGCCGCCCGACAGGGTGCCGGCGACTGTGTCGAGTGCGTTGGTCTTCACCTCGAGGCGCCCGGCCCAGATCCGCGCCGCCGAGTTCTCGGCTCCGCGGGTGAGCAGGCCGCCCTTGGTGAGTCCGCGGCGGATCGCCGTGGTGATGTTGTTCGAGACGGAGGCG
>Ga0308159_1004433_pt1 | contig 12867 bp, 9 predicted proteins | sample PhyCR1_FD_201040 | JGI IMG/M metagenome (GOLD analysis project Ga0308159, IMG submission 201040) | Phyllosphere microbial communities from UC Gill Tract Community Farm, Albany, California, United States - DLSLC.R1 | ecosystem: Host-associated > Plants > Phyllosphere > Unclassified | place: USA...
TTCTAGCCTTCAACGCCTCAATCAACGCCTGACCGGAATCAAACTCCCGATCAACTTCCGGCAAAGCCGGCCGTTTCAATATCAACACTGGCACTTTCAACTCCCGCGCCACTTCAAGCTTGGCCTCGGTGGCATCGCCGCCGCTGTTCTTGCTGATCAGCACATCAATGTTGCGCTGTTGAAAAAGCCTGCGCTCGTCTTCCAGCAAAAAAGGCCCTCGTGCGCCGATGACTTCGCAACGCTCGTGGCTTGGCAAATCTTTTAACATGTTTTCCAATGCGCGCAGGGTCCAGAACTGCTGTTCGGGAATTTCATCCAGATGCTGCAACGGCTCGCGACCCAAGGTGAACAGCGGTCGTTTGAAGGCCTGGAGGGCCACAATCAGTTCATTCCAGCCGGCTACTTCGCGCCAGTCATCATCGGCACTGGCCTGCCAGGCGGGTCGACGCAGCGCCCAGCAAGGCACCTTGGCCAGTGCTGCTGCGCGGGCGGCGTTGTGGCTGATTTGCGCGGCGTAGGGGTGAGTCGCGTCCACCAGTAAATCGATACCTTGCTCGGTGATGAATTGCGCCAGGCCTTGCGCGCCGCCATAGCCGCCGACCCGCACTTCACAGGCCAGATCAGTCGGCACCCGGCCTACGCCCGCCAAACTGTAGATGTGCTGCGGCCCAAGCGTGCGGGCAATCGCCAGCGCATCGGTGACACCGCCGAGCAACAGCAGCCGCTTCACGATGCCACCCCCGCTGTGCCGACAATGCCGCCCTGGCGGTCGATGGCGAAGACTTCCACGCTAACCTGCTCCGGCACCACGCTGCGCGCGAAGTCCAGCGCGTGCTGGCACACGATATCGCCCAACGGCACGCCTAAAGCGGCGCACATCGCCAGTGCCTGCTGGCTGGTATTGGCGTCGCGAATCGCCTGCTGCAGCGCTTCGTCAGCCCCGCCATCCGCTGCCCAAAGTGCGAGCTGTGGCAGGTCGATGCTGGAGTGGCGGCTGTGCAGGTCCATGTGTTTGGCGGCCAACTTGCTGATCTTGCCGAAGCCGCCACAGATGCTCAGTTTGGCCACTGGCACCTTGCGCAGATGTTTGAGCACCGCGCCAACGAAGTCGCCCATTTCGATCAGGGCAATGTCCGGCATTTGATAAACCCGGCGCATGGTGTCTTCGCTGGCGTTGCCGGTGCAGGCGGCGATGTGTTGATAGCCATTGGTTTTGGCGACGTCGATGCCTTGGTGAATCGAGGCGATATAGGCCGCGCAGGAAAACGGCCGCACGATGCCGCTGGTGCCGAGTATCGACAGGCCGCCGAGAATGCCCAGACGCGGATTCATGGTCTTCAGGGCCAGGGCCTCGCCGCCTTCGACGCTGACCGTGACTTCAAAACCGCCGCCGTAGCCGGTTTCGTCAGCGAGCTTTTGCAGGTGCTCGATGATCATCATCCGCGGCACCGGGTTGATCGCCGGTTCGCCGACTTTGAGGACCAGCCCTGGTCGGGTGACGGTGCCAACGCCCGCACCGGCAATAAACGTCACTGTGGGGATTTCCAGTAGCCGCACCCGCGTAAACACCAGTGCGCCGTGGGTTACGTCCGGGTCATCGCCAGCGTCTTTTATGGTCCCGGCTTCCGCACCCCCTGAAATCAACCGGCAGAACTCCAGGCGCATCTGCACCTGTTTGCCTTTGGGCAGCACTATTTCCACCGCGTCGTTGACTTCCCCACCTAGCAACAATCTCGCCGCTGCCAGGCAGGTGGCCGTGGCGCAGCTGCCGGTGGTCAGGCCACTGCGCAACGGGGCGGGTTGTTCGGCGGTTTCGTTACGCATCAGGGTTTGACCACGTCCAGCAGGGTGATCGGCAAGGCCTGACGCCATGTGTCGAACTCGCCCAAGGGTTTGGCGTGGGCGATATGGATGCGGGTCAGTTCGCCGCCATGCAGATCACGCCAGGCCATCAACGCGGCTTCGCTTTGCAGGGTCACGGCATTGGCGACCAAGCGTCCACCCGGGCGCAATTGCTGCCAGCTCGCCTCCAGCACGCCGGGGCGAGTGACGCCGCCACCGATGAAAATCGCGTCCGGCTGTTCCAGTCCGGTCAAGGCCTGAGGTGCACTGCCGCGCACCAATTGCAGGCCTGGCACGCCCAGGGCATCGCGGTTGAATTCGATCAGTTGCTGACGGCCTTCATCGGCCTCGATCGCCAGGGTTCGGCAAGTGGGGTGAGCGCGCATCCACTCGATGCCGATGGAGCCACAACCGGCGCCGACATCCCACAGCAGCTCGCCCGGCACCGGCGCCAGACGCGCCAGGGTGATGGCGCGCACATCGCGCTTGGTCAGTTGGCCGTCGTGCTCAAACGCCGAGTCAGGCAAGCCAGCCAGCGGCGACAGACGCAGGGCGCTGGCATCGGCTCGGCAATCGATGGCGACCAGATTCAGCGCGGCAATGTCCGGGTTGGCCCACTCGCTGGCCAGCCCGTCCACACGACGCTCGGCGGGACCGCCCAGATGTTCCAGCACGGTCATGGGGCTCGGCCCAAAACCCCGCTCGCGCAACAAACCGGCAATCGCCGCCGGGCTGCTGCCATCGTTGCTCAGGACCAGCAAGCGCACGCCGTGATGAAATTGCGCATTCAGTGCTGCCAGCGGCCGGGCAACCACCGACAGAGTGACGACCTCTTGCAGTGGCCAGCCCATCCGTGCCGCCGCCAATGAATAGGAGGAGGGCGCAGGCAGGATCAGCATTTCTTCGATTGCGACCACTCGCGTCAGGCTGGCGCCCACACCAAACAGCATCGGATCGCCGCTGGCCAGCACGCAAACCTCAGCACCGCGCTGTTCCACCACCGGATTCAGGGAAAACGGGCTCGGCCAGGCGCGACGTTCGGCTTTGATGCACGGTGGCAGCAAGTCGAGTTGACGCGGCCCGCCGAACACCTGATCGGCACGCAGCAAGGCGTGCCGGGCGTTCTTGCCCAGGCCTTTGTAACCGTCTTCACCGATTCCCACGACTGTCAGCCAGGGCGACATTTGCTTACCTCAATCCAATCTTCCGACAGAGCGGCTTTTCATGCCTGCGGACAAAGCAGGCATAATACCGCGCCATCGGGCACAACGTGTCGCTTCAGCCCTAAATGTCAGACCTAAATGACGGTGATCCATTGACCGAGCAGAAGTCCGCTCGCACGCCAACCGCATCGCTACGCCCCTCGGCCTGTCCGGGGTTGCTGCGTATCGTCCCGGCTTTGGACGGCGGGATCTGCCGGATCAAACTGGCGGGCGGCTCGATCACGGCGCTTCAAGCGCAGGCTGTGGCTCAGGCTGCGCAGCGCTATGCTAAGGGCGTGATCGAAGTTACCAACCGCGCCAATCTGCAGATTCGCGGCATCGGCGATGAGCAGGATGGGCTGATTGATACGTTGTTGGCGGCTGGCCTTGGGCCGAATAACCCCGACAGCGACGACGTGCGCAATCTGATGCTCAGCCCCACGGCAGGTCTGGACCCGCAGATGCTGCTGGATGTGCGACCTTTGGCCGCGCAGATTCTGACCGCGCTGGAGAACAACCCGTGTTTTCACGACTTGTCCCCCAAGTTCGCCTTGTCGCTGGATGGCGGCGAAGGGCTGGTGATGCTCGAACATCCCCACGATCTCTGGCTGTCGGCGATGAACATCGACGGCGAAGTCCTGCTGGGCTTTGGGCTGGCCGGTTGCCCGGCGGATGATGCGCCGCTGGCGGCGGTCCCGGTGGCTAACGGGCTTGAACTGGTGTTGGCGGTGCTGGAGCTGTTTCTCGACATCGCACGCCCGGAGCAGGTGCGCATGCGTCATCTGTTGGCCGAGCAATCGCCTGAGCAGATGTTGCAGCAGTTGCAGATGCGTCTGGGCTTTCCTTTACGTGTTGATCAAAAAGTAACCTGTCAGCGACGTCAGGCGATCAATGCCAATCAGCACATCGGCATTTATCCGCAGCAAGAACCGGGCAAAGTCGCGGTCGGCGGCGTTGCGCCTCTGGGGCGTCTGGATCCGGCGATGCTGACCTCGGTTGCGCAACTGGCCACTGATTTCGGCGATGGCAGCCTGCGCCTTACGCCTTGGCAAAGCCTGCTGCTGCCTAATGTCCCTGCCGAGCACGCCCCGCAAGTTTTGCAGGCGCTGCAAACCGGCGGGCTGCTGTGTTCGGCTGAGCTACCCTTGGCGCAGATCATTGCCTGCACCGGCTCCACCGATTGCGTCAAAGGCCAGGCCGATACCAAGGCGGATGCGCGGCTGTTGGCGGGGCAATTGCAACGCAGCGGTATCAGCCGCGCGGTGCATCTGTCGGCCTGCAAGCGTTCATGCGCGGCGGCGCATCTGGCCTCGGTGACGTTGCTGGCGGTTTCCCCCGGCCATTACGACCTTTATTTTCGCGACGCAGGCCAGCCCGGTTTTGGTGCCCTGCAAGCGCGTGACCTCACTATTGAAGCAGCCGGCGCGTTATTGATCGCCGACTCACGGAGCAACACCCATGATTGATTACATCCGCGATGGTCAGGAGATTTATCGCAACTCCTTCTCGATCATTCGTGCGGAAGCGCGTCTGGACACGATCCCAGCCGACCTGGAAAAACTAGCCGTTCGCGTGATCCACGCCTGCGGCATGGTCGAGGTCATCGAAGACCTGCGCTTCTCGGAAGGTGCAGGCAAGGCCGGGCGTGATGCGTTGGCCGCGGGCGCGCCGATCCTCTGTGACGCGCGCATGGTGTCCGAGGGCATTACCCGCACGCGTCTGCCCGCCAACAACCAGATCATCTGCACGCTGCATGATGAAGGTGTGCGGGAAATGGCTCTGGATCTGGGCAATACCCGTTCTGCTGTGGCGCTGGAACTGTGGCGTCCGCATCTGGAAGGCAGTGTTGTAGTCATCGGCAACGCACCGACGGCGCTCTTCTATCTACTGGAAATGCTCGATGCAGGCGCGCCAAAACCGGCCCTCATCCTCGGCTTCCCGGTGGGCTTCGTCGGCGCTGCCGAATCCAAGGCCATGCTCGCCGCCGACAGCCGTGGCGTGCCGTTCGTGATCATGCAGGGTCGCCGTGGCGGTAGCGCGATGGCGGTGGCTGCGGTCAACGCACTGGCCACGGAGATCGAATGATGCAGGCACGCGGTCGATTGATTGGCCTGGGCGTCGGCCCCGGCGACCCGGAGCTGATTACCGTCAAGGCACTGCGCCTGTTGCGTGAGTCGCCAGTGATTGCCTACTTCGTTGCCAAGGGCAAGAAGGGCAATGCTTTCGGCATCATCGAGGGCCATTTGCAGGACGCCCAGACGCTGATGCCGCTGGTCTATCCGGTGACCACTGAAGCGCTGCCTGCGCCGATGTCCTACGAAAAAGTCATCAGCGATTTCTACGACGAATCCAGCATCGATGTGGCGGCGCATCTGGATGCCGGGCGCGATGTGGCGGTGATCTGCGAAGGCGACCCGTTCTTCTACGGCTCCTACATGTACCTGCATGACCGTCTTGCTGATAAGTACGAGGCCGAAGTGGTGCCGGGCGTCTGCTCGATGCTGGGCGGTGCTTCAGTGCTGGGTGCGCCGCTGGTGTATCGCAATCAGAGCCTGTCGGTGCTGTCGGGCGTGCTGTCCCATGAAGAGCTCAAGCGCAAACTGGCCGATGCCGACGCGGCCGTGATCATGAAACTGGGGCGCAACTTCCCGAAAGTCCGCCAGGTGCTTGAAGAACTGGGGCTGGCCGAGCGCGCGTTGTACGTTGAGCGCGCCACCATGGCTAACCAGAAAATTGTCCCGCTGGACGAAGTGGTCCCGATGTCGTCGCCGTACTTCTCGCTGATCATTGTTCCGGGCGAAAGGTGGCAAGGCTGATGGCGCATAACATCCCGGCCATTGTGATTCTGGGCAATGGCAGCCTCGCCACAGCGCAGCGCATTCAACAGTTGTATCCGGATTCTCTGGTCTACGGCCTGATTGATCGGGTACAAGGCGCGGATCGCACCTACAGCGAGTTCGGCGCCACGCTGCGTCAGTTTTATCAACAGAACACGCCGATCATTGCCCTGTGTGCGGCGGGCATCGTGATCCGCACCCTCGCGCCGCTGTTGCTGGAAAAAGGCGCAGAGCCTGCGGTGCTGGCCATAGCCGAAGACGGCAGCGCGGTGGTTCCGCTGCTGGGCGGGCTGGGTGGCGTCAACGTCATGGCCCGCGAGATAGCGGCGGGTCTGGGCATTGCCCCGGCGATCACCACCAGCGGCGAATTGCGTTTCGGTACCTGCTTGCTTAATCCGCCCACCGGCTATGCCTTGGGCGATCTGGAGCTGGGCAAACGCTTTGTTTCCGATTTGCTGTCCGGAGAAAGCGTGCGCATTGAAGGCGCTGCGCCGTGGCTGGATCAGGCGCAACTGCCGGAAGACGAACATGCGCAACTGGCGATTCACGTCAGTTGTGTCGAACGCTCGCCCTCGGTCAACGAATTGCTGATCTACCCGCGCAGTGTGGCGGTTGCGGTGACGAATATTGACGCCGAGTTGAGCGTTAAGGTGCGTGCTGCGCTGCATGGCGCAGGCATCGCCGTGCAGTCACTGGCTTGTCTGCTGGCGGCTGATTCGCAAATGGCCGACCCGTTTCTGCATCAGGCAGCCAGTGAACTGGACGTGCCGTTGCGCTTCGTTGCTCCGGCTTCAGCGTTTGAAATGGCCACCCAGGCGGTGCCGCAACTGCTGCCGCCGATCAACGTCAATGACGGGCTGGCTATCGCCGTCGCGCTGCAGCCGTTGGATGTTCAGCAGATCGGTAAAGCGCGTGGAAGGCTGGCAGTGATTGGTCTTGGCCCCGGCGCTGCTGATCTGATGGTGCCAGCCGTCAAAGCCGAACTGGCTCAGGCCAACGATATATTGGGTTACGAGACTTACGTGCGCATGGCTGGGCCGTTCCGCGCTGATCAGGTCATGCACTGCACCGACAACCGAGAAGAAATGCAGCGCGCACGGCATGCCTTTGAGCTGGCTGCGTCCGGGCGTTCGGTGGTGGTGGTGTCGTCTGGAGACCCAGGTGTATTCGCCATGGCCTCGGCAGTGCTCGAAGCCCTGCATGAGTCCAGCAATGCCGACTGGCATAACGTCGAGCTGGAAATCCTGCCGGGTGTTTCCGCTTCGCTGGCGACCGCCGCTCAGGCTGGTGCCCCGCTGGGGCATGACTTCTGCGTGATGTCCCTGTCGGACAACCTCAAGCCCTGGGATGTCATCGAAAAACGCCTGGACCTGGCTTCGCAAGCCGATCTGGCGCTGGCCTTCTACAACCCGATTTCCCGCTCGCGCCCATGGCAACTGGGCCGCGCTCTGGAAATCGTTCGTCAGCACCGCAGCCCCGAAACCCCAGTGACACTGGGGCGCGACATTGGGCGGCCTGGGCAAACGCTACGCATCATCACCCTGGGCGAACTTACTCCTGATCAAGTGGACATGCGCACCATGGTGTTGATCGGCTCATCGACCACCTGCACCTTTCCCCGAGCAGATGGGCGTCATTGGGTTTATACGCCGCGTTGGTATGGCGACAAAGCGCCAGGCTAATTCTGCTGTCCCGTTCATTGCGCAAGCCGTGAACGGGTAATGGCTGTTTTCATCATTTTTATTTCCGTCTGTCAGTGTAAGATTTTTCCTTAATTAAGGTAGTCGCTGGTTATCAAGTCGTGTTGGTTAATCGTTATTAGCACGCTGACAATTCTGCGTTGTGATAACTGGCGCGCCGTATTACTTCTCTTGGTTGTTCCCTGTGCCTTGTGTTTGCTGGCTCTCCGGTGATTTGCAGGTTTTTTAGTGATTGTTTCTCGACGTCCCAGAGTCGGTAGGCAGCTTTCTTGTTACTGAGAAATAGGCGTTCGCAGTGCTCTAGACGCAACTGTTGGTGTGCGCTAGTTTTGAGTTGTCCATGAAGGATATGACAAACAAAAAAGGAATTTTATGAAGTACTTGGAACAGTTTGATAGCTTGACTGACAACGCTATGAGTCGCCTGAGCGACCTTGCCCGTCTGGACGACGAGGCTGGGAAAGATACCGCAGCCGTGGTCGAGAATGTTTTGGTGTCCATCGCTGGAGGCATGTCGAGCAGCAATAAAGAAATTGTCTGTGATGCGGTTCAATATGCCATGACCAGAGCGGGGAACTCGCGGAAAAACGTCGAGTGGTATGAGACGTTCATGAACTCGATGAAAACCTGTGGCTTTCCCTCGACCAGTGCCCGTTATGGCGAGTATCAGGCGACCGATACTCGCCTGACCATGGACAAGATCGGGCTGGACATCTTGACTCGTTTGATTGGCTCTGCCGTTTCGGGGCCGCTGAGCGCCAAGCTGTTGCTCGGTTTAGTCGGTAGCGCCTTTGAGAGCCTGAAGGCCCAGGATAAGCCGCTTGAATTGTTCCAGCGTGGAGTCAAACGCTTTAATGACGTGAGTTTTGCGATAGTTTCCGGTGTAGAGACAGCAGACGGAGACGTGCTGCTGGCAATGGCGGTCGTGACAATCAAGGTTCAATTGAGCGTCACGAATGTACTCTTCTGGGATTTCAATACCTCCTCGGTCGCTATTGAGCGGGGCGAAAACGCGACGATATTAAATCATCGTCAATGGCGTCGTGTTGAGAAGTTGGTTGATGAGTACCTGACCAACGAGGCCATTGCCGAGTTTGCAAGTATCAAGTAAGCCCATTCATCAGGGCTGCCGCCTGCGGCAGCCCGTTTTCAAAACTGATAAGCGAGGCCGTAATGGATGACGGGATGTGTAACACTTATGTAAGTGCCGGCCATGTGTTGTTTTTTGCAGACGGTGTCAGCCAACAGCGCAAAGACGATGTCATAAACTCCAGTTTGTATATGGAGTTGTCCGCTTCAGATAAATACCAGAAATACGACAATGTTGAAGAGTGGAGTGGCAAGTGCAAGAAGCTTATGACGCTGTTTGGCTGGCTTGGTATTCGGGAAGATAGTCAGCAGTATAGTGATGACAGCCAGGCATCTTTCCAGTTGGATCAGCGGTTACTTGCGCTGCTCGGGTCCACGTTGCCAGCAACCCTGGTTGCGCGCTTCCAGCGGTTTCTGGCTCAACTGCGGGGTGCACCTGGCGATCATGCCGGGCTGGCGTTATTGCGCGAGTACACAGTGGACGCGCGGCCAGATCGGACTCAAGCCTCCCTTGCGCTGCAAATCAGCTTCGTAGGCCCAGGGGCGCTGATTACCACGGTGTTCCTCTCGTCAAAAATGCTCCTGCCGATCAGTGAACCTGGCATGGCCGCGCATTTTGCGGCCGAGCGAACGATTGGCAATCTGGATATCACCGTCGTTTCCATGGAATTCATTGAGCGGCAATATCGGCGGGTCAGAGGGCGCATCGTTGCCGAAGTGGGATCCGCAAGAAACGATCTGCTGATCACTCTGGAGGGAGGTCCGGCAAATGAATAACCCTTCCAATATTCTGCTCGGGGGGACCAACCTCATTTCTTTTTTTGCAGTCCCGGCTGAGGAGAAGGCGGACATTCTGGACTGTCTCGCTTATGCCGAGATTAACGCCAGCGACCGATATAACCGCAAACGACACTGGGCTCAATGGATCGACCGTTACCAGTTGGAGCTTTATAAAAATGGCTTCGAAATCACCGATGCGCTGCCCGGCGAGCGCTTGGTGTTAACCGATCCCAGAGATCTGTATTCGGTTGTCAGTGATGCGCTGGAGACCGGAGAGAATCGAGGATTGGAGCGCCTCGCCAGTTCCTCATTCCTGGAACTGCTGCGCAGTAAGGACGGCAAGGCTTTCTTCCGCAACTGGTTCAGCAGGGAGCGAAGTGAAAACGTCCAGATCATCCCCTGCCGCAGGGATTCTCGTGGGCGAGTAGAGATGCTTTTTTGCGGCCTGGAGATGCTTATCGCCACTACCGAGAGCAGTTGGTTTGAAGGGTCGCGATCAAAGATAGCGGTGACGATTTCGGGCGGAGAGTACCGCTTCAGCTCGGCGACCTACGAGCGGTATCGACAAAAAGTAGAATCGTTTCTGGATAATCACGCCCGAGAAGCGATCCACCCTATTTAAGGTGTGCTTTGCAGCCGCTCAAATCCGCATCACCGCACCAGATATCCCTGCACGCCGGTAAAGATAATCTGAGCAGCCAGGGCGCAGACAAACAAGCCCATCAACCGGCTGACAATCTGCAAGCCCTGGTCACCCAGAATCCGTTCAATGTGGTTAGACAAATACAGCACCACACCCACGGTGAAGCTGGCCAGGGCAATACTGAGAATCGCGGTGAGTTTGTCATCCCAGTGTGGCTGGCTTACGCCCATGACCAATAGCGCGCCGATTGTGCCGGGGCCAACGGTCAGCGGGATGGTCAGCGGGACGATGGTGACATCCTGCTGGACGTTGTCGGTCTGTACCGCTGACTTGCCCTGAGCCATGGCCAGCGCCGAGATGAACAGCACGCTGCCTGCGCCGATACGGAACGCATCGACGGTGATCCCGAACACGCTGAAAATTACTCGACCGAACAGGTAGAGCAGAACACTGGCGACCAGTGTTCCCAGCGCCACCTTCCAGGCCAGGCGGTGTTGCTCTTTACGCGAATGGCCGCGGGTCAGGCTGATGAAGCAGGAAAGAACGAAGAATGGGCTGTAAAGCACCAGCATCTTCAGATAAACGCTGAACAACACGTGGAGCATGGCTTGGCTCGGCGGCAGGTAATAACGTGGGGGAGTCTATCAGGGCACAATCGGTATGGCTGTGAAGGCCACGCTCAATTTTGTTGATAGAGATTGCCGGCCGATGTCAGCGCCCGGATCTTGTCGCGCTGGGCAACCCAATGCTCGACGAGCTCGCGCAGTTGGGAGAGTTCGACCGGTTTGGACATGTGCCCGTCCATACCAGCCTGTCGTGCGCGGTCCTTGTGTTCGGTGAGGATGTGGGCAGTGAGGGCGACGACCGGGGTGCGCACACGCTGATTACCGACTTCCCAGGCTCGTAATTGCTCGGTGGCGGTGAAGCCGTCAAGGATCGGCATCTCGCAGTCCATCAACACCAGATCGTAGCGCTGGGCTTTCATGGCCCTTAGCGCTTCTTCGCCATTGCTGGCGGTATCAGGGTGCAGGTTCAGCTTGCCGAGCATGCCGCGAATGACTTTGGTGGAAATGGTGTTGTCTTCGGCGACCAGAATCCGGAAGTCACCGGGCACGCTGACCGGGTTGCTGGCTATCGGGGTGGGGCTGTGGGCCGATATGCCTTTGTTTAGCTGGGTGAGCTCGTCAGCCAGGGTGGTTTTGAGCGTATAGCCCGCCACGGGTTTGGCCAGAATGCGCTTGATCCCGGCGTTGCGGGCGATGATCTTGCTCGGTGCATTGCTGATCCCGGTGAGCATGATCAGCAGGATGTCGTGGTTGAGACTCGGGTCTTCCTTGATCTTGGCCGCCAACTGCATACCCGTCATGCCTGGCATGTTCTGGTCGAGCAGCACCACGTCAAAGTAATCGCGCAAATGAGCCTTGGTGCGCAACAACGCCAGGGCTTCTTTGCCGGAAGCAACGGCGCTGACATTCAGCCCCCAGGAGCTGCATTGCTGCACCAGCACTTTACGGCAGGTGTCGTTGTCATCGACGACCAGCACTCGAGCGTCCTGTAATGGGCTGTCCAGATCGAGAGGCGGCCGTTCAAGACGACTGGCGTCCAGTGGCAGGCTCAGCCACAGCGTGCTGCCCTGGCTGCCCCCGGTCTGGATGCCGAACTCACCGCCCATCAGCAGGATCAGTTGCCGGGCAATGACCAGCCCCAGATGCCCGCCCAGTTTGCTGGCCGCCATGAAGTTCTTGCTGTGCAATTCTGCCTGTAGCAATGCATCGCGTTCGCTGGTGCTCATGGCTTCGCCGCTGTCCTGCACGGCAATGCGCAGGCGCGGTTTGCCTGCTCTGCTGTCGAGTGCCACCAGCACAAGGATTTCGCCTTCGTCGGTTTTCTTCAGGGCGTTTTCCAGCAGGCTCAGCACTGTCTGTCGCAGGCGTGTCGGGTCGCCACTGATGACACGCGGCACTTGCGGCTGGATGAGACTGATCAGCTCGACATCCTGCTGCTCGGCCTTGGCGCGGAAGATATTCAGGCAGTCTTCGATCAGGGCGCTGAGGTCAAACTGCACATCATCAAGCTCGATCTGTCCGGATTCGAGCTTGGTGATGTCGAGGATTTCGTTGATCAGCGTGAGCAGCTCATTGCCCGCGCTGTGGATGGTCTGCACGTAATCCCGTTGTTTGACTGATAACGGAGTGCCCAGTAGCAGTTCGGTCATGCCCAGCACACCGTTCATGGGAGTGCGGATCTCATGACTGATCTTGGCCAGAAATTCTGCCTTGGCGTTGATTTCTGCCGTGCTCGCGGCTTCGTCCCGGCTGATGCTGAAGTTGTCTTCGGTAAAGCTGCGATGGCGTTCGCTGATGGCGATGCTCATGAGCAGGCCACTGCCGCAGAACACGGCCAGTAAGGTCAGGATCAGCCATTGTGGAGAAATCCAGGTCAGCCACAGCAGGGCTGGCAGGATCACCAGGCAGCCAATGTTGAACGTGATCATTGCTACGACGAACAGACGTGCAGGCCAGTAGCCGCGTTGCCAATGCCATGCCGATGTCAGGAGAATGCTCAGTGTCGACAGGGTCACCAGCGCGAATGTCACCAGGTTCAGTGGCAGGGTGTCGACGAAAAACACCAGCAAACCGCCCAGCGTGATCGTCAGCATGCTGCCCATCAATAGCCTGTTGAGCACGACATTCTGATAGTGGGCAAAGAAACTATGGGTGTACTTCAGGCCCGTTATCGCCGCCAGTAGCAGCGTCAAATGGGCGCTTGGGGTTT
>Ga0308159_1004434_pt1 | contig 12866 bp, 13 predicted proteins | sample PhyCR1_FD_201040 | JGI IMG/M metagenome (GOLD analysis project Ga0308159, IMG submission 201040) | Phyllosphere microbial communities from UC Gill Tract Community Farm, Albany, California, United States - DLSLC.R1 | ecosystem: Host-associated > Plants > Phyllosphere > Unclassified | place: USA...
CGATGGAGAAATTTTTATCGGTATATCGATAATAGATTTTCTTGCCATCAACAACATGACCTATTGGCGCAGCAAATCCTTCAGCACTTTCCATGTGAACAATGTCGTTCTGGATGGTTCGTTTACTTATTCCATCACTTTCAGGATTTATTTCTCGCAAAGCCTTGTTACAGGCTTCTATTAAATCGGGGAGGAAATATTTTTTACCGGATTGGCAAAACATTTATCGAGTACGCGGTAACGGATAGATGCATGTTTGTTAGAGGCCATTAAATTATATTTAGATAACTAAAGATAAACTTTGTTGTGCAAATACATTGCATAGCTGTGTTGCAAATTTGTTGATATAAAAATAGAAATGATGAAAAATAAGAAAATTACCGTGTCTTTAAACTGTGCAACCTGCGGTGGTGCAGATTTTCAGTTTAATGAAGACAAAAGTTTTGTGAGATGTGAAACTTGCAATCGCGAGTATTTAGGTGGCTATGATGAGTTGGTGGAGTTTAACCAAGAACAAATTGGCCTGGCAGTTCAAAATATGAAAGTGGAGGTGGGTAAAGAAATCAGGGATGATTTTGAAAAATCGTTGAAAAATATTTTTAAAGGAAACAAATTCATTAAAATTAAATAGGGTCATGGAAGTCATTAGTTTAATCATCGCCATCATGGCACTTTTGTTTTCTGGAATTACATACTTTGCTCACGATAGAAGATTAAAGAAGCAAGAGGAGCAGATTAATGCTTATCACTTGCAAAAGCAGGAAGAAGAAAAAACTGAGCTCAAAAAGGCTGTTGTTCGTGGCAATGTTGTAAAGGGTGAAAAAGGTAGGCGTATCATTAAAGTATTTAATGCAGGTAAAGCTGTCGCTAGAAATATTGATATTAAGTTATTGGGAGATGGTGAATTTCTTGGTGGAAATAATCCTTTTCCATACGAGTTTTTAAACCCACAAGAGGGAACGGAAATGACTTTGTTTATGCACATGGGGTCGCCAGATAAACTATTAATAGAACTGAGTTGGATTGATGATTTTCAAACCAATAATATTCACCAACAAATGCTTACCTTGTAATTGATTGAATATACGGATTTAGTTTACAGAGTTTTGAATAGTCTCCTATTTAATAGGATATGAATACATAATCATTTTATTTTTATATAAGTACTCCTTGTTTTTATCAGCCTTGATAATCTCTTCATAACTATGATTAGTTTTTTCTTTATAACTCTCAAACTGTTTTCTACGTTTTGCGACTTCAACGGTGTTAAACATCCAGCTCTCGTCACCAGAAAACCTATAGCAGAGTTCGTTATAGATCTGAGCCTTTAACAATTTAGCTTTAAAGTCTTTCATTTTCAGATCGATCGCTTTTTCAATCATATTTTTTGCGAGTGTGAGTCTCTCCAGTGTTCCTTTAGCTTGCTGCGCTGGTTGAGCCAGCATTTGATTGTAACTGTAATATATTAACGCTCTATAAAATAAGCTGGTGGTGTCGTCAGGATTGAGTTTTAGGTTTTTCTCTAAACTATCAATGAGCTTGTCATATTTTTTTGGAGGTGGCACGACGAGCATTCCTGATTCGATTATTCTTAGATCACCTTTATTATCGATCTTGGTTTTTGGAAGTTGTGCCAGTGAGTTTAGAGAAATAGTAATGGAGATAACTAAAAGTGATGCTGCGTAGGTGATTGATTTCATATGGCTAGATTTTAGCGAGTTAATTATTTAAATTCACTTCTATTTTCAATACAAAGAATTCGTTTTCCATACCGTAGGTAATTTCGGTTTTGTCTGGATAGGTAATCATCAACCGTTGTTCAATGTTGCTTATCCCTTTATTCAAACTTGGGATGAGCTTCGTTTTGTTTGGCAAGTTTCGTGATCGGATGGAAAGTAACCCTTTATACAGATGTATACTTAACATTGCTGGATGTTTAGGATCTCCAAAATTACCATGTTTGAAGATATTTTCCGCTATTGTGACCAATACTAAAGGAATGAATTTCGTTCGTTTTACGTTTGGTCCGACTTCAAAAATAACGGCTATTTTTTCGTCGTAACGTGTCTGGTGGAGTTTGATCAGGTTGTGCACTTGCTCGATCTCTTCTTTTAGTGGGAGTTGCTCTGAACGAAATTCGCAATTGAGACTGTAGCGCATCAGGTCTGAGAGCGTCATGATCGCATCAGCGGCTTTGGGAGCCACCAGCAGGGTATCAGTATAAATAAAATTTAGTGTGTTAAATAGAAGGTGCGGATTAATCTGGGCCTTTAAATAAGAATTACGGGCCTGCACCAGCTGAACCTGCATCTCTTTTTCAGCTACCATACTTTCCCATCTATCATTTTTTGCTTTTTCTATTTCTTCTCCTTCTTCCAGGTGCAAAAGAAATAAATAATGAAATCCTGCAAATGCCATAAATTGTAATGCACGCCACAAGACACCTAAAATGTAGCTGGGTTTCAATCTTACCTCCTCCAGATTATAGATGGTAATGTGCTCAAAATAATTGGAGTCGATGTAGTAGTTTATAATCAGATAGCCTAGAAATGTGATACCTCCGAATACTGGCAATTTCCACAGCCATGAGATTCCGTGGGCAAAAACGATTGGATAGACCTTCTGTGAGCAAAAATAAAAGAGTACAATATTAAAAAGATAATGTGTGGCATAACTAAGTGGTGTGCCGAAACGGCCTGTTGCCCAACCAATAATAAATATTTCCGATGGGATAAATATCGCCCAGGAGATAATATGAATTTTATAGAAATATAGATATTTTCTAAAATACTTCATCACAGTAATACTTTGATTGATCCTTTGGGAATAATCCGCGGTGTAATAAGTTTCTTTAGGCTGAACGCTAGCGCTAGTTTCATGATAATTATTATGAAAACACAGCAAAATAAGCTGAAGAAAAGAACAGTTTTTGTCTTCAGAGCGGCAAAGGACCGAAATCCCTTGAGTACCGACCCAACAACCAGTAGCCTTACTATTACGGTAACCAGCACTAGCGTTCAGTAGGGTATGACTTTCTAAATCCGGCCGGTTAGAAACGTTTTACCTTCCAAAAACTTCAATAGATCTGCTTTATAGGCATTTCCGATCTGTACCTGTATGCCTTCTCCAAGGTTTATGGTGTTGCCAACAACCTTTTGAATCTTACTTAGGTTGATCACGTGTGATCGATGCACCCTGCAGAAAAGATCTTTTCTGAATATGTTTTCAATTTCTTTTAATGTGAGGTAAACAAGTATTCCTTTTTCGCTGGTAACCATGTTGACGTAGTTCTTAGCGCTTTCGAAATATAGGATTTCCTGTTTATTGATCCTGCTGAGCTTTCCTCTTTCTCCGGTTTTGAAAAATGCCATGTCGCTTCCTGGATGGGGCAGTTTGTCCAGTTCATTTTCAATGACTGAAATTACTGTTTGGGTAAATTTTGTTGATTTGATGGGTTTGATCAGGTAGCGATTTGCTCTTCCGTCAAATGCTTCGAGTGCATACTTGTCGTAGGCGCTAGTGAAGATAATGGAATTGGTTTTGCCCCGTAGCTCAACTGCAAGTTCAAGTCCTGAAATGTTTGGCATTTCTACGTCTAGAAAGATGATGTCAATTTCGTCATCTTTGGTAATTTCCAACAGGGCTAGTAGGGGATCCTGATAGGTGCTGTAAAGCTCAAGGTTTGGCATTGAGCTGATGTAATGAGTAAGCAGCGTAATGGCGTGTTTTTCATCGTCGATGATCACGCATCTGATCTTATTTTTCATAAGTCAAGGGTTAAGATTAATATAAGTTGTTACATATGATTCGATTAAGGGTTGTTAATTATTGTATATATTGGTTGCTTTGGTTAATTACTTGTCTGTATAAAAATCTTCGCTTTTCTCAATTACAACATCAGCTGGTGTTAATTCTAATGCGATGCAAACTTCTATCAAAGTCGAGTACATAAAATCTTCCTTTGCGTTTTCGATGTCACTTATTTTCGAACGGTCAACTCTGTCACAAAGTGTCGCTAGAGATTGTTGGGATAAACCTTTCAATTTTCTATATCGGCGAATGTTTTTACCGATAATTTTGAAATATTCTCCATTCTTCACTGACATAGCCCCAAAATCCAATTTTCAGCAAAATATATCCGTGGCAAATTTGCCACTAATAGAATTTATTTGTATATTTATGGCTGAAATAGATATGTAAACGACATGTTATTTCATTTTTTGGTATTAATTAAAGAGTCTCGTCTGCAAATTCTGACAACGCAAACTGGAAGAGACAATAGATTAATGCCCATGACAATATTTTGTGTACTTTCGTGCACACTATAGCGTTATGGGCTCTATTGTATATCGTTCCAAGGTCGTCAGAAACCCGCAGGCCGGTATTTAGAGCCCTGCTATAGTTCTTTTACTTTGAGACTCGTATAACCAATACGGGTATGAACAAAAATTATTTAACATTCTTAGTTAATGAAAGCTATTCTGGAAATGGCTGGTTTTGTTGTATGCCCGAATTTTTCTCTGTTTTACTTTCCACCGCTGCTTTGTGCGCTTGTCCTTTTGACAGGATGTATGCGCTGAAGCCTAGAAATCCTGAATGATGTTTCTTTTGGACCTGCAGGTGGTCAATCTTTTTTAAGTATTGGTTCTTAGCTACCTGTGGGTTTCTTTTTTATTTCTTATCGATTGAATGCTTATCAACCAATAAACTAATCAACTAACTAATCATGAAAAAAACGATATTTTTTATCGCTGTGGCCACGCTTTGCCTTTTTTTTAGGGGCTTTGGTCAAACCAATCATTTACCGGGAAAGGATCAGCTTGATGTCGGGGACAGGGTTCCTGATCTGGTCTTTAAAACGATTCTCAACGGGGACAAAAAGGCTTTGACTTTAAGTGCGCTTAAAGGGAAAGCGGTCATTCTGGATTTCTGGGCGACCTGGTGTTCGGTGTGCATCAAGGGTTTTCCCAAGATGAATGCTTTGCAGGAAAAGTATAATAGAATTTTACAGGTGATCCTGGTGGCGGATTCGCAGTCGGATAGCGAGCAGAAGGTGTCGAAGTTTGTTATGGATCGGGAGGATACGGCTGATGCGCTTGTGCTTCCTGTGGCTTACAATGATTCTTTGACGAAGGTGCTGTTTCCACATTTGGCTTTTCCGCATTACGTGTGGATTGGTGCGGACAGAAAGGTCAAGGCGATCACCAGGTGGGATGCTTTTACGGAGGAGAATGTATCGGCTTTTCTCGCCGGCCGTGATTTGTTCATCAAAAAGAAGGAGCTGTAAGATGGTAGTGAGATATTTGAATGGGCTGAAGTTTGCCCAGCTTATGGCGGTTGCTGTAATGATGTTATTGTTGAACTATGGTTCGGCGTTTTCGCAAGGCCAATTGGTGAAGCCGGTATTGCTCAAAGGGAAGGTGATTCCCTCGGAAGGAACATTGGATAATTTTTATGTGAGGGTGAGGAAATCTGGGGCTACTGTGGTGGCTGAAGACGGAAGTTTTTCACTTTTGATCAAGGCTTTGCCGGATACGGTACGTTTTGTTGGGGCTGGTTTTTTTCTGACGACGCGTGTGATCAGAAGTGAGTCTGATCTGGAACGGTTGATGGTGGTGCGTGTGGTGGCTGAGGTAAAGGAGCTTCAGGAGGTGCAGGTGAGTACGGGTTATCAGCGGGCGAGGCCGAATGAGATCAACGGGGTGATTTCACTGATCGATGAAAAGGCGCTGAATCAGCGCACGGGTACCAACATTCTGGACCGTTTGAACGGACAGGTGTCGGGGCTTTCGCTGAGCATTGGTAAAAACAGCAGTAATCCGCAGAACAGGACGGGGATTATGATCCGGGGTCTGGGAACGATAAATGGTCCGCTTGATCCGCTGATTGTGCTGGATGGTTTTATTTATGAGGGGGATATTAATAATATTAATCCTTTTGATATAGAAAGTGTTTCGGTACTGAAGGATGCTTCTGCCTCATCCATCTGGGGGGCAAGGGCTGGAAATGGGGTGATTGTGCTGACTTCTAAACGGGCGAAACTGAATCAGTCCCTGAATATTTCCTTTAATGCGAATGCAACGATTCGCACTTTGCCTGACCTGGGCACGCTTTCGGAAATGACGGTGGAGGAGAATCTGGAGATGGAGCGGTTTCTTTTTGACAGGGGCTTTTTCAATTCAAGGATCAACTCAGGATTTTTTGCATTGTCACCGGCGCTGGAACTGTTCCTGGCCCGCAGAAACGGAAGGATCACTGATGCGCAGGTGGAAAGCGGGCTGAATGCCTTTCGTGCTACGGATGTGAAAAAGGAGTGGTTGGATGAATTTTATACCAATGCACTTACCCAGCAATATGCGCTGAATGTACGAACAGGAACCGCAGGCCATGCTTTTAGTCTTGGGGCAGCTTATGACCGTTCCTATGATCAGAATTATGCTTCTTCGGATAGGGCAACTTTAAATATGTCCGATCAGATTAATATAGGAAGTAAACTGAGCGTGATCAGTTCCCTTCAGCTCACTTTCGCCAATACCCTTTCCGGACGCCCGGCATACGGATCGATCAAAAGTGGTGGGCGGCAGGGTTATCAGTCACTGCGGGATGCTAACGGAAATCCAAGTAACTGGCCGGTGGAGTTCAGGTCTGCCTATGCTGATACGGCTGCCATGGGAAAACTGCTGGACTGGGGATTTTATCCTGAAGAGGACTATAAGCATGCGACTACTGCCACCAGCAGACAGGAAATTTTGGGCAGCGCGATGTTGAGATATAAGGTGCTTCCTTACCTTAATGTAGAGCTGAGTTATCAAGGACAGCGCCAATTGGCTGAAACAGAATTTAAAGCGGATGAATCGAGTTATTTTGTCCGCAATCTGATTAATTCCAACAGTCAGATCAATAGGACAACTGGCGTGGTGAAATATAATGTGCCGCGTGGTGGCTATTTGAAGGATGGGTTAACTAAAACGACTTCTTCAACGGGCAGGCTGCAAATGAATTTTGATCAAAACTTTGGGCCTTCTTCGGTAAACATTTTAGCGGGTTTTGAGGGGCGGGCTACCGAAGTTTCCGGTAGCGGAAACACCTTTTATGGGTATCAGGAAGATCCGCTTGGCTTTCTGCCGGTGGATAACCTGACCTATTTCTCGCATATTTTCACGGGGGTGGGCCTGCCGCTTGGATCGGCTGCAACGTTAACAAGATTGAGCAGCAGATTTGTGAGTATGTATATGAACGGATCTTATGCCTATAAAGGAAAATACAGATTGTCGGGAAGTTTAAGAAGGGATGGATCTAATGTGTTTGGGGCTTCGACCAATGATAAATGGAAACCCTTGTGGTCAACGGGCTTAGGCTGGTCGGTGTCCAAGGAGGATTTTTATGCGCTGGACTGGTTGCCGGATCTGCGCTTATCGGTCACTTATGGTAGAAGTGGAAATGTGGACCTGAGTAAAACTTCCACTGCAACGGGAAGTTTGGGCACGGGAACGCTTTTTCCGCTTCGCTTTGTCCGGATCCGCCAGATCAATAATCCGGAGTTGAGGTGGGAAGAGCTCTCGCAGGTGAACGTTAAGCTGGACTTTGCAACCAGAAGGAACAGGATAATGGGAAGCCTTTCGCTTTACCGCAAACATGGTACGGACCTTTATGGCGCTTATCCGTATGACTATACGGCCTGGGGAGGCGCTTCTGAACTGATGCGAAATGTGGCGAGCATGGAGAGTAAAGGGCTAGACCTTGATTTGTCGAGCAAAAACATTATTGGGAATTTTTTCCGGTGGGAAACCAACCTATTTTTTAGTATCAACAAAAGTAAAACCCTGGAATACTATAACCTCCGAAATAATTATTCTGCGCTATTGGGAGGCGGAAGGACGATCACACCACTAGTGGGTATGCCGCTCTACGCTGTTGCAGGTTATAAATGGGGAGGTCTGGACGCTGCAGGTAATCCGCAGGGATATTTGAATGGGGAACTGAGTATAAATTATTCTGCAATGATCAATGAAGGACGCCTAAATGCAAATAATCTCGAACTGATCGGACCGGCACATCCTGTTTATTCGGGAGCACTGATCAATACTTTCACGGTGAAAGGGTTTACCCTGTCTTTTAATATGAGTTACCGCCTGGGTTACTTTGTGAGGAAAAGGAGTATGAATTTTTTAGGTCTGGCCAACAATGGATTAGGTCATAGTGATTACGCTTTACGCTGGAGAAACCCGGGCGATGAGCAGTTGACCAACGTACCTTCACTGGTTTATCCTTTCAACTCGCTAAGGGAATCTTTTTATCAGGAGTCCACGGTGAACATCATTCCGGCGGATAATATCCGTTTGGATTATATCAACTTAGGTTATCATATCAATGCGGAGAAATGGCGGTTTCCTTTCCGGGCGCTGGATGTTTACCTCAATGCTGCCAATCTGGGTATCGTCTGGAAAAAAACAGATGCGGTACATGATCCGGACTATCTGGACCAGATCGGCCAGACCAAGGCCTTCACTTTTGGGATCAGGGGGAATTTTTAAATCAATCTTAAATTACGATGAAAGTTAAATATATAATGAGAAACGGCATTGGTTTGCTTTTGGCCATTTGCCTATTGGGTTGCCAGAACTTTTTGGAAAAGAAATCAGATGCCAGATTGCTGGTGCCAAAAACCTTGGCGGACCTGCAGGGGATCATGGATGATTTTGTCCAGATGAATGTGAATGGCTCACCTTCTTACGGGCAGTCTTCGTGTGATGATTTTTTTATTCCGGAGACTTTGCTCAGTCCATTGTCTCAATTTGCCCGTGATCAGTATTGCTGGAAGAAGTTTGACTATCTGTATCCGAATGATTGGTCCAAATCATACTTGCCGATATACAATGCCAATCTGGTGCTGGAATTACTGGAGAAAGTGGAACGTAATGCTGCCAATGCAAGGGATTGGGATAATGTTAAAGGTTCTGCATTGTTCTACAGAAGTTTTTACAATTTTTTGTTGACCGGTCAGCATGGACTTGCTTATGATGAGGCCACTTCAGATGTGGATCCGGGGATTGTTTTAAGGTTAAGTTCTGATTTTAATGTGAAATCTGTTCGCTCATCGGTGAGCGAATGTCTGAAACAGACGATTGCGGATGCGCAAGTGGCGGCATTGCTCTTACCCAATGATCCGGTGGTTTCTCTTCGGCCATCCAAAGCTGCGGCATATGGGCAACTGGCCAGGATATATTTATATATGCGAAACTATAATGAGGCATTGCGTTATGCAGAAGAATGTTTGAAGTTGAAATCAACCCTTATGGATCTTAACGGGGATGGCGATTTATTGGGGCTGGATCTGCCGATCAGCTTCAGGAAGTTTAACAAAGAAACCATTTTCTATTCCGAGATGAATGATGCTTTTGCACCAGTCAGTTCGAGCTTTGCAAAAATTGATCCTTCATTGCTGGCCAGCTTTGATAACAATGATTTGAGAAGACGTGCCTATTTTATGCTGAATGGTTCTTTCTATCATTTTAAAGGAAATTATTCCAGTTCTGGTGTATTATTCTCCGGGATCGCAACAGATGAAATGTATCTGATCCGTTCGGAATCCAAAGCCAAGACAGGCAACATAGCCGGGGCAATGCAGGACCTGAATTTTTTGCTCCAGAAACGTTGGCGGAATACGGTGAGTTATAATCCAATTGTTGCGTTAGATCAGGCTGAAGCGCTGGTGAAAATCCGGGCTGAGCGCCGGAAAGAGCTATTGATGCGTGGGCTTCGCTGGCTGGATCTCAAAAGGTACAATAAGGAAGGAGCGGGGATTCGTTTAGAGCGGACATTCCGTGGGGAAGTTTTTCGGCTTGAACCGAATACAGATTTCTATGCCCTTCCCTTACCGAAAGATATCCTTGAACTGGCGGGCATTCCCCAGAATTAAAGAATATAGGTTTAGTGATGAGCAGAGGACAGGGTCGGATGACCCTGCCTTTGCATTTCGGTTTACTGGTTTTTGTTACTGATAGTCATTTCACTATCGGCAGAGCTCGCTACAAAAAATGTGTTTGCAGGTGTGTATTCTGCAGCTTGCAGATTAGCGGAACTTTGAAGTTGTCCGCCACTCACGTAGGCTTCATCGATCGTGATCCTGCAGGGAATCCTGTTCTGACCATCACAGGTTTCAGAGTTTGGCGATGTGGTCCAGTTGTCTGGATTTTCAACATCTGTTTCACTGTAATTCGAGCCGTGATAGTAGAGGGTCAAGGGAGCACGCTTGATGCTTTTAACAGGTGATCCCTTGAAGGCCGATTGGGTGAACACAATCATTAAACCCAGTAAGAAGGCGAATACGCCAAAGTTGATTTTTTTTAGAGTTTTCATGTTTAAGGATGCTTTTTACGTTGAAAAAGCAAGCGAAAAAGTTAAGTGATTGAAATTGTTATCGGCGCTTAGCACCGGTGGTTACTTGCCATCTGAAAAGCTGCTTTCCAGTGGCAGTGGTCTGTCAGTCGTTTTTCCTTACCTCCTTTCTTTTTTGGTAAAACGTATATATAGCCCAGACATTGATGGCGAGAAAACTCAGGTTAAAGACCAGGTGGGTATTCCAGCTGAGCATGCTAAGCACGCCGCCACAACTGCAGGGAGCTTTGTCATAAATACCGGTGATGATCAATGTGATGTATATCGTAAATATGGTTAGGAGAAGAGTTGAGGCAATCAGGCCGTATTTAATTGAACTGGTGGAAATGAGTAATATAGCAGTCAGGATTTCAAAGGATGGTAACAGCCATACTAACGTTTCTTCTATCTTAAATGGGAAATGTTGCATACTCAACTGATGCTTAAAGCTGTTATATTCAGATAGCTTGGAGCCTGCTGCATAGATCCAGAGGATAATGAGTAAAGATATACCGGTTTTGTAGATCAGGTTTTTCATATTCTTATTTGATAGATCAAAGTTGAGCACAATGCGGGTTGGTCAGGGTTCCTTAGCATGTATAATGGAGGGATTTATCGTTTTGAAAAGTTCCGCTAAAGGAAGTGAGTTAATGCTTTGGTTTCCTTTTGGAAATGTAACTGTGTTTCAAAGTGCTTAAGGTATGGCTATGGATGCCAAGGGAACTGGCGATATCAATAGAAGATGAAATTTGGAAAATGTCTGGATGGTTGGTGAGGAGCTTGTTGAATCGATCTTCTACACTCAGGTGCCGGATATCAAAGGCCAGGTGAAACAAAACATGCTTTTGTTCCTGATGCAGCAATAGGTTAAAGCTGATGAACTCGGGGAAAAGCCGGTAGAGTTGATGGATGTGTTTGTCAGGGATTCCAGTAAAGGTTGTTAAGGTAAGGGTGGTGGTTTGTATGTTGTAATCTTCAGTTTTATTTTCCAGCGATTGGGTTAGAAAGGTATTTTTAAGGTGTAACGTGAGTATGGATTGATCGGGTTCTTTTTTACTTTGTAAGCTGGTTTTACAAGCGCCATTTTCAATGAACAGGATTGGGTACCGCTCAAATAGGCCATTTTCCACGATATGGTTTGCCGGAAGTGCTATACTTGTTAGGGCGATATTCAGGTAAGCTTTCAATGCCGAACTAATCGGGCAATAACTTTCAATTTTTTGGTAGAGGTTTTCGTTTTCCATGTTTTTAGGGCAAAGAAAACGGAATTTTTAAGGCTGGTAAAGTGGTAGAATCTACCACCGCGGCCCACCAAGATTGTACTAGCTTAATTAATAAAGTTTTTGTGCCATGGCGAGCATTTTTGCCAAAAATTCACTCACCTTCCGAATGTCTTCTGGGTGGTGAACATAATAGCCGTTGCTGAAACTTTTCTCCGAGATGTGTTCCGCTTCTTTGGTGCTCACGTGAGCGATAATGTATTGATGCACGGTTTTGGCTTTTCTTTCCGTAATGACGCCGCATTCCACGTTCAAGAATATTAAAAAGGCGAGTTGCCTCACTGAAAGGCCCACCTTGTAAGTGGAATCCAGGATGCCAGAATGAACCAGTTCTGAATTTAGAAAATCTACTTCTTTCAAGAAACTGATCTCGGTATCGATCGCCTGGATAAGCATGGTTTTGATGTTGGGGTTTTGAGAAAAGTATTCGGTTTCCTGAAGTTCCATCAATTGAGCAATTGCTTTTTTAAATAGTATCATATCCCTGAACTGTTCTGCTGAACTGATGGCCTTTAATTGTCTTTGATGGAGGCCTTCCAGAAGATAAACGTATAATTCATGGTCATTGTATTTTAGCGAAATCAGGAGCATGGCGATATGTTGCCCAGGATCTGTAGCATTAAGTAGCGGTTGCAGTTGAATCAACAGGGTCTGTCGAAAAGCAATTTCAAAAAATGTGTATTGTTGAGTTGGATTAGTAAGGAAAACTCTTTGGATCATTAATTTCAATTGTGGGTGGATGGTATTCGCTTCAAGCCAGCTAAGAAATTCCGTTTCTTTTATGCCATATTGATTCCGGTAATTTTGGATATGCCCGTAGGTAGCTATGGTATGGGGATTAAATTCATTAGGGAAATAGAAATAAAGATGATCAATCAGTTCATCCATCACCAGGCCAAGCCTGTCCAGGATCTCTTTGTTTTTTTGTGTTATCAAGTGGCTATTTAAAATGCTTGTTTTGAGTTTGAATCGCTCAAAGCAACGTAAGTTGTAATGAATATAAGCTTTCAGTGTAGTGTCCTGCTCGGGAACGAATGTATCTATTCTTTGTTTGATCCGGCTGAGTTCTACGTTCATTTCGCTTTGAATGTCAATTTCTTCTGCGTTGATCTGCATGTTCAGCGTGATCATGGAAAGCACTTGTTCAAAATAATCGAGTTCGTAATTCATGATGTGATAATTTAGGGGTAGGGTGGTTATTACCCCTAA
>Ga0308159_1004435_pt1 | contig 12862 bp, 10 predicted proteins | sample PhyCR1_FD_201040 | JGI IMG/M metagenome (GOLD analysis project Ga0308159, IMG submission 201040) | Phyllosphere microbial communities from UC Gill Tract Community Farm, Albany, California, United States - DLSLC.R1 | ecosystem: Host-associated > Plants > Phyllosphere > Unclassified | place: USA...
GCCGCCATCACGCTTAAGTAAGTACGCGCTCATCCTTGCCTCGCTACGATTGTAGCAGACAGTCGTTGCAAGCAGCGATTTTCGTAAAACTCTAAGCCTTTTCAATGCCTTAGAGTTTATGGTGCCACACAAAGAACGAAGGTGGGCACTCAGATCATTGGAGAATTTCCATTCCACGCAGTTGAAGTTTCTTTGACCGAAGAGACGGGGCCGGGAACATCGGCAAAGACTGCGAGGGCGGGATACCACTCTAGCTGTGCTATTGCGGACCGATGTCGTAATCAGTGCGAGGCAGTCTCAATCCGGAAGGATGCCCTCCTGCTGCGCCCTGTCGAGAAGTTGAACCAGTAGCGCGCTCTGCCGCTCCGTCGGGACTTTCGCCGGTATCTGTTCCGCGATCTTCAGGATGCCGATGTCCTTGGGAGTCAGTATTTTGCGTAGCCCCGCCTCGCGTAGGATCTTTGACCAGTACGCAGCGGGCGTCTCAAAGACCCTTTTCTGAGCCTCGATTCCGTTGTCGATCTTCTGGGTCTGCCGCGCGGTTTTCGCTTCCTCGCGGTTGTCGTCCGCGCCGATCAGCGCGGACCAGGACGCGTCGTCCAGCAGGTCGGCGATGTGCGACGACCGCTCGGAGAGACGGCCCCAGCAGCTTTCCTTTTTGCACCATTCCGAGATGTTGGAGATGCCGGCGGGCGGCTGCGTGATGTCGTCACTGACCGCTTTTGCGATGACTGCCAGCGCGCCGGACAGCGTTTCGTCCGCGGCCTGCGCATTCCAGATGCGCTGATAGTCGACCGACAGCTTGCGGTCGGCGGCGATCCTCCCCAGCATTGAAAGCGTGTAGGCCACGATGTTGGCCCTGTACCCGCCATTGTACCAAGGCTGCGCCGATACGAGTTTCTCAGTTGCCCGAAACAGGATACCCCGCGCAATCGCCCGCTTGTAGTAGAACTCGTTGAAGCTGTCGGCCGACTTGTCCCACTCCTTACCAATCCGCGCCGCGTAGCGGGCGAAGTTCTTCTGACTGCCGAGATTCACCCACCTCGGATGATCATCGAAGACGTTCTCGAACTTGGCGAGATCGGTCTTGGTGAACATCTGTGTCTTGGGGTATTCCGCCTTGAACCGCTTCTGCTCGGCTTGGCTGAGCTTGGACTGCGCATCGATATACTGCCCGCGCGCGCGCTCGTAGAACCACTTAGTTTCGCGCTGCGCGCCCTGCAGCGCGGGCGCCCAGATGCGGCGCGAGAACTCTGCCATGCGAACGTGGAAGGGATGGTTGGAAAAGAAGTCGGCCGCGTTCACCCGGTTCTGTGTGTTAGCGTATTCCGAGATGCGGGGAACGACCATCTCGCTCTGTTCGCTGTCGATCACTGACAGCTTCATCTGCACGAAGATGTCGGAGAGGTCGGCCTTGTCCTTGCGCTGCGTGTGAAACAGCGATGCCGTGGTCTGCCCGCCATTGACGATCTGCAGGTCCGTCAGCCGGCGGATTTCAAGACCGCCGTCCGTCAGCACGGTTTCGACGTCCTGCGCTGTCGCGGTGATGCCGTTATTGAAGGCGAAGAACATCCGTGGCTCGTTTATAATCGTGGCGCGGATGCCCTTGTTGACCTGCGCCCGAGCCTGCAGGAACGTGCGGACATTCTGCTCCAGCAGGCGAGCGCTATATTCATGATAGAGCTTCGCCAGAACTGTTGCCGGCATGACGATCAGATAGGACTGGTACGAGTCAGAGCCGAGATTGGCGGGCAGGCATTTGATGCCGTGGCCGAACATTTTCACGAAATCGATATCAAGCGCCTCCTTGTGCCCGCGCGAGCTGCGCTGGCGCTGGAAGCGTGCGATATCCCAGATATGATAGGTTGCCCGGATGCCGCTGACCTCGTTGTCCGGAAGCGCCTGAATCCGGTCGCTCAGGACCCGTTCCGAAACGAGGAAGAAATTGACCTGCTGGAGCAGCGGCCGCCGGTCCATAAGCTGGCGCACCAGCCCGTATTCAGGCGTTGTCACGTCCGGTTCAAGTGCCCCCTTGAGGCTTGCCTCGAAGAAGTTGACGACGCGCCTGAAAGCGGCGTCCATTTCCGTCTTGGTCAGGGTCTGAAGATCGCGCCGGCAGTCGAAGTCCGCGACGAAAATGTCTATCGTGCCCTCGTCGTTGAACCAGTACCCGTCCACCCGCATGCCGCGCGGGGCCTTGAACGGGCAGTGCTCGAATCCCTCAATGAATCCAGTCTCGATCAGCTCGCCAGAGACGATCTCCATGAACGCCTCCAGCTGAAACGTGCTGTCGGCTTCGGCGAGCATCTCCTGCCGGAAGTCGTGGAAAAACTCTTCAGTCGTCTGTTCCGTCATGCCCCCTCCAGAGCCGCGCGCTCATCGCACTCATAATCGGCGATGGCTTCAAGCTTTATCTCGTATCCGACATTCATGATTCCGTCGGGCAGTCCCGAACGGGTCATCCTCGGAAAGCCCTCGCGCACGTGATAGGTGGTCGTTTTACTGACGACGAAGGCCGGCTCGTCGTATTCTGGTAGCGGCGCGTAGCCGTGCGTTACCAGCCTGCGCTCGAATGTGTCGGCTGCGTCCGGATCAGTGATCAGACCCTGCACCCGGGCGACCATCCCGTTGAGTGACAGGAGTTGAGGTCCGCCGGACCCGCTGCTGAGCCGATAGATTCTCAGGAGCAGCCGGTCGTTCAGGGACTCCAGCTGGTCCTCCGACGATATCCTGACGCTGTTCCGCTCCGTGCCCGAAAGGGATTTGACCTCAATAGCCGTGTTGCCAAATATGAAATCCTGATGTGATCGCTCGGGGCCGAGCCAAGCCGCCACGGCCACGGCCGCGCCCTGCCGGCCGATCAGTTCGCTCAAGAACTGAAGCTCCGCGAACAGCCCGCGCACCTCCTCAGGAGACAGGTGCGAGCCCCGGCCCGACAAGAAGTGCTTCCACCGGCGAATGTGGGTCAGGGCTATGCCAAGCGCACTCGCGGAATCTGGGGCGTCCGCGAGCGAAGCGGACAGCGTACGGCAGAGCCCGGCGAACAGGTCGCGGTCAACATGCCGCTCGAGGGTCAGCACAAGCCGCTGCAGCCCTAGACCGGCCGACCGCAGATCGACGCCGATGCCTTTCACAGTCGCGACGTTTCGCCGGTACTGCGAGGTGTGGTCGCCCAGCAGATCGATCAGGAATAGGCATTCGCCGTCGGTATTGCGGCCCCAGTTGCAGGGCACGGCGCGCTGGCCGCCCACCTGGCGGACATTAAAGTCGGTATCCGGTACGGCGATGTCGTCCCACGGTGTCGACTCAGGCATCGTAATCCTCATCCTCGTCCGGATCGTCTGGCGCGCCCTGCATCGCGTCGAGCCAGACCTTGTTGGCGACAACCTCGATTTCCTTATCGTAGTGGCCGGGCGGGAAGCTGATGCCGAAAGCCGCGACTGGGCCCGTCACGGCCGGATTGTCGCGCGGCTGCAGGCTGTGGATCATCAGAAGTGGCTTCTTCCGGACCTCGCGGTAGTGATAGTCCGATACCGCGCCCGCTTTTTCGCCGTTCAGCGCCAAGTCTTCGGCCACCTGCTGCTGTTCAGGAAATAGACCAAGCTTCTCGTCACCCCGCGATGCTACGCGATCCTTGTTCAGGCGCCACGCCGTGCCCGCAACGCCGGCCGCGATGCGGACCTGTCGGTTGAGCGTCCAGTCCTCCTCGATGCCCCCGGGAGAGATTAACAGCACGTCGCCGACAGGATGGCGGTCGGTGAGTGTGCGCAGATAGGCTATGGTGTCGGACTTGCGGTCATTGAACTGGCTGTGCGCCTGAAAAGCAGTCAGGAAGTCTTCGATCTGCTCGACCCGGACATCCCTAAAGATCAGGCCCTTTCCGGTATCGTCGGCCTCGTGCCCGCCAAAGCCCTCCTGCCAGTAACGCTGGATCAAGCCGAAGTTTTCAGTATTCACGTCCGGGTCAGTGGAGACGATATAGCTTTCGAGCAGCCGGCCGCTGAAATTTTGGCGGAACATGACCTTCTCGCCCGTCCGCATCTTGTTGGATGCCGTAATGAGTAGGGTGTCCGGATGGGACATAACGTAGAGACCGAACTGCTTCGGGCTCATCCCGTCGCGGCGCATCCGCTTGACCTGCTGGGTCAGCTCCTCGGCCGCCTGCGCGATATGAGCGTACCAGTTGATCGAGTCTCGCGAGAGGTGGACGCGGCACAGATCTTCATAGCCGGGCCGGTATCCGAACCAGCGGCCCATCTGCATCAGCGTATCGTACATCTTCGTGTTCCGATACATGTAGCTGACAGTCAGGCCTTCGATGGTCAGACCGCGCGACAGGCTTAGACCACCGACCGCGATTGCAGTCAGGCCGACGCCCTCCTTCTCGTACCTCGTATAGTCCAGAACCTCGTCGCTTTTGCTGTTGATGACGAACAGGTTCAGGTGATCGAATACGCTGTTGAGAGCAGCCTTGACCTCGTCCCACGCATGCCCGGTGTCTGAATACTCCGCGGACCATGCGGCTTTCAGCCGCTGCATGTACCCGTTCTGTGAGGATGAGGATTCCGGCATGGCGTAGTTCGCGCGGACCGCATCCCTGATCTTGCTGATGCGCAGGCTCAGGAAGTCCCGCACCGTCTTCTGGACAGGGACGAAGCGGGACACGTTGACCATCATGGAACAGTGCTTGCCAGCTTGGCCGCGCAGGTTGCGGATGGCACGGGCCACAATGAACTCGTCGAGCGCGCGATACAGGCTGGGCGGCAGTTCGGGGACGTTGTCGTCCCGCTTGTGCGAGAACGGAATGTAGTCCTCGCAGTCTTGAATCTCCTCAAGAATGACCCGGCTGCTATCGTCGTTCAGGAAAACTTTTTCCGCGCCAAAATAGGTCGTCGGCGCATCGAGGCAATAGATGAAGTCGCGTGGGAACAATTCCTCCCGCACATCATCGTCATATGCTTCGGGATTTATAAAGATGTTGGCGAACGGCGTTGCCGTATAGCCCACATAGCACGATTTTGCGAAAAGGCTAAGAATCCGGCGCAGCATCGCGTTCGTCTGCGTCGGATTCACGTCCTCCTTGTTCGTGTTGATCGAGGCATTGTCGGCCTCGTCGTCGATCATGAGCATCGGGACGTCAGCGATCTGACCTGTACCCTGTGCGTTCATCTCCTTCAGCCACTTGTGCAGTGCCTTCAAGGTGGTGACGTTTTTCTTTATGATAAGAATGACGGGCTTGCTAAAGTCATTCAGTTTCCAGCCACTCTTGCCGGCGGTGTCCTTGTTGAAGTCCTCGCGGATGTTCGTCAGTGTCGCCGGGTTCGGATAGCCGGGCTCCAACCCGACCCCGATAGAGTGGCGGTCGTCGGGATCGCTCGACCGGCCGATGAAGGCCTCGTCGATCCGCTCTTGCGTCTGCTTGCGCAGGTTGTTGTGGATGCCAGCCACGACGATGATGAACTTGTAGCCAGCGTCGGCTGCCTTCGCGATCAGGCCGGTGTAGTTCGCGGTCTTGCCTGACTGAACATGGCCGATCACGAGGCCGCGCCTGTCCCAAGTGCCCTCGCTGGTCGGGTCCTGCAGGTGCCCCAGAACGCGGGTCGTTACGTCGCTCAGCGACTGGACGAGGCGGGGCGCCCAGCCTTCCCCCCTCAGGAAGGCTTCATACGCTTGGGCGTAGGTCCAAGTGATGTTGTCCCGCTTCGCGACCCACTGGTCGTCATGCCCGGCGTCGACGTCGACCAGCGAAACGCCCGCGCCCATCCGAGTGTCGATCCTGATCAGCACCTGATCAATGATACCGTCAAGGGGCCCGTTCCAGCCACTCATCGGCCCGATCACGCCAGCGGCCGTCTGAACCTCTTCCCTCGTCGGAACGGGCTCCTTGTTCCCGAGTACGTTGACGAGCGCGGTGACGACGCTGTTTTCGATATCAGCCGGATTTCCCATTCAGAAAGCCCCTCCCACATAGTCCTCAACAATTTTCTGCCGGCCCTCGAACAGACGCGTCGAACGGACCAATTCGAGGAACTGCTGAGCCGTGCCCCCGCTTTCTCCGTAGAGGAGCGTCCTGAGCACGTGCAGGCTCTTCAGCGTATCCGCCTCGTCCGTGTCCAACTGCCTAATTTCGCGCGGCGCGGTGGAGTAGTCGGAATAGATCATCTCCACCGGCAGGGCTGCTGCCGCAGCTTTCAGAAGAAGCTCAAGCGACGCACCACCATCCGCCGGCAGCATGCCGGCGAGCGAAGTTACGAGGGGGTGCTGGAGATTCAGCGCGTACCGGATACCACCGTGGTCGGCATAGCGTTCCCAGAGCGGGGCCGCTGCGTCCTGAAACAGCTTCTGGCCCCGGCCGCGATGGACACTCACGCTGCGGGCGGTGATTTTGTTGATGATCTGCCGCAGCCGCTCCCGCACAGCATGCGGCGGTCGTGCGCGCGACTTCTTGATGTCAATGGTCCACGCCTCGTCCAAACCGTTCGGGAAGTCGATCTGCACCCGGGCCAACTTGGTCGCCTCCCCCTTCGGAACGAGCCTGAACCAGTCGCCCCATGCCATGAGACGTCCGCTGCGGTAGATGTAGGCGCCTTGGTTCGAGATGAAGTCGCTGCGATCTTGATAGTAGTCGTACTCGGTCGGCGACAGCCGGCTGTGATGCGGTAGAATGTACGGCTGCATCGTGATCGCCGCATCATCGACCCAGACCGTCTCGGTTGGCAAAACCTGTGTCGCCGCATTCTTTCTGCAGAACGGATCGAATGGTGCCACTGGATGACCGTTGACACTGATGGCGAGCTTCTTCCGCCCCTTGATCTCGCCCGATAGGAAGCGGTGGAACACGAGCGCTAGGTGCCGTTCGACCGTAACAAGCTTGTCGCTGACGATCTCGTCACGCTTCTGGCCGGTTTCATCCTCGGACAGCCGGTCAAGATCGCGCCAGATGACGAGCGTGCCAGTATCGCCGAGCAGATCGGCAAAAGGCAGGCCCGCGATCTCGTCCCGATCGAGGATCGAGATGGACCAATCATCGTCCGCTTCGACCTTGTTCAGGTCCCACTCGGCGCCGCACCTCTGTCCATCCCGGGCGCTGATCAGGGTCAGCCGCCGGCATTGCGAGAAGGAGGCGGTCTTGAGGCCGAGGCCGAAGCGCCCAAGGTCACTGGAGGCGCGCTTTGCATTGGGATGCGTCGCACCGTGGCGCATCGCGGCGATGAGCCGCTCTTCCGTCATCCCGTGACCGTTATCCGCAATCGCCAGCGCGGACTCCTTCCGGGCCACGTCGCAGACTATGCGGATGTCCGTCGCACCCGCGGAGATGCTGTTGTCGATCAGATCGGCGACGGCCGTTTCCAGCGAGTAGCCTAGGTCGCGCAGGGAAGCTGAAAGGCTGGCAGCGCTGGGCGGAAGTGGATACGACCTTGCCATCAGGCCTCCCTCAACGAGTCTCTGATACGGGCCACGACGGCATCGGCATCGCGTTCAAGTTCACATTCCCAGACAGTCAGCACGGTCCAGCCCTCCTCACGCAGCCGAATCTCGTTCCGGCTGTCGCGCGCGACGGTGCCGGCGAACTTCTCCTGCCAAAATTCGGGCCTGGTGGAGGGCGTGGTACAGTTCCGGCAGCCTTCATGCCTGTGCCAGAAACAGCCATGCACGAAGATCGCCGTGCGATAGCGCGGCAGCACGATATCCGGCTTGCCGGCAAGGTCCTTTACATGAAGGCGGAAGCGCAAGCCGGCGCGGTGCAGAAGGGAGCGCAGGCGAACCTCAGGGCCGGTGTTCCGGCCCCGTATTCGGGACATGTTCCAGCTGCGTTGTTCTGCGCTGATCGTATCGACCATCACGCCTCCCCCGGGATGGCGTCGAGAACCTCGCTGACAATCTCCGCGATCTGCCGGGCCAACTGCGGGGGAACAGCGTTTCCGACCTGATGATACTGCGCAGTTCGCGGCCCGGCGAAGAAATAGTTGTCTGGGAAGGTCTGCAGTCGCGCAGCCTCCCTGACCGTCAGGCTGCGGCACTGTGCCGGATCGTAGTGGATGAAGTAGTGGCCGTCCTTCGAGATATGGGAGGTGATAGTGGTCGCGCACCGGTCGGCCAACTGAACACGGAACCGGTCCGCGAACATCGCGCGATTCCTGCCCGGCCCGACGTTCTGGTGATCCGGCAGAAGCGACGCCGGGAAGTCGCAGAGCTTCGGGCTGCGGCCCGTGTTTTCCGCGAACACGGCGGCAAATACATAACGCCGAAGGTCCGAGGCCATGTGGCCCCGGGCCTCGTGCCCGGTAAGCGTCGACAGACGTGCGTCGTACAGTTTGCGCAAAACCTCGTGACTCGGTGTTCTTAGAGTGTAGCGGGTGGACGAACTGAGACGCGGGGCTTGCAGGGCAATCAGGCTGTCCAGTTCGATGCCCTTTGCGACGGCGCCGGCATAGGCAGCGCCGTTCATCTGCTGTCTTAGGTTCATTCCCGAGACCTTGCGGATTTCCGAAATCCAGTCCGCGAAGCTGTCTAGCCCCCGGGAGAGGGTGCTACGCACGGCCGGAAGGCCACCAATGGTTTCCCGCACGCTGGGCGCGCGCATTTTGCGTAGCGTACCCGGCTTCACATCCAGATCGGACCGGATGCCGACGATAAACATCCGGTGACGGGCTTGGGGTATCCCATGTTCCTCGGCTCGGACGATGAACAGGCGCGGATCAACTTCCCCCTCCGCCATCTCTTCCTCGGAAAGGGAAAAGAGACGGTAGGCGAGGTCCTGTTTCGCGCCAAGTATTGCGTTCGCCGGCCGCGAAAGGTCTTGGACGATGCGCGTGATGGCCGATTTGCCCTCGATGGTTGCCGAAAGGAGCCCCTTGACGTTCTCCATGACGAAGATCGGCGGCTCGTGGTCTGCGATGATCCGGAGGTACTCCAGATACAGTGTATGCCGCTCATCGCTCTCGAAGTTGGGCCGCCCCATCATGCGCGCGCGCCCGACCAGCGAATACGCTTGGCAGGGGGGGCCTCCCACGAGAGCCCATTTCCGCGTGCGCCCCAGCCGCTTCCGAATGATGCCCCTGACCTGATTGTGGGACTCGCTACCAAGTGAGATCCTCAGGGCGCTGTGCTCCGCCTCTATCCATTCCTTTGGGTAGCGCGACGCGAGTTCGACCGCCGTCAGGTCGCCGGCGAGGAAATCGTAGTAATCATCCGGAGCCTCTCCGTCGGGGAAGGACCGCAGGAAGTGCCGCATCAGGAGCGTTTTGTGAGAGAACTCGTCCCGCTCGATCGCTACGGCGCTTCTGAACCGGTTGCGTTCCTTTTCATCAACAAGCGACGAGAACCCCTCACCGAGGCCGCCGGGGCCGGCGAACAGGTCGATGACCGGATACGGCAACGAAAGATGGCCGGCATGTGCTGCCGGCGACGCCTCTGGCGTTGGCCTAGTGGCGGCAGCTGTTCCCTTCAGGCGCAACAATTTTCTTTCAGCCATTCGCGTTCTGGCTGGCGAAGCGACTCGCCTGCGCCAGCTCTCCCTTCTCATTCCGTGCCTTGACGGGACAGCCTGCGGTACTCTTCAATGCTCATGACCACGGCTACCGGCCTACCGTGTTTCTGCACCTGCACGGGGGCGGCCTGAGCGGCGTCAAGCAGGACGCCGAAGCTGTTCTTCGCCTCCTTCGCCGACATCGTCTTCATGCTCATTCCCCCGACTTGTGGCTATTTTAGCTACACCGCCAGTTGGCGCAACAGGAAACATATCTGGAACTGAGGCAAACTTCGTCGGCATCTGCCAGCTTGAACCCTTGCTGCATGCTAAGTTGAACCGCGAGCATGATGGATAGAGAAGGAAACCGTCAGCCGATCGAAAAGCGATGTTCGGGGATTACATCAAGCAAATAGAACGGCCGTTGCGAGTCCGTTGAAGCGCCATGATGATCTCCCAGCGCGCGATTCCCTCGCTCTACAAGGAAATCGCGTGACGCCTTGGTGGCTTTCCAAGGTCGGGTGGCGGTATCCCGGCCGTCGTCTTCATAACCGAACAGCGTTTCTCGATAGAATACCAGTAAGTCTTCGAACCGGCTCACGGACCCGTGAACCTGTCGTTCACCGTCATATGGGCCCAACGGCGTCGCGAGTACGTTGCCGGCGATCAAGGCGTCGACCATTGCCGGCAGTTGCTGCTCTGCTTGGATGAAGCGGCGGATGGCAACGGCCAAGGCCGCGAGCAGCGGCAGTCCATACCACTCGGTTGCGAACATCCTCGCCCCAGCGCCGCGCGTCTGCGGCGTCGCGGTTCGCGCCATCAGCGCATCGTCTTCTCGAAGGCGCCCCGCGACGTGCTGCATCAGGCGGGGCAGATCGAGGCTTTCGCCGCTGTGTTCCAGCATATCGGGATGCTTGCGAATCCGCTTTGCGATCATGCGGATGAGTGGATCGGCATGCTTCGTCAGCGGCAGGTTCACGCCGCTCGGCACGCATGCGCTTTCGCCAAATCGCCAGTCGCCCGAGCCGAAGTACAGGTCGAGCGCGATCTCCAGCGCGGTACGACGTGCCCGCATCTGGTTGAGCGCCCGTTCTGGTGCCATTGACTGGCTGGACCCAGGCACCAAATAACCGAACGACGGAGCCTTCGTCAGCCGCGCGCCGACCATTTGCACGTCATGCGCGCACCAGATCAATGCCTGTGCCACGAGCAGATTGCGCAGCTTCGGGATGGAGGCAGGATCGTTGCTTGCCAAGTTCTGCAAGCGACGGATCACCAGCGCGAACCGCCCGCCGACCAGAGCCGTATAGAGTTGCTGGTCGTGATCACGCAGAGTCGTCAAGGCCTGAACATGAAGGTTGAACGCCTTTTGCGGCGCAACCTTCCCTGCCCAGCCGCTGACGATGACGTCGGTGTTGTTGTCCGCACCATTGCGCATCAGCAGCCCGCGCAGGAATGCCTCAAGCGCTGGGCGATCGGTCGGGATCAGATCGAGCGGGGGCACTTCTTCCTTGGCGTCGAGGATCGCTGCGGGCAATGACCGGATGTCGCTAAGCGTGGGCGCAAAGAGACGCCGGCCGTAATCTGCCCCGGCGATGCCTTCGGCATAGATACGGCCATGCATGTCGCTGACCAGCGTGGTGAAGTCCCCACCACTGGCGATCGCACCTGCGAGCAGTGTATTGATATCGGTCTTGCGCCCGGAGGTGTCGAGAAATTGATGATAGCTGTCTTCGTAGCGCTGCTTGCCGAAGGCCGCCTGCTGCTTGCGCCGCTCCTTGCGGCTGACCCGGACCTGCGTCACAGCTTTCCGACCATATCGTCGATCCGCGCCTGAAGCGCCCCGGCGCTTTCCGCCAGTCGGCCGCACAGTTCCTTGGCGTGACGATAGGCGTCATGGCCGGTCCGCTTTGCGGCGATCTCCGCATCGAACGCGGCCATCGCGTCCTTGAACTGCCGTTCGAGGCGCAGGTGGGCAGCATATGCCTCGTCTATTGATTGATGTTCGTCATTCATCGTCTTCCTCCAGATGGGGCGGGAGCGAAGGCTCGCGCCAGAAAGTGGGATTGCCACCGCGCGCGCGGAGCCATTCAAAGGCAGCGCCACGGTTTGCGAGATCGGGGGCGGGGTCGCCGAGCAGGCCCACCAGCGCATCGATGAGCGCGGCCTGCCCGATGGTGATCGGCTTGCGCCGCCACGACGCGCGCGGGTCGATCGGCCCGGTCTCGAGAAAGCGCCGCACTTCCTGTTCGTAGAGCGCGGCCCGCCTGCGCCATTGCAGGATCACGCCCCACTGCTGACACCAGGTCAGGCGGGTGGGATCGCTGAAGATCCAGCGGACGATGTCGCCGAACATCGGCCCGGCACCGGCCGCCATTGCGGCCTGCATCCAGCGCGCCATGCGGTTGGGATGCGCCATCAGCCCGAGCAAGGCGGTGTCGTCGCTGCCGTCGATCCCGACCAGCACGAGGGCCGAGCCAAGCGCGTACTTCCGGGCATCGGCCGATCCCGGCCCGCCGCGCCGCTTGTCCGCCGCGCGATATTGCCGCCGCAGTTCGGTGGCGCTGGTGGCCGCGATCGCGACCTCGCTCGCAATGCGATCTTCGCTCGCGGCAAGATTGGTAGCCAGATCGCGGAGGCGATCAGCAGTGGTCTGGGCGGTGGTCATGCCCACCGCGGTACCCACGACCCTCGCCGCCAAGCGTCAACCTAGTGGCACAAAGTTGATCGACGCCGCGCGCATCTTTCCGGGGCTGAGTTGACGAGACACCAGCAGGAGTAAGGCAGAAGGTGACAGGTTAGAGGGGGTGGTGCGCGATAAAGGTTTGTTCTGCCAAAGCCGAACAAACGATCCGCCCACCCCCTCCTGATTGAACGATGGAAAGTGCGGCAGTGGCGATCGACTATGCGGAACTGAAGGCAGGTAGCAGGGAAGCCGCCCAAGCGCTTGCCGATGCCCGCAGCGCGCGGCATCTGACCAGTCGGCGCAAGCGTGAAGAAACGAGCGCCGAACGTGCAGACGAAGGTGCCAGGCGGCGGCGCAAGGCGACGAGCGACCGCGAGGCTGAGGCGTTTCTCAGCCGCCGCCTGCACATCAAAATGCCCGAAGGTGACCGCCCGCGCACGAGATCACGCACGCCGCGCAGACTGTTCACCCGCATGGTGGAGCAGATGCTGAGGGGAACGGTCGGTGTGACCAATGGGCGCGGACCCGATGGCCGGCACTCGATTCACTTCGCCTTCACCCCGCGGGGTCTCGCTTCGAAGACGGGTCGTCGCTGGCGTGCTGGCGAAGCCGAGCGCGCTGCGCTTTATAGCGTGCGCGAAGAAGCGCTGGAGGGTGGCGAACTCGGCTGGTGGTCGAACGTCGCTTACGATCGGAACGAACTCGTC
>Ga0308159_1004438_pt1 | contig 12857 bp, 10 predicted proteins | sample PhyCR1_FD_201040 | JGI IMG/M metagenome (GOLD analysis project Ga0308159, IMG submission 201040) | Phyllosphere microbial communities from UC Gill Tract Community Farm, Albany, California, United States - DLSLC.R1 | ecosystem: Host-associated > Plants > Phyllosphere > Unclassified | place: USA...
TGCCCCCGCCATGGCCGTGTCGCCCGCCACGAACGAAACATAGGCCCACCCCGCCAGCAGCATCAGCAGGAACCCTGGCAACATGAAGCCGAGCCCGGCGAGCAGGCCGCCCGCGCGGCCCCGCGCGATCATTCCAAGGTGAACGCAAAGCTCGTGGGCCTCGGGCCCGGGCAAGACCTGGAGGACGGCGAGCAGGTGGTTGAAGCGCGCCTTGGCGATCCACCGCTCCTCGTCGACCAGGGCGCGGCGCAGCATCGCGATCTGCGCCACCGGCCCGCCGAATGCGAGCAGGCCGAAGCGCAGGAACTTGAGGAACAGCGCCGGCAGCGTGATCGCGGGCGGGAACGGCGCGGCGGGCGGCGCGCTCCCTGCGGGAATGTCGGCCGCAAGGCTGGGCGCAATTCCCGACGGCATGTCTGCAGGTACGTTCGTCATGCAAGCGCTCCCCTCGCCGCAGGCGCGGCGTCATGGAGCGGAACTTGGACGAATGCCGTCTGAACGGGCGTCCGCGCATGCCCGTCGGCCCGTTTATCGTTTCAAAGCGCCGGCGAAGTCAACGCCGGGAAGTCGCCCCATTTTCCGTCCGCGCGGAACGGCTCGCCGAGGGGCTGCGACTCCGGCCGCTTTCCTACATTTGCGCGCCTTGCTACCTTCGCGCAGGTTCTTTCACATCGTCGATACCGCGCCCGCGTTCCTTGCACGAACGGCCCGCCCGCGCATGTACTTCATCAACGAAACCCCCCGCCCGGCACCGCGCCGCCCGCCTTCATGCCGCCGTCATGCCCCCGTCACACCCCCACCCAAAAAAAACCGGGGCTGTTCCAACTCACCGCGAAGTCCGCCCTTCCCCCTTGCTTTTCGCGGCAATCGCAGCCAAATGCGCGAGCGTTTTGACGCGCCAGCGGGCTGGACATAACACCATGAATTTTACTGACCCCTTTCGTGATGCCGACGGGGATAAACTGCGCGAAGAGTGCGGCATTTTCGGCGTTATCGGCGCCAAGGAAGCGGCGGCCATCACCGCCGCGGGCCTCCATTCCCTGCAGCACCGCGGGCAGGAGGCGGTGGGAATCACCTCGTTCTCGGGCAACGAATTCCACTCGCACCGCGGCATCGGCCACGTGGCGCAGGTGTTCAGCCAGAAGGAGCTGGACACCCTGCCCGGCACCATGGCCTCGGGCCACGTGCGCTATGCCACCACCGGCGGATCGGGCCTGCGCAACATCCAGCCGCTGTTCGCCGACCTTGCCGCCGGCGGCTTCGCCATCGCCCATAACGGCAACATTTCCAATGCGATGACCCTGAAGCACGATCTCGTGTCGAAGGGCTCGATCTTCCAGTCGACCTCGGACACCGAGGTGATCATCCACCTCGTCGCGACCAGCCGCTACCCCACCCTGCTCGACCGCTTCGTCGATGCGCTGCGCATGGTGGAAGGCGCCTACTCGCTGATCTGCATGACGCCCGAGGGCATGATCGCCTGCCGCGATCCGCTGGGCATCCGCCCGCTGGTGATGGGCCGCATCGGCGACGCCACGGTGTTCGCCTCGGAAACCGTGGCCTTCGACATCGTCGGCGCCGAATTCATCCGCTCGATCGAGCCGGGCGAACTGGTGCAGGTCGACCACAAGGGCACGATCTCCAGCCACCGCCCGTTCGGCGATCCGGCCCCGCGCCCCTGCATCTTCGAGCACGTCTACTTCTCGCGCCCCGATTCGGTGATGGACGGCCTGTCGGTCTACCAGGTGCGCAAGCACATCGGCGTCGAACTCGCCAAGGAAGCCTTCGCCGACGCCGACGTGGTGATCCCGGTGCCCGACAGCGGCGTGCCGGCGGCCATCGGCTATGCGCAGGAATCGGGGATCCCGTTCGAGCTGGGCATCATCCGCTCGCACTACGTGGGCCGCACCTTCATCCAGCCGGGCGACGCCGCCCGCCATGCCGACGTGAAGCGCAAGCACAACGCCAACCGCGCCGTGGTGGAAGGCAAGCGGATCGTCCTCATCGACGATTCGATCGTGCGCGGCACCACCTCGAAGAAGATCGTCGAGATGATGCGCGACGCCGGCGCCTCCGAAGTGCACATGCGCATCGCCAGCCCGCCGACCGAGCATTCGTGCTTCTACGGCGTCGACACGCCCGAGCGTTCCAAGCTCCTCGCCGCGACCATGGACACCCAGGCCATGGCCGACTTCATCAAGGCCGACAGCCTCGCCTTCGTCTCGATCGACGGCCTCTACCGCGCCGTCGGCGAGGAAAAGCGCGCCAGCAAGTGCCCGCAGTTCTGCGACGCCTGCTTCACCGGCGACTATCCGACCAAGCTGACCGACTTCTCCGAGCGTTTCCCGGAGCTTAACGCGGCGTGACGGAAAAGGCATTCGAAGGACAGGTCGCCCTCGTCACCGGCGCCAGCCGGGGCATCGGCGCCGCCACGGCCATCGCCCTCGCAGCCAGGGGCGCCCATGTCGTGCTCACCGGGCGCGACACCAAGGCGCTGGAAACGGTCGAGGACGCGATCTTCCAGGCCGGCGGCTCGGCCACGATCGCGCCGGTCGACCTCGTCGAGCCGGACGGCATCGCCCGCCTCGCCACGGCGCTGTCGCAGCGCTGGGGCAAGCTGGACATCATGGTCGTCAACGCCGCGATCCTGCCCGAGCTGACCAGCGTGGCCGACATCGACCAGCGCGCCTTCAACAAGGCGCTGACCACCAACGTCCTCGCCACCCAGGCACTGATCGCCAACTTCGATCCGCTCCTGAAGAAAAGCGCGAACGCCCGCGTCGTCGGCATGACCACCACGGTCGCACAGGCCCCCCGCGCCTACTGGGGCGCCTACGGCGCCACCAAGGCCGCGTTCGAGGTGCTGCTCGACTGCTATGCGCAGGAAACCGCCAAGGTCTCCAAGATCCGCGTCGCCATCGTCAACCCCGGCGCCACCCGCACCGCGATGCGCGCCCGCGCCTATCCCGGCGAGGCACCCGCCTCGGTCAAGCCTCCCGAAGTCGTCGCCGACCGCCTCGCCGCGCTGCTCTCCGAAGACTTCCCGAGCGGCCACCGGGAAACCGTTAACCAAGCCTGATAAGCCGACGGTAATCCCAAGCTGGGACACTTTCGGACGAGTCGGCGCCATACGGGCGCCCTCGCGATGTGCTCAAGTTCGTGAGGTGGCCCATGGTCCACACCCAGCAGGATCGATACGCGGAAGCCTCCCAGGAAGATCGCAGCGCCCCGCGCCTGCGCATTTCCATCCCCGCTTCGCTGCGGCCATCGGGTTCCAAGGGCTTCCAGACGGCGGTGCGAGACCTTTCGCTGTCCGGCTTCTCGGCCACCGCGATGACCCGCATCGCGCCGCGCACGATGTGCTGGCTGACGCTGCCGGGCAAGGACACCGTCTCCGCCAAAGTGGTGTGGTGGGACAACGGCCTCGTCGGCTGCGCCTTCGACCTGCTGCTCGACCCGGTGGAACTCGAAACGATCCTCGACCGCTGGAACGGCCAGACCCGGGCAGATCGCCGGGGCTGACGGCAGGCCCTCAGCCTTTCACCAGCGTCACCTGCACCACGTCGATCCCGCCGCCCATGAAGCCGCCCTCGCAGTACATCAGGTAATAGCGCCATAGCCGCACGAAGCGCTCGTCGAAGCCTTGCGGCAGGCGGCCCTGCTCCACCGCGGCATCGAAATTGCGGCGCCATTCCAGCAGGGTCCGCGCATAGTCCGGGCCAAAGCCGTGGCGATCCTCCCAGGCCAGCCCCCGCTCGGCGGCGAGCGACCGGAATTCGCTTTCCTTGATCAGCATGCCGCCGGGGAACACGAAAGTCTGGATGAAATCCGCGCTGCGGGCGTATCGTTCGAAAATCTCGTCGCGGATAGTGATGAACTGGATGCCCGCCCGTCCACCGGGGCGCAGGTTGCGGGCCAGGCAGTCGAAGAAGGTTGGCCAGTAATCGCGCCCCACCGCCTCGACCATCTCGACCGAGACGATCGCGTCGTATTGGCCGCTGACGTCGCGGTAGTCCTGCTTGCGAAAGTCGACGCTGCAGCCGTCGATGTCCCAGCGCCGGCGGGCATAGGCCAGTTGCTCGTCCGACAGGCTGATGGCATCGACATGGACCCCGTCGTGGCTGGCAAGGAAAGCCGCCAGCGTGCCCCAGCCGCAGCCGATCTCCAGCACCCTGTCGCCCGTGCCGACCCCGAGCCGCTCGATCATCGCCCCGGCCTTAGCCGACTGGGCGCAGTCCAGCTCGGTGACGAACTGGCTGTATGCGTTGGGCCCCCGGTCCATGCCGGAATAGAGCGCGCTGGAGTAGAGCATCGTCTCGCCCAGCCACTGCGCGTAGAAGTCGTTGCCGAGATCGTAATGCGCATGGATGTTGCGCAAGGAGCCCGAGCGGGTGTTGCGGTGCAGCCCATGGATCAGCCGCGTCAGCAGGCGCCAGGGCCCATGCGCCCGGGCCACACCGCCGAGCGCCGCGGCATTATCCATGAACAGGGCGAACAGCGGCACCGGGTCCGGGCTGTCCCATTCGCCGGCTTCCCAGGCCTGGTACCAGCCGACCGACCCGGTGGTCGCCAGCCGCAGCAGCGCGCGCCAGGACCTGAGTTCGACCACCGCTTCGAAGCCCGGTTCACGCCCGCCCAGCAGCCGGGTGCCGCCGTCCGGCAGCGTGGCCATGATCGAGCCGCGCCGCAGGCCCCGGTCGATGCGGTCGATGATCCGGTGGACGCCGCCCGACCACAGGCGCGCCAGCCACTGCGGCCCGACGCCAATGGCGCGTCCGCCCTCCACGAGTTCACCGCCTTTGCCCGGTACTTGCGCGTTCATGATGAAGATATGGACTCGAAAATCGTCCCGGGCAATCGTCTGGCACGCAAGTTAATGCGCGGATTTTGCCTCCTGCCAGGCCGCCAGTGCCCGCTCCCGCGCGGCGCGGTGCTCGACGATGCGGGCGGGATAGGCCTTGGGCCTGGCGCTCGGCGACGGATCGTGGATTTCCTCGTCCGACACCCCGGCCAGTTCCGGCACCCATTCGCGGATATAGGCCGCTGCGTCGAATTTTTCGGACTGCGAGAGCGGCGCCATGATCCGCACGAACATATTCGCATCAACCCCCGACCCGGCGGTCCACTGCCAGTTCACCGCGTTGGAGCCGTAGTCGGCATCGACCAGCGTGTCCCAGAACCACTGCTCGCCTTCGCGCCAGTCGATCAGCAGGTGCTTGATGAGGAAGCTGGCCGCGATCATCCGCACCCGGTTGTGCATCCAGCCGGTGTGCCACAGCTGGCGCATGCCGGCATCGACGATGGGATAGCCCGTGCGGCCCTGCTGCCACGCGGCCAGGTCCGCCTTGCTGCGTCGCCAGGGGAAAGCGCCGAAGGGGTCGCGAGCATATTTTCCGCCGTATTCGGGATACTGCAGGATCACGTTCTGCGCATAGTCGCGCCAGCCAAGCTCACCCAGGAACGTGCCGACCGAACCGCCCGCGTCCGCCACCGCGTGCCAGGCCTGCGACGGCGAAAGCTCGCCGAAATGGAGGTGCGGCGACAACATCGAGGTCCCCTCCACCGAAGGCAGGTTGCGCTGCGCTTCATAGGCCGAGGCCTCCTCCACGAAAGCCCGCAGCCGTTGCTTCGCGCCCTCCTCGCCCGGCTGCCACATATCGCGCATGCCGCCGGCCCAGTCGGGTTTTTGCGGCAGCAGGTTCCAGTCTTCCAGACTGTCCGACCGGGGCCAGCTTTCCGGCGCATGGATCGCCTGCGGCCGGCGCACAGGCTCCGGCGGCGGCAGGCGTTCGCGCAAGGCCCGCCAGAATGGTGTGTAGATCTTGTAAAGGCCGCCCGATCCGGTCGTCACCGCGCCCGCCGGGGCGAGGTAGTTGCCGTGATGCAGGCACAGCTTCACCTGTCCGGCCAAGGCCTTCTCGGCATTGCGCCACCATGGCTCGTAATGGTGGAGAGCATGGATTTCGGCGGCGCCCGTCTCATCCGCCAGCTTCGCCAGCACCTCGTCGCTGCGCCCCCGCCGCAGGACAAGGCGCGAGCCCTTTTCCCGCAGCTGGGCGTCGAGGCCGGCCAGCGAATGGTGCAGCCACCAGCGCGAGGCGCCGCCCATGGCGCGGTGCCGGGGCGTCTCGTCGTCCAGTACGTAGACCGGTATAACCGGGCCTTTAAGTGCAGCCGCGGCGATGGCAGGTTGATCCGACAGGCGCAGATCGCGCCGCAGCCAGACGATTACGGGAACATTCATGGGCAGGAACTCATCGTCAGCGCAACGCCTTCGCGGCAAGCGCGTTCCCTAGCGCAATGCCGGTCCCTTCCGAAACCCTGACACTGCCCGTTCGCGGCTTTCGCATCGACCCGCGCAAGGCGCTGGTCTGCGCATTCCTGTGCTGGGCCGGCGCGGGGCTGGTGGCCTGGGCGGTACATGCCGGCCACGTCGGCCCGTTCGACCGCATGGGACTGCTGTTCTGGCGCGACGATACGCTCCAGCCGCGCGGTTCGCCCGGGCGACTGGAAACCGTGCGCGACGTGACGGCGCTGGGCGGCGTCCTGCTGCGCAACCTGTTCGGAGCGGGAGCGGTGGTCGCCCTGCTGTTCCTGCGCCTGCGACGCGAGGCAGCGCTGCTGGCGCTTACCGTCATGTCCGGCTGGGCTGTGAACAGCGCGCTCAAAGGCCTCATCGGCAGGGCGCGGCCAGATATCGTGCCGCACCTCATGGAAGCGCACGGCAACAGTTTCCCCAGCGGGCATTCCTTCAATTCGGCTGTCGTCTACATCGCCATGGCCCTCGCCTTCGCGGCGCTGAGCCCCCGCAGATCGGTGCGCTGGACGATCGTGGCCACCGCCATGGCGACCACCCTGGCGATCGGCTGGAGCCGGATCTGGCTCGGCGTCCACTGGCCCACCGACGTCATTGCCGGATGGCTGGGCGGCGCCGGCTGGGCCTTCCTGGCAAGCGCGCTGCTCTATCGCCCGGCCAAGGCCACCGTCGATGCCGCCGAGGCCTTCAGCGAGGACAGCCCGGGGCAAGCGTAGGCACGGTGGCCGAGGTATTGAAATTGCGGCTCACCGCGGGTCCCGAAAAACGCGCGTCGCCGAACGTGACGGTCGCACTGCAGCCACGCACCTCGATGCGCGCCACCGGTATCTGCGACCAGGCGAGGAACTTCACGACCTCGCCCGAGGCCACGGCGGCGCGGCGGACCACAGGGTCCGCCATGTGATCCTGCACAGGCTCCCCCTGCGCGGCCAGCGAGCCGAGGCTGCGGAAGGGATCGTAGCGGCCCTGCACCACCTGCCCGTCCTGCCGCCAGATCACGTCGCGGCGCCAGAACAGCAGCGGCTCGGGAGAGGCGAATATGCGGTCGGGCCGGACATGCGCCGGGCTCTTGCGCGGCGCGTCCCAGGCCAGCGCCGATATGCCGATGTTGAGCATGATGAAGCCCAGCACCCCCGCCAGCGCCGCAGCGGCAGGGCGGCCCGGAGAACGGCTGCCATGCCGGACGCGTCGGCGTGACAGCCAAAGGCCCGTGCCCAGCATCGCCAGGAGCCATGGCGAAATGATGAACAGCCCGTCCGAATGGAACCACCGCGCGCTCATGGGGGAGAGCAGCTGGATGGCATAGACGTTCTGCAGGTCGAGCAGTGGATGGGTCAGGGCACCGAGGTAGCACAGCCCCAGCAGCCAGCCGAAACGCATCGCCAGCCCGCTTTTGAACACCTTGCCCTGCCGCACCTGCCAGCGATCGAGCAGGTACAGCAGCCCCGCCAGCAGCGGCGGCATCAGCAGCACGCCGCCGACGAGCCCATGGGTGAAGCCCCGGTGCATCGCCAGCGGAGCCCAGGGCGACCAGCCGAAGAAAACATCGATGTCGGGCATGTTCGCCGCCAGCACGCAGGCGGCCAGCCCCTTGCGGCTCCGGTGCTTCAGGCCTGTTTCGGCAAGTGCCCAGCCGACCAGGCTGTGGGTGAGATTATCCATGCACCACGGTAACTTGCATTACATCGCATTGTCGACTGCGGATTCCGGCGCGGCAGGCGCGGTATCGAGACGCTGTCATCATACCCTCACCGAACAGTCATTTTTATGCAGTCATCCTCTGCCACAGGCGCACTCAAGTTTACCGGAGTGTTTCAAATGATTGCTGCTTCCCTGCGGCGCCAGATTCTGGCGGCGACCGCGCTTGGCCTGAGCCTGGCTTCCTGCCCCGCCTTCGCCGCCGATGCCGCCGCCGACGTCGCCTCGGAACCTGCTGCCGACGCCGATGCCGGCGGCGGGCTCAACGACATCGTCGTCACGGCGCAGAAGCGCCCCGAAAGCCTTCAGGAAACGCCGATCTCCATCTCTGTCATGGACGACAAGGCCCTGCAGGATCGCCACATCGTCTCGCTGGTCGACCTGGGTGACGGCAGCATTCCTGGCCTCAAGGTCGCACCGTTCTACTCGCGCAATTCGGCGCTGATCGTGAACATCCGCGGCGTTGGCGTCCTGTCCGACGGCAACCAGCCGGCGCGCGACCAGGGCGTGGGCGTCTACATCGACGGCGTCTACATGGGCCGCGCCCAGGGCCTGGGCACGGCGATGTTCGACGTCCAGAGCATCGAAGTGCTCAAGGGCCCGCAAGGCACGCTGTTCGGCCGCAACACCGAAGGCGGCGCGGTCAGCATCACCACCAAGAAGCCCACCGGCGAGTTCCACATGAACACGCTCGCCAGCGCCGGCAACTACGGCGCCTACAAGGGCGAGATCCACCTCGACCTGCCGAGCTGGAACAACATCGCCGTCAAGGTGGATGGCGTCATCGCCCACCGCGACGACCTCGTGAAGAACCCGCTGGACGGCGCCGACGGCTTCAACGGCTACGACCGCCACGGCATCCACGCCGAGGCGCTGTGGACGCCGTCCTCGAACTTCACCGCCGACTACGCCTATGACAACTCCTACGATGCGACGACCTCGCAGTACCTGCAGCTGATCTCGACCGGCACCTACAAGCAGGCGGCCGTCGCCACCGTGCAGTCTTCGCGCGCCAGCACCGCCAATGTCGGCGTGCCGCAGCAGCCCAGCGTCGGCAAGGTGCAGGGGCACCGCCTGATGCTGTCGCTGCAGGTCGCGCCCGACCTCACGCTGAAGTCGATCTCCTCGTATCGCAAGCTCACCCAGAGCCAGTACGACAACGGTTCGGCAGCCAACGGCATGTCCAATGCCAGCGGCGTGTTCCTCAACGCAGCCACGGGCGTAGGTACCACCTTCTCGCGCTACAGCCTGGCGCATACGTACCAGAACCAGGAAAGCCAGGAATTCCAGATCATCGGCGAACTGCCCCGCGTGAAATTCGCCGGCGGCGCGCTCTACTACCGTGAGCATGCCGGTGACGACGCGCAGGCGTTCTATACCAACCAGTTCACCGACGCGGCGGGCTCCACCTACAAGCTGATCGACACCCTCCCCTACGACGAAATCTCGCGCGACCGCGCCAGCAAGGTCACGACGGAAAGCCTCGGCGCCTTCGGACAGGCGACGTACACTCCCCCAATGCTGAACGATATCCTGCACATCACCGGCGGCCTGCGCTGGACGCGCGACACCAAGCACGGCGAACTGGACATCGTGAGCGGCGCCCTTCCGGTCAACCGCGACGGCGTCTCGGGCGCGATCCATCTCGACAAGGCCTGGTCGCGCGTCGACCCGATGGTCAACCTGATGGTCGACGTCACCGACGATATCCACGTCTATGGCAAGTGGAGCACGGGGTACAAGTCGGGCGGCGCCAACTCGCGCGCGCAGGAATACGATGCGTTCAACCCGGAAACCGTCTCGATGTTCGAGATCGGCGCCAAGACCGAGTTCTTCGACCACCACGCCCGCTTCAACATCGCCGCCTATGCGGGTGACTACAAGAACATCCAGGTTGACTTCAGCCGCCCCTACGAAACTGGCGGCGTGCGCACGACGCGCACCACCACCTCGACGATCAACGCCCCCGGCACGGGCGGCCTGCACGGCATCGAGGCGGAGCTGACGCTGGCCCCCGTCACCGGCCTGACGCTGTCGGGCTCGTTCGCCTACCAGTACGTCCACATCCCGGCGACCGTGAACCCCTATCCTAACGCCAACGGCGTCGTCAGCACGCTGGCAGTGCCGATCTATGGCTCCTACACGCCCAAGTACACGGCGAGCGGATCGATCGACTACGAACTGCCGCTGGACGGCAAGACGCTGCGCGTTCACCTCGACGGCAACTACGACTCGGGCTTCTACGTAGCCTCGGCCGACCCGGTCTACACCGGCCCCGGCGCTGCCGGTAACGTCTACAACCCCAAGTCCGACGCCGCCTTCATCGTCAACGGCAACCTGGCGCTGGCCGATATCGCGCTGCACGGCGATGCGATGCTGACTGTCTCCGTCTGGTCACGTAACCTCTTCAATGAACAGCACCTGTTCTACAAGACCGTCAGCACCACGACGGGCGTGTCCGGCATGTTCAACGAGCCGCGCACCTTCGGCGTCCAGGGACAGGTCAAGTTCTGAGAAGGATGACCATGCGCAACTCGATCCGCCTCATGGCGCTGCCCCTCATGGCGGCGCTGCTGGCCTCCCAGCCGGCCTTCGCGAAGGAGGTCTCTCCCGCAGCGGCGTCCGCCCACCAGCGGCTGCTGCCGCTGCAGGGCGGGCGCAACTTCCGCGACCTCGGCGGCTATCGAACCCTCGATGGCCGCACGGTGAAGTGGGGCCTGCTGTTCCGCTCGGGCTCGATGCACGGGCTTACCGATGCTGACTATCGCTACCTCGAGGGCCTTGGCATCAACGTGGTGTGCGATCTGCGGGACCGGCGCGAGCGCGCCGCCGAGCAGGTAGCCTGGCCGGCGGCGAAAGCACCGCGCGTGCTGGCCGACGACTATGACCTGGACACCAGCTTCATGCCCAAGGGCGATCCCAAGGGCTGGACCGAAGCCCAGGCGCGCGCCGCGATGACCGCCTCCTATCCGCGCATGCTGGCCAGCTTCAACGGCCAGTACCGGCGCATGTTCGGCGAGCTTCTCGCCGGCCATGCGCCGCTGGCGTTCAACTGCTCGGCGGGCAAGGACCGCACCGGCATCGCGGCGGCGCTGCTGCTCACCGCGCTGGGCGTTCCCCGCGCGGCGGTCGTCCAGGACTACCTTCTGACCAACCGCTACCTCGACGGCAAGGCGCTGCTCGCCAAGTCCGGCGCCTCCACCGCTCTCGCCGGCATTCCGCCCCAGGCGGCAAAGGCGATGATCGCCGCCGACCGCCGCTATATCGAGGCGGCGCTGCGTGTGGTCGATGGCCACCGCGGCGGCGTGGCAGGCTACCTCAACGACGAACTGGGACTGTCCCAGGCCGACCTGACGCGCCTGCGCGGCCTCTACCTCACCGGCAAGACCGGAGCGTGATCCCCTGCCCCCTTGCCGGCACATGCCGGCAGGGGGCAGCTCTTACCCGGCGATTTCCGGCGCTTCGGCCGTCCAGGTCTGGCCCCTCGACAGCAGCTTGCCCAGGTCCGCCGCCTTGCCTGCAGTCAACTCGGCACGCTCGGCCACGACGACGCTTTCGAACGTCGGCGCGGGGTCGTCATAAAGGACGCCCAGCGCCATCGGGAACGGGCCGAACGGCATTTCCACCAGCATGTGCGCAAGGCCCCGGTTGCGCGGGTTGTGCACCGCCACCCCCGCCGCCTGCCAATCGCCGCCGGCGACATCGACCACCTTCAGAGATAGCGTCGCGACATCGAGCGACAGGCCGCGGGTCCCCTTGGCGAACAGCAGCGGCTCGCCGTCCCGGCACTGGACCTGATTGTCCGCCGCGACCGACTTGGCGATGAAATCGTCGAAGCGATCCTTGTTGTAGACGATGCAGTTCTGGAAAATCTCGACGAAGGCCGCGCCCTTGTGGCGATAGGCGGCGACCAGCACTTCGGGGAGGTCCTTCGACACGTCATAGCCCCGGGCCACGAACCGCGCGCCCGCGCCCAGCGCGAAGGCGCAGGGGCTGGCCGGGCGGTCCACCGAGCCGATCGGGGATGTGGGTGATGTCGTCCCGACCCGGCTGGTGGGCGAATACTGCCCCTTGGTCAGGCCGTAGATCTCGTTGTTGAACAGCATGATCTGGCAGTCCAGGTTGCGGCGCAGGACGTGCATCGTGTGGTTGCCGCCGATCGACATGCCGTCGCCGTCGCCGGTGACGATCCATACGTCGAGCTGCGGGTTGGCCAGCTTGATCCCCGTGGCCACCGCCGGAGCGCGGCCATGGATGGTGTGGAAGCCGTAGCTCTCGATGTAATAGGGGAACCGGCTGGAGCAGCCGATACCCGATACGAACACCGTGTTCTTCGGGTCCGCGCCGACCATCGGCAAAGTGCGCTGCACCGCCTTCAGGATCGCATAGTCGCCGCAGCCGGGGCACCAGCGCACTTCCTGGTCGGTCTCCCAGTCCTTGAGAGTGGTCGGGATCGGGGTCATGTCGTTCATGATCGTTCCTTCGCGGCTGTTGTCAGGGGCGTTCGATTTCGGGGGCGGGAAGCTGGGTCTCGTTGACGGGAACCTCGCCGCCCTCGTTGCCCGGCACATCGTCGAAGAACGCCGCGATGGCAGCTTCGATCTCGGCGATGGCGAAGGGCTGCCCGCTGGTCTTGCCGAGCGGCGCCGCATCGATCAGGAACTGGTCGCGCAGGATCGTCTTGAACTGGCCGGTGTTCATTTCCGGTACCAGCACGTGCTCGAACCCGCGAAGCAGTTCGCCCATGTTCACAGGCAGCGGCCAGACGTGGCGGACGTGGACGTGGGACACGTCCATGCCCTTGCGGCGGGCCCGGCGCACCGCCTGATGGATCGGCCCATAA
>Ga0308159_1004439_pt1 | contig 12857 bp, 11 predicted proteins | sample PhyCR1_FD_201040 | JGI IMG/M metagenome (GOLD analysis project Ga0308159, IMG submission 201040) | Phyllosphere microbial communities from UC Gill Tract Community Farm, Albany, California, United States - DLSLC.R1 | ecosystem: Host-associated > Plants > Phyllosphere > Unclassified | place: USA...
ACGACCCCTCGCAGCTCAACCGCCAGGGCAACGACGTAGGCACGCAGTACCGCTCGGCGATCTTCCCGCTCGACGATGCGCAGGCTGGCGAAGCGCAGGCCGCCATCGCGCGCTGGGACGGTGATCATCCCGGCGAAAAGGCCGTGACCACGATCGAGGCGCTTTCTCCCTGGTACCCGGCCGAGGATTATCACCAGGAATACTGGGACGGCGAAGGCCAGCGCAATCCCTACTGCCTCGCGGTGATCCCGCCCAAGCTGATGAAGCTGCGCAAGAGCTTCCAGGACAAGGTCAAGAGCTGAACGGGAGGCCCTGCCCTCGTCATCCCGGACCTGATCCGGGATGACGAGGGTGAGGAACGACGGCGGCCCATTCGTTCACAAAACGTGAATTTCGTCCCGCGCCGCTTCGCGCTGTTTCATCAAGGGACGGCGCCGAAGTCGAACTTCCCAAATGCCCTGGTAACTATACGAGGTTTTTCGACGACTACATCAATCGAGAAACGCCCGTGAACCACTTGCGCACCGTATCGCTGTCCTTGGCCGCCATGGCCGCCGCCCTCGCCTCCAGCCCCGTGCTGGCGGGTTCCGGCATGATCGCCGGCACTGACGTCCTTCGCACCTGGAACCTCGTGGTGCTGGGCGACCTGACCTCCTCCTCGGAAGTCGAGGGACGCACTTTCGTCGGCGGCGACCTGAACGGCAATTCCTCGAACTACCAGATCCAGCCGGTTGCCGCATCGAGCACCGGTACTCCGGGGCTGACCGTGGTGGGCGACGTCAACGGCGGCTCCAAGAACCTCAACAACGGTTCCGGTGCGGTGGTGGGCGGCAGCGTCAACAGCGGCCTGAACCTCAACGGCGCGGCGCAGACGGTGCTGGTCGGCGGCTCGATCAGCAACACCAACGTCAACCAGAACACGGTGACGTCGGGCCTCGCCGCCAGCGATCCCTCCTTCAGCCAGAACCTCACCCAGCAGAAGAGCCTCATCGAGACTTCGATGACTGGCCTCAGCCACTCCATGAGCACGCAAGCCGCGAACAGCCAGCTGACCATCAGCGGCAATACCGGCACCTTCAGCGCCCAGCCCGATGCCAGCGGCGTCGCGGTGTTCAACATATCGGCGGCGGACCTGAACAAGATCGGCGAGATCAAGTTCAACCTCAACGGCGCCGACACCGCGATCGTCAACGTCTCGGGCAGCTCGATCAAGCTGGATGACAATTTCCTGGGCGGCACCGCGAACCTGGGCGAGCATGTCATCTGGAACTTCTACGAAGCCAGCGACCTTTCGCTCACCACCGCATGGGGCGGTTCGGTCCTCGCCCCCACGGCAGCCGCGACGACGGCGAACTACATCCAGGGTTCGGCGGTGTTCGGCAGCCTCGTCCAGAACGGCGAGATGCACATCGGCACCTACACCGGCAGCTACCAGGCGCCGAGCGATCCGGGCACCTCGACCAGTTCGGGCGGCGAGGGTTCAGGCGGGACCCAGGTGCCGGAGCCGGGGATGCTCGCCCTGTTCGCGATCGCGCTGGGCGGAATGCTGTTCTGGCGCCGCCGCAAGGTTGTGGCGGGATAAACCTGCGCCGGAAGGCCGCAGCAGCCGGACGGAGCGCAACCCTTCGTCACCCCCGCGAAGGCGGGGGCCCCGCTTTTTCCCTTAGACCTTGCGCATGAAGCGAAGACAGCGGGGTCCCCGCCTTCGCGGGGACGACGGAAGTGGGGGGACGACGGAAGTGCGAGGCCGACGGAAGTGCGGGGCCGGCGAAATGCGTTTCAGCCGCGCTATTCTTTCACCCACCGCGCCACGAAGAACCCGTCGAGCCCGCCGGCCTCGGCCAGCATGCCGGGGTCGGTGCGCAGGAAACCGTCGGCGTTCGGCGCGAGACCCTCGGGCAGTTCGCCCGCTTCGATCGGCAGCACCCGCAGTCCGGCCGGCGCGGACTGCTCCTCGCCCTCGGCCGGCTCCATCGAGCAAACCGCGTAGATCAGCCGGCCGCCCGGCTTCAGCCAGCCCGCGGCGCGTGCCAGCAGCTTTGCCTGAAGCTCCACCATCTCGTCGATCTGGCGCGGCGAAATGCGGTGCAGCACGTCCGGATGACGGCGTGCGGTGCCGGTGGCGGTGCACGGCGCATCGAGGAGGATCGCGTCGAAAAGTTCCTCCGGCTCCCAGGTCAGTGCATCCGCCAGCACGACCTCGGCTTCGAGCGAGGTGCGCTTGAGGTTGTCGCCGAGGCGCTCCAGCCGGCGCTTGGCGTTGTCCAGCGCCGTTACCTGCCAGCCCTGCGCGGCGAGTTGCATGGTCTTGCCGCCAGGCGCGGCGCACAGGTCCAGAACCCGCCTGCCCTCGCCCGCGCCCAGGAGCCGCGCCGGCAGGCTGGCGGCGAGGTCCTGCACCCACCAGGCGCCGTCGCGGAAACCGGGCAGTGCGTCGATCGCACAGCCGCGCGGCAGGCGCAGGTGCCCGGGCATCAGCGAGACGCCGCCCATGCGCTCGGCCCATTCGGTGGTCTCGGCCGGATCGCACAGCGCGATGTCCAGCTGCGGCGGCTCGACGAGGCCGGCGGCGATCGCCCCTGCCCGCTCGCCCCACCGCTCCGCCGCAGTCTCGGGCAGCGTCGGCACGGCGGGCAAGGCAGCCTCGCGCTTGATCAGGGTGGAAAACACCCCGTGGGCCAGGCGCCGGGGCCCGCCCATCAGCAGCGGCAGGCCGGTCGCGATCACCGCATGAGGCGGGGTTTCGAGCCGCAGCACCTGCGCCAGCATGATCTGCAGCACCGCACGCGCCTTGGCGTCGTCGGCCAGCGGCATGCGGGTGGCCGAATCGATCAGGGCGTCGAGGTCCTGCTTCCAGCGCAGCGCCTCGCCGGCGATGGCGCGGGCGAGCGCGCGGTCGGCGTCGCCGCGCACCTTGGCAAGCGCGCCGCCCGCCGCCTGGTCGAGCGTTTCGCCCCTGCGCAAGACGGCATCGATGAGGTGAAGCGCGGCACGGCGCGCCGGAAGGCCGGGAATGTCCATCGCGGGCCCCTATACCGGATTGCGTTTTTCCGCCAGCGTCGCCACATCACTGCCATGACCAAGCGCGCAACCCAACGTCCCGAAGGCTTCACCAAGCCCGCCCACTGGACGACCTCGCCCGCGCCCAAGCCGGCGCAGTTCAAGGAAGGCGACGATCCCGACGGCCTTTCCCCCACGCGTTACGGCGATTGGGTGCGCAACGGGGTGGCCGTGGATTTCTGAGATTTAGCGGAAGCCCGCGTACCCCGCGCGTGCTCGTCATCCCGGACTTGATCCGGGACCGTGGGCGTTCCTTGAGGCGATAGCTCGCGCTGGGCCACTGCGGCGCCGCGCTTCAACGCAAGGTGGGCGTGGCCCTTGCCCAAGGTCCCGGATCAAGTCCGGGATGACGAGGTCGTGGGGGCCGGATGACGCCCTCGCCTGCTACTTCGCCTCGGCCTGCTGCCAGCCGCCGCCCAGCGCCAGGAACACCGCGATCTGGTCGTCGACCAGCGCCGCTTCCGCCGCTGCGTGGCTGACCTGCGCCGAGGCCAGGCTGCCTTGTGCGTTCAGCAGGTTCAGGAAATCGCTGCGCCCGAAGCGGAACAGCTTGTTCGCCTGGGTGGCCGAAAGCCCGGCGCTGTCGCTGGCCCGGCCGAGCGCCGCCGCCTTGTCACGATCACGCGCGTAGCTTTCCAGCGCCGTCTCGGTGCCACGCAGGGCATCGAGCACCACCGAGTCGAACTTGGCGAGGTCGGCGTCCACCTGCGCCTGCGCGGCGGCGATGCGGGCCTTGACGACCGGGCGGTTGGGGAAGCTCCAGCTCAACAGCGGGCCAAGGCTGAAGCCGAAGCTGTGGGTCTTGCCGATGTTCTCGCCGATGCCATCGGTGATCAGGCCGCCGGTCAGGCTGATCGAGGGATAGAGGTCGGCCGTGGCCACTCCGATGCGCGCGGTGTCGCCGGCGATGGCGCGTTCGGCCTGGCGGATGTCGGGACGGCGGCGGATCAACGCCGCGCCGTCGCCCACGGGCATCGGGCGCGACAGCCGGGGCAGGTCGGCGCAGCTTGCCACGTCCTGCGGGTATTCGGCCGGCGCGCGGCCCAGCAGCGTCGCCAACAGGTAGAGCGAGCCCTGCCGCCTGGCCACGAAAGCCGGGAGGCTGGCCTTGCTGGTCTCCACCGCAGTGCGCGCGCGGCTGACGTCGAACGCGGTGCCGCGCCCGCCGCGCTGGAGGCGCGTGGTGGCATCCAGCGTCTGCTGCTGGAGAGTGATGACCTTGCTGACCGTGGCCATCTGGTAGTTCGCGCCGCAAACGTCCGCATAGGCCTTGGTGGTGGCCGCCGCCACGCTGATGCGCACCGCGTCGCGCGCGGCCTGCACGGCTTCGCGGTCCGCCTCGCTGCCCTCGATCGCGCGCTTGAGCTTGCCGTTGAGGTCGAGCGGATAGCTCAGGGTCAGGCCAAGGTCATATGTACCGACCCCGGGGAGGTTGGTGCCGGCGGAAGACGTCGAATAATCGCGTTCGAGATCGGCATCCGCGCTTACCGTCGTCGACAGCGCGCGCGCGCCGGTGTTCTCGCGCAGGACCGCTTCGGCCTTGCGCACGTTGGCCTCCGCCACGCGCAGGTCGGCGTTGGCGGTCAGCGCCTGTTCGACGAGGGCATCGAGGCGCGGGTCTTTGTAAAGGCTCCACCAGCGGTCCGGCAGCGGCTCCTGCGCGAAGGCGGCGTCCTTGCCCGAGACGAATTCGCCCTGCGCGGCGGGGGCATTAGCCACGGAATTCTCGGGCGGGTGGTAATCGGGCCCGGCCGTGGCGCAGGCGGAAAGCGCCAGGGCCATCGCGGCGGCGGACAGGTAGCGCGAGGCCTGCATCACCGCGCCTCCGCCGTCGCGGCTGGAGCGGGAGCCGGGACAGCAGCCGGAGCCTTGCGGACCTGCGGCTCCACCGTGACCGTCGCGGTGCGGCCCAGGATCAGTTGCACGTCCCTGGGAACATGGGTCAGCTTGACGCGCACCGGGATGCGCTGGGCCAGCCGCACCCATGAGAACGTCGCCTCGACGTTCGGCAGCAGGTTGCCAGAATCGCTGCGGCTGCCATCGTTGATGCCGGCGGCGATGCTTTCCACCCGTCCGTGGAGCGCCTGCCCCTCGCCCATCAGGTGGACGGTGACGGGCGCGCCGACGCGGATCAGCGGCAGCTTGGTTTCCTCGAAGTACCCTTCGACGCGGATCGAATCGCCGTCGACCAGCGCCATCGCCTGGCTGCCCGCCGCCACGAAGTCGCCCGGGTGCAGGTCGAGGTTGGTGACGGTGCCGTTGACCGAGGCGTGGACCTGCGTGCGCGCAAGGTTGAGCCTGGCGCCGTCGAGCGCGCTTTCGGCCTCCGCCAGCGCGGCCCGGGCAGTGGCGACGCGGGCGACGTTCTGCTCGTGAGTCTCGGTGGCGACGAGGTCGCCCAGCGCCAGGTCGCGCGATGCCTCGCGGCTTGCCTGCCCCAGCGTCGCCTTCGCGCTCGCCACCGAAGCCTGCGCCTGCTCCACCGCAAGCGAATAGCGCGGGCGGTCGATGACGAACAGCAGGTCCCCGGCCTTGACCGCCTGGTTGTCACGCACCGCCACCGAGGTGACGAGGCCGCCGATGTCGGGCGTTACCCGGACCACGTCGGCGCGCACCCTGCCGTCGCGGGTCCACGGGCTGCGCTCGTAGTGGTTCCACATCCAGTAGGCGATGAACGCGGCCAGGATGACGATGACGATGGTGGCGGCGCTGCGGCCGATCGCGGGAAGCAGGTTCTTCATGTGTGGAAACCGATGTGGGGGGCAAGGAAGGACAGTGCGCCAAGGACCAGCACGTAAATGCACAAGTCGACGAGCGCGCGATAGGCGACGAAGCGGTAGATTCCGGCAAGATCGACCAGCCGCAGCAGCAGCATAGTCAGGATCGATGCGATCACCGCAAGGAGCAGGATGGTGGGCATGAACACGCCCAAGATGGATATCTCGCCGTTCATGGCAGGCCTTTCAGCGCGGCGGCATCGGGAAACAGGTTACGGCGCAGCGAAACGAGCGCGAGCGCGGCCTGGCGGCGGACGGAGCGGTCCTCGTCGGCAGAGAAAAGGCGCAGCGCCTCGTCGATGTCGGCCAGCAGTTCCGGATCGGCCGGTGCCCGCTCCTCGGGCTCCATGCGGCGATAATAGGCGCCGACCTCGGCCAGCACGCTGGTCAGCGGGCCTGTACGCGCAGGCGGCAGGTCGAGGCGCAACTGGCGCAGTTCTCCGATCGCGACCCCGGTGCGCAGATCGCGCAGCACGTCGTAGAGCGGTTCGCCCGGCTGCTTTCCGCTCAGCGCCAGGCGCGGCGAAAGCACCGCGATGCGGTCGAGCATGCGGTTGATCCAGCCGCGCACGTCGGGCGGGCCGGCCACGTTGCTGCGCTCGGCGATGTCGCGCCAGCCGGCGCGCAGGGTGCGCCGGATCGCGCTTTCCAGCCCGGCGGTCTGCAGCAGGCGTGCCATGATGATCGCGAACAGTGTCCCCACCAGCTGCGCCAGCGCGCCGTTGGTGAACGTCACGAAGTTGTCGTTGTACTTGACCGCGATGATGAACGGGCTGCCCATGCCGAGCAGCGCGGGCAGAGCGACGCCGGCAAAGCGGGGCGAGTACATCAGTGATCCCAGCACCAGCAGCGACGGGGCAAGCGCCATGGCCAGCGCGGGGAAGCCATCGACACGCGGCAGGATTGCGAAGGCATAGATGAAGCCGATGATCGTCGCGATCAGGGTGCCCCAGAAGAACAGCCGCAGCGGCAGCACCGGGTTGTCCATCGCCGAGAACAGCGCGAGGAAGACGCCGGCCAGCATGACGGCGGTGGCGCCGTCGTTCCAGCCGCTGCCGATCCACAGCACGCTGCCCAGGATGATCGTTGCCGCCGCCCCCGCCGCGCCGCGCAAGGCGCCGGCGACGTCGCGGTGCAACTCGCGGTTGCGCCGGCCTTCGAGCAGCCTCGGGATACGCGCCGAAACGGGCCTGCGATCGTGCGTGCCAAGCTGCTCGGCAAGGTCGCGGCAGTCGAGGTGCGCGTCGATCAGGGCGAAAAGGCGCGAGCCAAGGCTGAGCTGCAGCAGTTCGTCCCAATTCGACGCCGGCGTGACCTCGGGCTCGAGAGCGAGGCAGCGCGCCTTGAGCTGGGCCGCGACTTCCTCGCGTTGCTCACGCGGGCCATCGATGGCATCGAGCCAGTCACGCGTGTCGGCGAGCAGCAGCGCCGCCGGCTCGCCCAGCGCATCCCTTTCGCGCAGGGCGGCCACGCGGTCGGCCACGGCGACGCCCAGCGGCATGAGCAGCGAAAGCTGATCCTGCATGGCGCGCACGGTCCGCACGCGAGGGGCGGCGCGGCTGGTCTCGTAAGGGAGGTGGATCGACAGGTTGTGCAGTTCGGTCACGTCCTGGGCCAGCCGGCGGCGTTCGGCCTCGACGGCCGAATTGGGCTCCAGTTCGAGCGAATCGCGGGTCCACCGTTCGGCATCGCGCAGCATCATGTCGACCCGGCCAAGCAGGAACTTGGAGACCGAATTGGGAAAGACCACCCCGTGCATCAGGCTGGAGCACAGGATGCCGATCGTGATCTCCTGAACCCGCAGCGACGCGTCGGTGAAAATCTCTCCCGGTGTGTTCACGGCGGGCAGGACGATCAGCACCGCGGTATAGCCCGCCAGCACGAAGGGATAGCCGCGCGGGGTTCGCTCCAGCAGGGACACGAAGACGCACAGCGCCAGCCAGCAGGCGATCGCCAGCGTCAGCATTTCGGGGCTGTGCGACAGCGGCGGCACCATGACCACCGCCGCGGTGGCGCCGACGAGCGTGCCGATGACACGGAACAGCGCCTTGGAAATCACCGCCCCGGCCAGCGGCGCGGCGACGATATAGGAGGTGAGGAAGGCCCAGTAGGGTCGCTCCAGCCCGATCGAAAACGAGATGTACGCCGCCAGCAGCGCTGCCGCCAAAGCCTTGAGCGAGAAGAGCGCGGCTGGAATGCCCCAGCGATTGAACAGCGGGGTGTTCATGCCCGGGCCCGCATGTCGGAAGCGCGCGCCGCCACGGTGTCGAGCAGGCGCACAGCCACTTCGAGATCGTCGTCGGATATGCCTTCGAGAAGCTCGATCCGCAGGTCGATCAGGCGCTTGTCGGCCTTGCGGGCCAGCGCGATCCCTTCCGGGGTCAGGTGGAGGCGATTGGCGCGCCGGTCTTCCTCGTCGGCCTGCCGTTCGACCAGGCCGGCGCGTTCCAGTTGTTGCACGGTACGCACGAGCGAGGCCTCGGTAATGCCGATCGCACGCGCGAGATCGCCCTGGCGCGCGCCCTCGCCCAGGCGTTTCAGGTGGACGAGCGCCCAGCCCGCCGAATTGGAGATCGCCAGCGAGCCGAGAATACGGTCTGCAAGCTGCATCCAGGCGCGCGAGACAGGGCTCAGCTGCGTGGCGAGTTCATGGGCAAGGGCGATTCGATCGGTCATGGGAACGGTTAGTTAGGCTCCTAACTATCCAGCGACAATATCCGCCGTCTTGCGATTTACAAACCAGCAATGCCGGAAAGTGCAATTCATGCAATCGGAATATGGGAAGCGCCTTGCCTAGGGAGCGCAGCGACAACGCGTCGCTAAGGTGGCCCTAAGGCCACGCTAAGACCGCGTTACGGCAAGATCTCGATCGGCGTGCCGTCGGCCACCGCTTCCCACAAGGCCTCGATCTCGTCGTTGGAGACGGCGATGCAGCCATCGGTCCAGTCGCCGGCCACCCGGCCCTCCGCCCAGGAATTGGGCTGTCCGTGGATCATGATCATGCCGCCCGCCGATCGCCCCTGCGCAGCGGCATAGGCGCGGTCGGCGGCGCTGGGATAGGAGATGTGGAGCGACAGGTGGTAGGCACTCGCCGGGTTGCCCCAGTCGATGACGTAGCGTCCCTCCGGGGTCCGCTCGTCGCCTTCGAAGCGCTTGGGGCCGACCGGTTCGTCGCCGAGCTGGATATGCTCGATGACATGCACGAGCCGCTCATCCGCGTAGAGTTCCATGGTTCGCTGCGCCTTGCGCACGCGGATCATGTCTATTTCCGGCAGGGCCGGCGGGGCCTGCGCCTGCGCCTGCGCCGTGGCGACCGCACAGAGCAGCAGCAGCGGGGCGAACCGAAGTACGCCCCGCATCGCCGTCAGTCCGCGAAGGGATCGCGCACGAGGATGGTGTCCTCGCGCTCGGGGCTGGTGGAGACCAGCGCCACCGGAGTTTCGATCAGTTCCTGCACGCGCTGGATGTACTTGATCGCCTGTGCCGGCAGATCGGCCCAGGAACGGGCGCCGGCGGTGGTGCCCTGCCAGCCGTCCATTTCCTCGTAGATCGGCTCGACGGCGGCCTGGTCCGCGGCGTGGCTGGGATAATAGTCCAGCACCTTGCCGCGCAGGCGGTAGCCGGTGCAGATCTTCACCTTCTCGAAACCGTCGAGGACGTCGAGCTTGGTCAGGGCGATGCCGGTGACGCCCGAGATCGCGCAGGACTGGCGCGTCAGCACCGCGTCGAACCAGCCGCAGCGGCGCTTGCGCCCGGTGACGGTGCCGAATTCATGGCCGCGCTCGCCCAGACGCTGGCCGGTCTCGTCCTCCAGCTCGGTCGGGAACGGGCCCGAGCCGACGCGGGTGGTGTAAGCCTTGACGATGCCCAGCACGAAGCCGGTCGCCGAGGGGCCGAGGCCCGAGCCGCTGGCGGCGGTGCCCGACACGGTGTTCGAGCTGGTGACGAAAGGATAAGTGCCGTGATCGACGTCGAGCAGGACGCCCTGCGCGCCTTCGAACAGGATGCGCGCGCCGGCCTTCTTGACCTTGTTGAGACGGCGCCAGACCGGCTGCGCGAACTGCAGGACGAACGGAGCGATTTCTCGCAGTTCGTTGAGCAGGGCCTCGCGGTCGATCGGCGGCTGGCCGAAACCGGCGCGCAGTGCGTCGTGGTGGGCGCAGAGGCGGTCGAGCTGCGGCTCCATCGCGTCGAGGTGCGCAAGGTCGCAGACGCGCAGCGCGCGGCGGCCGACCTTGTCCTCGTAGGCCGGGCCGATGCCGCGCCCGGTGGTGCCGATCTTGCCGGCGCCGGCTGCCGCTTCGCGCAGGCCGTCCAGCTCGCGGTGGACCGGCAGGATCAGCGGGCAGTTGTCGGCGATGGCGAAGTTGTCGGGATTGATCTCGACGCCCTGCCCGCGCAGCTTCTCGACTTCGGACTTGAGGTGCCAGGGATCGAGCACCACGCCGTTGCCGATGATCGACAGCGTGCCCGTCACGATGCCCGAAGGCAGCAGCGACAGCTTGTAGACCTGCTCGCCCACGACGAGAGTGTGGCCGGCATTGTGGCCGCCCTGGAAGCGGACCACGGCGTCTGCCCGGCTTGCCAGCCAGTCGACGATCTTGCCCTTGCCCTCATCGCCCCACTGGGCGCCGATCACGGTTACGTTGGCCAACGTTTCACGCTTTCACTGCTGTTTGAAATACCGCCGCGCCCTAGGGGAAGCAGCGAGAGAGAGCAAGCGCCGTGGGTCGATATGTGGCGGTTTGATTACGCAGCGCGGGGAATTCAGGCGAACGACACCGCCATCCACCCCCCGTCGTCATCCCGGACTTGATCCGGGACCTTGGGCAAGGGCCACGCCCAAATCGCGTTGAAGCGCAGCGGTGCAGTGGCCCAGCGGGAGGTTTCGCCTGAAGAACCGCCCACGGTCCCGGATCAAGTCCGGGATGATGACGAGGGGGGGATGCTACAGGCGCTACCTCAAAGCGCGACCGCTTCGCCGCCGTCCAGCCGGTGCGAGCAGCCGAGTGCGATGGCGTCGTCGTCCTCGCCCAGTGCCGCCACGGTGATCCAGCCGATCGCCCGCTGGCGCGCCGCTACGTCGCGGTCGTGGCCGAGGGGGAGGAACAGCTTGCGCTCCTCACCGCCGCCCGTGGCCAGCGCGTCGATCAGCGGGTCGGGATAGAGCGAAAAGCCCGTCGCCGGCTCGGGATCGAGCCCGGCGCCACCGAGAATCGCATAAGTGCCGCCGCGCCCCATGCTGCCGGGAATGCCGTCGGCATAGATCGTGAAGCCCAGCCACGACTGGTATTCGAAGCCATGACGCTCCGACGGATCGAGGGTCAGGCGTGCCTTGTCGCCGACGCGCGCGGCGATCGCGCGCAGGCCGGCGATGCGGCTGGCGAGGACGGCGTCCACGTCGAATGCCGCAAGCCGCTCGATCGCGGCGTCGAACGGGCCGACCGCATAGAGCAGCGGCAGGTAGGTTTCGCCGCCGGCATCGACCAGCCCGCCGGCGTCCTTCGAATCGAGCATGCGGCGCACCGCCTCGATGTTCGCCGAGGGAAGCGGCAGCGCCTCCGTGCTCAAGGTATCGACGAGGTCGGGCAGCGTGAAGTCCACCGAGACGCCCGTGGCACCGGCGGCGCGCAGGGTCTCGATCGCAAGTTCGACGATCTCGGCGACGGCATCGATCGAATCGGTGCCGATCAGTTCGGCGCCGACCTGAAGCCGTTCGCGCGCGGGATCCAGGCCATCGCCCTTCACCGTCACGACCTGGCCCGAATAGGACAGGCGCAGCGGGCGCGGTGCCTGTGCCAGCCCGGTGGCGGCGATCCGCGCGACCTGCGCGGTCATGTCCGAGCGCAGCGCCAGCGTCCGCAGCGACACGGGGTCCATGAAGCGGAACATGCGCCGCACCTGCACGCCCGCCATGCGGCTGGCGAGCGCCTTCTCGAATTCGAGCACGGGGGTCTCGACGCGGGCATAGCCGTGGCTGGCCAGCACGTCGTGCGCGGCGCGGCGCACCGTCTGCGAGGCCCATGCCTGTTGCGGCAGTCGGTCGCCCAGTCCCTCGGGCAGAAGATCGCGGTCGTTTTCGTGCATAGTGCGCGCGCCCTTAGCGGGCTGGCCCGCGAATGTCGAATGGGTTGGCAACTCGGCCTACCGGGGATGCCGGGCGGCCAGCGCGATGCCCGCGAGGTTCTGTTCGCGCTTGATCCAGCGGATGCGCGCCGGGGGTGCCTTGGCGGCCAGCGCCAGGAACGTCGCGGCGTGGGCGGAGGCGGCCTGCCCGCTTCTCAGGGCCGCGTCCGCCTCGCGGACCACGGCGAGAGCGTCGCCGACCAGTTCCACCTCTTCGAGCCCCAGCGACTGCGCCAGTTCCAGCGCCCGGATCAGGGCCAGCCATTCCGCATCGCCGTTCGTGCCGGAGCCGAGGTCATCGAACAGATGCGCCTGGCCGCGCACCACCACGGCAGCCTCGATGGGGCCGGGATTGGGCCGGCAGCCGCCGTCGAAGAACACCTTCACCCGGCGGCGCGTCACAGAACGGCCTCCGCCACCAACGAACAGGGGCCGGCGCTTGCACGCCGACCCCCATCCGATCGCTGGGATTTCAGGTTCAGAACGACAGCGCCTTGACCGTCTTCACGCCGGGCAGCTTGCGGGCCTGCTCCAGCACTTCGCCGGCGACCGGGCTGTCGACCGAGAGCAGCAGCACGGCCTCGCCGCCGGCTTCGCGGCGACCGAGGTTGAAGGTGCCGATGTTGATGCCGTTCTCGCCCATCAGGGTGCCGATGCGGCCGATGAAGCCGGGGGCGTCCTCGTTGACGATGTAGAGCATCGAGCCGTCCAGCTCGGCCTCGACCTTGATACCGAACATTTCGACGAGGCGCGGCTCGACGTTGTTGAACAGCGTGCCGGCAACCGAACGCTCGCCCGCTTCGGTCTTCACCGAGACGCGGATCAGGGTGTGGTAGTCACCCTCGCGCTCGGTCTTGACTTCGCGAACCTCAAGGCGGCGATCCTTGGCGAGGA
>Ga0308159_1004442_pt1 | contig 12849 bp, 12 predicted proteins | sample PhyCR1_FD_201040 | JGI IMG/M metagenome (GOLD analysis project Ga0308159, IMG submission 201040) | Phyllosphere microbial communities from UC Gill Tract Community Farm, Albany, California, United States - DLSLC.R1 | ecosystem: Host-associated > Plants > Phyllosphere > Unclassified | place: USA...
ACGAGCTCTACGACAACGAGGTGGGCTACACGCAGAGCCTGTACGACTCGGTCGGACTGAGCGAAGACGTGAAGAAGTTCCTTCACTACAACGCGAACAAGGCGCTGATGAACCTCGGCTACGAGGCGATGTTCCCCGCGTCGGTCACGAACGTGAACCCCGCGATCCTGTCGGCCCTGTCGCCGAACGCCGACGAGAACCACGACTTCTTCAGTGGTTCGGGCTCGTCGTACGTCATCGGCAAGGCCGAGGCGACCGAGGACGACGACTGGGACTTCTGAGCGACGCGTGACCTGCGGTTCGACCGCAGCAGAACACCCCGGCGTACTCTTCGAGAGCACTGCCGGGGTGTTCGTTTCTCCCAAGCCAGATCACGCGCCGCCGCGAGACCGACGAGAGCCGCCGACCCGGTGGAAATCGGGCCGGCGGCTCTCGCTTCATGCCGGGGATTAGTTCGTCGCGTCGATCTTCCAGAGTCCGTTCGCCTGCGTGACGTCCATCCACTGGTTCAGTCGGGCCCCGTTGTCCTTCGATGCCCCGCCGACTTCGAGCACTTGCTGGCTCTTGAAGTTGCGGATCACGAACGAGTCTCCGCGCGGCTCGATCGTCCACAACTGCTGGGCCTGACCGTTCAGCGTGTACTGGCGGATCTTCTCCCCGCGCCCCTGGGCCGAGGAATTGTCCAGCGCCTTCCCGCTGTCGGCGCTGACAATGGTGAAAAGGTTGCCCGTGGCCCGCCGCAGATACCATTTCTGTTTCGCGCCGCCATTGAGCTGCCACTGCGCGATCTCGGCTCCGTCGTCCGTGGACGCCCCGTAGACGTCGGCCGCGAGACCGCTGTTGACGTTGGTCAACGTGTAGGCCGTGTTCGGGTCGAAGGTCGCCGTGGCGGGAGCTCCGCCGACGCCGGTCGCGGCCTGCGCGCTGAACTCGGTGATCCAGAAGTACTGGGTCGTCGTCTTCGCCACGCGCAGGTAGCGGTACGAACCCGTGTCGTTCACCTTCGCGGAGAACGTGCCCGCGTCCGCGATGGTGGCGCCGTCGCGGCGAGCGAGTACTGCGTAACTCGCGAACGTGGGGTCGTTCGAACCACGGATCTCGAAGTCGCGACGCGTCTCGGGCTGGTCCATGTCCTGACGGGTGGTGAGGGACACCTGAGCGATCGGTTGAGCGGAGCCGAGGTCGACCTGCCACCACGCGGAGGTGTCAGCACCCGTCGGGGACCAGCCTGTGCCGGGGTCGCCGTCGACGGCGTTCCCGGAGAGCGTGTACCCGCTGTACTCCGACGACGAGACGGTCGGCTTTCCCGCCGCCAGGTTGATCTTCTGCAGCAGTCCTCGGTAGGCCGACTCGACACCGGAGGCCTGGATGATCTGCGTGCTCTCGGTGACGTTCCCGGAGTTGACGACGTTGCCACCGACGCGGTTGTAGTTGATGAAGTTGTCGGTGTCGGCGAGCACATTGTTTCGCAGGGTGAGGTTGTCGCTTCCCTCGTCCATGTAGAACCCCGCGACCGCGGAGGTGCAGGCGGTCGGCGTCCGGACGATGTCGTGCATGTAGTTGCCCTCGAAAACCGTGCCCGGATCATTCGAGAGGTGGTAGATGCCGGCGGTGTCGCAGAGCATGTTCACGACGTTGTGGATGCGGTTGTACGAGATCGTGTTCTCGCGCTGCGCGGTCTCCTCGCTCGCCCATCCCCAGCCGGTTGTGATCGCCGCCCACGGGCTGTCGGACAGGTCGTTGTGCACGATCGAGACGTTGCGCAGATATCCGCCGTTGATGCTCGCCGTGCCGTAATAGACCTTCCCCGTTCCCGAGATCACGTTGTTGGCGATCGTCACCCGGGCGGTCACCTCGTTGAGATCGGCCGGGTGGTAGGGCGTGTGATATTCGACATCGGCATCCGTGAACTTGCCCACCATGATGCCGTTGCCGGACGTGTCGGTGATGACGTTTCCCGTGACGTTCGAGTCGTGCACTGCGGTGTTGAGATCCAGGGCGGTGGATCCCATGCGAGCGAACGTGTTGTCGGTGACCTCGATGCGGTCCGCGTAGTTCACCTGGACGGCGGCCGGTGGGCGGTCGGTGTACTGCTGATTCTGCATGTTGGCCGACAGGTTGTAGAGGCCGCCCTGGCCGTTGATGTACCCCGAGGTCGTCGGCCGGGTCCAGTTCGAGTCGCGGAAGGCGATGCCGCGGATCGCGATGTCGTGCACGGGGGCGCTGGCGGTGCCGGCGACGTCGAGCAGGGTGTCCACCGTCGGAACCGTGAAACGGGAGGAGAGGCTCTCGCCCGCACGCGGCATGTAGTAAATCCGGCCTGCTTTGCGATCGACGAAGAATTCGCCGGGCTGGTCGAGGAATTCGCGAGCGTTCTCGAAGTGGATCGGGCTCCCATCCGACAGCAGCGGGTAGGGACGCTGGAACAGGATGCCGGCCTCGGTGTCCTGCAGGGTGAGACGCGTCAGGTCTCCCGCATTCGTGGCGCCTTTGAGGCGCATGTAGGTCTCGCCCCACTGCAACTGCATCACCATGTCGACCTGTGACAGGTCGGCGTTGCCGAAAGCGGAGAACTGCGATGACTGGATGCTGAGCGTCTGCGCGTCCCTGTCGCTGGCCTGCAACTGAACGTAGCTGCCCACGTTGGGGTACCGGGCGGGAGTCGCTCGGACGTCGTCGACATAGAGCTGGCGGAAATCGGCCCCGTCGGTCGGCGCACTGTAGACGCCCCCGCCGAGGTCGGTCCACGAACTGAGCGCACGCGCGCCTGTCAGCGTCGGGGTCTCGCCGGGGTACGCGCGATACGTCACCGGGGCCTGGCTGGTTCCCGAGTCCTGGCTCTCGAGGGTGAAGGTCTGCGCGAGCGTGTAGGTGCCCCCGCGGAGTTGGACGTCGACCGCATTGCCGGAAGCGGAAGCGTCACGCGCCTTGGTCTGTGCGCCGGTCAGGGAACACGGATCCGTGAGGGAGCAGGTCGAGCCCGAGCCGTCGGGGGACGCGACGATCGTGCTCGTGGCGGCGTAGGCCGGCGTGGCGACGAACACTGCCGCGGACACCGCGAGGGCTGTGCTCAGAGCGGTGATCAACTGCCGAGTGGGGGATTTCATATGGCGGTCTCCTTCGTCCGTCAGTGAACGCAGCGATGCGCTCGCGGACGACAGTAGGCGCGTTGCTCGGCCGTCGTCAAGAAAGAAACGACGTCATATGTCTGAGAGGGTCATCGGGTCGAGCTAGGGCGCCTATCCTGGGGCGATGGCGCCCCGCGACGATGAGCAGGAGCAGCGCGCTCTCCGCGCGATCGAGGCCATCGGGGCGGGCGCGAACATCGGTGACGAGGCGTTCCGGCTCGCGAACGAGTTCACCGACCGCCACACGTCCCGGTTCACGACGTGGCTGAGATCCCGTCGCCGTCGCGGCTAGCGCAGCGCCTCAGGCCGGCCACTCCCGCGACTCGAGCCGCTCCAGCAGCACCTCGGCCGCTGAGCCCTCCATCGCGCGGACCCAGCGCTGCGTCTCGGACCCGCTGCCCGACACCGTCCGCCCACGTTCACCGCGTTCGAGCCGCACGTCGACGTGGCCCGACGCGACGCTGACGCCGCGCAGCGCCCCCGCGGCCACCATCGCGGCGAGCGGGTCGTGCAGCGCGCAGCGCCGGTCGGGGAAGACCCCGGCGTAGAAGTCGAGGTAGTGCGGCAGCATCCGCGCGAGCGCGTGCGGCACGGCACCGGGGATCGCCTCGAGACGCACGAGGTCGGCGGCATCCAGCGTCTGCGTCATCGTGACGTCGAGGGGGACGAGGGTGGTGTCCCAGTCCTGCGCGAAGACGATCGCCGCGGCCTCGGGGTCGTTGTGGATGTTCGCCTCGGCCCACGCGGTGACGTTTCCCGAGTGGGCGAACGCGCCGCCCATGACGACGAGGTGGTCGAATCGGGCGACTCCCGGTGCCTCGGCGTAGGCCGCGAGGTTCGTCAGGGGCCCCAGGGCGAGGACGGTGAGGTCCGGATGCCGCGACGCCAGGTGGTCGATGAGCTCGACCGCCGCGCGGGCATCGTGCGCGCGGGCCGCGGCGCTCAGCGCGATGCCGCCGAGCCCGTCGTCCCCATGGACGTGCGGCGCACCCCCGGCGTAGGCGCGAGCGCGGAAATCATGGGCGCCGATCGCGACCGGAATGTCGTCCTCGCCGGCGAGCTCGAACAGCGAGAGGGTGTTGGCGGCCGCGCGGGCGGCATCCGTGTTCCCCGAAACCGTCGTCACGCCCACGACCTCGACCGAGGGCTCGGCCAGAAGGTACGCGAGGGCGAGGGCGTCGTCGATGCCGGTGTCGCAGTCGACGAGGATCGGGCGGCGGCTCATGCGGGGACTCCGTACGTGTCGAGAGCGGCGAGCGCCGGTTGCGAGGCGTCGTCGGCCACGGCGGCCGAGCCCACCGCGCAGGCGCGGGCGAGGGCATCGGCTTCGTCGTCGCCGCGAAGCAGCCCGACGACGAGCGCCGCGCAGAACGCGTCTCCCGCGCCGACGGTGTTGCGGACGGTGGTCGGCACCCCGGCGGCCGACGCGACGAGCTCGCCCCGGCGGAAGAGCCGCGCACCGTCGGCGCCGAGCGTGACGCACAGCAGGGGCGCGTCGTGCACCTCGGCCAGCTGCGCGTACTCGGTCTCGTTCACGATCACGAGATCGCACCGCTCGAGGACCTCGGCGGGAAGCGGCCGGGCGGGGGCGGCGTTGACCGCGAGGAACCCGGCGGCGCGCGCGGCGGCCGTGACCACGGCATCCGACACCTCCAGCTGCAGCAGCACCGCGGCTCCCGGCTCGATGCCGAGCGCGTCCGCGTCGATCGCGGCATTCGCCCCGGGGCAGACGACGATCGAGTTCTCGCCCGTCGCGTCGACGACGATCAGGGCGGTTCCGGTCGCGGCATCCGCGATCTGCACGCCCGAGGCGTCGACCCCGATCGATGCGAAGCGGTTCCGGATGCCGTGTCCCTCGGCGTCATCGCCGACGGCGCCGATGAGTCGGACGTCGGCGCCGAGGCGGGCAGCGGCGACCGCCTGATTCGCGCCCTTGCCGCCCGGGCCGCGGTCGAGGACGCCGTCGGCGACGGTTTCGCCGGGGCCGGGGGAGCGCTGGACACGGGCGGTGAGGTCGACGTTGATGGCGCCGACGACGGTGAGGTGAGCTGTGATGAGGAGGCCTTCCGGTCAGTGAAGCAGGAGTTTCGCGACGATGAGCAGCGCCGAGACGAGAGCGGCTCCCACGGCCGTGATCAGGACGACGAGGGGGGAGTAGCCGCGCAGGCGCGCCCCGGCGGTGGCGACGACCACGAGATAGGTCATGGCGACGCCCACGCCCCACAGCAGGGCCGTGGCGAGGCCCACTCCGACGGCGACGAGCAGAACCACCACCAGCAGGGGCAGGAAAGTGACCGACACCATGGGCGCGCTCACGCGCATGTGGTGTCGGAAGATGGCCGAGGGGCGGCCGGGCGAGGTGTCGCCGAGCGTGTAGGCGAAGACGTGCGTGGCGAAATACACGACGTTCGTCAGCGCGACCACGAGGATCACGTCGCTCAGGTCGGCTTCGCCGAGGCCGATGAGCGTGGATGCCGAGACCAGGGCGCCGTAGCACCCCGCGCTGATGCGTTCGGCGGTGTCGGTGGAGAGACGGCGCTGTCGATCGGTGTCCATGTCGGGCTCAGCCTCTCGCGGATCGGCGCCGCAACCCCGCCGACACGATGGCGACGATCGTTCCGACCGCGACACCGATGACCGTCTCGATCACGCGGTCGCGCAGGAGCATCTCGGGGGCGACGGGCGAGGCGAGCGACACCATGAGCAGGGCGAGCGGGGTGATGAACAGCATTGCGATGCCGTAGTTGCGCCCGACGAACAGCTCGGCGCCCGCCTGCAGGGCCACCGCGACGAGCAGGACGACCCACGGCGGCAGGTCGAGGGCCAGAAGACCCGCGGCGATCAGCACGCCCAGCAGCGTTCCGACGAGCCGCTGCACACCGCGGATCAGTCGCGCGGTGACGTGCGCCCCGCCGACGGCGGCGACGGCGCCGACCATCGCCCAGTACCAGTGGGTGCCCACCAGGAGGGCCCCGGCCACTCCCGCGAGGAGGGCTGCGACGCCGACGGTCGCGGTCATCTCCCATGCCACCGAGCCGATCGGCGGGCGCGTGCGCGCCGGGCGTCGCCACGAACCGCGTCGCGCGAGGATGAAGACCGTCGTCACGAGCAAGCTCCACAGCACGCTCGCGCCCCCGACGAGGATGACGGTGAGGAACGTCTCGGTGGTCGCCGGGAAACTCGCGGTGGCTCCCGCGGCGAAGACGGCGAAGAGGGCGCCGGGCGGATGCCACTGGGCCCGGTATGCGAGCAGGGTGACCACGGCGGCGAGGACCGCGACGACGGCGACACTCGCGATCGCCGGAGTGGCGAGCGCGGAGAGAGCGGTGCCGACGAGCATGCACGACACGAGGACGGTGCCCGCCACGGCCTGCATGCGTACGCGGGTGCGGGGCAGGTCGGTCCGCCCGTAGAGCGCGGCGAAGGCCCCGAAGCTCGCATACACGCTGAGGTCGAGCCGACCGAGCGCCAGGAGCACGAGAAGCGGGATGCCGACGCTGAGGACGGCGCGGAGCGCGACGCGGTGATCGCCGCGGTGCGGCCCCACGCGGATGACCCCGGTCCACACGCGCCCCCGGGATTCCGCCATCCCTTCAGCCTACGCTTCGCGCTCGCGGACGCCGTCCGTCTGGCGGGACGGGCGCAGCGGGGCCGCGACGTATCCGCGGATGGGCGAGGGCCCGCGCTCCTCGGGCGGATGCGCGAGAGGATCCCGCGGCGTCAAGGTAGTGGCATCCCTTCCTCGATCTGATGGGGTGGAGAGATGGATGCCGAACGTGAGAAGCCCCCGATCGAGCCCGGCCCGGAGCCCGACACGTCGACCGCCGCAGAGGGATCGACGTCGGATCCGACTCTCGACGGGGACGATCAGCCGATCGAGTGACCCTTCGACGTCGAACGGTGCGCCGGTGAGCGGGACAGCGTTTCCGTAGGGTGGGAAGCCCCCGACCCGAACGAGGAGAGACGTGTTCCGCACGCCCCTGACCCTGTTTCGCGCTCTCGCGATCGCCGAGGCGATCTCGTGGACGCTCCTGATCGGCGGGTTGATCCTGCGCGCCGTCGCCGACCTGCCCGTCGCAGTGTCGATCGGGGGTGGCGTCCACGGTTTCGTGTTCCTCGCCTACGGGGCCACCGCCGTCCTCGTGGCACTGAACCAGCGCTGGGGTCTCGGCCCGACCGCGCTCGCGGTGGTGAGCGCCGTCATCCCCTACGCGACGATCCCGACCGAGATCTGGCTGCACCGCACCGGACGCCTCCGCGGGGCATGGCGACTCGACGACAGCGGTGACCCGCGCGATCGACGGCCGCTCGACCGGTTGCTGCGGTTCTTCCTCCGCCGCCCCTGGGCGCTCGCGCTGGTGCTCGTCGCGGTGGTGGTGGTCGTGTTCATCGTGCTGTTGGTCGTGGGTCCTCCCGGCGGCAAGGGCTGACCGCGCGCGGTGAGCCTCAGCGCACGAGGATGCGCACGCTCGCCGGAACAATGCGGCACGTGGCGGTGAAGGTCTCGACCGAGCCGGAGAGGGTGGCCGTGGCGCGCCCCACCCCGAGGAAGGCGACCGTCCCGTCGTGGGCGTGGACGCTGGGCGAGCGATCAGAGAAGTGGCGCATCTCTCCGCCCGCGTGGCTCGCGAACGCGAGGTCGAGTTCGACGGCGACGATCGGTCCCGTCTCGGAACTCACCCGCCAGTCGATCGCGGCCAGCCCGCCGCCGCGACTCGTCATCGTCAAGGTCGCCGACCCGCATTCCTCGCCGCCGACGAGCTCGGTGCGCAGGGGCTGCGACGCCGGTGTCGAGTCGGCGCCGCACAGACCGATGCCGTGCAGCCGGGCGTAGCCGCGACCGTTGTCCGTGATGCTCGAGCAGTCCGCGAGCAGGGGGGCTGTGAGGGCGTCGGACAGGGGATCGGCCCGCACGGACGCCGGTGTGGGCGTCCCGGCCGCCGGTGCTCCCGTCGCCAGCACCGCCGTGAGGGCAGCGACGAGGGCGACCACCGGAGCAGCGGTTCGGATCCGCACGGCGCACCTCCTCGTAGACGTCAGACGGAATCTACGCCGGGAACAGCGCGCTCGCCACGGGTCGACGAAAGGGAGTCAGCGCGTGGTCGACGCCGTAACCGTGAACTTGCGGTCGCGAGCGACCTGACGGGTGGGGCCCACGAGCCGCTCGAGCGCGGGGCGGTACCGCAGCGACGAGTTCCACACGGTCCAGAGCTCTCCGCCGGGGGCGAGGACCCGGGCCGCATCGGCGAACATCCGGGGCGCAAGACCCTCGTTGATGGCGGAGCCGGTGTGGAACGGCGGGTTCAGCGCAATGAACGACGCCGTGGCATCCGGCTGCCCTCTCAGGACGTCGTCGCGGACGACGCTCACGCGATCGGACACCCCGTTGGCGGCGGCGGTGGCGAGGGCGGACGCGACCGCGATCGCCGATTGATCGCACGCGATGACCCGGAGCGAGGGATGCCGCGCCGCCAGGGCCGCGGCGACCACTCCCGTCCCGCACGCGAGGTCGATCGCCTCGCCGCCGCGCGGTGACGGGAGATGGGCGAGCAGCAGCCGCGTGCCGATGTCGATCGATGCCCCGGCGAACGCTCCGCCGAAGGCGCGGACCGCGATGCCGTCGACCTCGGCGCCCTCGGGGACGGGCTCGGCGCCGTCGTGCGGGCCGCGCGCGACGAGGACACGGGACTTCTGCCGCGCATGCGAGACGTCCAGCCGGGTGAAGAACAGCCGCAGCACGTCGTTCATCGACGGGGTCATGTGCTTCAGCCGACCTCCCGCGTACACGACGACCTCGGGGTGCGCATGAAGAGCGATCAGTCCGGCGATGTCCGAGAGGGCCTGGAGCGACCGGGGGAGCCGCAGGAGGACGACCCGCGCCCCGGTGAGAAGTGCTGCGTCGAGCGGGTGCGAGACGAACGAGTCCTCGAGACCGGTGTCGCGGGCGTTGAGCGCGAGGGCTTCCTCGCCCAGCAGTTCGTCTTGATGGACCCGGATGCCGCGGGCCCCGGCATCCGCTGACGCCAGGGTGAGCGCCCCGTACGCGTCGCCGATCACGACGAGCTCGTCATGGCCGACGTGGGCTCGTGCGTCCGCTGACTCGTCGAGGATCAGGCGGTCGGCGGCGTCTACCGCCACGAGATCGGGGCCCTCGAGATCGGGGCGGCGACGCAGGGCGTCGAACGAGAAAGGCACCGGTCCACGCTACCCGGGGGTGACGTGGGGCGGTGCCGATCCGAGATGCGGGCTCAGCGGGTGCCGAAGTGGAACGGCAGCGCCAGCGAGGCCGAGACGAGGATGATGCCGAGCGCGAAGAACAGCGCGGGGGCGGCGAGCGAGAACGAGATGCCGGTCAGCAGCATGCCGCCGACGAACAGGATGAGCGAGACGATGAACATGAGGATCCCTTCGGTCGCTCCAGGCTATCGTGCCGAGTCCGCGCGCCGGTTCGTCGATGGGGCGGCTTGCGTCGTCGCGGACACGTCATCGCGAACGGCCGGGTGCGGTCGTGGCGTGACTCCCAGGGCGGCGTGCGCCCAGAGCGTGCTGCCGGCGACGGCCGCGGGCATGACAGCGACCGCTCCCAGCGGCACGAGGAAGCACAACTGCGTCGCCACCCCGAACCCAAGGGCGCGCGCGCGATGGGCACGCAGCAGTCGGCGGCGGGCCCGTCTGTCGAGCCCGCGCGCCGAGAGCGCACGCGAGGTGAGTTCGTCGGCCAGCAACCAACCGGTCAGGGCCACGCCGATGACGGAACCCAGGACGCCCCCGACGAAGGGGATGAGTCCGATGAGCCACGCGAGGGCGGCCGCCAGGATGCCGCGGAGGATGAGCGGGATGCTGTCGCCGATGGCCCTCCAGAAGCCGTCCTCGGCGTCGGGGACCGTGCCGGTCGCGCTTCTCTCGGTCGCCCGCCAGATGCGGTCGTAGAACGGCTCGCCCACGGCGAGGGTGACCGCCGTGAACGACACGATCGCCACGAGGACCGCGGCACCGAACGAGGCCACGCCGATCGCGGTGCGCAGGGCGCCGGCCCAGAACGGCATCCACGCGTCGGCGAGGGGAGTCCAGTCGTCGACGAGGCCCGGGAGGACGAGACCCCACGCCACGAGGGCGGCGCCGAAGACCAGGCCGACCAGGGTTCCCGGAATGAGCCCCAGCGCCATGGCGCCAGGGGTCCGGCGCCATTGACCGAGGCCGCGTGCCAGCAGTGCCGCTCCGGCGAGGAATTCGCGCATGCCGGGATTCTGGCAGACGCCTCCGACCTCGGCGGAGGCGGTTGCGTCCGGTTCACCGGCCCCGTCCCGTCGCGATGTCGGAGAGGGATGCCAGGATGCGGCTATGCGCATCCGCACCACCTCCACACAGCGCACCTACCGGTATGTGCGATTGGCGATGATCGGAGCGACGACGCTTCTGGCCGTCGGGGTGGGGCTGGAACTTCTGAGCGGTGACGGCTTGACGTCGGTCAGCGCGGCCTACTACACGCCCGCGGGGCCGATCTTCGTCGGCTCGCTGAGCGCGGTCGCCCTCGCGCTGCTCGCCCTGTCGGGCCGGAGCCTCGAGCAGGGCCTGCTCGACATCGCCGCGGTACTGGCCCTCGCGATCGCCTACGTGCCGACGACCGTCCCTTCGGGCGCCTGTCTCGACGTGGCGCGGTGCGTGCCGCCCGCGGTGCGGCCGACCGTGGCGAACAACGCCGTGGCGGTGGCATCCGTGGTCCTGCTCGGGGTGCTCGCGGCAGCGATCCTCGCCCGGGTGCAGGGCACCGCGAGTGCCGGGGTAGCGGCGACGATCGGGGTGGTCGTGGTGATCGTCGTCGGCGGGGCAGCGTGGGCGGCGATCGCACCCGAGTCGTTCTTGGTGTGGGCACATCAGATCGCGGCGGTCGCCTTCTTCGTCCTGATCGCCGCGGTGGCGGCCGTAGCGGCATGGCGACCGCGGCGGATCGGGCGCCTTCGGCGCGGGGTGCGTATCGCGTACGCGACCGTGGCCGTCGGGATCGTGGTGACCCTCGTTCTGCTCTTGATCGGCGTGATCACGGGACTCGAGCGCGCGGGTGCCCCGGTGGTCCTCGTGGGGGAGTCGGTGGCGCTGGCGCTCTTCGCGGTGTTCTGGCTCGTCCAGACGGTGGAGCTGTGGAACGAGGCCGATCCCACGCTGCGGGAATAGACCCGCTACCCCCGCGTTGAACTTGATACGACGGCGCTCAAGAAGCAAACTTGAGCGAACCGCACTCACGTATCTCAGGAGACGGAATTGCCCGAAGACTTCACCCCCGGTGACGGCGCCCAGTCGTTCGACGAGTTCCTCGCTCGCTACCTCGCGGGCGAGCAGGCGCGCGCCGAGCGCTCCATCGACCTCAGCCGGTTCCTCAGCGCCCGCACCCAGGATGCCCTGCAAGAGGCCGGCCGCTTCGCGCTCGGCCGTGGCCAGCGCGAGCTCGACGCCCTGCACGTGCTCCACGTTCTGGTTGGTCGATCGCCCGCGAAAGAGGCCGTCGCCCGACTCGGCGCCGACCCTGCCGCCATCGCGCGCGCCGCCGAGAGCCGCCTCCCCGCGGCTGCGGCCCCCGCGAACGTCGACGGCGCCGTCGTCGCCGGCTCCGTGCAGCGCGCCCTCTTCCACGCGTTCCAGGTCGCACGTGCCGCGGGCTCGACCTACGTCGACCCCGACCACCTCTTCTTCGCTCTCGTGCTCGCGCAGGACGCTCCCGCCGGGCAGATCCTCGCTCAAGCCGGCGTCACCGCCGAGGCCCTCACCCAGGGGGTGCGCGACACCGTTATGGGCGGCGAGCACGACGAGATGGCCGGGGAGTCGGCATCCGTCACCCCGAACCTCGACCGTTTCGGCACCGACCTCACCGCCCGCGCGGCGGCCGGCGAACTCGACCCGGTGATCGGCCGTACCGACGAGATCGAGCAGACCATCGAGATCCTCAGCCGTCGCACCAAGAACAACCCGGTGCTGATCGGCGAGGCCGGTGTCGGCAAGACCGCGGTCGTCGAGGGTCTCGCTCGCGCGATCGTCGCGAACGAGGTTCCCGAGCAGCTGCGCGAGACCCGCGTCGTCTCGCTCGATCTTGCCGCGATGCTCGCGGGCGCCCGCTACCGTGGCGACTTCGAGGAGCGCCTCACCCAGACGATGGACGAGATCGCGGCATCCGACAAGCTCGTCGTCTTCATCGACGAGGTGCACACTCTCGTCGGAGCCGGGGGCAGTGGGGACGGCTCGATGGATGCCGGCAATATCCTCAAGCCCCGCCTCGCCCGGGGCGACGTGCGCCTGATCGGTGCGACGACCCTGCGCGAGTATCGCACGATCGAGAAGGATCCCGCCCTCGAGCGGCGTCTGCAGCCCGTTCGCGTCGGTGAGCCTTCGATCCCGGATGCCGTGGAGATCCTTCGCGGGCTGCGCTCGGCTTACGAGGAGCACCACGCCGTCACCTACACCGACGATGCCCTGCGCGCCGCGGTCGAGCTCAGCGACCGCTACCTGCCCGACCGCGTCCTGCCCGACAAGGCCATCGATCTGGTCGACCAGGCCGGGGCGCGACTGCGCCTGCGGCTGGGCGTGACGGTCGACACGTCGTCGCTGCTCGAGCGTCTCGCGACGTTGGAGGCCGACAAGAACGCCGCCGTCTCGGCCGAGCACTACGAGGAGGCCTCGCGTCTGCGTGACGAGATGGCCACCGTGCAGCAGCGACTCGACGAGGCGACCA
>Ga0308159_1004444_pt1 | contig 12845 bp, 10 predicted proteins | sample PhyCR1_FD_201040 | JGI IMG/M metagenome (GOLD analysis project Ga0308159, IMG submission 201040) | Phyllosphere microbial communities from UC Gill Tract Community Farm, Albany, California, United States - DLSLC.R1 | ecosystem: Host-associated > Plants > Phyllosphere > Unclassified | place: USA...
CCGTCGGCATCCGCTGGTCGTCACCGCCTCCCGCCGACACGTCTGGGAGATGACCACGGGCCGCGTGAGCGACTGGGTGCAGCCGGACTGGGCGGCCGTCGCGGACGAATCCGTCGGCGTGCACCTGACGGTCGCTGGATACCTGACCACCGCGGGACGCGTCGTCGACCTCGGAGAGGGCGCCGCGAGTCTGCTCGCGGGGTGGGGCCCCGATGAGACGTTCTGGTTCGACACGGTCGTCCCCTCCCGGTCGGAGGAGACGTGGTCGGTCGATCGCGGCGCGAACGATGGGCGGTGGCGGCGGGCGTAGGACCGGCCTGCGGGTCGGCCGAGGGGCGACCGCCCGTCCGTCACCGTGTGGCAGCGGTCCCGCCCGCGGCGATAGGGTCGAAGACGGCAACGGCGCCGACCCCTTCACCCGAAACACAGCACCAGAGGACTCTGCCCATGAAGATCGGCATCCTGACCAGCGGCGGCGACTGCCCCGGGCTGAACGCGGTCATCCGTGGCGTCGTGCTCAAGGGCACGACGAACTACGACATCGAATTCGTCGGCATCCGTGACGGCTGGCGCGGAGTGGTCGACGGCGACTTCTTCCCGCTCACGCGTCACGAGGTGAAGGGCCTGTCCAAGGTCGGCGGCACCATCCTCGGCACGAGCCGCACCAACCCCTACGAGGGTGCGCGCGGCGGCGCCGAGAACATCTCCAAGACGATGTACGGGCACCGGCTCGACGGCATCCTGGCCATCGGCGGCGAGGGAACCCTGGCCGCGGCCGACCGCCTGTCGAAGGACGGCATCAACGTGCTCGGCGTTCCCAAGACGATCGACAACGACCTGCGCGCCACCGACTACTCGTTCGGTTTTGACACCGCCGTCAACATCGCGACGGATGCCATGGACCGCCTCCGCACGACCGGTGACTCGCACCAGCGATGCATGGTGGCCGAGGTCATGGGCCGTCACGTCGGCTGGATCGCCCTGCACGCGGGGATCGCCGCGGGTGCACACGTCATCTGCATCCCCGAGGTGCCGATGTCGATCGACGAGATCGTCGAGCAGGTCACTCGCGCCCACGACCGCGGTCGCGCGCCCCTGGTCGTCGTGTCGGAGGGCTTCAAGCTCAAGGGCATGGACGAAGCCTTTAGCGACAAGGGCCTCGACGCCTTCAACCGCCCCCGCCTCGGCGGCATCGGCGAACTGTTGGCGCCCGAGATCGAACGCCTGACCGGCATCGAGACGCGTTCCACCGTTCTCGGCCACATCCAGCGTGGCGGTTCGCCCTCCGGATTCGACCGCGTCCTCGCGACGCGCCTGGGCCTGCACGCGGCCGACGCGCTGCACGAAGGCGCCTGGGGGCAGATGGTGGCGATGCGCGGCACCGACATCGTGCGCGTCCCCTTCGCCGACGCCCTCGGCGAGCTCAACAGCGTGCCGCTCTACCGCTACGAAGAGGCCGCGGCCCTCTTCGGCTGAGTCTTCGCCTCGACGCCCCGTCCCGCCGCGTGTGGGGCGGGGCGTTGCGTTGTTCGGTGGGGGCGCTGCGCTGTGTGGTGGAGGTGCGGTGGGGGGGGGGGGGCTGCCGAGTCGTTACGAGAACAGGGCGGCGCGTCCAGAACAGGGCGATCGGAGCGGCTTCCTCCTGTTCTCGTGACATCTCCTGTTCTGGTGACGGGGGAGGGCCGCGGTATCGGCCGGTGGGCGCGCCGTCGTGACGCCACCGGCCGTTACGAGAACAGGCCGGTGCGCCCAGAACAGGGCGATCGGGGTGGTTTCCTCCTGTTCTCGTGACATCCCCTGTTCCGGTGACGCAGGGCAGCTGACGTGGCGGCGCGGCTCAGCGGGACGCGCGGAGGTGGCGTCCCTGGGCCATGGCGAGGCGCACCGTATCGATCACGTACTGGGGCTCGAAGAGGATCTGCACGTAGTCGAAGCGGAGGACCGTGTACCCGCGCAGCACCAGCCGGGCGTCCTGGTGGAGGTCGCGGCGCCGGTCCGCCGGTGAGCTGTGAAACGCGAACCCATCCATCTGGACCACCAGGCGCTCGCCGATTACGGCGTCGACCGGGTGCCCGTCCACCCGCACCTGCTGCCGCAGACGGACGCCGATCGTGAGCATCAACTCGCGGAAGTGCGTTTCGAGGCCCGAGTCGGAGAGGGACGTGGCGACGTGCGCGAACCTCGACGCACGGGTCGAGCGCCATCCCACTGCCGCCAGCGTGTCGGCATCCACCTTCTTCGACCGAAGGGCGGATTCCCACACGGCGAGACCGTCGGCGGGAGTAAGGCAGCGCGCGACATGGAACAGCACATTGATGATTGGTTCGAGGGGATCGGTGCGGATCAGGGGTACGGGTGGAGTGGCGCGATGCAGTCGCATACCTGCGTCGTCGAGGCGCGACGCGGTGGCGGGTACCCACACGTGCACGTCTTCGCTCGACGGTGCCCAGAGGCCCATGTCGTGGGCCGCGCTCACGCACGTTGACCGACCGCCGACGGATGCCGCTCGTCTCCGGCTCGAGGGACAGTCGGGCGCGACGATCCACGAACGCCGGATGCGTTCGACCTCCGACGTCGCCACGGCCGTCGCGACAGCCCGCGGGCCGAAGCCGGCAGCCGCAGCCGAGGACGTGTGTGCGACGCCGCCGCGTGTCGTCAACCATGCAACCAGGCTGGGTTTCATCGCTTCAGACTCGCGGCCCGGAGACACCTGTCGTCTTGTGCTTTCGCGAAGTGGGGACCGTTCGGAAGATCCGCGGCCTGAGGACGAGTGTCGGAGTAGCGCGATGGTCACGAGAACAGGGGATACGACGAGAACAGGACGAAACCGACCGATTCGCCCTGTTCTCGTGACTTTCCCTGTTCTCGTGACGCGAAGGCGAGCCGGCGAGCGGCTTACTCCGCCAGCCCCAGCACGTCGAGCAGCCAGGCGATCTCGAACGCGCGCTCACGCCAGGCGTTGTACCGGCCGCTCACGCCGCCGTGGCCGGCGACCATCTCGCACTTCAGCAGCGCGTCGGCTCCGACTTCGCGGAGGCGCGCGACCCACTTGGCCGGCTCGACGTACAGCACGCGGGTGTCGTTGAGCGAGGTGACGGCGAGGATGCGCGGGTAGGTGACCCCCTCGCGCACGTTCTCGTACGGCGAGTACGACTTCATGTAGGCGTAGACCTCGGCGTCGTGGAGGGGATCGCCCCACTCGTCCCACTCGATCACCGTGAGTGGCAGCGAGGGGTCGAGGATCGTGGTGAGCGCATCGACGAAGGGGACGTCGGCGAGGATCCCGGCGAACAGCTCGGGCGCGAGGTTGGCCACGGCGCCCATCAGCAGGCCGCCGGCGCTTCCGCCCTCGGCGACGATCCGCTCGGGGGTCGTGTACCCCTCGGCCACCAGGTGGCGGGCCGCGGCGACGAAGTCGGTGAAGGTGTTGCGCTTCGCCTGCATCTTGCCGTCCTCGTACCACTGGCGGCCCATCTCGCCGCCCCCGCGCACGTGGGCGACGGCGAAAATGACGCCGCGGTCGAGCAGCGACAGGCGCGGTACCGAGAAGCCGGGTTCGATCGAGTGCTCGTACGACCCGTAGCCGTACAGGTGGACCGGTCGGGGCGACGTGCCGGGCTCGCCGAACGAGCGCTTCCACACCAGCGACACCGGTACCTGCGTGCCGTCTTCGGCGGGAGCCCAGACACGCGCCTGGCCGTAGTCGGCGGGGTCGAACCCGCCCAGCACGGGCTGGCGCTTGCGCAGCAGCAGCTCGCCGGTCTCGACGACGTAGTCGTAGACGGTGCCGGGGGTGACGAACGAGCCGTAGCCGAGGCGCAGGACAGGGGGAGCGTACTCGGGGTTCCCGCCCGTGCCGACGCTGTACAGCGGCTCGTCGAAGGCGATCTCGGTCACGGCGCCGTCGGCGTACGACAGCATGCCCAGCCGCGCGAGGCCATCGCGGCGGTAGCCGACCACGCCCCAGTCACGGAAGGTGTCGACGCCCAGCAGACGGTGGCCGGTGCGGTGGGCGATCACCGTCTCGCGCGGGCCCTGAGGGTCGGATGCCGAGACCCGCACCAACTCGAAATCGAGGGCGCCGTCGTTGTGCAGGATGTAGAGCACGTCCTGGCCGTCCACCACGGCGTGAGAGGAGGAGTACTCGACGCCCTCGCGACGCGGCCACACCACGCGGGGTTCACCGCGGAGGTCGTCGGCATCGAGGATCCACTCCTCGCTGGTGATCGACGAGCCCATCTCGATCACGAGGAAGCGGTCGCTGCGGGTGAAGTCGGCGCCGACCCAGTACCGGTCGTCGGGCTCGTGGAAGAGCTTCACGTCGTCGCCGACGGGCGTGCCGATCTCGTGCAGCCACACGGTGTCGGGCCGCCAGGCGTCGTCGACCGTGGTGTAGACGATGAAGCGACCGTCGGGCGAGAAGGTCGCGCCCGAGAACGTGCCGGGGATCTCATCGGGGAGCGTCTCGCCGGTGGTGAGGTCGCGCACGCGCACCGTGTAGCGCTCGTCGCCCGCGACGTCGATGCCGTAGAGCATGCGCGTGCCGTCGTTCGAGATCTCGAAGCTGCCGAGCGAGAAGAAGTCGGTGCCCTCGGCCTCGACGTTGCCGTCGAAGAGCACCTGCTCGCCGGGGACGGGGGAGTCGGGCGCGAGGGTGGGCGGGGTCCAGTCGTCCGGGGAGTCGAGGGGAGCGCGGCACTGGATGCCGTACTGCGCCCCGGCCACCGTGCGACCGTAGTACCACCAGTCGCCGCGGCGCGCGGGCACCGACAGGTCGGTCTCCAGCGTGCGGCCCTTGATCTCGCCGAAGATCGCGTCGCGCAGCGGCGTCAGATGCGCCGTGCGCTCGCCGGTGTAGGCGTTCTCGGCCTCGAGGTGCGCGATCACCTCGGCGTCGTCTTTCGCGCGCAACCACTCGTACGGGTCGTCGAACGTGTCCCCGTGATGGGTGCGTGCGACGGGGCGGCGGTCGGCGACGGGCGGGGCGAGCTTCGGGTCGAGATCGGTCACCGTTCCACGCTAGTGCGCCCTTGCGCCATCGGTCCGCGAGAATGCTCCGGATGCCGGCACCCCGACGCCCCGCAAGTTTGACCGCCGCGGTCCCCGGTGAAATGATGTGGACGCGACCTCGGTGAACGAGTGTCGAACTCCAGGTGAACTCTTCGTTCGTCGCGCCGATCCCGTCGGCATCCCTTCTTCCTTCTCACGGAAAGCGAACGGTGGAGAGCGCAGCCCTCATCATCGTGCTGGTCATCGCGCTGGCACTGTTCTTCGATTTCACCAACGGGTTCCACGACACCGCGAACGCGATGGCCACGCCCATCGCCACCGGTGCGCTCAAGCCCAAGGTCGCCGTCCTTCTGGCGGCCAGCCTCAACCTGGTCGGGGCGTTCCTTTCGACGGAGGTGGCCAAGACCATCTCGGGGGGCATGATCCGCGAAGACCAGTTGAGTCCGGACATCTTCCCGCCGATCATCTTCGCCGGTCTCATCGGCGCGATCACCTGGAACATGCTCACCTGGCTCCTGGGTCTTCCCTCGAGCTCGTCGCACGCCCTGTTCGGCGGTCTGATCGGCGCGACGCTCGTGGGCGTCGGCGCCTCGGCGATCGACACCGGCGTGGTGCTGAGCAAGGTCATCCTGCCGGCGCTGATCGCGCCGTTGACGGCCGGCATCATCGCCTTCGCGGTCACCAAGATCGCCTACGGCATCACCCGCCGCTACGACATGAAGGCCGACGGCCGCGACGGTTTCCGCTGGGGACAGATCTTCACGTCGTCGCTCGTCGCCCTGGCGCACGGCACGAACGACGCGCAGAAGACGATGGGCGTGATCACCCTGGCCCTGATCACGGTGGGCTGGCAGTCGACGTCCAACCCCGACCCGCAGCTCTGGGTCGTCTTCGCGTGCGCGCTGACGATCGCCCTCGGGACCTACATGGGCGGCTGGCGCATCATCCGCACCCTCGGCAAGGGCCTGACCGACGTCAAGCCGGCCCAGGGCTTCTCGGCCGAGACGTCCACGGCGGCCACGATCCTGGCATCCAGCGCCCTCGGCTTCGCCCTGTCGACGACGCAGGTCGCCTCGGGCTCGGTGATCGGCTCGGGCCTCGGCCGCCGCGGCTCGACCGTGCGGTGGAACACCGTCGGTCGCATCATGATCGGCTGGGTGCTGACCCTGCCCGCCGCCGGTGCGGTGGGTGCCGCCGCGGCCCTGATCGTCGTGTGGCTGGGCGGCTGGGGGGTCGCGGTCGACGCGGTCATCGCCGTCGTCATCATCCTGGGTCTGTTCCTGCGTTCGCGTCGCGACTCCGTCACCTCGGCCAACGCGATGAGCGAGGTCGCCGACTCGGGAGCCGCGGTGAAGGTGCCCCGCAAGCCCGGACCCACGCGTCGTCAGCGCCGTCTCGAGCGCGACAAGGCCGAGAAGGGCGCCTGATGCTGATCAACTGGGAAGCCTTCCTCCACGTCTTCGTCGCGGCGATCGTCGGCGCCTCGATCGTCGTGACGTTCTACGCGCTCGGTCTGCGCCTGCTCGTCCGGGGCGGTCGTCCGCCGCTGGTCACGCCGGCGGAGTTCACGGATGCCATCACCGTGCTCACCGACAAGCAGAAGCGCCGCGCCGAGAAGGCGGTGGCCAAAGCGGCCAAGAAGAACCCGCTGAGCGAGGGCCAGAAGCGCGTGTCGCTGATCGGCGCGTACCTCTGCTTCGCGGTGTGCGCGGCCGCTGTGCTCGGGGCGCTGCTGTTGATCCTGTTCAACCACTGACGTCTCGGGGCGCGATGTCGGAGCCCCCTTTTAGGCTGAGGGCATGGCATCCGTGCAGTTCGGTCAGCACGCGCCCGCGGCGCGCGTGATCCTCCATCTCAGCGACACCCACCTGCTGGGCGGCGACCGTCTGCTCGGCGACCGTTACGACACCGCCCTGCATCTGCGACGCACACTCGAGGCCGCCGAGGCGACCGGTGTGAGACCGGATGCCGTGGTGTTCACGGGCGACCTCACCGATCTCGGCGAGCCCGAAGCCTATCGCGCGCTGCGCGACGCGGTCGAGCCGTGGGCCGAGCGCCTGGGCGCGCCGGTGGTGTGGGTCGCGGGCAACCATGACGAGCGCCCCGCTCTTCGCGAGGGGCTCCTCGACGCCGAGCCCACCCAAGAGCCCGTGACGGGCGTGTGGGACCTCGGCGGACTGAGGCTCATCGCCCTCGATTCGACCGTCCCCGGCTGGCACCACGGTGATCTCGACTCCGCGCAACTCGAGTGGCTGCGCGCCGAACTCGCAGAGCCGGCCCCGCTCGGCACGATCCTCGCGCTGCACCACCCGCCGCTTCCCTCGCACATCCCCTTCTTCGACATCCTCGAGCTGCGCGATCAGCCGGGGCTCGCCGCGGCGATCGCCGGAAGCGACGTGCGGGCGATCCTCGCGGGGCACTTGCACTATTCGACGTCGGGCACCTTCGCCGGCGTTCCGGTGAGCGTCGCATCGGCGTCCTGCTACACGATGGACCTCGCGCGGCCCGCCGACGCGGTGAACGGGATGGATGCCGGACGCTCGTTCCACCTCGTCCACGTCTGGGACGACACCATCACCCACGCCGTCGTCCCCGTGGTCGACGTCGAGGCGTCGGGGTTCTTCACGCCGGAGTGGACGGCGCGCATGGCGGCGCTGAGCCCCGAGGAACGCCTCGAGGCGTTCTCGCGCAAGCGCTCCTGACGGGGAGCCGGCCGGACGGCGTGGCGCTGGAGTCAGGAGCCCCGCAGGCGCGTCAGCAATAGACAGGACGGACGGTGCGGATCCGACGACCGGCCGCCGTGTCCACCGACCGGCAGAGCGGTGCTCGTTAGGCTCGTGGCATCCCTACCCGCCGTGACACCCACGAGGACTCCCACATGGCTTTGGACGCAATGACGCGCACCCGTACCGAGACCGACTCCCTCGGATCGCTCGAGATCCCCGCCGACGCGTATTGGGGGATCCACACCGCTCGCGCGCTCGAGAACTTCCCGATCGCCAAGCGCCCCATCTCGGTCTACCCCGACCTCGTGCGGGGTCTCGCGATGGTCAAGCAGGCCTCGGCCCGCGCCAACCGCGAGATCGGCGTCCTCGACCACGACAAGGCCGACCTCATCGATCGCGCCGCGCAGCGCGTGATCGACGGGGAGTTCCACGACGAGTTCACCGTCGGTGTCATCCAGGGCGGGGCCGGCACCTCGACCAACATGAACGCGAACGAGGTCATCACCAACATCGCCCTCGAGATGGCCGGACGCGAGAAGGGCGACTACGCCTTCCTCTCGCCGATCGACGACACCAACCGCAGCCAGTCGACCAACGACGTGTATCCGACAGCGATCAAGATCGGTCTCGCGCTGACTCTCCAGAGCCTGCTCGAAGAGCTGAAGCTTCTGCGCGAGTCGTTCCTGTCGAAGTCCGAGGAGTTCCACGACGTCCTCAAGGTGGGCCGGACGCAGCTGCAGGATGCCGTGCCGATGACGCTCGGCCAGGAGTTCCACGGTTTCGCCACGACCCTCGGCGAGGACTACAGCCGACTCACCGAGAACGCCTACCTGCTCTACGAGATCAACATGGGCGCGACGGCCATCGGCACGGGCATCACCGCTCACGCCGGCTACGGGGGAGCGGTGCTGCGCCACCTGCGGCAGATCACCGGCCTCGACCTCGAGACGGCCACCGACCTCGTCGAGTCCACGAGCGACACGGGCGCCTTCATGTCGTTCTCTTCGTCGCTCAAGCGCAACGCCGTGAAGCTGTCGAAGATCTGCAACGACCTGCGTCTGCTCTCGAGCGGTCCCCAGGCGGGTCTCGGCGAGATCAATCTCCCGGCACGCCAGGCCGGCTCGAGCATCATGCCGGGCAAGGTCAACCCCGTGATCCCCGAGGTCGTGAACCAGGTCGCCTTCTCGGTGGTCGGCGCGGATATGACCGTGACGATGGCTGTCGAGAGCGGTCAGCTGCAGCTCAATGCTTTCGAGCCGGTCATCGCGCATTCGATCTACCAATCGATCACGTGGATGCGTCAGGCCATGTGGACCCTTCGCGTCAACTGCGTCGACGGCATCACGGCCAACCGTGAGCGTCTCGGCGCGATGGTCGGCTCGTCGGTCGGCGTCGTCACGGCACTGACGCCCTTCATCGGCTACGCGGCCGCCGCCGCCCTGGCCAAGACGGCGCTGCTCACGCACCGCAACGTCGCCGACCTGGTCGTCGAGGCCGGGCTGATGACGCGCGACGAGGTCGTGAAGCAGATCTCGCCCGCGCGCCTCTCGGGCCTGCAGGCCGTCACGGCGGCGATCCCGATCCAGCGTGCGGCGGACAGCGTCGTCGAGGGCTGAACTCCGCGCAGAGCGAAGGGCCGGGGCGCGATCGTCCCGGCCCTTCGCCGTGAGTACCGGGGCGTCGTGATCGGCGGGGCCGCCGGACCGCGGCATCCGCGTCTCTCCCGCCGGCGAGGTGGCCCCGGGGCCATTTCTGTCGCCCCGGGGCCACCTGGGGTCGTGTCGTGCCGCGGTGACTCGCGCGGGGATCGCCCCGGGGTCACTTGGGGTCGTGTCGCGCCGCGGCATCCGCGTCTCTGCTGGCGGCGAGGTGGCCCCGGGGCCATTTCTGTCGCCCCGGGGCCACCTGCGGTCGTGTCGCGCCGCGGTGACGCGCACGGGGATCGCCCCGGGGCCACGTGCGACGCCCCTCGAGCGCCGCGTCGCCGAACCCGTACGGAGCGCCGGGGTACCGGCATCCGGAACGAATCCCGGATGCCGCGTCAGTCGAGGATGCGACAGTGCGTGGTCAGTTCGCCGATGCCGTCGATGCCGACCGTCACGGTCGAACGGTCGCGCAGGAAGATCTGCGGGTCGCGCGAGTAGCCCGCGCCCCCGGGGCTGCCCGTGGAGATGAGGGTGCCGGGCAGGAGGGTCACCGACTCCGACAGCTTGTGGATCAGGGTCGCCACCGAGCGCACCATCTGGCCGGTGCTGGCATCTTGCACCGTGTGTCCGTCGACGACGGTCCAGATGTGCAGGTCCTGCGGATCGGGGATCTCGTCGGCGGTCACCACGAAGGGGCCGGTCGGAGTGAACCCGTCGAACGACTTGCACCGCGACCACTGCGCCTCGGAGAACTGGATGTTGCGCGCCGTCACGTCGTTCACGACGGTGTAGCCCCAGACGTGGTCGAGCGCGTCCTGCTCGCTGATGTCACGACCGGGGCGCCCGATGATGACGCCGAGCTCGGCCTCGTAGTCGACGGCCTCGCTGAGCGAACGCGGCCACGAGGTGGTCTCGCCGTGCGCGGTGAGCGAGTTCGGCCAGAGCACGAAGACGGTGGGGCCGGCATCGGTCTTGAGCCCCAGCTCTCCCGAGTGCGCCGCGTAGTTGAGGCCGACCGCGAGGATCGACGGCGGTGCGAGCACCGCGGAGGCGTACCGGATGCCGGAGAGCGGATGCCGGGGCGCGCTCGCCGCGGTGTCGCGGACGCGGTCCAGCAGGTCGTCGCCGCCGGCGATGAGCTGCTCGAGGGTGCGGGGGGCACCGGCGAAGAACTCGTCGACGAACGAGAACTCGTCGTCGTGGACGCTGACGAGACGGGGGGCTTCCGCCCCTTCCTGAGCACGGACGTGGGCGAAACGCATGCCTCCACGCTACCGGCCCGGGCGTGGTGGAGGAGTCCGCAAGCCCGGAGGGCCGTGTCGGAGGCCGCCCCTATGCTGTGCGCATGACCTATCCTTCGCCGCTGTCGCAGCCCGGATCGGCCGACCCGCCCCGCATCTCGACGGCCCCTCAGGCGGCCGTCTCGGCGGTGCCGCCCCGCTCGCGCCGAGGCGGTGTGGCTCTGTGGATCGTCGCGGTGCTCCTGGTCCCGCTGCTGGCGCTGCTGGTGCGCTACTTCACCGGTTTCCTCGGCACGGCGGCGTCGTTCATCGGTCTCGTACTGGCGGTGATCCCCTTCGTGATCGTCTGGTTCGCCGTGCGCTACATCGACCGGTGGGAGCCCGAGCCGCGCCGTCTGCTCGTCTTCGCCGTGGCGTGGGGGGCCATCGCCTCGGTCACGATCGCGCTCGGCGTCGACCTCGTCGTCACCCTCGTGCTCGGTCCGCAACCGGCTGCCTTCAGCAGCGTGATCCAGGCGCCCATCGTCGAGGAGCTGGCCAAGGGCCTCGGGGTGCTGCTCATCTTCGGCCTCGCGCGTCGCGCGTTCGACGGCCCGGTCGACGGCATCGTCTACGGCGCGCTCATCGGGGCGGGCTTCGCGCTCACCGAGAACGTCCAGTACTTCGCCATCAGCTACCTCGAGGGCGGCCCCGGGCAGGTGGCGAGCACGTTCTTCCTGCGTGCCGTGCTCTCTCCGTTCGCGCACGTCATGTTCACGAGCCTGACCGGGTTCGCCTTCGGTCTGGCGGCCCGCCGCGGGCTGCGCGCCGGGGCGGCGCTGCGGTACGGGGTGCCGGGGATCATCGGCGCGATCGTGCTCCACGCCCTGTGGAACGGCTCCGCCACGTTCTTCGACTTCTTCGAGCTGTACGCGGCGCTCCAGGTGCCACTGTTCGTCCTGTTCATCCTCGGCATCCTGGCCCTGCGCCGGGAGGAGTCGCGACTGACGCGAGCTCGACTGGGGGAGTACGCCGCGGCGGGGTGGTTCACCCCGCAAGAGGTCGACATGCTGGCCACCGCGCCGGGTCGGCGATCGGCTCTGGCCTGGTCGCGGACGCTGCCCGGAGACCGCTCGTCGGTGATGAAGGGTTTCATCACGGATGCCACGGCTCTGGCCGCCGCACGCCAGCGGACCCTCTCGGGCCGCGATCCGCACGCCCCCGCCACCGAGAGGTACCTGCTCGAGCGGACGACGGCCGCGCGCGCAGCGCTGCTGCGTCCCTGACCCGGGCCCACGCCGGGGTCTTGACACCGTCTCGGCGCGGGAGCACCATCGTTGTAGGCCAACTCAGCGCCCGGGAGACACGCAGGCATCGCCGCGGCACCGGGCGCTGAGTGTTTTTCGAGCTGCTGTCCAGGGGCTTCGCCGGCCCGCCCGCCGTGCTTGGATGGACTCATGACTGATCGCACCAAGCCGGAGTTCGACGCTCCCAGCGGCCCCGCCCCCTCCGACCTCGTCATTCGCGACATCATCGTCGGCGACGGCGACGCGGCCAAGCCCGGCGACACCGTCACCGTGCACTACGCCGGTGTCGAGTACGAATCGGGTGAAGAGTTCGACTCCTCCTGGGGTCGTGGCGAGAGCATCCAGTTCCCCCTCCGTGGCCTGATCCAGGGCTGGCAGGACGGTATCCCGGGCATGAAGGTCGGCGGACGCCGCGAGCTCGTGATCCCGCCCCACCTCGCCTACGGACCCGCCGGCGGGCACTTCCTGGGCGGCAAGACCCTCATCTTCATCATCGACCTGCTGAAGGTCGGCTGATCGGACGTTCGTCACCCAACATTCACGAACCCGAGGGGGCTGCGGCTCTCTCGGGTTCGTTGTTTTCCTCGATCGTGGAATACATTCGTGTGAATGGGAGTTGGATCCCGGCAGGACGCCGCCACGGCTCCCCAGACCTTTAGGAGTGACATGACTGACACCACCGCCCTCGAGATCCCCGGCTACAAGGCAGGCACCTGGGTGCTCGACCCCGCACACAGCGAGGTCACCTTCTCGGTGCGCCACATGATGATCTCGAAGGTCCGCGGCACCTTCGGCATGAAGAGCGCCACGATCGTCGCCCCCGAGAACCCGCTCGAGGCCACCGTCGAGGCGTCCGTCGACGTCACCTCGGTCGACACCAAGGACGAGGGTCGCGACCAGCACCTGCGCTCCGCCGAGTTCTTCGACGTCGAGACC
>Ga0308159_1004445_pt1 | contig 12842 bp, 14 predicted proteins | sample PhyCR1_FD_201040 | JGI IMG/M metagenome (GOLD analysis project Ga0308159, IMG submission 201040) | Phyllosphere microbial communities from UC Gill Tract Community Farm, Albany, California, United States - DLSLC.R1 | ecosystem: Host-associated > Plants > Phyllosphere > Unclassified | place: USA...
CAAACTTGACTTCGTTGTCCTTCACCATCTTCAAAACCTCTGCGGCCGTCCTTGCCATGCGAATCTCCTAAAACGAGGAAGTAGTATAAATTGGGGTGTGAGCCGTTTTCTGCGACTGGATCTTTGCATTTGATACAACGGTCTTGCGCCGAACTCAGTCGCGGATGATAGCAGATTCCATGCCATCGACCTTTGGGGTAGCCCGATAATGGAATATTTTAGGGAGGACGCGGCCTTCGGGCCGTTCCCCACGGTGCAGGAATCAGCATGCCAAGCCTTTTTTTGGTGCATTTTTCTTCTTTTGCACCAAAATATTTCATTTTTAGGTCGAACACCTCGATTTGCACACTGATGGTGCATGCGCCGTACTGGGGCATCCTGTAACTCCGGCTGCGCGATGCACCGACTTGGAAATTGCCGAAATGTTTATATTGTTTAGAATCAAGTCTTTCAGCGGGCTGCGCGGCTGATCCTGCCATCGTCGGCCGCACCCATGTTGACCCGTTCCGAGAATTCCACGCCCCCTTCTTCCCGAGATCAAATGCCATGAGCCCCCACGACATCCTCTCCAAAGCCCAGCAACGCGGCACCGACGGCCAGTTACCCTATGCCGGCGCAGTCACCCCGCAGGAAGCGCTGGCCCTGATCCAGGCCGACACCAAGGTGAAGCTGGTAGACGTGCGCACGCGCGCCGAGCGCGACTGGATCGGGACCGTGCAGATTCCGGCGGCGCAGCACCTGGCGGTGCAATGGAATCTCTACCCGGAGGGCAAGCCCAATCCGGAATTCCTGCCGCAATTGAAGGAAGTCACCCTGCCCGATGAAGTGCTGCTGTTCCTGTGCCGCTCCGGCGTGCGTTCCAAGCACGCAGCCAAGCTGGCCACGGAACATGGCTACACCCGCTGCTTCGACATCCTGGAAGGCTTCGAAGGCAACAAGGACGCGGCCGGACATCGCAAGACGGTGGAAGGCTGGTGCTTCGGCGGGCTGCCCTGGGTGGGCGCCTGACGCCAACCCGGCAACGCTGATCAGGATTGCAGGCTGCGCGCCTGCAGTGCATTGCCCAATGACTGCAGCAGCAGGCTGATCGCATCGGCAGCGCCAGGGCCCCCGAGTAGGGCTTCGTCCACGCATTCCAGCAAGGCCACGATCTCGGCCCGGCCCATGGTCAGCGCCGCGCCCCGCATACGGTGGGTGAGCCGGCTCATGCGGGCGGCATCGCCCTCCTCCCGCGCCTGCTGCAGTGCCTGCAGATCATGCAGGGAGGTCGTCAGGAACAGCCGGGCCAGGTCCTGGTCGTGTTCTTCCTCGGGACTGGCGGCCTCGCCTTCCTCGCCCAGCTCGTGATCGCACCACAGCGCCAGCAGGCGGCGGATGGCCAGGGTCTGCAAGGGCTTGTCGAGCATCCCGTCCATGCCGCTGTCCAGGCAGCGCTGTACGTGCGCAGGATCGGCCTCGGCCGAGATGCCGATCAGCGGCGTGTAGGGCCGCTCAGGCTGCGCCTGCTCCAGCTGGCGGACCTGGCGCGCCACGTCCTGGCCCAGGATGTCCGGCAGGAAGCAATCCAGCAGCACCAGCCCATAGGGGCGGGCCTGGATCGCTGCCAGCGCGGCGGTGCCGTCGGCGACGCTGTCGACCTCGCAACCCATCAGCTGCAGCCGGCTTTGCATTGCATACCGGATGGTGGCCGAGTCATCAACGAGCAGCACCCGCGGCCCACTGTCCTTCATCATTGCAACTCCCTATGTGGTGCGCTTTACAGGTCCTTGATCTGGTATTCGATCTTGAACAGTTCATTGTCGCTGCGCACGCCCAGCTTGCGGAAGGCCGATTGCTTCTGCCCGCTGATGGTCTTGACGCTGCGGGCAAACTTGTCGGCGATGTCAGTCACCGACAAGCCATCCAGACAGCAGCGCAAGACTTCGCGCTCGCGTGGCGACAGGTTGGGCATGTCCGACAGCGAATCCGAGGAAGGCGGTGTCGTGCGCGCACGGCGCGCCGGACGCGCTTCGGACTTGCCACCGGATACCGGCTCAGCCACCTGCATGGCCGCCAGTTCGCGGGTCAGCGCCGCATTGTGGTACTCCCGCCCCAACCCGATGGTGCGGATGGCCTGGATCAGTTCGCCCAGCTCCTGCGACTTGCCCACGAAGCCCCGTGCCCCCGCCTTCATGGCCATGGCCACGGTGGCCGCATTGTGATGCGCCGAGGTGACCAGGATCTTGCTGCGGGGGAAGCGCACGCGCAACGCCCGGATCAGGTTCAGACCATCGATGTCATTGCTGCCCAGCGAATAATCGATCAGCAGCAGGTCCGCTGGCGACGCGCGCAGCGCGGTCATCAACTCCTTGCTGGTGGCGAAGGCGCCGACGACTTCGAAGTCCGGCTCCTCGGCCAGTCGCTTCGCCAATCCGTATCGAACCACGGCGTGGTCGTCAAGCAAGGCGATGCGCATCGCCGAAGCCAGTGTCCATGTCATCCTTGCCCTTTGCTCTCTGTCGTTGTTCGATTTTTGTCCGTTTTATATCCGCTTTTCCCCCGAATCCGGCGCGGCGGCGAGGCGCCATTGTGGGGCGCTGGCCCCGCATCGGCAAGCCAGTATCTGTTGCTTAAACAGGTCTTGAATCCGGCTCCGGTTTTCGAAGGCGCTATTGTGGTGGAGCCCAGGCCCAGGGCGCATAAGAATCGTCTGAAAAATACCGCTGTCTCGCAAAACTTCTGCCGTTTCCGGGCCGGCCAGCTCCCGGGCGACAAGAGACTGACAAACAGTCACAGGAAGCGTGTGCGAACGACAAGCATCCCTGCCCCGATGGACGGGCTGTTCATCTGCTGCTCATCTGCTGCTCAATAGCTGCTCAGCAAGATGTCAGCTGACCGGCCTATGATCGGCGCTGCTTGCATTACACTTTTTTACAGCCATCAAGTGAAGCATTGCGCATACTCGGCAAGAATTTCTCAACAAATTTCGAGACCACGAGGCTCATCCATGCGTCCGCTGCGCCCAGCCCCGGTGTTGTTGTTGGCCTTGCTGATCTGCAGCCTGGCACGCGCCGCCACGCCGGTCGACGAGGTCCCGCTGTCGCCCTCGGAACGCGCCCTGCACGTGCTCAACCGCCTGGGCTACGGACCCCGCCCCGGTGCGCTGGAAGAGGTCGAGCAGATGGGCGTTGCGCGCTACATCGACCAGCAACTGCACCCCGAACGCATTCCCCTGCCGGCCGACCTGCAGGCTCGACTGGCGTCCCTGCCGGCACTGCAGATGACAACCTCGCAACTGTTCGTCGATTACGGTCCGCCCTCCTTCAACCCGAAGGCCAGCAAGGAAGAACAGCAGGTCGCCCGCCAGCGCGCACCACGCGAACTGACCCCGCAATTCCACATGGCGCGCCTGCTGCAGGCCACCGAAAGTCCGCGTCAGCTGGAAGAAGTGATGACCGAATTCTGGGCCAATCACTTCAATCTCTTCGAGGGCAAGGATTGGGTGCGCTACTGGGTGGGCGACTACGAAAAGAACGCCATCCGTCCCTATGCCCTGGGCCACTTCCGCGACCTGCTGGGCGCAGTGGCGCATCACCCGGCGATGCTGTACTACCTCGACAACTGGCTCTCCAGTGGTGTCGGTACGCCCGGTGCGCGGGGCCGCTTCAAGGGACTCAACGAAAACTACGCGCGTGAGCTGATGGAGTTGCACACCCTCGGCGTGGATGGCGGCTACCAGCAGGCCGACGTCATCACCCTGGCGCGCATCCTCTCGGGCTGGACGATCGACGTCGACGCCATGAAGGCCGGCGCGGCGCCCTTCAGCTTCAACGCCCAGCGTCATGACGCCGCCCCCAAGGTCTTCCTCGGCAAGCCACTGGCGGCCAGCGGCTACCAGGAGGGCGAGGCGGCGCTGGACATCCTGGCCAGCCATCCTTCGACGGCCCACTTCATCTCCACGCAGCTGGTGCAGTACTTCGTCTCCGACCAGCCCGATCCGGCGCTGGTGCAAAAGCTTGCGCAGACCTTCCTGTCCACGCGCGGCGACATCCGCGCCGTCCTCAAGACCTTGTTCGACAGCCCGCAGTTCTGGGCGCGCAGCAATTACCAGACGCAGTTCAAGACGCCGTATCAATTCGTGGTCTCGTCCCTGCGCGCAAGCGATACGACGGTGCGCAACGGCAAGCCGGTCAGCGGCGCGCTGGCACAGTTCGGCATGCCGCTGTATGGCTGGCTCACACCAGAAGGCTACAAGTATTCCCAGGCGGCCTGGCTCAATCCGGACGCCCTGCTGCGACGGATCAACTTCGCCGGTGGCCTGGCCGGTGGCAAGTCGCCGATCGCGCGCCTGGAAGGCGCGCCGCAACCCACCGATAGCGAGGCCCGTCCGCCCGATCCGCAACAGCTGCTGCGCACGCTGGGCCCGGCCATCACACCCCAGGCCGTCGCCCGTATCGATACCGCACCCGCGAATCAGCGCACCGCCCTGATCCTGGGCAGCCCCGATTTCATGAAACGCTGATCCACCGTCGAGGACTTCCATGAACCGTCGCGATTTCATCCGTTACCTGGGCGCCGCCGGCAGTGGCGCCGTGCTGGTGCCGATCGGGCTGTCGGGTTGCGCCGTCGTCCCCGCTGGCGACCATAGCATCAGCCGCGCCGGCCACACGCCGGGCCAGGTGGCCTACGGCTCTCCTGCCCCGCGTGCGCGTGCCAGCGGTGACGGTGCCCCGCGCATGGTGGTGGTGTTCCTGCGCGGCGCGGTGGATGGTCTGAACGTCGTGGTGCCCCATGGCGATCCGCTGTATTACCAGGCCCGCCCGAGCATCGCCGTGGCGCGTCCCGGGCAGGCCAATGGCGTGCTGGACCTGACCGGCTACTTCGGTCTGCATCCATCGTTGCAGCCGCTGCTGCCGTACTGGGAGAGTGGCCGGCTGGCCTTCGTGCAGGCATCCGGTTCACCCGACGGCTCGCGCTCACACTTCGAGGCGCAGGACATGATGGAAACCGGGACACCCGGCCAGCACAACACGCGCGACGGCTGGCTCAACCGGGTCATGGACTACCTGCCGCCGGCCGAATCACCGCTGCAGGCCATCAACGTCGGCAGCGCCACGCCACGCATTCTGAGCGGCCGCAATGTGGCGGCCAACCTGCAGAGCGGACGCGAAGCCACCCGCCCCGGCATGATCGACCAGCCGCGCTGGAGCCAACTCTTCGACCCGCTCTATGGCGCCGACGATGCCCTGGGCAAGGCCTATCGCGACGGCATGGCAGCGCGCAAGCAACTCATTGCCGAGATCAATAGCCAGGAACAGCAGATGGCCAACAACGGCGCGCCGCTGCCCAACGGCCTGTCGCTGGACACCGCCCGCCTGGGTCGCCTGATGCGCCACGACCCGCGCATCCGCCTGGCTTTCCTGGCCGTCGGTGGATGGGATACCCACATCAACCAGGGCAATGGCACCGGACAATTGGCCGGCCGCCTTTCGCCGCTGGCCAGTGGGCTGGCGACGCTGGCGCAGGAACTGGGGCCGGCCTTCAACGACACGGTGATCGTGGTGATGTCCGAATTCGGCCGCACCTTCCGCGAGAACGGCAACGGCGGTACCGATCATGGTCACGGCAATGCGATGTGGCTGATGGGCGGCAACCTGCGCGGCGGCAAGATCTATGGACAATGGCCGGGCTTGAACCAGGCGGCCTTGAATGAAGGACGCGACCTGGCCATCACGACGGATTACCGGGCCGTGCTGTGCGCATTGGCCGAGCGGCATATGCGCATCCCGGATCGGGCGCTGGACAAGGTCTTTCCGCAATATGCTTCCGGCAGCAAAGACCTGCCGCCCCTCTTCATCTGAAACGACGCAGCCATTCCTCCCGCAAGGATCCCGGACGGGCATCCCTTACTTGAAATCGACTGAATCGATATCGGTGGCTGCACCCACGGCCGTGGGCTCGCTCCACATCAAATGCGACACTGAATCGAATGTCATGGCGTCGGCCCGTTGGCAATTTTCCAGGCCAGTTTCGAAAATTTACGCCGCGACACAGTGTTAGCCTTCTGCTCTCGTTAACGCAGCCTATTCCGATATCCGTGGAAATCGGGATGCGAATTCAATCCCGTCGATTCCCAGCTATGTGGGAACGCATAGCTAATACAGAAACGGAATTTCAATGACCGACGTCAGAAAGGCGCCGTACTACCGGCTACAAAAAAGTCTATTCGGTTCGGAGTTAAAAGAGTTCAAGGCAGCCAAGGGGTGCATACCACTTGATACGCCTAAAGGTGTATCCCTGGAACGACCTGCCCCCGGCGCGAAGCGACCGCTGTCACCCACACCACCCGCTGCGGCAGCGACCGTCAAGAAGGCAGCCCAGAGACCGAGGCCTGAACAAGTACCGAAATCGGGGCAAACCAAAACGCGGCAGTTGCTCATGCAGCTTGACGCTGAGGTTTGCGAAAACCCTCCGATTTTTGACCTCCAGGACGTGCCGGACGCGATGGATAAATTGGGCTGGCCCGTATCGGCAAAACTCGCACGAATGTGGTTCACTGGTCTAGCTCATACCTATGACGACCAACCATCATCCGAGCAGCCCCTTAATGATCGTGACGTTACACTTGAATGGGCATTGAAGTTCGGGTGTGTCAGGAAGAAATACGAAGGCTTTCTGGCCAAAGATATCTACAGCGAACGGGCTATCGGCGCTGCGACAGAAGCCGTGAAGGCCTTCGTTCGAAGGGCTTTCGAGGATCGAAATTCAGTATTGAGCTTTAATACCTCTAAGTTTCTGGTCGACCTTCGGAAATTCCACGTCGATTGGCAGTTTCAGAAATTGCTGATCAGTGACCGGGACACGTTTGACGCCCTCACGCTGACAGATCTCACAGGATCGCTGGCGAATTTCAATATCTATGCTGCGATAGGAAATGTTGAGGTTGCGACTGAAAAGTACTTCAGATATGAAAGAGGAAGTACCCGCTACTGCCTCAATGCCACAGGAAGAATTACGCACATCTATGTCTACGTAAAAGACAATTACTCGTTCAACGGAAACCAGTATTTAGGTCACTGGAATAAGCACGGAATCATTATTGCACCAGGCTCGTGGCTTACCGGTTCAAGATCGTCAAAACGCGACTCAGATATAGACGTCTGGGTGAAGGCGCTCCACAAACCGGTAGATACGCGTCGAGCTCTATTCGGGAAATTCAAGGAGCCTGACGTCTACTTTCCGGTATTTAACGACGACTACAATCGATGGCGAGAGAAACACCAGCGAGGCGGGGACTTTATGGTGTACTCGAAGCCCCTTTACCTCAAATTGAAGAAAGCAATCGACCTCAAACTTGGTGAGATATGCCGATTAGAACCCTTAAATTCCTTGGCGTAATTTCTCTGATCTTCCTTGGGGTCGGTTTGCTCGTTCATTTATCGCGGCCCCACTACGGACGCTGTGATTTCTACGATAGTCCGGATACGCTGGATGGTGGAGTCAAGCTGTTGAACGGCGTCTCATACCGGTTCCAGCTGTGCGGCTCCGGTGGTCACGATCAAGATGGCACGGACGATGAAATTGAACTGAAGGTTTTCAACGACAAGGAAACACTTCTTGCCAGGCGCTATTTTTCAGTCAATTGGTATGCAGGGCGAAGCTTTCACGCGCCATTGCGCTACGAAGCCGATGCTGTTCGGTACATTGATGTGACCGAAAATTCTGAATTCGATAAACGCCTGAGCATGCCACCGACAAAGTGGGACTGGATTCAAGCCAGGCTGCCGTTATTCTGAGCCAGGCCTCGGCGAGATTTTCTAGCGAAAAGTGATAGCCCAGAAGAACCCCAACAATCATCGGGGGCAATCTAGCGCCTGCTCACACCAAATCTGCGAGTGCAGATTTAGTAAGAACAGGCGCTAGACAAACGACAAAGCCTTGGCGCGAGCCAAGGCTTTGTTTCTTGATCAACCGGCGGACACTTTCCTTTCGTGACAAGTGCCGCGGTGCCGCCGCTCACTCCGCCTCGGCAATCCAGGCCGCCTGGATCGCTTCGAGGATGCGCTCTCCCGAGCGGTTGGGATCGTCCTCGAATCCATCGAGCTCCATCACCCAGCGATGCAGGTCGGTGAAGCGGATGGTCTTGGGATCAGTATCCGGGAACTTGTCATAGAGTTCCTCGGCGATCTGCTGAGTGTCGGTCCATTTCATGTCGATCTCCCGGCACGGCCGATGCCGTGCCCGCTCAATGGTTTTCGGAGGCGTGGTTGATGGTGTACTTGGGGATTTCGACGGTCAGGTCTTCTTCGCCCAGCACCACCTGGCAGGACAGGCGGGAGGTGGCCTCCAGGCCCCAGGCCATGTCCAGCAGGTCTTCTTCCTTGTCGGTGGGGTCGTCCAGCGAGTTGAAGCCTTCGCGGATGACCACATGGCAAGTGGTACAGGCGCAGGATTTTTCGCAGGCGTGCTCGATGTCGATGTCGCTGTCCAGCAGCGCGTCGCACAGGGTCTTGCCGGCCGGGGCGTCGATCACCGAGCCTTCGGGGCAGAGGACCGGATGGGGGAGGATAACGATCTGGGGCATGGTGGCTCTCGGGTCTTTCTACAGTGTTCGGGTCAGGACGTCGCTCAGGCGACTTCATCCAGCTTCTTGCCGGCCAGTGCGGCATGGACGCTGCGGTCCATGCGGCGGGCGGCGAATTCTTCGGTGCCATGGGCCAGGGCGTCAACCGCAGCCTTGATGGCGAGGTGGTCGCTCCCCTGGGCAGCGGCGGTGACGGCTGCCATCTGCACTTCGATGTCAGCACGCTCCTGTTCGGACAGCAATGCAGCATCGGCCTGCAGCGCCGAGCGGGTGGCCAGGACGATGCGTTCGGCTTCGACCTGCTCTTCCCGCAAGGCACGACGTTGCATGTCCTCATCGGCAGAACTGAAGGACTCTTGCAGCATGCGGGCGATCTCGTCGTCCGCCAGGCCATAGGACGGCTTGACGGTGATGGAGGCTTCCACGCCGGAGGTCATCTCGCGGGCCGACACGGCCAGCAGGCCGTCGGCGTCGACCTGGTAGGTCACGCGGATGCGCGCCGCACCGGCCGCCATGGGGGGAATGCCGCGCAGTTCGAAACGCGCGAGCGAACGGCAGTCGGCCACCAGTTCACGCTCGCCTTGCACCACGTGGATGGCCATGGCGGTCTGGCCGTCCTTGAAGGTGGTGAATTCCTGGGCACGCGCACAGGGAATGGTGGAGTTGCGCGGAATGACCTTCTCGGCCAGGCCGCCCATGGTTTCGATGCCCAGCGACAGCGGGATCACGTCCAGCAGCAGCCAGTCGTCGCCCGGCGCACGGTTGCCGGCCAGCAGGTTGGCCTGCACGGCCGCGCCCAGCGCCACCACCTTGTCGGGGTCGATGTTGGACAGCGGATCGGTCTTGAAGAACTCGCCCACGGCGCGGCGGATGTGCGGCATGCGGGTGGCACCGCCGACCAGCACCACGCCGTCCACATCTTCCACGGTCAGGCTGGCGTCGCGCAGGGCCTTGCGCACCGGCGCCATGGTCTTGGCCACCAGGTGCTGGGTGATCTCGTTGAATTGCGCGGCGGTGATGGAGAGATGCACTTCCTCGCCGGAGCGAAGCACGGCGTCGATCTGCACTTCGTCCTTGGTGGAGAGCAGTTCCTTGACCTCGCGTGCCTTGACCATCAGGAGACGGGTGTCTTCGTCCGACAGCGGCTGCAGCTGGGCTTCGTGGCTGATCCAGCAGAACAGGCGGTGGTCGAAGTCGTCGCCACCCAGGGCCGAATCGCCACCGGTGGCCAGTACTTCGAACACGCCACGGGTGAGCTTGAGGATGGAGATATCAAAGGTACCGCCACCCAGGTCATAGACCGCGAAGATGCCTTCGGAGGAATTGTCCAGGCCGTAGGCGATGGCCGCTGCCGTCGGTTCGTTCAGCAAGCGCAGCACGTTGATGCCGGCCAGTTGCGCGGCATCCTTGGTGGCCTGGCGCTGGGCATCGTCGAAGTAGGCCGGCACGGTGATGACGGCACCCACCAGGTCGTCGCCCAAGGCGTCTTCGGCGGTCTGGCGCAGCGTGGCCAGGATCTGGGCCGAGATTTCTACCGGGCTCTTCACGCCGGCCACGGTCTTGATCTGCACCATGCCGGGCTGGTCCTGGAAGTCATAGGGCATGTTCTCGGCGTGGGCGATGTCCTTCAGGCCACGGCCCATGAAGCGCTTGACCGAGATGATGGTATTGCGCGGATCGGTGGTCTGCGCGGCCTGTGCCTTGTAGCCGATGTTGGCGTGGCCGTTGGGCAGGTAGCGCACCACCGAGGGCAGCAGCACGCGGCCGTCGTCGTCGGCCAGCACTTCGGGGATGCTGTTGCGCACGGTGGCCACCAGCGAATTGGTGGTGCCCAGGTCGATGCCGATGGCCAGGCGACGCTGGTGCGGCGCGGTGGACATGCCCGGTTCGGAAATCTGCAGTAAAGCCATAGGTGATGTGACTCGTCGTGATGCGTTATTCAGGTAAGGCCATCCGGATGCCGAGGCCGATGAAGGCACAACCTGCAAGGCGGTTCAGATGGACGGAGGCGTTGGCGCGGCGACGGAACCAGGCGCCGACCGTGCCGGAAAACAATGCGATGGCGCTGAAGATGAGGAAGGCCTGGGCAATGAACACCAGGGCCAGCACCAGCATCTGCAGGGCTTCGTGACCGGCTTCGCGCTGCACGAACTGCGGCAGGAAGGCGATGAAGAACAGGGTCACCTTGGGATTGAGCATGTTGGCCAGGACGCTTTGCCAGTAGATGCGACGCAGCGGCACGGCGGCCGCGCCCTGCCCTTCGCCGGCAAGCGCGATACCGGCCGAGGCCGAGCGCAAGGTGCGATAACCGAGGTAAGCGAGATAAGCCGCGCCCGCGTATTGCAGGGCGTGATAGGCCGGCGGATAGGCCTTGATCACGGCAGCGAAGCCCAGCACCGCCAGCAGGGTATGGAAGATCAGTCCCGAGCTGAAGCCAGTAGCAGCCACCAGACCCGCCTTGCGGCCCTGGGCGATGCCGCGCGTGAGTACGTAGATGTTGTCCGGGCCGGGGGCCAGGGTCAACGTCATCGCGGCCAGCAGGAAGAGGAACAGGTTGGGCATGGTGGCGGCTCCGCGATCAGCCTTCGATCAGGGCGAAGGCGTCGCCGATCTCGGCGCCGAACTTGTCCAGGAACATCAGCTGGCGCACCAGCTGGCCGGCGCCGGCGTAGTCGCCGGCGTCCAGCAGCGCTTCGATGCGGCCGATCTCGGCCTTCTTCTCGCTCAGCAGTGCGGTGTTGAGCTGTTCCAGCGCATCGAGGTCCTTGCCGGACTTGGCGTCATCCAGGGTTTCGCGCCATTCCATCTGCTGCATCAGGAAGGCCGGTGCCATGGCGGTGTTGGATTCGGTCTGCAGGTCCACGCCGTGCAGTTCACACAGGTAGCGCGCACGCTTCAAGGGATTCTTCAGCGTCTGGTAGGCCTCGTTGGCGCGGGTGGCCCACTGCATGGCCACACGCTTTTCGGCATCGCTGGCATGGGCGAACTTGTCCGGGTGGGCCTGGCTCTGTACCTGGTGGTAAGCCTGCTCCAGCGCCTTCTGGTCGATGGCGAAGCGCTGCGGCAACTGGAACAGGTCGTAGTGGTTTTGCATGGCTGAAAAATAAAAAGCCTGTCGGACTGCAACAGGCTTGGCACATCAGGGACGGCAAACGGTGACCGGGTCAGCTCCGCAGGGAGCGATCACGAGGCTGTCACGGTATCGGCTAAGCACTGGCCGCCTCGCGGCTGGGCCGGCGCGACGGCTTGGTTCAGGATCAGAAGTTCAGAAACTCAGAAGCAGAATCAGATGCAGGGGTCAGATGCGGAAGCTTTCGCCACAGCCGCACTCATCCTTCACGTTCGGGTTCTGGAACTTGAAACCTTCGTTCAGGCCTTCGCGCGCGAAGTCCAGTTCGGTACCGTCGATGTAGGGCAGGCTCTTGGGATCGACGAAGACACGCACGCCATGCGACTCGAAGACGGTGTCTTCGGACGATTGCTCATCCACGTACTCCAGCTTGTACGCCAGGCCGGAGCATCCGGTGGTACGTACGCCCAGGCGCAGGCCGATGCCCTTGCCACGACGTTCCATGTACCGGCTGATGTGTTTTGCTGCCTTCTCTGTCAACGTGATTGCCATGATGCTTGCCTTACGAAATCGAAAACCGCGGAGCGGGTAGCTGCTGTCGCAAAAGGCCGATCAGGCGGCCTTCTGTTCCGCGCCGTGCTTGGCCTTGTAGTCCTGCACCGCTGCCTTGATGGCGTCTTCGGCCAGGATCGAGCAGTGGATCTTCACCGGCGGCAGTGCCAGCTCTTCGGCGATCTGGGTGTTCTTGATGGACAGCGCTTCGTCCAGGGTCTTGCCCTTGACCCACTCGGTCACCAGCGACGAGGAGGCGATGGCCGAACCGCAGCCGTAGGTCTTGAACTTGGCGTCCTGGATCACGCCATCGGCGCCGACCTTGATCTGCAGCTTCATCACGTCGCCGCAGGCCGGGGCGCCGACCATGCCGGTGCCGACCGTGTCGTCGCCCTTTTCGAAGGCGCCGACGTTGCGGGGATTTTCATAGTGATCGAGTACTTTTTCCGAATAAGACATGTTCTTGCTCCCTAGATGATGGTATCGACCATCGCCCCTGCACTGTGCTGTGGTTGCTGGCGATGGCTGGCAGAATCCGTGTTTAGTGGGCTGCCCACTGGATGGTGGACAGGTCCACGCCGTCCTTGTACATGTCCCACAGCGGGGACAGTTCGCGCAGCTTGCCGACCTTGCTCTTGATCAGATCGATGGTGAAAT
>Ga0308159_1004446_pt1 | contig 12840 bp, 8 predicted proteins | sample PhyCR1_FD_201040 | JGI IMG/M metagenome (GOLD analysis project Ga0308159, IMG submission 201040) | Phyllosphere microbial communities from UC Gill Tract Community Farm, Albany, California, United States - DLSLC.R1 | ecosystem: Host-associated > Plants > Phyllosphere > Unclassified | place: USA...
TGCCGTTTTCCAATTCCCAGAAGCGCGAGAAGGCCGAGTACTGGCGATCGCGGCAGCCCTCTTCGGTGGCGACGGCGACCACGCGGGTTGCAGGCACGCTCGCATCCACGGGGGCAGGCGGGGTGTTGGCGAGCACGGGCGGTGCGCTGGGCACGATCGCGGCGGGCAGCGTCTGCTGTTGGGCCCAGCGGTCGAAGCAGGCCAGCCGCGCGGCATCGGCCAGGCGCTGACACTGCTGCCAGGTCAGTTCGGCAGCGGCCAGCGGGCTCGCGGGCTTGTCGGCGGGCTGCGCCATCGCGCCCACGGTGCCCAGGCCGGCGAGCAGCGCAGCAGCGGCCGTGCGAAGCAGCGTCATGGGTTGCCGGTCTTTCGCAGCACGAAGGGCTGCGTGCTGTCGTCGCTTGAATTTCGCCATGTTCCTTTGAACTCCTTGCCGCATGAACCGGATTGCATCTCGCCGGACCACACGGCGCTGATGCTGCGGCCGTCCTGTGATTCGTCGAGGATGAGAAAACCTTCGTTGTCGATGTCGCCCGACAACTGGGCGCCGGCACGGCCGCCGCCGCCGATGGTGCCACGCACGCTGCCCGCATAGTCGGGATGCGGCATGAAGCGCACCTCGGCCGCGTTTGCGCCGCCGCCGAAGCGTGCCTCCCATCGGCCGTACAGGGCGTCGACGGGAATGTCCAAGGCGCTGGCCGGGCAGGCCGCTGCGTCGTCGGCTGCCGCGGTGGACGCGCAGAAGGTGCCAAGGGTGCACAGCAGCATCCCGAGCGCGACGAACCACCGCTTCATGGCTGTGCCGCCGCCGCGGCAGCTGCCGCAGCGGCGCCGTCCTGCACCTTGCGCGCGAACTCGGCGCGCAACGCCTTCAATTTTTCGCGCGGGTCCTCCTTCGCCGTGGCTTTGTCGAGCGCCATCTCGGCGATGAAGCGACTGGGCTGGGATGCGATCATTTCGCGGCCCTTCTTGCGGCGTTTGGTCCAGCTCACCGCCAGGCTGCGTTGCGCGCGCGTGATGCCCACGTACATGAGGCGACGCTCTTCCTGCAGGCGCGTGAGCGTGTCGTCGCTGACCTTCTGCTGGCGGCCGTCGTCGTCGTCGAGCTTGAAGGGCAACAGGCCTTCGTTCACGCCGATGAGCATCACGTGCGGCCACTCGAGGCCCTTGGACGCATGCAGCGTGGACAGCGTGACCACGTTCTGGTCCTGTTCGCGTTCGCTGATGGTCGACAGCAGCGAGATGGTCTGCGCCACCTCGAGCAGGTTCTTGCGCTCGCTCTCGACGTTGGCGCCCGAGGCGTCGTCGATCTCGCCGCCGCAGCGCGCGGCCATCCAGTCGCAGAACTCCAGCACGTTGGTCCAGCGGCTTGCCGCGGCCTGCTCGCTGTCTTCGCCGTCGTAGAGATGACGCTTGTAGTCGATTTCCTTGAGCCACTCGGCCAGGAAGGCGCGTGCGGCCTCGGCGCCGACCGTCTGCTTGGCGCGGTACTGCAGGTCGTTGATGTAGCGGCCGAACTCGTGCAGGCCTTCGAGCGTGCGCTTGGGCATCACGGCGGGCAGCGACGCGCTGAAGAGCGCCTCGAACAGGCTCAGCTTGTACTGGCTCGCGAAGGTGCCGAGCGCAGCGAGCGTGGTGTGGCCGATGCCGCGCTTGGGCGTGGTCACGGCGCGCAGGAAGGCCGGGTCGTCGTCGTTGTTGGTCCACAGGCGGAACCAGCCGCACAGGTCCTTGATTTCGGCGCGGTCGAAGAAGCTCTGGCCGCCCGACACCTTGTACGGGATCTGCGCCTTGCGCAGCGCCTGCTCGAACACGCGCGCCATATGGTTGGCGCGGTACAGGATGGCGAAGTCGCGAAATTCCTTGTGCTGCGAGTTCTGCCGCAGGCTCTGGATGCGTGCCACCGCGCGTTCGGCCTCGTGGGCCTCGTTGTCCGCATCGACGATGCGCACCGGCTCGCCCTCGCCGAGCTCGCTGAACAGCGTCTTCGGAAACAGCTTGGGGTTGGGCCCGATCACGTTGTTCGCCGCACGCAGGATCGCGCTGGTCGACCGGTAGTTCTGCTCGAGCTTGACCACCTTGAGGGTCGGATAGTCGATCGGCAGCTTGCGCAGGTTGTCGAGCGTCGCACCGCGCCAGCCGTAAATCGACTGGTCGTCGTCGCCCACCGCGGTGAAGCGGCCGCTTTCGCCGACCAGCGCCTTAAGCACCTCGTACTGCGTGGCGTTGGTGTCTTGGTATTCGTCGACCAGGACATGGCCCAGCGCGGCCTGCCACTTGGCGCGCACTTCGTCGTGTTCGCGCAGCAGCTTGAGCGGCAGGCCGATGAGGTCATCGAAGTCGACGCTCTGGTAGGCCGTGAGGCGCTCTTCGTAGCGGCCCATGATCTGCGCGGTGATGCGCTCGTTGTCGTCGGTGGCTGCGGCCTCTGCCTGCGCGGCGTTGAGGCCCATGTTCTTCCACTTGCTGATGGTCCACTGCCAGATGCGCGCGGTGGCTGCGTCGGTCGTGCCGCCCGCATCCTTCAGGATCTTCGTGACGTCGTCGCTGTCAAGGATGCTGAAGGCCGGCTTCAGGCCGAGCACCGCGCCGTCCTCGCGCATCATGCGCACGCCCAGCGCATGGAAGGTACAGATCACCACGTGCTTCGCATCGCGCCCGATCAGTCCCTTGGCGCGCTCGCGCATCTCGGCCGCCGCCTTATTCGTGAAGGTGATCGCGGCGATGCGCTTGGGCGCCATCCCGGCCTGGATCAGCCGCGCGATCTTGTGCGTGATCACGCGTGTCTTGCCCGAACCCGCGCCCGCGAGCACGAGGCAGGGGCCGTGCAGGTAGTTCACCGCTTCCTGCTGGGCGAGATTGAGACCGGAAGACATTCGGAAAGAGAGCGGAGGGAGACGGTTGCGCGCGTGGCGCGGGGGCGCGGGAAGCGCGCAATGATACTGGTCGCACCGCCTCGCGGGCTGGCTGACGGCGGCTTGGCGACAATCGCTCGGTGCTGCAGATTTTCGCCATCACCCTGCCTTTCTTCGCGTTGGTCGCGGCCGGCTATCTCGCCGCCCGTCGGCGCGTCCTGCCGATCGAGGCGATTCCCGGCCTCAACGTCTTCGTGCTGTATTTCGCGCTGCCTTGCATGCTGTACCGTTTCGGCGCGCGAACGCCGATCGCGCAGCTGCTCGACGGCAGCGTGGCCCTGGTGTGGGGCCTGGGCGCCTTGCTCGTGGTGACCGCCACGGTGATCCTGACGCGGCGCCGCGGCACCGGCTGGAACGACGCCGCCTTCGGTGCGCTGGTGGCGGCCTTTCCAAACACGGGCTTCATGGGCGTCCCGCTGCTCGCGGCCTTGCTCGGCAGCCATGCCGCAGGCCCCGCCATCATCAGCATCATGTTCGACATGGTGGTCACCTCGTCGCTGTGCATCGCGCTGTCGCGGCTCGACACCGCCGGCGAAGCAGGCGCCCGCCAGGCGCTTGCGAAGGCGGTCCGGGGCGTGGTCATCAACCCGCTGCCCTGGTCGATCCTGCTCGGCGCGCTGGCGTCGGCACTGCAGTTCCGGCTGCCCGCGCCGGTCGACGCCACGGTCTCGATGCTGGCGGATGCCGCGGCGCCAGCGGCGCTTTTCACGATCGGTGCGGTGCTGGCGCGTTCGGCGCTGCTCGCGCGCGGGTCGGACGGCCCCGGCGCACCGGCGGGCGACGTGCCGCTGGTGGTGCTCGCGAAACTGCTGGTGCATCCGCTGCTGGTTTACGCCGTCGGCCGCGCCGCCATGGCGCTCGGCCTGCCGCTCGATGCACGTGCGCTGACGGTCATCGTGCTGGTGGCGGCGCTGCCGAGCGCAAGCAACGTGTCGATGCTGGCCGAGCGCTTCGGCGCTGACAACGGACGCATCGCGCGCATCATCCTGTGGACCACGGTGGCCGCCTTCTTCAGCTTTCCGCTGGCCGTGCGCTGGACCACCTGAGGCCTACCGGAGACCGCCACGCGGCACCGAGCGGGCTCAGATCTGCTGCGGATCGACGTCGATCAGCCAGCGGATCACGCCCTTGCCCTCAGGGGTGCGGCGCAGGCCGTGCAGCACCGGCTGCCATTGCGCGAGCAGGCGCTGTAGGGCGGCGCGCGAGGCGCTTTCCACCAGCATCTGCGCGCGCTCCACGTTCGCCACCCGCTGGATCGCCAGCGGCACTGCGGGATAGCGGGCCACCTGATCCGCGCCTTCCAGCGCCTCGGCGGCGGCGCTGGCCGCATTCAGAAAGGCCTGGGCCGCCTCCTGGCTGCGAGCGTCGGCCCGCAGCAGCGCCTGGAAGGCGAAGGGCGGCATCCCGGCGGCCCGACGCTGCGCCAACTCGCCCTCCGCGAAAGCCGGGTAGTCGTGGCGGCGCAGCGCGGTGAACAGCGGGTGGTCGGTGTGCTGGGTCTGGATCCACATCTCGGCGGTCGTGCCCTGCGCCGCGAGGTAGGCCGCGTCGCGGCCGGCCCGTCCTGCGGACTGCATCAGCAGGCTGAAGAGCCGCTCGGGCGCGCGGAAATCGCTGGAGAACAGCGCCCCGTCGGGGTTCACTGCCGCCACCAGCGTGATGCGCCGGAAGTCGTGCCCCTTGGCGATCATCTGGGTACCGACCAGCACGTCGACCTCGCCAGCGTGCACGGCGGCCAGTTGCGATTCCAGCGCGCCCTGCTTGCGCGTGCTGTCGGCGTCGATGCGCGCGATGCGCACCGGGCTGCCGTCGGGCCGCTGAACGCTCGCGAACAGCTCGCCTAGATGCTCCTCGAGCCGCTCGGTGCCGCGGCCGACCGGGGCGATGTCCGGATTGCCGCAGGCCGGGCAGGCACGGGGCACGCGCTCGGTGAAACCGCAGTGGTGGCAGCGCAGCGTGCGGTCGATCTTGTGGAACACGCGAAAGGCGCTGCAGTGCGGACATTCGCTTTTCCAGCCGCAGTCGGCGCAGGCCAGCACCGGCGCGTAGCCGCGGCGGTTGAGAAACACCATGCTTTGCTCGCCGCGCGCGATGCGCTGGCCGATCGCGTCGAGGAGGACGCCCGACAGCACCGTCTTGGCCGGCTGCAGGCGCATGTCGACCAGTCGCACCGCGGGCAGGGCACCGGCGCCGATGCGCGACGGCATGGCCAGCCGCGCGTAGCGGCCGCCAGGGTCGTCGCCTGCGGCCGGCCGGCTCTGGTACCAGCTCTCGAGCGACGGCGTGGCCGAACCGAGGATCACTTTCGCGCCCTCGCGCCGGCCGCGCCACACCGCCAGGTCGCGCGCGGAATAGCGGGCGCCTTCCTGCTGCTTGTAGCTCGGGTCGTGCTCCTCGTCGACCACGATGAGCGCCAGCGTCGGCATCGACGCGAAAACCGCCATGCGCGTGCCCAGCACGATGCGCGCCGTGCCGGCATGCGCCGCCAGCCAGCTGGCCAGGCGCTGAGGGTTCGTCATGCCGCTGTGCAGCGACACCACGGCGCCTGCGCCGAAGCGGCCTTCGAAGCGCGCGCGAAAGCGTGCTTCCAACTGCGGCGTCAGGTTGATCTCCGGCACCATCACCAGGGCCTGTGCGGTCGGCGACCGCGCCAGCAGCGTCGCCACGGCCTGCAGGTAGACCTCGGTCTTGCCGCTGCCGGTGCTGCCGAACAGCAGGAAGGGCCCCGGCTCGGCCTCGATGCGGCGCAATGCACTCGCCTGTTCGGCACTGGCGGTGGCCTCGGCAGGCAGTGCGCGCGCATCGGACACGTCGGCCGTCGCGTTGCCCTGCCGCTTCAACCGCCGCGCCAGTTGCACGCCGCTCAGGTCGCGCAACTGCGGCGGCAATGCGGCGAGGGCGATTTCGCCCAGCGAGCGCTGGTAATAGCGCGCCGCAAACGCCACCAGGTCGCGCCACGCGTCGCCCAAGGGGGCCAGCGTATCGAGCGCCGTGCCGAGCGGCTTGAGCGCGAGGGCGGCATCGTCCTCGGTCATCGGGCGGCTCTGCCAGGCGACGCCGAGCACCTCACGCTTGCCGAGGGGAACGCGCACCAGGGTCCCGGGCGGGAGCGCCTGCATGCCGTGATAACTCAGCAAATCGCCCAGCGCCGCATGGGCCGGCGTCTGCACCGCGACCTCGATGCGCCAGTTCATGCGAGCGGCCCGCGTGGTGTCCGAGTTAAAGCGACTTTGAGCAAAATGGCTTAAGTTGTTGATTTGCTTGCGCTTTGCGATCCATCCAGAGTTTGTGTGGATAACTTTGTTGATATCTATGCTCGACCCGTCGGCAGCCCTTGAAAATCAAGGCTCCGACTAAAGTGCCCGCAAAAAAAGCATTCCACCAAACCTATATGAATCAACGACTTACGAGCGCTATCGCTTTGTGAGCGGCGCCGTCCGCAGCACGGTTGTTTTGTCGCACCGCAACACAAGTTTTGTGCATAAGTCAACCGAGCCTGCACAATTGGCTTGACAAGACAATAAGTAACGTTTCGGCTTACAAATCGTCACAAGCGGCCGGGAGGGCGCTACTTGCGCAGCGCGCGAGACTGCGCGTGGACCGCGGCGACAAGGGCCGCCACGTGGTCTGGCGGCGTGAACTGACTGATGCCGTGGCCCAGATTGAAGATGTGCGTCGGCCCGGTGCTGGCGCGGTCCGCATGGGGCTTCCCGAAGCTCTGCAGCACTTTCGCCACCTCGGCCTCGATGCGGGCAGGCGGCGCAAACAAAACGTTCGGATCGATGTTCCCCTGCAGCGCCTTGGCTTGCGGTCCGTCGCCGACCAGGGCACGTGCCTTGGCGAGGTTGACAGTCCAATCCACGCCCAACACCTCGCAGTCGAGCCCGCGCATGGCCTCGAGCCACAGGCCACCGCCCTTGGTGAACACGATGCGCGGCACCGGCGTGCCATCGGCGCCATTGCGCTGGAGCTGGGCCAGCACACGCGCGGTGTACGCCAGGCTGAATTCCTGGAAGGCGCCGTCGGCCAGCACGCCGCCCCAGCTGTCGAACAGCATCACGGCCTGTGCGCCGGCGTCGATCTGGGCGTTGAGGTAGGCGGCCACCGCGTCGGCGTTGACGGCCAGCAGTGTGTGCATGAGGTCGGGTCGGCTGTACATCAGCGACTTGACCAGGCGGTAGTCGCTGGAGCCGGCGCCTTCGACCATGTAGCAAGCCAGCGTCCAGGGGCTTCCCGAAAAGCCGATCAGCGGCACGCGGCCGTCGAGCGCACGCCGGATCGACGCGACGGCGTTGAATACGTAGCGCAGCTTTTCCATGTCGGGCACTCGCAGCGCCGTGATCGCCGCTTCGTCGCGCACCGGCCGCGCGAACCGCGGGCCTTCGCCGGCCTCGAAGGACAGGCCCAGGCCCATCGCGTCGGGCACGGTCAGGATGTCGGAGAACAGGATCGAGGCGTCGAGCGGAAAGCGCTCCAGCGGCTGCAGCGTGACTTCGGTCGCGTAGTCGACGTTGGTCGCCAGCCCCATGAAGCTGCCGGCGCGGGCGCGCGTCGCCACGTACTCCGGCAGGTAGCGGCCGGCCTGGCGCATCAGCCAGACGGGGGTGTGGTCGGTGGCCTGGCGCCAGCAGGCGCGCAGGAAGGTGTCGTTTTGCAGGGGGGCGAAAGGCATCGCCCGATTGTCGCAGGGGGCCCGTCCGCGGGCCGGGCGCTCAACCCTTGTACTTGATCGAGCAGCCGTACGGTCGGGTCGACGCGGCGCTGATCGTCTTGCCGCCGAACGCTTCGCCCAGCGCCTGGTTCACGTAGTTGGTGGCGGTCTTGATGTCGTCGGGCCGCGCCGACGGGATGCTGTCGATCCCGCCTGCGTACACCAGCGTGCCCTTGGGATCGATGATGAACAGGTGCGGCGTGGTGCGCGCGCCGTAGGCCTGGCCGATGGTGCCGTCTTCGTCCATGAGCACGGCGGTCGGCGCAGCGGATTGCGATCTCATCCAGTTGTCGAGTGCGGCCGGCTGCAGGTAGTCGCTGGCGGCACGTTCGGTGGAGTTGATCGCCAGCCAGACCACGCCCTTGCCCGTTGCAGCCTTCTGCGTGGCGGGCATGTTGCCGCTGCCGTAGTGCTTGCGCACGAAGGGGCAGCCGGGATTCGTCCATTCGAGCACCACGTACTTGCCGGCGAAATCGGACAGCTTGTGCTGTGTGCCGCGGGTGTCGACGGCCACGAAGTCGGGCGCGCGCTGGCCGACAGCCGGTGCCGCATGCGCCGGCGCGCCCATCAGCAGCGTGCTGCCGAGTGCCACGGCCGCCGCCATCACGGCGCGACGGGAGGCGCGGTTGAGTGCGGCGCCGGCTTGGCGGGCAGCGCGCGCAGAGCGCGAGGCGGACGATGACAAGGACGACATGGTCGGAGAATCTCCAATGAAAACCAAACAACGGCCACAGCTTAGAGACGTTTCTTCATCACGCCGTGACAAGCCGTAAAGCCGTAGGGTCATGGGGCGGCCGCGTGCGCACTCCCCGGAAATCAGAGCCGCGCGAGTGCGGCCTTGACTTCGTCCTTGCGCAGGATCTCGGTCATCACCACCGGCGCCTTGCCAGGCGCCTGCAGCACATAGACGGGCACGCCGCTGCGACCCAGTGCCGTGAGCGCGGCGGTGATGGCTGGGTCCTGCCGGGTCCAGTCGGCGCGCAGCAGCACCACCTGGCGCGCGTCGAAATCGGCCAGCAGGTCGGCGTCGGCGAGCGTCGCCTTCTTGTTGTATTGGCAGGTGACGCACCAGGCGGCGGTGAAGTCGACGAACACTGGCCGGCCCGCGGCCTGCAGCTCGGCCACGCGAGCGACCGACCAGGGTTGCCACCGGGCACCGCTCGCCACAGTGGCCGGCTCGACCAGGCGCACGATGTTGCCGCCGATCGAAAGCATCAGCGCCGCGGTGCAGGCCACCAGCACACTGGCCAGGACCCAGCGCGTGCGGCCGCGCAGCGTGAACGACCACACGACCGCGGCCAGGGCGACGAGCAGCCCGAGCAGCGCGCCGGCGCCGTCGATGCCGCTTTGCTGCCCTAGCACCCAGACCAGCCAGGCGACCGTTGCGAACATCGGGAAGGCCAGCACGCGGCGCAGCGTCTGCATCCAGGGGCCAGGCCGCGGCAGCAGGCGAGACACCGCCGGCACGAAGCCGGCCACCAGGTAGGGCAGCGCCAGGCCGAAGCCGAGCGCGGCGAAGAGCATCAGCGCTTGCGGGGCCGGCATGCCGATCGCGAAGCCGAGCGACGCGCCCATGAACGGCGCAGTGCACGGCGAGGCGATGACCACGGCCAGCACCCCGGAGAGGAAATCGTTGACCACCGGATGCTTCGCCTGCGCGGCGCAGAGGGAGCGCGGCGCGAGCAAGCCGAACTCGAACATGCCGGCGAGGTTCAGGCCCATCACCGTGAACAGCGCCGCCAGCGCCGCGATGACGGCCGGCGACTGCAGCTGAAAGCCCCAACCCATCTGTTCGCCCGCGGCGCGCAACGCCAGCATGGTGCCGCCCAGCGCCAGAAAGGTCGCCATCACGCCGGCGGTGTAGGCCAGCCCGGCGCTGCGCTGCCCGCGTCGATCGCCGGCCTGGGCGGCAAAACCGAGGATCTTGATGGCCAGCACGGGGAACACGCAGGGCATCAGGTTCAGCAACAGCCCGCCCAGAAGAGCGCCGAGCAAGGCCATGACGAAGCTCGCTGCGGGCGCGGGCAAGGGCACCGCGGCGTTGGCTGCGAGCGCGGCCTGCAGTGCTGGCGAGACCTGGGCCGGCGTCGCCGTGGACGGCCAGGTACCGGTGATCGGCGCTTCGGCCCGCCACGCGATCGGGGCGTTGTCGCGCCGGTCGGCTTCGGCCAGCGCCACCACGATCGGCATCGACGTCGGGCTGGCGCTGCGCTGCTCGGCCAGCGGGATCGTCGCGGTCCAGCGCTCGCCTTGCCAGCTTTGCGTCCAGTCCTTGCCGGAGACGGCGGCGGTGTGAACGACCTCGGCCGTTTCGGGGAAGAACTCGAGCGTCTTGCCGCGGGCGGCCGGCGGCAGTCCGTCGATCGACACGCGCAGCGCCTTGCCGTCGATTTCCACCGCGCCGGGTTGCGCCAGGGCGGCCGGTCGGGCCGCGAGGGCGGCGTCGAAGTCGGCCTTGTGCAAGGCCGTCGAGCCTTGCATGGGCAGGCGCAGCGCGAACTCGCCTTCTTCGGGGATGCACTCCTTGCGGCAGACCAGCCACGAGGCCTTGAGCCGGATGTCGATGCCTCCCGGCCCGCTGAGCGCCTGCGCCGGTCGGAAATCGGCAGCCACGGTGACCGGCACCGGCAGCAGCACCGTGTGCTCGTAGCCGTAGTTGGCCAGATTGCCGATCGGAATCTTCTTGGGCAGCGGCCAGGCGATGTCGCCGGCGACGAGGCCGGCCGGCAGCGTCCAGGCCAGCTCGGTCGGCAGTCCGGAGTCGCCGGCGTTCTTCCAGTAGGTGTGCCACTCGGGCTGGTGTGCGATCTGGAGCCCGAGCCACACCGGTGCGCCGGGCGCCACGCCGTCGGGCGCATGGGCCACCAGTTCGGCCCGAACGTGCGGGGTGGTGACGACGTTCGACGGCTTGGCTGCCATCTGCGCGGCGGACGGGAAGGCAGCGGCCAGCACCAAGGCGGCGATCGAAAGGCGAGACAGGAAGGAGCGGAGCATGCCGGCAGTCGGAGCGGAGGAGGGCGGGAAGGTTCCTGGCCGGCGCGTCAAGCAGCCCAGCCCAGCACCACCCTGCGGCTGTTGGCGCTCTTCTTCTCGATCTTGGTCACGACGACGGCGCCGATCTCCGCCGTGTTCGCGACGTGCGTGCCGCCGCAGGGCTGGAAGTCGATCTGCGCTTCCGGCGTGTCGCCGATGCGGATGGTGCGTACGCTGCCCGTGCCGCGCGGCGGCTGCACGCTCATGCTCTTGACCAGCGACGGGTTGGCGTCCAACTCGGCATCGGTGATGGCGCCGATCGTCAGAGGATGCCCCGCATCGACCAGACGTGCCAAGCCGGCGGTCAGCGTGTCCTTGTCCAGCGGGTCGGTCATGTGGAAGTCGAGCCGCGCGTAGTCGGGCGTGATCGAGCAGCCGTTGACCGGCTGCGGCACCAGATGGCACAGCAGGTGCGTCGCCGTGTGGAAGCGCATGAGCCGGTGGCGGCGCACCCAGTCGAGCTGTGCAGTCACTTCGATGCCGGGCGCGAGGGTGGCCAGCATCTCGTCCTGACCTGCAGCCGGCACATGAACGATCTCGTCGGTGGCCTTGCCGTCGGCGTCCTTGACCTTGCGCGTGTCGACGATCGCCAGGTTGCGGCCGTCGGGCAGCACGAGCTGCCCGGCATCACCGGCCTGACCGCCGCCGGTCGGATAGAAGACGGTGCGGTCGAGCACCACGCCGAGCGCGTCGATCCGCACGATGCGGGCGGTGCATTCACGCTGGTAAGCGTCGCGGCGGAACAGGTCGAGGGTCATCGCCCGATGGTAGCGGCGCCGACCTTGCCCGGCCGGACCACGTCAGAAAGCGCCCACTGCCGACATCCGCCCCCGGGCGGCGTGCCATCCTCCCCCGTTGTCCGCGCCTCGAGTCCAGGCGTGCCGCTCCGCTTCTGCTTTCCGACCAAGGAACCCTCCCATGAACCGATCCGCCCGCCTTTGCATGATCCCGCTGGCCGCCGCGATGATGGTGGCCTGTGGCGAAACCGCCCGCCTGCCTTTCGAAGCCGGCATCGGCCCGACGCCCCAGTTGCCCGCACCGAACAAGACCTTCATCCCCACGCTCAAGATTTCCGAGGCGGTCGGCTGGACCGACGCGGCCGGCCCGACCGCGCCGGCCGGCTTCAAGGTCACGGCGCTGGCCCGCCAGCTCGACCACCCGCGCTGGGTCTACACCCTGCCCAACGGCGACGTGCTGGTGGCCGAGAGCAACAAGCCGCCAAAGGAGCCGGGCGCACCCGCGGCCAAGAAGGGCCCGATCGACACGATCAAGGGCTTCGTTCAGGGCCTGGTCATGAAGCGCGCCGGGGCCGAAGTGCCGAGCGCCAACCGCATCACGCTGCTGCGCGACACCGATGGCGATGGCGTGGCCGAGACGCGCAACGTGTTCGTCCAGGGCCTGCAGTCGCCCTTCGGCATGGTGCTGGTCGGCAACGAACTCTTCATCGCCAATGCCAACGCGCTTGTGAAGCTGCCCTACACCGAGGGCCAGACGGCCGCGACCGGCGCGCCGGTGAAGGTGACCGACCTGCCCGCCGGCATCAACCATCACTGGACGAAGAACGTCATCGCCAGCGAAGACGGCAGCAAGCTGTACGTGACGGTCGGCTCCAACAGCAACATCGGCGAGAACGGCATGGAGGCCGAAGAGGGCCGCGCCGCGATCTGGGAAGTCGACACGAAGAGCGGCGAAAAGCGCCTGTTCGCGAGCGGCCTGCGCAACCCCAACGGCATGGGCTGGGAGCCCGACACGAAGACGCTGTGGACCGTGGTCAATGAACGCGACGAGATCGGCAGCGACCTCGTGCCCGACTACCTCACCTCGGTGAAGGACGGCGCCTTCTACGGCTGGCCATGGAGCTACTACGGCGGCAACGTCGACATCCGCGTGCAGCCGCAGCAGCCCGACAAGGTCGCCAAAGCCATCGCGCCCGACTACGCGCTCGGCACGCACGTCGCGCCGCTGGGGCTGGCCTTCTCGAATCCCCGTGGCATGCCGGCGGAATACGCGACCGGCGCCTTCATCGGCGAGCACGGCTCGTGGAACCGCAAGCCGCAGTCGGGCTACAAGGTCGTCTTCGTGCCCTTCATCGGCGGCAAGCCGACGGGCCAGCCGAAGGACTTCCTCACGGGCTTCCTGAACGCCGAAGGCAAGGCGCAGGGCCGGCCGGTCGGCGTGGCG
>Ga0308159_1004449_pt1 | contig 12831 bp, 12 predicted proteins | sample PhyCR1_FD_201040 | JGI IMG/M metagenome (GOLD analysis project Ga0308159, IMG submission 201040) | Phyllosphere microbial communities from UC Gill Tract Community Farm, Albany, California, United States - DLSLC.R1 | ecosystem: Host-associated > Plants > Phyllosphere > Unclassified | place: USA...
TGGTGATCACCGAGCTGGAGGGCAAACGTCACGATCCCGAGATCGGGTATTTCGCCCGTCAGGCCCTGCGCCATCTCGACGAACTCCGTATCGAGCACGGTCGTCTGGACTTCCCCGTCCCGGTCGGTGCCGACGGCACCCTGCGCGTCGAACTGAACAACACCGATCAGCAGGTGCTGCCCTCGGGCATGCGTACGGGCGGTAACGACAGCCGCATCCTGGCCGTGGCGATGAACCTCGCCCAGGACGGCGCCGAGGTGACGGTGGTGTCCAAGGACCTCCCGATGCGGGTCAAGGCGGCATCCCTCGGTCTGAGCACCGAGGAGTACCTCGCTGAGCAGGCGATGGACTCCGGCTGGACCGGAATCGCCTCGATCGACCTGTCGGGCGACGAGATCTCCGACCTGTACGAGACCGAGGTCGGCGTCAGCGAGGTGGTGAAGGGGCTGCCGATCAACACCGGCCTCGTCATCCACTCCGAGCGCGGCTCGGCGCTCGGGCGGGTCACCGGCAAGGGGGAGTACCGCCTCGTGCGCGGCGATCGCGACGCCTTCGGCCTGCACGGTCGGTCCGCCGAGCAGCGCGTCGCCCTCGATCTGCTGCTCGACCCCGAGGTGGGCATCGTCTCGCTGGGGGGTCGCGCCGGTACCGGCAAGTCGGCGCTGGCGTTGTGCGCCGCTCTCGAGGCCGTCCTGGAGCGTCAGCAGCAGAAGAAGATCATCGTCTTCCGCCCGCTGTTCGCCGTGGGCGGTCAGGAGCTGGGCTATCTGCCGGGAGACCAGGCCGAGAAGATGGGCCCCTGGGGCCAGGCCGTGTTCGACACCCTCGGTTCGGTCGTGTCGGGCAACGTGCTCGAGGAGGTGCTCGCGCGCGGTCTGCTCGAGGTGCTTCCGCTCACGCACATCCGCGGTCGTTCGCTGCACGATGCGTTCGTGATCGTCGACGAGGCCCAGTCGCTCGAACGCAACGTGCTGCTGACGGTTCTCAGCCGCATCGGTCAGAACTCCCGCGTGGTGCTCACGCACGACGTCGGACAGCGCGACAACCTGCGCGTGGGCCGGCACGACGGCGTCGCCTCGGTGATCGAGACGTTGAAGGGCCACGCTCTGTTCGGTCACGTGACCCTCACGCGGTCCGAGCGTTCGGCCATCGCCGCCCTGGTGACCGAGCTGCTGGAGGCCGGCGAGCTGTCGTAACGGTTCTGAAGGAAGGGCCGGGATGCCGCGGCATCCCGGCCCTTCCTCGTAGGCGTCGGAGTGGGGTCGGGAACCTTCGTTCCCAGATGAGAGGGTTCTCATTCTGCGCTCCCCGGGTTCTCACAATGACCCGCCAGAGTAGAGCCATCGACGAGGGAGACCTCGTCACCCGCCTCGGCGGTTCCCCCCAGGAAAAACACGAGAACGGCACGCGCAGGTCACCGCTCTTCGGGTGAGTCGGAAGACCACCGTGGTGTCTCCTCGAAAACCCCCGGTTCCCCCGCCGGGGGTTTTCGGGTTTCGTGCGTTATTCCCAGCGATAGCCCGCGCCGCGCACGGTGACGATATGCGACTGGCCGATCTTCGCCCGCAGATATCGCACGTACACGTCGACCACGTTCGACGACGGGTCGAAATCCATCCCCCACACCCGGCTGAGCAGCTGCTCGCGGCTCAACACCTGACCCGCATGCCGGATGAACTCCTCGGCGAGCGAGAACTCCCGCGCGCTCAGGTCTATTTCGCGATTGCCGACGGTGGCCCGCCGCGCCAGCACGTCGAGGGAGACGTCGCCGTGCGCCACGGTCATCGGACCGGACGTCACGGGCTCCCGCATGCGCGAGCGGACGCGGGCCAGGAGCTCGTCGAACTTGAACGGCTTGGCGACGTAGTCGTTGGCGCCGGCGTCGAGACCGTCCACCGTGTCACGCGTGCTCGTGCGCGCGGTCAACATGATGACGGGAATCTGTGAGCCCTGCCCGCGGAGGCTCCGCAGCACCTCGAAACCGTCCATCGAGGGCAGACCGACATCGAGCAGGACCAGATCGACGTCACCCGAGAGGGCGGTGTCGAGGGCCTCGGCGCCGTCGGCGATGATCAGGGTCTGATAGCCCGCGGACTCCAGTCCCTTCGCGACGAACGCCGAGATGCGTTCCTCGTCTTCTGCGATGAGGATGCGTGTCATCCGGTGGCCTCTCTCTGCATGACGACGTCGCCGGCGCGCACGGGCGTCGGAAGCTCTGCGGCGGACTGGGCCCCGGTCACGGGGATGTGCAGGGCGACGGTCGCGCCTCCGCCGGGGGTGTCGCCGACGGAGCAATGTCCGTCGTGCGCCTTGGCGATGGCATCCACGATCGACAGCCCCAGCCCCGACCCGTCCACACCGCGCCCGGTCGACAGGCGATCGAAGCGACGGAAGACGCGGTGGCGGGCCGCCGGAGGGATGCCCGGGCCGTGGTCGCGGACCCACAGGTGCGCCGTGGTGTCGTCGGCGGTGCTGCCGATCTCGATCGAGGTGCCCTCGGGCGTGTACTTCGCGGCGTTGTCGGCGAGTTGCAGCCAGGCCTGGACCAGGCGGTCCGCGTCTCCGTGGATGCGCACGCGCGCTCGCTGCTCGACCGTCCACGTGTGCCCCGGGATCGCCCCCGCCAGCTCCGCCACACGGTCGGTGAGAGAGCCCACGTCGATGACCGCGGCCTCGAGCGCGCCGCTCTCGACGTCGGCCAGCGTGTCGATGTCGTCGACGAGGCGGGCGAGGCGGTCGAGTTCCGCGATGCCGAGCTCGCGCGTCTCGTTCACGTCGTGAGGGTCGGCGGGGTCCATCATCTCGAGGTGGCCGCGGACGATGGTGATGGGGGTCTTGAGCTCGTGCCGCACGTCATCGAGCAGTTGCCGCTGCGCGTCGACCGACATCGCCAGGCGATCGAGCATCGAATTGACCGAGGTCGTCAGGTCGGAGATCTCATCATTTCCGTGCGCGCGCAGACGCGTGCCGAGGTCGTCGATCGTGATGGCGTCTGTGGTGTCGCGCAAGCGCCGGAGCGGGGAGAACAGGCGCCCCGTGACGAACCAGCCGGCGACACCGACGAGCAGCAGCACCACGAGCGCCGAGGTCCCGTAGGTGAGCGTCGACAGGGTCACCAGCTCCATGCGCTGGTCGACGGAGATGACCTGCACAGCGACCCCGTCGCGCGTCTCGACGGCGGCGTACAGCACGGGCCCGTGAGCGCTGTCGAGACGCCCGCGGTCCTCGCCGAGGCGGATCCGATCGGCGAGGGAAGCCACCAGGGCCGCGTCGTCGGCGATCGACAGTCCCGGCGGAGAGGGGGTACTCGCAAGCACCCGCCCACCGTCGAGCGCCACCGTGCCATCGGTGCGACCGGGGGCGGCCGCGGCGACGAGGGCCGCGGCATCCTGACTGCTCGCCGAAAGGGTCGAGACGAATCCGTCGAGCTGGCGTTCGGCGTTCGCCACGACGCGCTCGCTCTGCACGAGGAACGTGATGCCGCCGGCGATGATCATGCCGAGCAGCACAACGCCGAGGATCGCGCCGAGGAAGCGCACGCGCGTCGAGACGGGTCTCGTCGTGCGGCTCATCCTCTGATTATGGCGCGCCTCGGCGTCGTGGATGTGCGGGGCGGGCGTGCTCAGCCCGGGTGGGTCATCGACAGCAGGTCGAGCTTGGCGTCGAGGACCTCTTCGGTGATCTCGCCGCGCTCGACGTAGCCGAGGTCGATGACCGCCTCGCGAACCGTGATGCCCTTGGCGACCGAGTGCTTCGCGATCTTCGCCGCGGCCTCGTAACCGATGACCTTGTTCAGCGGGGTGACGATCGAGGGCGACATGCCGGCGAACGCTTCGGCACGCGCGACGTTGGCCTCGAGGCCGTCGATGGTCTTGTCGGCGAGGACGCGCATGGCGTTCGAGAGCAGACGGATCGACTCGAGGAGGGCCGTTCCCATGACCGGGATTGCGACGTTGAGCTCGAACGAGCCCGAGGCGCCCGCCCACGCGACCGTCGCGTCGTTGCCGATGACCCGCGCACACACCATCAGGGTGGCCTCGGGCACGACCGGGTTGACCTTACCGGGCATGATCGACGAACCCGGCTGCAGGTCGGGGATGTGCAGTTCGCCGAGGCCCGTGTTGGGGCCGGAGCCCATCCACCGGATGTCGTTGTTGATCTTGGTCAGCGAGACCGCGATCGTGCGGAGGGCCCCGGAAGCCTCGACGAGACCGTCGCGGTTGGCCTGCGCCTCGAAGTGGTCCTTCGCCTCGGTGATCGGCAGCGCGGTCTCGGCTGCGAGCAGCTCGATGACCTTCTGCGGGAAGCCGAGGGGGGTGTTGATGCCGGTGCCGACGGCCGTGCCGCCGAGGGGGACCTCGCCGACGCGGGGGAGGACGGCTTCGACCCGCTCGACGCCCAGACGCATCTGGCGGGCGTAGCCGCCGAACTCCTGACCGAGGGTCACGGGCGTGGCGTCCATGAGGTGGGTGCGGCCCGACTTGACGATGCCCGCCCACGCCTCGGCCTTGGTCTCGAGCGCGGCCGACAGGTGCTGAAGCGCCGGGATGAGGTCGGTGATGAGCGCCTGGGTGACGGCGATGTGCACCGAGGTGGGGAACACGTCGTTCGAGGACTGCGACGCGTTCACGTGGTCGTTGGGGTGGACCGTGTCACCGAGGATGCGGGTGGCGAGGGTCGCGAGCACCTCGTTCATGTTCATGTTCGACGAGGTTCCGCTGCCGGTCTGATAGGTGTCCACCGGGAAGTGCGCGTCGTGCGCGCCAGTGATGACCTCGTCGGCCGCCTGGGCGATGGCATCCGCGATCCGCCCGTCGAGGGTGCCGAGCTCTTTGTTGGCGAGTGCGGCGGCTTTCTTGATACGCGCGAGAGCGGCGATCTGCGTCGACTCGAGGCCCGAGCCCGAGATGGGGAAGTTCTCGACGGCGCGCTGGGTCTGCGCGGCGTAGAGGGCGTCCTTGGGTACCCGCACCTCGCCCATGGTGTCGTGTTCGATGCGGTACTCGATGTCGGTCACGTCGTCGTTCCTCCAGGTCGTTCGTTCGGTTGTCAGATGCGGGCGTCTTCGACCCGGGGGTCGTCGACGCGGGGGTCGTCGACATCGCCCACGATGACGACGGGGAAGGCCTCGCCCTCGTCGAGGCGGTAGTTCGCGCCGACCACGGCAGTGCGGCCCTCGGCCACGGCCTCGCTGATGAGCTCGGAGGCGCGCAGCAGTTCGCCGACCGTGTGGCGGAGGTGCTCGCGGCCCACCAGCTCGGGATCGACGGCGTCGGGCAGGTGGCCGTCGACGGCGGAGGCACGCTGCACGCGCCGAACGGCTGGGACGATCGGGGCGATCTGTCGCCAGATGTAGGCGGGGAGGGTCGGGGCGTCGACGCCGGTGCTCTCGATGGCCGCGCCCACCGCGCCGCACGCGTCGTGCGCGAGCACCACGATCAGGGGGACCTCCAGCACGCCCACGGCGTACTCGAGGCTGCCGATGACCGAGTCCGAGATGACCTGGCCGGCGTTGCGCACGACGAACAGGTCGCCGAGTCCCTCGTCGAAGATGATCTCGGCCGCGAGGCGCGAGTCGGAGCAGCCGAACAGCGCCGCGGTCGGGTGTTGCGAGCTCGCGAGTTCGGTGCGACGTTCGACGTCCTGACGCGGGTGCGCGGGGGCGCCGGAGACGAAACGCTCGTTGCCCTCCACCATCTGCTGCCAGACCTGACGGGGGGTCATGCGCTCGCTCACGGGGCCTCTCTCAACTGCTCGATCTGCGATGTGACGGACGCGGCAGCCAGGGCTGCGGTCTCGGGGGCGGCATCGCCGTAGACGAGCACGTAGTCGGGCCCTGCCGGGGTGGCGAGGGCGTAGTCGATGTTGCCCGTTCCCGAGGGGTTCGAGGGGCGGTACACGTTCCACGTGATGCCGTCGATCTCGGTGGTCTCGGTGCTGCGGGTGCCGTCGAGCACCTGGCCGACCCACGTCTCGTCGGCCTCGAAGCCCTGAGCGACGCGGAGGAAGCCGCTCTCGCCCGAGCGGACGTAGACCATGGTCCACGCCTCGGTACCGCCGACGCCCTCGGTGCTGGCCTGGTTGACGCGCCAGCCCTCACCGAGCGAGGGCGAGAGCACCGGTCGACCCAGGTCGCTCTGCATCTCGGCCGCGAGGGCGGGGACGTCGATGTCGGGGCGGGGAGCCGGCTCACCGCGGGGGACGGCAGCGACGACGACGAGCACGACCCCGACCGTCACGATGAGCGCCGCGATGAGGTTGCGGAACGTCTTGCTGGACCGGTACCGACGCGAGGACTCGGCCTTGCGATCGGCCGCTTCTTGCGGGGTCTCGGGGCGACCGAGATGAGCGACGACGCGAGCCATCAGTCGTCACCCTCGCCACGGGCGGCGTCCAGGCGACGCTTGGCACCGAGCAGCCACTCCTCGCAGCGGGCGTAGAGCTTCTCGCCGCGCTCCCAGAGCGCCAGCGACTCTTCGAGCGTCGGAGCGCCCTGCTCGAGCTCGGCGACCACGCGCACGAGTTCGTCACGGGCCTGCTCGAACGACAGGGTCGCGACGTCGACGGCGGGGCCGGGGGTCGTCGCGGTCATGGCATCCATTCTAGGCGCGCCCCGCCGACACCCCGTCGCCGGGTGCCTCGTCGTCGAGCGGCCGGGCGGCGGATGCCGAAGAGTCGACGTCGTCCGGGGCGCCGGAGCCGCGGGTCGTCGCGCCGTGCGGAACCGCGTCGGCGATGATGCCGTCGGACCGGGCGGACACCGTGCCTTCTTCGACGGTGAGTCGCAGGCCGGTCCCGGCGGGAGCCTGAGCGGCGTCGCGCAGGACCGAGCCGTCGGGCAGTTGCGCGATCGCGTAGCCGCGGGCGAGGGTCGCCAGGGGGGAGAGCGCGCGCAGGCTCGCACCGAGTTCGCTCGTGCGCCGTCGCTCGCCCTCGACACGGCGGTCGACGATGTCGCGCCCCCGGTTCGAGAGCATCCACAGCTCCTGCGCCCGGGAGGTGAGCAGGGAGTGGGGTGTGCGCAGAGCCGGTCGCGAGCGGATCTGCTCGAGCTGCGCGATGTCGTGCAGCACGCGCTGGGTCAGTCGCCCGGTGAGCCGCGCCCGCAGCTGCGACACGAGCGCCCGCTGTTCGCTGACGTCGGGCACGACGCGCTTGGCCGCGTCGGTGGGGGTCGACGCGCGGACATCGGCGACCTCGTCGAGGAGCGGACGGTCGTTCTCGTGCCCGATCGCGCTGACGATCGGAGTGGATGCCGCGGCCACCGCGCGCAGCAGTCGCTCGTCGCTGAAGCCGAGCAGCGTCTGCGGGTCGCCGCCGCCACGGGCGATGACGATCACGTCGACCTCGGGGTCGGCATCCAGGATCTTGAGTGCCGAGAGGGTCTCGGGAACGCACCGGTCGCCCTGCACCGCGGCGTGCTGGGTGCGGAAGCGCACGCGGGGCCAGCGGAGTTCGGCATTGCGATGGACGTCCTTCTCGGCGTCCGAGTTCTCGCCCGTGATGAGACCGATGCAGTGGGGGAGGAACGGCAGCTTCTTCTTTCGCACCGGGTCGAAGAGGCCCTCGGAGCGCAGCTGGACGCGCAAGCGCTCGAGACGCTCGAGCTGCTCGCCAAGACCCACGTGGCGCATCGCCGAGATGGCGAACGAGAAGTCGCCGGTGCGGGGGAAGTAGTCGGCCTTCACGCACGCGACCACGTGGTCGCCCACCTTGAGGTCTTTCGGCAGGCGGTTGAGCGTGCTCGACCAGATGCGGAAGGCCACCGTCGACTCGGTGCCGAGGTCTTTCAGGCGCCCGAACACGTTGCCGCCCCGGCGGTTGAACGAGGTGATCTCGCCCTCGACCCAGACCGAGCCCCAGCGTTCGATGAACCCGCGGATGGTGTCGTTCAGGCGCGAGACCGAGGTGGGGGCGTCGGTGCGGGAGTCGCGGGGGTGGACGCTGTCGGCGGGCGGGGCCTGGCCCGCGATGGTCTCGGGCTGAAACGAGGTCATGGTCTCCGAAGGGTAGAGGGCGCGATTCGGCCGGTGTTCAGGGGCGTCCCGGTAGAATCGAGGGGTGAGCTCACCTGCCGTCCACCTGCCCGTTCCCCGTATCCCGGGTCGACGCGGGCGGCTCCAGGATATCCCCGTCAAGGGCCAGAAGAAGGTCCTGCTGGCCGCGCCCCGCGGCTACTGCGCCGGCGTAGACCGCGCGGTCATCGCCGTCGAGAAGGCCCTCGAGCGCTACGGTGCGCCGGTGTACGTGCGCAAGCAGATCGTGCACAACATCCACGTCGTGACCGAGCTCGAGAAGAAGGGCGCGATCTTCGTGGAGGAGGTCGACGAGGTGCCGCCGGGCGCCCACGTCGTCTTCAGCGCGCACGGTGTGTCTCCGGCTGTCGTGTCGGCGGCATCCGATCGGGGTCTGCAGGCGATCGATGCGACCTGCCCGCTGGTCACGAAGGTGCACCGTGAGGCCGTGCGCTTCGCTCGCGACGACTTCGAGATCCTTCTGATCGGCCACGAGGGCCACGAAGAGGTCGAGGGCACCGCTGGCGAGGCCCCCGAGCACGTGACCGTGGTCAATTCCCCCGACCACGCCGACACCATCGAGGTGCGCGACCCCTCGAAGGTCGTCTGGCTCTCGCAGACCACGCTGTCGGTCGACGAGACGATGGAGACCGTGCGGCGCCTGCGCGAGCGCTTCCCCGAGCTGCAGGATCCGCCCTCCGACGACATCTGCTACGCCACGCAGAACCGCCAGGTCGCGATCAAGAAGGTCGCCGTCGGCGCCGACCTCGTGATCGTCGTGGGCTCGGCCAACAGCTCCAACAGTGTCCGCCTGGTCGAGGTCGCGCTCGAGCACGGCGCCAAGGCCGCCTATCGCGTCGACTACGTCGACGAGGTCAAACAGGAGTGGCTCGAGGGTGTCGAGACGGTCGGCGTCACCAGCGGTGCGTCCGTTCCCGAGGTCCTCGTGACCGAGGTGCTCGACGAACTCGCCGGCGCCGGCTACCGCGACATCGAAGAGGTGCGCACGGCCGAAGAAGACCTCATCTTCTCGCTCCCCAAGGAGCTGCGACAGGATGCCAGCGGCAAGCGCGACGAGCGCGCGCTGGGTGGCCGGGGTCGCGCGTGAGCGACGTCGAGCCGCGCACGCCCGCGGACGAGGTCCGCCCTCGCCCGCAGTACGGCGAGTACGCCACTCCCGAGGAGCAGCGCGCGCGCATCCAGCGGCCGGAGGTGACCGAGGCCCTCGAGGCCGGGGTCGCTCCCCAGCCCGAGCCGGTCGTCGAGCAGCGCGCTTCGTCGAAGCCCGCGCCCATGCCTGTCCCCACGACCCGCGGCGGCAGGATCGACCGGATCGTGACGTTCGGCCTGCTCGTCTACGGTCTGTTCTCGGTCGTGACGACGATCATCCAGCTGTTGAACTTCCCCGAGTACGCGAACAACTTCGCCCGGGTCTTCCGCGTCGACGCGACGTTCACGAACCTCACCGCCGGGTACCTCTGGGGGGCGGCCGCCGCCGCCGTCACCGGTATCGGATGGCTGTTCACCGCGCTCTTCACCTGGCGGTCGATGAAGCGCGGGCGCATCTCGTTCTGGATCCCCATCGTGGGCGCACTGATCAGCACGATCATCGCCGCCGTCCTCTCCCTCATCGGCATGTCGAGCGACCCGCAGTTCCTGTCGGCTGTGATGGGCAGCGTCTCGAACTGAACCGTTCCGCGCGGCATCCCGTGTTCTCAGAAGAAGAGGGAGAGGGGATGCCGCGGTGCGAGACGATCACGCGCAGCTGACCGCGCTGTACGACGCGCACGCGACCCCCGTCTGGCGCTACGTCGTGAGCCTGACTGGCGATCATGCGGGAGCCGACGACGTCGTCCAAGAGACGTTGCTGCGGGCCTGGCGGACGCCGCGGGTCATGAGCGACGACCCGGCGACGCTGCGCTCGTGGATGTACACGGTGGCCCGCAACCTCGTCATCGACGAAGCGCGCAGCGCCCGGCGTCGGCACGAGCATCCCGTCGAGGAACTGCCCGAGGTCGTCCGCGACGACGACACCGACGCGATGTTCGACGCGCTCCTCGTGGAGGAGGCGCTCGCGACCCTCACGCCCGACCATCGCGCCGTGATCGTCAGCGCCTACTACGGCGGGCGCAGCGTCGCCCAGGCTGCTGAGGAACTCGGCATCCCGACCGGCACCGTCAAATCGCGACTGCATTACGCGGTGCGGGCATTGCGGCTCGCGCTGCAGGAAAGGGGGGTGACCCGATGAACGACGATCACGAGAGACTGTCCGTGTCGGACGGCGCCTACGTGCTCGGCGCGCTGTGCGCCTCCGATCGCGCCGAGTTCGAGGCGCACCTGGCGACGTGCGCCGCGTGCCGCGCGTCGGTCGCCGAGCTCGCTCCCACCGCCGGACTCCTGTCTCGGCTGTCACCCGAGCGCGCTCGAGCCCTCGGCGGGACCACAACCGGCCCGACTGCGCTCGCCTCGCCCGATCCGGCGCTGCGCAGACGCGTCGTCGAGGTCGCGCGCCGGCGTCGCAAACGCCGTGTCGCGGTGTGGACGCTCGCGGCATCCATCGCCCTGATCGGCGTCGCGGTGCCGAGCGTGTTCGCCGTGAACAGTGCGGTGCAGCAGTCGTCGGGAACCGTCTACGCCCTCGACGACGTCGCCGGCGCGCCGCTCGAAGCGTCGGTGAAGCTGACGTCGGCTCCGTGGGGGACCCGTATCGACCTCGTCTGCCAGTACACCGGGCAGGTGCTCGACGCCCCTCCCGGTGGGTGGCCGTACGCCCTCGCCATCACCGACGACTCGGGAACCACGAGCGTGCTTTCGACCTGGCGTGCCGACCCCGGCTCGACGACCGAGCTCAGCGCGGGCACCGATCTGTCGGCCTCGAACATCGGCTCGGTCGAGATCCGCTCTCTCGACGGCGACACCGTCGTCATGCGGAGGGAGTTCGGCTGACCCTCCCGTCCGCGTGCGGTCGTCGGACGCTCTAGCATCGGTCGCATGCCTCGACTCGTCGCCGTCTGCGCCGTTGACCGTCTGCATCCGGATTCCGGACCCGTGGGGGTGACCGCGATCGACAAGCGTGCCCTCGAGGGGAGTGTTCGCGTCGGCAAGCTCGGTGTCCGCTCCGACGTGCAAGCGAGCCGCAAGCACCACGGCGGGCCCGACAAGGCCGTCTACGCCTACGCCGCGGAGGACGCCACGTTCTGGGAGGACGAGTTGGATCGCGAGCTGCATCCCGGCTGGTTCGGCGAGAACCTGCGGGTCGAAGGTCTCGACGTCAACTGTGCGCGCATCGGCGAGATCTGGCGCATCGGCGACACCGTCGAGGTCGAGGTCACGATGCCCCGCACGCCGTGCGCGACCTTCGCGCGATGGGTCGGCGGATCGGCTGCGCGGGGCTGGGTCAAGCGTTTCTCGGACGAGGGTCGGCTCGGCGCGTACCTGAGCGTCCGCCGTGCCGGCGAGATCCGAGCGGGGGATGCCATCGAAGTGCTGTCTTCTCCCGAGGGGGCGCCGACGGTGCTTGAGGTCTACCGCAGCTGAGTGCCCCTCGGCTGCGGCGCACCCCGCACGGCTGGGCTATCGCGCGGGGCGTTCTGCCTCGCCGGTGGCGCGAGACTGCAATGCGCTGACAAGTCCGTTGCAGGCTGACACCCGGTTGTCAGCGAGATGCAGTCTCAGCGCGCCAGAGGGCGGGCGTGGGGAGGGCGCCGGGGCAGCGGCGGCAGCCTGAGGCATGGCATCCGGAAACGACGAACGCCCCGGCGGGGAAGCCGGGGCGTTCGCGTGCGCGGAGTCGTCAGCTCTGGGACTGGCCGTACGAGCCGAGCTGCTTCGTGGCCTCGACCACGCGCACGGCCATGGCCGACTCGGCGACCTTGCCCCAGGCGCGGGGGTCGTACAGCTTCTTGTTGCCGACCTCTCCGTCGAGCTTCAGGACGCCCTCGTAGTTCGAGAACATGTAGCCCGCGATCGAGCGCGTGAAGGCGTACTGGGTGTCGGTGTCGATGTTCATCTTCACGACACCGTTGGCGACGGCGAGGGCGATCTCGTCATCGGTCGAGCCGCTGCCGCCGTGGAACACGAGGTCGAGGGGCTTGGGGCCGGTACCGAACTTCGCGGCGATGCCCTCCTGGATCTCACCGAGCAGCTCGGGACGGAGCTTGACGCCACCGGGCTTGTAGACGCCGTGGACGTTTCCGAAGGTGAGGGCCGAGATGTAGCGGCCGTTCTCGCCGAGACCGAGGCGCTCGACGGCCTTGGTCACGTCGGCGACGGTCGTGTAGAGAGCCTCGTTCGAGCCCTCGTGCTGCACGCCGTCTTCTTCGCCGCCGACGACGCCGACCTCGATCTCGAGGATCGCGTTGATGTTCTTCATGCGGGGGAGGAGCTCCGCCGCGATGTCGATGTTCTCGTCGAGGGGAACGGCCGATCCGTCCCACATGTGCGACTGGAAGATCGGGTTGCGGCCGGCCTTGACCTCTTCTTCGGAGGCTTCGAGCAGCGGCAGAACGAAGCCGGGCAGGGCGTCCTTGGGGCAGTGGTCGGTGTGGAGAGCGACCGTGATGGGGTAGTTCTTCGCGACCTCGGTCACGTACTTGGCGAAGGCGAGGGCGCCGGTGGCACGGGCCTTGACCGTGTGGCCGGCGAAGTAGTCGGCGCCACCGGTGGTGACCTGGAGGATGCCGTCGGAGCCGGCCTCGGTCAGGCCCTGGAGCACCGAGTTGATGGTCTGCGAGCTCGAGACGTTGATCGCGGGGTACGCGAAGCCGCCGGCCTTCGCGCGGTCCAGCATGTCGGCGTACTGCTCAGGGGAAGCGAC
>Ga0308159_1004450_pt1 | contig 12830 bp, 7 predicted proteins | sample PhyCR1_FD_201040 | JGI IMG/M metagenome (GOLD analysis project Ga0308159, IMG submission 201040) | Phyllosphere microbial communities from UC Gill Tract Community Farm, Albany, California, United States - DLSLC.R1 | ecosystem: Host-associated > Plants > Phyllosphere > Unclassified | place: USA...
TCCTTTCTACTCTCCTCAAAATTATAGGGAAATTCGCGCGAACCGTCCTGCCGCGCAGGGGCGGTGGCTGCAGGTGCTGCAACAGGAGAGAATTGATGAAAGCCCATTTGCTCAGCATAGCCGCCGCATTGGCTGCGACCGCTTTCGGCGTGTCGAACGTGTCCGCCCAGGAACGGACGGTGCATGTCTACAACTGGTCCGATTACATCGATGAATCGATCCTGAAGGACTTCACCAAGGAAACCGGCATCAAGGTTGTCTACGACGTCTTTGACAGCAACGATATCCTGGAAACCAAGCTGCTTGCCGGCGGCTCCGGTTACGACGTCGTGGTGCCGACCGCCCCGTTCCTCGCCCGCCAGATCCAGGCCGGCGTCTTCCAGAAGCTCGACAAGTCCAAGATCCCCAACCTTTCCAACCTGTGGCCGGAAATCTCGGCGCGTCTTGCCAAATACGATCCCGGCAACGAATACGCCGTCAACTACATGTGGGGCACGACCGGCATTGGCTACAATGTCGATAAGGTCAAGAAGGCACTCGGCGATACGCCCCTCGACAGCTGGGACGTGCTGTTCAAGCCTGAAAATGCTGCAAAGCTCAAGTCCTGCGGCGTCAACATCCTCGACGCATCCGACGAAACCTTTGCGATCGGCATGAACTATGTCGGCAAGGATCCCGACAGCAAGGAAACGAAGGATCTCGATGCGGGCGGAAAGGTCTATTCCGACATCCGCTCCTCGGCAAAGACGTTCAACTCCTCGTCCTATATCGATGATCTCGCCAACGGCGACATCTGCATCACCATCGGCTGGTCGGGCGACATTCTGCAGGCAAAGACCCGCGCCGAGGAAGCCAAGAACGGCGTCAACATCGAGTTCTCGATCCCCAAGGAAGGAACCTATATGTGGTTCGACAACCTTGCGATCCCGGCCGATGCCAAGAACGTGGCCGAAGCGCATGAATTCATCAATTACTTGATGAAGCCCGAAGTGATCGCCAAGGCATCGAATTATGTTCAGTATGCCAACGGCAACCTGGCCTCGCAGAAGTTCATCGATAAGGAAGTCCTGGAAAACCCGGCGGTCTACCCGACCGAAGAGGTCACCAAGAAGCTCTTCACGATCTCGCCTTACGGGCCCAAGGAACAGCGCGTGCTGAACCGGCTCTGGACCCAGATCAAGACCGGCAAGTAACCATCGGCTTCGGGGCAGGCAAAACCTGCCCCGATCTGTTTCTGGCAATATTTCTTGAGGGCAGGCGGGGCAGGCGATGGCAAAGACACTCGGACCGGTAAAACGAAAATTCTCTCCGTGGACCGATCCGGCGTCGGTGCCCTTCATCCGCTTTGAAAACATCACCAAGCGCTTCGGCAATTTTACCGCCGTCGACAATCTGACGCTCGATATCTACGAGAGGGAATTCTTCTCGCTGCTCGGGCCGTCCGGCTGTGGAAAGACGACGCTGATGCGGATCCTGGCAGGCTTCGAGGAGCCGACGGAAGGCCGCATCCTTTTGCAGGGCAAGGACATTTCCGGTGTTCCGCCCTACAAGCGCCCGACCAACATGATGTTTCAGTCCTACGCGCTCTTCCCGCATATGTCGGTCGAAAAGAACATCGCCTTCGGCCTCAAGCAGGACAATTTGGCCAAGGGCGAGATCGATACCCGCGTCGAGGAAATGCTGAAGCTGGTCAAGCTGGAGCAGTTCGCCAAGCGCAAGCCGGCCCAGCTTTCCGGCGGCCAGCGCCAGCGCGTGGCGCTGGCAAGGTCGCTCGCCAAGCGTCCCAAGGTGCTGCTGCTCGACGAACCGCTCGGCGCGCTCGACAAGAAGCTGCGCGAGGAAACCCAGTTCGAACTGATGGATATCCAGCAGACACTGGGCCTCACCTTCCTCATCGTTACCCACGACCAGGAAGAGGCGATGACCGTGTCGGACCGTATCGCGGTCATGGACAAGGGCATCATCATGCAGGTGGCAACGCCGGCCGAAATCTACGAGGCTCCGAACAGCCGCTACGTGGCGGACTTCATCGGCGATATCAACATCCTCGAAGGCACGGTGACGCAAACCGATAGCGCGCTCGGCGCCCCCGGTCTGGTGCGGATCGACAGCGACGGTCTGAGCGTTGCCGCCGAACAGGAATGCCAGGCGGTCAAGGGCGATCAGGTCGCCTACGCCGTGCGCCCGGAAAAGGTGCGTATTTCGCAGGAACAGCCCGCCGATACCTCCCTCAATGCCGCCTATGGCGAAGTCTGGGACATCGGCTATCTCGGCGACTTCTCGGTATTTCTTGTGAAGATGGAGGATGGCCGCATCGTTCGCGCCGCGCAGGCCAACGTCTCGCGCCTGGTCGATCGGCCGATCACCTTCGGCGACATGGTGTGGCTGACCTGGTCACGCGATGCCGGCCTTGTGCTGACACGATAGGGAGCGCGATCATGGCCGATACGACAGCCGACAATCCGCATGCCAAACCGGCCCGCTGGCTGGTCGTCGCAGTGCCCTATCTCTGGCTGCTGCTGTTCTTCGTCGCGCCCTTCCTGATCATCTTCAAGATCTCGCTGTCGGACACGGCCATTGCCATGCCGCCCTATACGCCGGTGTTCGGCGGCTGGGGCGCCATCAGCGATTTCGTCTCCGAACTCGACATCGAGAACTACCTGTTCCTGACCGAGGACCCGCTTTACTTCCAGGCCTATATGTCGTCGCTGCGGATTGCCGCGATCTCGACGTTCTTGCTTCTCCTCATCGGCTATCCGATGGCGCTTGCCATGGCGCGCGCACCCAATTCCATCCGGCCGATCCTTCTGATGCTGGTCATCCTGCCGTTCTGGACCTCGTTCCTCATCCGCGTCTATGCCTGGATCGGCATCCTGAAGCCGGACGGGTTGCTGACGCTCGCCTTGCAGACGTTCGGGTTGATGGGACCGGATCAACAGGTGGAGATCTTCAGAACCGACACGGCCGTCTTTATCGGCATCGTCTATTCCTATCTGCCCTTCATGGTCCTGCCGCTCTATGCGGCGCTCGAAAAGATGGACAATACCCTGCTGGAAGCTGCCAACGATCTGGGCTGCCCGCCGTGGAAGGCGTTCTGGAAAATCACCTTCCCGCTGTCGCTGCCGGGTGTGATCGCAGGCTCGATGATCTGCTTCATCCCGATCACAGGCGAATTCGTCATCCCGGATCTGCTCGGCGGCGCCGATACGCTGATGATCGGCAAGACGCTGTGGACGGAGTTCTTCAGCAACCGCGACTGGCCGCTTGCGTCGGCCGTAGCAGTGGTCTTGCTCCTGATGCTGGTCGTGCCGATCGCCATCTTCCAGAACCAGCAGAAGAAGGTGGCGTGAGATGACAAAGAACCGCCTTGATGCCACCGTCCTGACGCTTGGCTTCGCCTTCCTCTACATCCCCATCATCATTCTGGTCGTCTACTCGTTCAACGCCTCGCGGCTCGTCACGGTCTGGGGCGGCTTCTCGCTCAACTGGTACGTCTCGATGTGGTCGAACCAGGGTCTTATGGATGCCGCCTGGGTTACGGCCCGCGTCGGTCTGTTGAGCGCCACGTTCGGTACCATCCTCGGCACGCTGGCCGCGCTGACGCTGGTCCGCTACCAGAAGTTTCCGGGAAAGATGCTGTTCTCAGGCATGATCTATGCGCCGCTGGTCATGCCAGAGGTCATCACCGGCCTGTCGCTGCTGCTTCTGTTCGTGGCGATCGGCGTCGATCGCGGGTTCTGGACTGTCATCATCGCCCACACGACCTTCACCATGTGTTACGTGGCGATCGTCGTTCAGTCGCGGCTTCTCACCTTCGATCGCAGTCTGGAAGAGGCAGCGCTCGATCTTGGCTGCCCGCCGGTCAAGACGTTCTTCCAGATCACCCTGCCGCTGATCCTGCCCGCCGTCATCTCCGGCTGGATGCTCGCCTTCACCCTGTCGCTGGACGACCTTGTGATCGCAAGCTTCAACACCGGGCCAGGTGCCACCACGCTGCCAATCAAGATCTATTCGCAGGTGAGGCTCGGTGTGACGCCGGAAATCAACGCAATCTGCACGATCCTGATCGCGCTGGTGACACTCGGCGTCATCGCCACCTCGATCGGCACCAAGCGCGCCGAGGTCCGGCGTATCCGCGACGAGCATATGGCGCTGCGGACCGGGAGCTGAACCGTCAGGGCGTGTGTTATTCGGTGATCTTCGGCGTGGGCTTTGCGACCGGCCAGATCACCGGGTTCTGCCAGGATCCCCCGATGAAAAAGTGGGTGGCATCCGGGCGGCCAGCGGCAGCGTCCCCGCTGGTTGTCCCGCTGGAATCTGTGAGCACACCGGCAGAAAGCGCGAGGCTGTTATTGGCATAGGGCACGATGCCGTTGAGCGTAATACGCTCGTTGGTTCCAACGATCAGCCCGTTGCGGATATCGGCTAAACCATCGGCGACGGTGACGTTAATATCGACACTCTGGAATTCGTAAGCTCCTGTCCCTGCTTCGCTCAGCGTGAAATAGGGTTTTTGGGTCGCCAGCCGTCTTATGCCTGCCATGTCCACACCGGGCAGAGTTCCGCTGCCGGCACGAAAGCGCAGAGATCCTTTGGCGTTGCGCAGCGTTTCCGCCGTCACCGGTCGCGCCACGTCCAGCGCCAGTTCGAGCGAGCCCGAGGCGCCGGGTAGCGGGGCCGTCAGGCCAAGCCGGCTGATCACGCTGGCGAAGTCGGCGTCCTGCACGGAGAGCCTTATGGCAACGCCGCCGGTTTCCCTGTCCTTGATCGTCGCGATGCGGCCGGTCAGTCGTCCGTTTTCGAAATCGCTGTCGAGAATATCGATCCGTGACTGGTCACCGATATTCATGATGCCGACGGCGACTTCGCTGAGCTGGAAGGGGCCGATTTCGACGCTTTGTGCGGATAGCCTCAAATCCAGCTCGAGCCGGTCGCGCAGTCTTGCGGCGGGATCGCTTTTGTCGAGAAGTCGCGGCGCGATCTCGGCCAGCATCGGCAACACGTCGCGGGTGTTGAGGGCGAGCGTCCCGGTCAGCCGCGGGGGAGCATCCGCCGGCATGGTCAGGTCCAGAATGCCGCTTGCCGTGATGTCGTCGATACCGAGCGACAGGCTTTCGAACCGCATCGCCGTATCGTTGGTGATCAGCCGGGCCTTCACGGAGAGCTGCTTCAGCTTTTCCGTGCCTGGCAGGTCGAACCCCATCCACTGCATGGCTTTGGCGCCATCCGCCGTTGCAAATTCGGCATCTCCGGACAAAAAGCCGTGGCTCGCGAGGTTGACGACGCCGCTGAACTTGGCGTTGAACAGGTCCGACTGGATCGAGCCCGAAGTGCTACTGCTGCGGCCCGAAAACAGAAGCAGAGGCTGGCGCGAGGTGATATCGGCCGTGACCCTGCGGCCGGCAATCGTTGCCTGGCCCTTGAAGCTCGCGCTGCGTGAAAGATAGGACCAGTCGATCTCGCTGTCGATCCGGTCGACCCGGACGATGCGGCCATCCTCTTCGTTGGTAATCTGAAGCGTGCCGTTCTCGATCAGGACATCGCCGATCGGCGCATCATTCGAATTGTCCAGCAACTGACCGGTGCCATCGCTTTTGACAGCGCGAACGGCGCGGCTGAGCAATCCGTCATTGGTCCAGTCCAGTCGCCCATCCGGTTTGCGCAGCACGAAAAGCTGCGGGTCCTTGAGGTGGAAGTCCTTGAATTCCGGCTGACCCACCAGCGCGCCCAGAAGATCGAACGACGCCGACAGTTCACGGACGCTGCCAAGCATGCCTTTCTTGCCATGATCGATGTTGCGAACCATTACATCGGAGAATGTGATGCGCGGCTCCGGCCAGAAGGCAAGCGACGGCTGTCCGCCGATCGACACGTCGTGGCCGATCCATTCCTCGACGGCGCGCTCCATCCGTTCCCGTACCAGCACGGTCGAAACAAGGAAGGGTGCCGCGAGCTGGAAGGCGACGAAGAGGCTCAGCAGCGAGACCAGAACGATCAAGGCGATGCGCGTCCGCGTCCCTAAGGGGCGTCCGAAGGTCCTGCGCAGCTTTCCGTCTGTCTCGTTGGGCATGGCTCACGCGAATATAGGAAATGCCGGCGTCGCGCAAATGCAGCAAGCGCGCGCTCCCGTGCTTTATCCCCCTCGATCGCATGATATACAGACGGTCAGGGACGCGCCTGTGAACGGCATAGGAGGAGAATTGCATGAGTGAGCAGCAGCCGCTTTGGTCGCCATCGGAGGAGACGTTGCGGACAGCACCGCTTGCCCGCTTCATCGTCTGGTGCAGCGAGCGGTATTCAATCGGTTTTGAGGATTACGACGCATTCCACAGCTGGTCGATCGAACAGCGCGGCGATTTCTGGTCCGCCGTCTGGGATTTCTGCGGCGTCAAGGGCGACAAGGGCGACGTCTACCTGGACGACGATGGCGAGATGCTCGCCGCCCGCTTCTTTCCCCATGCACGCCTGAACTTCGCCGAAAACCTGCTTGCCGGCAGCGGAGCCGACGCGAAGACCTCGGACGCTCTGGTCTTCTGGGGCGAGGACAAGGTCAAGGACCGTTGGTCCTGGGAAAGGTTGCAGGGCGAGGTGTCAAGGCTTCAGCAGGCATACCGCGCACTCGGCATCGGCAGGGGAGATCGCATCGCCGCGATGATGCCGAATATGCCTGAAACGATCGCCTGCATGCTGGCAGCAGCCTCTATCGGGGCAATCTGGTCTTCCTGCTCACCGGATTTCGGTGAACAGGGCGTGCTGGACCGGTTCGGACAGATCGGCCCAAAGCTGTTCATCACCTGCGATGGCTACTGGTACAACGGCAAACTGCAGGATGTGTCGGCAAAGGTCGACGCGGTTTCAAAGACGCTCGGCGTACCGGTTCTGGTCGTGCCCTATGCGGGGTCGCAGCAAAAGGATGCCGCTCCGCTCGCAAAGACCCTCTCCGACGGCCGCGCGCTTGCCGATTTCCTGGCGCCATTTACGGCACGGACCGTCGAGTTCGAGCCGCTGCCGTTCTCGCATCCGCTCTACATCCTGTTTTCGTCAGGCACGACCGGCATCCCGAAATGCATCGTCCACTCGGCCGGCGGCACGCTTCTCCAGCATGTGAAGGAACATCGGCTGCATTGCGGCATCGAGCCGGGTGAAAACCTGTTCTATTTCACCACATGCGGCTGGATGATGTGGAACTGGCTGGTCTCCGGTCTCGCAGTTGGCGCCACACTCTGCCTCTATGACGGTTCGCCCTTTGCTCCGGATGGCAACATCCTGTTCGACTATGCGGAACAGGAGCGGTTCGCCGTTTTCGGCACGTCTGCGAAATATATCGACGCCGTGCGCAAAAGCGGCATCGTGCCTGCGCAGAGCCACGATCTGTCCACCCTTCGCCTCGTGACCTCGACGGGCTCGCCGCTATCACCGGAAGGCTTTTCCTTCGTCTATCAGGGCATCAAGAACGACGTCCATCTCGCCTCCATCTCCGGTGGCACGGATATCGTCTCCTGCTTCGTGCTGGGCAATCCGCTGAAGCCGGTCTGGCGCGGCGAGATCCAGGGGCCGGGACTCGGCCTTGCCGTGGATGTCTGGAACGACGAGGGCCAGCCGGTGCGTGGCGAAAAGGGCGAACTGGTCTGCACCAAGGCGTTCCCCTCCATGCCGCTGATGTTCTGGAACGATCCCGACGGTCAGAAATACCGAGCCGCCTATTTCGAGCGGTTCGACAACATCTGGTGCCACGGCGATTTCGCGGAATGGACGTCCCATGGCGGCATCGTCATCCATGGCCGTTCCGATGCAACGCTTAATCCTGGCGGGGTTCGGATCGGCACGGCTGAGATCTACAATCAGGTGGAGCAGATGGACGAGATCGCCGAAGCGATCTGTATCGGCCAGGACTGGGACGAGGATGTGCGCGTCGTGCTGTTCGTCCGGCTGGCGGACGGACTGACGCTGGACGACCGACTGACCAGGGAGATCAAGGCGCGTATTCGCGCAGGCGCCTCGCCACGGCACGTGCCGGCAAAGATCATCCAGGTCGCCGATATTCCCCGCACCAAATCCGGCAAGATCGTCGAACTTGCCGTGCGCGATATCGTTCACAATCGGCCGGTGAGAAATCGGGAGGCGCTTGCCAACCCGGACGCGCTGGAGCTGTTTGCCAATGTCGCGGAGTTGCGGAATTGACGGCCATCAGGTGCCCTGTGCCATTGCGGGTCGCCGTTCCTGCATTGCCGGAACTGGTATTGGTTTTTAACGGCGTGTTAAGCCTCGCCCGCCAAAACTGATCCGGCATGATACTTTTCGTGTAGGGAAGATGAGCAAGGCTCAGGCTTTGCTGATTAGGAAGTCTTCCGTCACTTTTCGAACAGCATCAATTCCAGGCAGCCTCAGGGCTGCCTTCTTTTTACGTGCGTTCAGTTGGCAAGCACCCGCTGCGGCGGAAAGGTGATTTCCACCAGCGTTCCCTCGTTCGGCGCCGAGCTGATCGAGAAGGCTGCCTTGTTTGCATCCACCATCGCCTTGGTAAGCGGCAGCCCGAGACCTGTTCCGTCGCCACGCTTGCGGGCAGCACCGGCAACCTGCCGGAAAGGCTTCATCGCAAGTTCCAGTTCCGCCCGGGTCATGCCGATCCCTGTATCGCGGATACGCAGCGCCACGCTGCCATTCGGCTCATAGGCGGTCGACACCACGATCTGCCCGCCCGATGGTGTAAACCGGATAGCATTCGACAGAATGTTGAGTGCGATCTGCTTGACCGAGCGCAGGTCGGCGACGACTTGCGGCACAGCCTGCGACAGCGCGGTGCGGATGATCACCCGTTGGCCGTTTGCCTGCGGCTGCACCAGCGACACGGCTTCCGATATCGTCTCGTTGAGGCCGACAGCGACGAAATCCAGCTCCATCTCGCCGGCTTCGATTTTCGAGATGTCGAGAAGGTCGTTGACGATGTCGAGTACGTGGCGACCGGACCGACCGATGTCGTTGGCATATTCGATATAGCGCGGATGGCCGATCGGGCCAAACCGCTCGCCGGCCATCATGTCTGAAAAGCCGATGATGGCGTTAAGCGGCGTGCGGATCTCGTGGCTGACATGCGCCAGGAAATCGCTCTTGTGCGCGTTGGCTGTCTCGGCGGCGCGCTTTGCCGTGCGAAGCTCGTCTTCGGTGCGCTTCCACTGGGTAATATCGCGGATCACGGCGCAATAACCGTTCGACGAGGTCAGCTTGCCGATCGTCATAAACAGCGGCAAGAACCCGCCGGACGCTTCGCGACCGATCACCTCGCGGCCATCGTTCAGCACGCTGGCAACGCCATGCCCGGCAAGTCCGGAAAGATAATCGACGATCGCCCGCTGGCTTTCATGGGCAAACAGCATCACGAACGGTTTGCCGTCGATTTCTTCCTGATCGTAGTTGAACAGCGCGCTTGCTGCCCTGTTCACCGAACGGATCTCGCCATCCGCACCGATCAGCACGACGCCATCGGTCGCAGTTTCCAGGATTGCACGCAACTCTTCGACTTCCACCTGCAGCCGGACCAACTGGTCGGCAGGGCGGACCGTTCGGGCAACCGTACGGATTTCCTCGCCCGGGTGATCGGACAGCGAGTTTGCTTCCGACGCGTCGGATGTCGTCGGCATCAGCGCCAGCATCAGGGCCGTCGTGTCGTCCCAGCGAACCGATTGCAGACGTGCGGTCACCGGCAGGATCTCGTCGTCGGCACGCACCACCACCATGCCGCTTGGTCTCGCACCATCGCCATCGAAGTCCTGGCGCTGCAAGAGGGCATCCAGACCGCCGACCTCTTCCAGTTCCTCAAGTGATGCATAGCCGGTCAGCTTGAGGAATTCCGGATTGCAATGGATCAGCGTGTCGCCGTTGTGAACGAGCAGTGCCACCGGCATCTGGTCGACAATCTCGGCGGAGAGGCCGATGCGCTCGCGCACCGGGATCATGCTCAGCAGAGGGACGTCGGATGGCTCGACATGCTCTGGCTCCGGCGCAACATCTGCGGGCTCAAGCATTGGCGCAGCCGGGATTTCCGTGCCAGCGTCGTCCTCGCTGTCGCTCTGGTTCTCGTTTGCAGCGACAGGCGGGAAGTCCGAGGCGAAGTGGTCGTCAACAGCGCTGCCGTCGAGATCGGTTTCGGATGCCTCGATGCTCTGGTCTTCGTCTTCCGCCTGAGCGGCGATCTCGGCCTCATCCGACACGTGGTCTTCTGCGGCCGGTGCGTCATCGGCGGAACGCACCTCTTCTTCGGATGCCACGTGCGAAGCAGGCTGCTCCTGCCAAGCATTGGTCACATCAGTCTCATCTGCCACTGGCTCTGAAACGTCAGTATTCTCCGCGGAAATCTCGCTTGTGGGGGAAGCTTCGCTCGGCGCTGGTTCAGCAGGCGCAGTCTCGGCGCTCACTGGCGTTTCTTCCGTTGCGCGGTCGAGCTGGCGCCCAATCTCGCGGAAGGCCGCCTGTTCGACCGGCGTCAGGCGGGCGCGGTGTTCTTCGAGCTGGATGACCTTGTCGGACTGGCGACGGCCGGGGTTCTCGACCAGTCGCAGCGCAGGACGCTCACCGGCTGGCCACTCGAGCGGGGCAGCGTCGGAACGGTCGCTATCGGAATAGGTGGTTCCGTAGATAGCGCTATCGGAGGGGGACGTTGCTTCGGGCTCCGCCGGTTGCGCTTCCGTCTCCACCGGGCGGTCTTCCAGAACGTCGGAGACCTGCTCCGCGTCATCGGATGGCAGATCGGCGTCGTTTACCGCGTCCTCGATGCCCGGTTCGTCAGTCTCCTTGACCGCTTCATCCTCGACCGTCGTCGGCGAAAGCGTCAGGCCGGTGGCGTCAGGATCATCCTTGGCGTCGGCGATCCGCACGATGCCGAAGCCGCGGAAGCCGTCGAATTCGCGACTGCGGGTATAGGTGGGCAGTGCCGCCAGATCGACCGGCACGACAAGTGCCGTGCCCTCTACCGGCCACCAGATGGTTTTGCCCGACCAGGTGTCGCGCTTGCCGAGCAGTTCGGTGATGCGCCCCTCGGGATCGAGATGGAAGAGAGCGGCGAGGTCGGAAAACGCCATGCCGACAACATCTGCCGCATGCGGTCCCACGGCCTTGGCGAATTCGCCCGAGACTTCTGTAAACTGCCCATCGGCATCGATCTTCCAGACGAAACGCACAGCGCGTGAATCGCGGCTGAACACAAAGCCTTCCACGTCGCCGGATGCATCGGGCTCGGCAACCGTAGTTTCGGGAGCGGCGACCGATATCAGAGCCTGCTCGCTCCGTGTTTCGGCGGGCTCGGATGCATCCGCTGCCTCCGGTGCCGGAAGGCGGTCTTCCGCGATCTCGTCCGAGGCTTCCGCGATCTCATGCGCCGGAATGTCTTCGACAACATCCTCCGACACGATGTCTTCGGCAACTGCTTCCGGAGCCGGCTCCAGATCGACTTCTTCACTCTCCGGCTCTACCGCCGCCGCTTCTTCAACTGGTACGTCGCCATCGACCGGCGCGTCAGCAACCGTAGCTGCGTCGTTAACCGCGCTTACCGCAGCCTCTATTTCCGCAACCGGCTCCGGCTGCTCGGCAGGCTCGGAATTTTCTTCGTCCGCCGCAGTCTCTTCAATCGCGACCGTGTTGATCTCGGTTGCCTCTGCCGCCGTCACGGTTTCAGGAAGCTCGAACTCTTCCTGAGCCTCAACATCGTCCTCGATCGCGGCAAGGGCGTCGATGACGGCGGTCTCGTCATTGGGCACCATCGCAACGACGCCGGGATCAACCAAGGTTTGCGGGGTAACCGCGTCATCGGTCGCCATATCGACCGTGAATAGAATGTAGAGGGCAGGGGCGTCCGAAAGCTTGCCGATGGCAGCCGGAAGGTTGCCCTTGGCGGTCATGATCGGCCGTTTGGCAAGCCGGCTGGGATCGGCGGATGCCGTCGCCGAAAGCGTCGTGATCGCCGCTTCCGATATGTCGAGACTTTCAAAACGCTCGGAGGCAGCGGCAACCTTGCCTGCCGCGTCAACGATAGCGATATGGGTGTCTGCTTCCTCGAAGCCCTCGATCATCCGCTCCGCACGCTCGGCGATCGTTGCAAGCTCCCGCTCGGGTGCTGCCGAAAACAGAATGGCCCGCTCGCCATGGACTTCGACAAGTTCACAGGCCCCGCGAAGCACGACCCGTTGGAAACCTGAAATAACGCGGACTGCGAGGCCTCTTGTATCGCCGACCTTGGCAAGCTGGCGGGCGGTTGCCTCGACCTGGCGAAAGGCGACGTCGGCGCGGTTCGGCCCCTGATCGATCAGGTCGTAGATCGAGCCAAATCCGAAGAGCGCTGCACCGCGTCCGTTCGCCCACAAAGGCATGCGCATGTCGGAGGAAAACAGCACTATACCGTCGCCCGCTGCAAAGCGTTCCCTGACGCGCTCGTGGACGGCGATGTCGATGAAAGGGTACTGTACAGAGGACATGAACGACCTGTCGGTTAACTACCGGCATTCCTGAGAGACTTAATCCTTCGTTAATACCTTGCCCCCCTTCCGGGGTCCACAGGCCGACCGGTTAAACCTCCGTCAGGGTTAACGGCGGCGCTTTTGTGCGCCGCACAAATTCGTTGCGCGGCACAACGTTTGCGATTATATTTCAGGCATTCAACTCCGGCTTTTGCCCATTTAAAAGTCGGGGTAGGGCCTTGGAGGAGCTTTCGCGATGGCACACGGCACAGAAGAGATGTTTTCGTTTTCCGCTTTCGATCCCATGAAGCTTGGCGAACGCCTTCGCGACTTTGCCGGGCAGGGCGCAAGCCAGTTCAGTGAAGCCTATGCTAGGATGAAAGC
>Ga0308159_1004451_pt1 | contig 12830 bp, 14 predicted proteins | sample PhyCR1_FD_201040 | JGI IMG/M metagenome (GOLD analysis project Ga0308159, IMG submission 201040) | Phyllosphere microbial communities from UC Gill Tract Community Farm, Albany, California, United States - DLSLC.R1 | ecosystem: Host-associated > Plants > Phyllosphere > Unclassified | place: USA...
CACCTCTCGCCCAAGGCGGCGCTGGCCTGGCAACTCGCTTCCGACACAGTGCTGAAGGGCTCGGTCGGGCGCGCGGTGCGCTTTCCCACCGTGGGCGAGCTGTACGGGGCCACCTCGGGCGGTGCGCTGTCGTTCATCAACGACCCGACGCTCAAGCCCGAGACGTCGTGGACGGGCGAGCTGAGCCTGGAGAAGGACCTGGGCCACGGCCTGGCGCGCGCCACGCTGTTCCATGAGACGACGAAGGACGCGCTCTACAGCCAGCTGATCCCCAACAGCACCGTCTCGCGCGTGCAGAACGTCGACAAGGTGCGCACCACCGGCCTCGAACTGGCCTACAGCGGCACGGACGTGTTCGCCGCCTGGGGCTTCAAGGGCGTGGACCTGGGCGCGAGCCTCACGTATGCCGATTCGAAGACCGTGGCCAACGCCAGCAACCCGGCCAGCATCGGCAAGTGGCAGCCGCGCGTGCCGCGCTGGCGCTCCACCGTCTACGCCACCTACCGGCCCGACGACCGCTGGGCCTTCACCGTGGCGGCGCGCTACAGCGGCCGGCAGTACTCGAACCTGGACAACAGCGACGTCAACGCCAACGCCTACTTCGGCGCCAGCAAGTACTTCACCGTCGACCTGCGCGTGCGCTACCAGATCACGCGGCAATGGTCGGCGTCCTTCGGCATCGACAACGCCAACAACGACCAGTACTGGAACTTCCATCCCTATCCGCAGCGGACGTACACGGCGTCCGTGAAGTGGAATCTGTGAACAGACTGCCATGCGGTCTCAGCTCCCACGCCTCAGCATCCCCTAGACCGTTCGCGCTGAGCCTGTCGAAGCGCGTCACCCGGCTTCGACAGGCTCAGCCCGAACGGACCGTGGCCTGTCCGCCGCCAACTCCTCACATCTATCCATCATGCAATTTGCTCCTCAATTCATCGCTGCCTGCGCCATGCTGTCGGGCGCTGCAATCTCTTTTGCCCACGTGGTCCTGCCGCCCGGCCCGGCCGTGGCAGGCAGCACGTACGAGGCCGCCTTCAAGGTCGGCCATGCCTGCAAGGACGCGCGCAGCACCACCGGCCTCACGGTGCGCCTGCCGAAAGGCTTCGTGCTGCAGGACGTGCCGGCGCGCGCCGGCTGGAAGGTCGACATCGACCGTGGCGGTGCCTCCGCGAACGGCGCCGTGCGCTGGACCGCCGACAGCCCCGCGCAGGCCCTGGCCGGCGACCAGAAGAGCGAATTCGTGCTGCGCGGGACGCTGCCGAGCGCGCCGGGGCCGCTGTACTTCGCCGTCCTGCAGACCTGCGACGTCGGCAGCGCCGACTGGGCGCAACTGCCCACCGGCGCAACGGGTGAGAAGCTGCCCTTTCCGGCAGCGCGCCTGAACGTGGTGGCACCCGGCAGCGCGCCGGTCGACGTCAGCGGCGTGTGGGTGCGTGCGGCGGTGCCGGGCCAGAGCGGCACGGGCGGCTTCATGACGCTCGCGGCCGGCGTGCCGCTGCGGCTGGTCGGCGTCGCCACGCCCGCGGCCGGCGTGGCCGAGGTGCACGAGATGAAGATGGAAGGCGACACCATGAAGATGCGCGCCGTTCCCTCGCTTGCGCTGCCCGCAGGGCAGGCGGTGGAACTCAAGCCGGGCGGCTATCACCTCATGCTCATGGACCTGAAGCAGCCCATCGCCGCCGGCGGCGTCATCCCGCTCACCCTCAGCTTCGAAGACGCGAAGGGTGCGAAGAGCACGCTCCTCGTGCAGGCGCCGGTGCAGGCCGCGCCGGCAGGCGGCGCGGGCGCCGAGGGCCACAAGCATTGACGCGCCCCGCCCCGCCATGGACAGTGGCCGCATGACGCCGCCGCCCGATGCCTCGCCCCCGCCCGCCGCGCGCCCGCGGCGCTGGCGTGCCATGCGTGCCGTCGCCATGGTGGCGCTGGTATCGGTCGTCGGCATTGCGCTCGGCCTGGCGGCCTTGCGCTTCGTGACCGAAACCGACGGCTCCACCGACCGCGCGCTCACGCGCTGGGTCGAGGTCTGCACGCAGACCGGCAGCTACCTCATCAGCGTGGCCGTCGGCCGGCCGACGCCGGCCAAGGATTGACCCTCTTGCTCCCGAGAACCCCCTCATGACCTCTTCACTTGCCATCAAGTTCTTCGCGGCCTGCGCCGTGTGCGCCACCGCAGCCGCTTTCGCCCAGAATGCCGCGCCCGTCGAAGCCACCGGCGTCTGGGTGCGCGCCGCCGTCCCGGGCCAGAGCGGCACCGGCGCCTTCATGAAACTCACTTCGCAGGCGCCGCTCAAGCTGGTGGGCGTCGCCACGCCCGCGGCCGGCGTGGCCGAGGTGCACGAGATGAAGATGGAAGGCGACACCATGAAGATGCGCGGCGTCCCGGCACTCGACCTGCCGGCACGCCAGCCCGTCGAACTCAAGCCCGGCGGCTACCACCTGATGCTGATGGACCTGAAGCAGCCCATCCAGGCCGGCGGCACCATCCCGCTCACGCTCACCTTCGAGGATGCCAGGGGCGTGAAGAGCACGCTGGCGCTGCAGGCGCCCGTGCAGGCCAGCGCGCCGGGTGCCATGGCAGGCCACAAGCACTGAGGGCGAGCGCGCCCCGCGCCGGGCTGGCCGGGGCTTCCGGTTTCTAGCGCACGGCAGTCGGGTTAAGCTGGCGCGACTTGTCCCGACCCCAGAACCACAGCGCAGGAGACCCCCCATGACCGAAGCCGCCAAACCCTTCGCCTTCAGCCAGCTCGTTCCGGGCTTCGATTTCCTGAAGAGCCTCACGGGCGCGGCGGCCAGCGGCACGGTGCCGGGGCTGCCCAGCCTGTCGAACTGGGTGGCGCCCACGCTGAGCGTGGAAGAGCTGGACAAGCGCATCAACGAGCTCAAGACCGTGCAGTACTGGCTGGAGCAGAACGTGCACGCGCTCAAGGCCACCATCCAGGCGCTGGAGGTGCAGAAGATGACGCTGTCCACCCTGCGCGGCATGAACGTGCGCATGGAAGACCTGGCCAACGCCTTCACCCGTTCCACCGCCAGCGCCGCTGCCGCGGTGCGCGATGCGGCAGGCCCGGCCGTGGCGCCTGCCGCGCCGTCACCTGCACCCGCGCCGAGCCCCGAGGAGGAGCCTGTGGAGGACGAAGACGCTCCGCCGGTCGGCCCCGCCCCCGCGTCCGCCCGCACCCGGTCCGCCAAGGGCGAAGCCCCTGGCGACGCTGCGGACAAGCCGGCCGGCGATGCGCCGGGCGTCGTCGACCCGCTCCAATGGTGGAATGCGCTCACGCAGCAGTTCCAGCAGATCGCGAGCAACGCCCTGCAGGACGCGGCGCAGCTGAAGATGCCGGGCGTGCCGTCCACGACCTCCAAGCCAAAGGCCCCGACCGCCGCCCGCAAGGCCGCGCCGCAGAAGAAGGCTGCGTCCACCAAGTCGCCGGCCCGCAAGGCTGCGGCGAAGAAGGCCACCGCGGCCACCCAGCGCCCTGCGTCCCGAAGAACGCGCGGCTAGTCCCTCACACGATGCCGGCGCCGGTGCACCCGCCGCCGGCGCCCAGAAAGTCCGCATGAAGCTCTTTCCCTCCGGCCACGCCACCCATCCGCAATGGCGCATGGCCGCCGGCCTCGTGCTCGCGCAGCTGCGGGCGCAGATGGCGCTGCCCGACCACGAGTCGGCACCCACGCTGGGCCTGCTGTACATCACCGATCACTACGCCTCCGAGGCGCAGGACATCCTCGAGCACTTCGGCGCCGAGCTGCCCCAAGTCACCGACTGGGCCGGCACCGTCGGTGTGGGCATCGTCGCCAACAACGTCGAGTACGTCGACGAGCCGGCGCTCGGCGTGCTGCTGTGCGCGCTGCCGGCCGACCAGTACCGCGTGTTCTCGGGCGTGGCGCCGCTGGCCGTGGCTGACGGCGATGGTGCCAACGGGCCCAACCAGCACTTCCGCGCCCACACGGCGCTGGTCCATGCCGACGGCGAGACGCCCGAGCTGCCCGAGCTGATCGCCGAGGTGGCGGGCCGCACCGACACCGGCTATCTCTTCGGCGGCCTGTCGTCCGGCCGGCGCGGTGCGCTGCAGTTCGCGGTCGGCGGCAACGGCACGATCCGGGGCCAGGGCGCGGCCAGCGGCGTGTTCAGCGGCGGCCTCTCGGGCGTGGCCTTCGGGCCGCAGGTGCGGCTGGTGTCGCGCGTCACGCAGGGCTGCCAGCCGATCTCCTCCGAGCGCGAAATCACCGAGGCCGACGGCAACCTCGTCCTGCGTGTGGGCCAGCAGCCGGCGCTGGACTGGCTGCTCGACACGCTGAAGGTGTCGCTGGAAGAGCCGCAGGAGGCCATCGACGCGGTGCGTGCGACCCTGGTCGGCCTGGTGGCCGCCGGGGCGGACGGCCGGCGCCGCACCGGTGACCTCGGCGCCGACGTGCTGGTGCGCCACATCATCGGCCTGGACCCGAATCGCCGCGGCATCGCCGTCGCCGACCAGGTGGAGGTCGGCATGCGCATGAGCCTGTGCCGTCGCAACGCGGTGGCGGCACGCGCCGACCTGATGCGCATCTGTGCCGAGATCCGCGAGGAACTCGAACCCGAGGAGCAGACCCTGGCCGTGGCCCAGGCCGTGGCCGCCGGCGAGGCGGAGGCCGCGCCGCACCCGGCCCGGCGCATTGCCGGCGCGGTCTACGTGAGCTGCGTGGGCCGTGGTGGCGCGCATTTCGGCGCGCCCCATGCCGAGCTGCAGATCCTGCGCCACGCGCTGGGCGACGTGCCGCTGGCCGGCTTCTTCGCCGGCGGCGAGATCGCGCGCCACCACCTCTATGGCTACACCGGCGTGCTGACGGTGTTCACCACCGACTGAGCACGAGGCGCACGCCATGCCTGGGGCCGGCCCCCCGTCGTCGCCACCGGTTGCGCACACTGGCGCACGCCGGCCGTGGGTGCTCCCGGTGCTGGCCCTCGCGCTGGTTCTTGCAGGAGCGAGCTTCGCCTGGCTCGGGCCGCTGCGCATGCTGCTCGGGCGCTCGGAGCAGGGCGTGCCGGTGCTCGACCCGACCCGGGTGCTGGTGCTGCGCACGCCCGGCGGGCACCTCGAGGTGTCGACGCTCGTGAAGGTCGAGGAATTCGGCTGGCGCTCCTCGCGCACCTGCCTGTGGCGCGACTGCGGCTGGCTGCTGGGCGAGCGCCTGGGCACCGTTCGCGCGCCGGTGCACTACACCTACCGCATCCCGCTGGCCGACACCTGGACGCTGAGACCGGCCGGCGGCGGCTACGTGCTCAGCGTGCCCGCGCCGCAGCCGCTGCTGCCGCCGGCCGTCGACCTCGCCAAGGCCAAATTCCGCAGCGAGAAGGGCGGCCTGCTGGCGCCCGACGGCGCCGCCAACCAGGCGCTGCTGATGCGCAACCTCGGCCCCGAGCTGGAACGCCGCGCCGGGCGCGCCGAGTACCTGCGCGCGCAGGCGCCGATGGCCGAGCAGACGATCCGCGAGTTCGCGCACAAGTGGATGCGCGAGCAGCTGGGCGGCGCGGTCGCGCCGCTGCGCATCGAGGTGCGCCTGGGCGGTGACGCCTAGGCCTGCCGGTACGCCGCGACCTCGGCCTCGAGCCAGCGCGCGAAGTCCTCGCGCTGCGCGCTGGCACGGCCTTCGGGCCACACCAGCCAGTAGGGGTACGCATAGGGCACGCGGATGTCCGTCAGCGCCACCAGCTCGCCGCGGTGCAGCAGGGCATCTGCCACGCTGCGGCGCTCCAGCGCCACGCCCTGGCCCAGGCGGGCGGCTTCCAGTGAGAGGTTGGAATCGTTGATCCACAAGCCGCCGCGCGTGCCCGGGGGCTCGGGCAGGTCCGCGGCCTGGCACCAGGGCGCCCAGGGTTCGGCCGAGCGGATGGGCGTGCATGCGAGCACCTCGGCCGGCGTGCGCGGGAGCGCGCCGCCGTTCAGGCGGGGCGATGCCACCATGAGCAGTTCGTCGTCGAAGAGGTGCTGCTGCGCGAGTCCCTCCCACGCGCCCTGGCCCATGCGGATGGCGACGTGCGCCGCGCCCTGTCGCAGGTCCTGCACTTCCAGGCTGGCCTGCAGGCGCACGCGGTGCTCGGGATGCAGGGCCAGGAACCGTGGCAGGCGAGGCAGCAGCCAATGCAGGCCGAAGGAGGGCACCACGGCCACGACCAGCTCGCCGGCGCGCGGGCGGACGCGCAGCGCACGCGTGGCTTCACCGATGCCCTGCAGCGCGGCCCGCACCTGCATCGCATAGAGCCGCCCGTTCTCCGACAGGCGCAGCCCACGACCCGCGCGCTCGAAGAGCGACAGGCCCAGCAGTTCCTCCAGTTGCCGCACCTGCTGGCTGACGGCCGAGTGCGTGACGTGCAGCGCCTGCGCGGCGCCCGTGACGCTGCCCAGGCGCGCCACCGCCTCGAAGCAGCGGAGCGCCTGCAGGGGTGGCAGGTCGGTGGGGGTGCGGGAATCGGGCGGCGGTGTTGGCATGTCAGGATTTCTAACGCATCCGGGCAGAAGAAGTCGATGGTCTTCGTCTTCTTGGCGGGCTAGATTTCGAACCTGGCATGCGACGGCGCGTGCAGCAAAGAAAGCGCAACTGAAATGATGCAACTCATCGGCATGCTCGACTCGCCTTTCGTCCGGCGCACGGCGATCTCTCTGCAACTGCTCGGGCTGGGCTTCGAATCGCGGCCGGTGTCGGTCTTTCGGCAAGTCGATGAATTCCGCCGCTTCAATCCGGTCGTCAAGGCGCCCACGCTGATGCTGGGGGACGGCACGGCGCTGATGGATTCCAACCTGATCCTGCAGCATGCCGAGGAACTGGCCGGGCCGGCGCGCAGCCTGTGGCCCGCGGCGCCGTCCGAGCGCGTGCGGGCGCTGCGGCTCACCGGCCTCGCGCTGGCGGCCTGCGAGAAGGGGGTGCAGCTCGTGTACGAGCGTGAACTGCGCCCCGCCGACAAGCGCCACGCGCCGTGGACCGACCGGGTGCACGGCCAGGTGCTGGCCGCCTGGGAGGCGATCGAGGCCGACATGCGCCGCGCCGCGCTGGCCCCTGCCGCCGGCGGACAGCCGATCGGCCAGGCGGGCCTCACGATCGCCGTGGTCTGGCACTTCACGCAAGCCCTGCTGCCCGGCGTGGTGGCGCCCGCGGACTTTCCGCTGCAGGCCGCACACTCGTCGCAGGCCGAGGCGCTGCCGGCGTTCGCGGCCTGGCCGCACGGCTGAGCCACGGGCGGCCTGGACAGAGAACGCTCGGCCTCCGACGCCGGTGATCGCCGGCGGCCGGCCGCCGGACGCCGGCGTCCTGCGAAGATCGCGGCATGCGCACGCCCACCGCCGCCCTTCGCACCGTCGCTTTGTTCGAAGCCTTCAAGGGCGTGCTGGCGCTGGCCGCGGCCTCGGGCCTGCTGACGCTGCTGCACGGCGACCTGCACGGGCTGGCGGTGCGCCTGGTGCACCACCTGCACCTGAACCCCGCGGCGCACTACCCGCACGTCTTCCTCGACTTCGCGCAACATCTGCAGGATTCGCGACTCGGGCTGTTGGCGCTGGGCGCCTTCGCCTATGCCGCGGTGCGGCTGGTGGAGGCCTACGGCCTGTTGCGCAACCGCGCCTGGGCCGAGTGGCTCAGCGCGGCCAGCGGCGCAATCTACGTGCCCTTCGAGCTCGCCGGCCTGCTGCGCCACGCCGATGCGCTGCATGCCGTGCTGCTGCTGGCGAACCTGGCGGTGGTGGCCGTGATGGTGCTGGCGCTGTGGCGCCGTCGCAGCGCCGACGTGGCGCCGGCCTGAAGGCGCGTCAGCGTGGACGCGGCGCCAGCGGCCGGGCGTCGACGGCCTCGCCATCGACGATGAAATGCCCGCCCGCCACATGGTGCAGCGTGCGCCGTGCATCCTGCCCGTCGAAGTGCCAGCGCCCGGCGCTGAAGACGCGTGGGTCGGCCTGCGCGGCGACCACTTCGCCCAGGAACAGGTCGTAGCGCTGCTGGATTGCCGGCTCGGGCAACAGCCGGCATTCGAGCCAGGCCGCGCAGCCTTCGAGCAAAGGCGCGCCGACGGCGCTGCCCGAGAAGGTCGAGAGGCCGAAGGCGTCGAACTTGTCGCGCCCGCCCAGCGCATCTTCATTCGAGCCCGAGACGTTGCCCAGGGCCTCGACCAGGTCGAGCTGCGCGCGTACCGGCACCTGGAGCACGAACTCGCCGCTGGCTTCGATGAGCCGGCGCGTGTAGGTCGCCTTGTCGAGCACCACGGCCACCTTGGGGGGTGCGAAGTCCAGCGGCATCGCCCAGGCCGCGGCCATGAGGTTGCGGCGGCCGTCGGCCGCCGCGCTCACCAGCACGGTCGGGCCGTGGTTGAGCAGCCGGTAGGCCTTGGCAAGGTCGACGGGTTCACGGGGCGTGGTCATGGATGTCGATGGGGTGGACCGGGCGGGATGTCGACGATAGGCGCTTCGGAGGGCGTTGGGGGACGAGAGGGGTGATGTGGGGCTGATTTCGGCGGTGTGCCGCGAAGGGCGCCTGCGCCCGCAGACCCACGACCACCGCCCTGAACCGTTGCGCTGCGCGTCCGTGTCTTGTGGAAGCGATCACGCCGCCACGGGCCGCGCGACGCCCGATGCGCCTTTCTCCACGCCGCGGAACGCGAAGTCAACCTCCGGCGTCAGCCCGGTCACGATGCGCGCGATCGACTTGCCCGAACCGCATGCATGCGTCCAACCCAGCGTGCCGTGGCCGGTATTGAGGAAAAGGTTCGGCACCTTGCTGCGACCGATGACCGGCACGTTGCTCGGCGTCGCCGGGCGCAGGCCGGTCCAGAACTGCGCCTGGGTGGTGTCGCCGGCGCCGGGGAACAACTGCTCCACGCGCCGCACGATCGCCTCGCAGCGCACCGCGTTGAGGTCGCGGTCGTAGCCGTTGAGTTCGGCCGTGCCCGCAATGCGAAGGCGGTCGCCGTTCGGGCCCGTGAGGCGCGAGAACACGAGCTTGAACTCGTCGTCCGTCAGTGAGACCTGATGCGCCTTCGACGCGTCCTTCACCGGCATCGTCACCGAGTAGCCCTTGGCCGGGTAGATCGGCAGCCGCACGCCCAGCGGCGCGGCCAGCATCGGACTGAACGCGCCCATGGCCAGCACGAAGGCGTCGGCCTGCAGGCGCTGGAAGCGCCCCTCCTTGTCGGTCACCTCGACGTGGTCGATGCGGCCGCCGACTTCGCGCAGCGCCGTGACGGTATGGCCCAGGCGGAACTGCACGCCTGCGGCCTCGGCCCGCTGCGCCAATTCACGCGTGAAGCGATTGGCGTCGCCCGACTCGTCTTCGGCGGTGTAGGTGGCGCCGGCCAGCTGCGGGCGGATGTGCGCCAGCGCCGGTTCGAGCAGCACGGCCTCGTCGGCCGAGATCACGCGGCGCTCGCAGCCGAGCTGGCGCATCTGCTCGGCAGGCGCGAGCGCGCCGTCGAACTCCTTCTGCGTCGTGTAGAAGTGCAGGATGCCCTGCGTGCGCTGGTCGTAGTCGATGCCGGTGTCGCGGCGCAGCTGCTGCAGCGTGTCGCGGCTGTAGGTGCCCAGGCGCACGATCTGCTCGATGTTGTGGCGCGTGCGCGCCGGCGTGCACTCGCGCAGGAACGAGAGGCCCCACAGCCACTGGCGCATGTCGGCGCGGATGCGAAAGAGCAGGGGCGCGTCTTCCTTGCCCAGCCATTGCAGCACCTTCAGCGGCGCGCTCGGGTTGGCCCGGGGTTCGGCATGGCTCACCGAGATCTGTCCGCCGTTGGCGAAGCTGGTCTCGGCGCCGGGCGTGGCCTGGCGGTCGACCACGGTCACGTCGTGGCCGAGCTGGGAAAGGAAGTAGGCAGAGGTGGTGCCGAGCAGGCCGGCACCGAGGACGATCACGCGCATTGGAGAACCTTCGGAGGTTGCAGCGCTTGAACGGCGGGCGGGAGCGGCTATGAAAACAATAGCAACCCGAACGCACGGTTCAAGTTGCCGCTCCCCCTGTCCTCGGTACCTGAGAGATTCACACGCTGCACCCGCAGCGGGTTTGCTCCTTCGGTGCATCCCTGGCGGGATGGCTCTCCAGACGGCTCTGACGATGGCTTGCAGTACGGGCCCGGGCGTCATGCGCGGCGGGCAGACCTGAGCGTTTATGGGAGTTTGCGCCTTCGGTAGGGCGCCGCCGGTGGCGTCGCCCGTTCTCCTGCAAGGCCGCGATTGTATGGACGCAGGCGCCGATCGCCAAGCGCCGACGGCAAACTCAACGAACGATCCAGAAATGGAAGATCGAATGGTCGGTGCGCCGCTGCGCGCTGCCGACGAACACATGCTGGTTCATCCAGTCGTGCGGGCCGACGGGTGCCTCGAAGAACGGGGTGAGCCGCATGTAGTACTCCTCGGGCTCGACCGGGTCCAGCCGTTCCATCCGGGCGCAGACCTCGGCCGGCGCATGGCGGAAGCCGCGGTTCTTCAACAGGATCGGCGTGCCGTCTTCGGCCCGCAGCATGTACTGGGCCGTGAACTCGACGGTGCCGTTGTCCCAGTACGCGGGCCAGTCGCCGCCGCTGTGCGGAACCACCTCGCCGTTGAGCATCGGGCCGACCACCTCGCCGCCCACCACGCCGGTGTAGCCGCGCACGAAGCCGTTGGGCATGCGGCCCATCTTCACGCGAGGCGAAAACTGAAGTCGCATGGCGAAGGCGAAGTCCAGGCCGGGTGGGTCGCGGGGAGGGGGTTCGAAACGCATGGGCGATGCAGGGCGGGGGTGAAAGGAGCCTTCAGCTTAGCGCCGCGATGCCGCGCCGCTGTCGTAGGCGAAGACGACAGCCTGGCATGCGCCGGCTTGGCGCCTGTCGTATTCGGCGACGACATCGGCGGCCGCATGCCCTCCACACAATGGCTTCGCATCGACCAACACGGAGACACACGCATGCGCATGAAGCCACTGCTCGGGGCCTTGCTCGCCGCTGTCATCGCCTTCCACGCTCCCGTCGGCCACGCAGCCGATCCTTACCCGTCGCGGCCGGTGCGCCTGGTGGTCGGCTTCGCGCCGGGCGGCGGGGCGGACGGCATCGCGCGCGTGCTGGCCGACAGCATGACGCGCTCGCTCGGGCAGGCGGTGGTGGTCGAGAACCGGCCAGGCGCCAACACCACGCTGGCGTCCGCCTACGTCGCCGGTGCGGCACCGGACGGCTACACGCTGCTGCTGGTTCTGGACGCTGCGTTCGGTGCCGACAAGGCCCTGTACGGCACCGTGAAGTACGACGGGGCGAACTTCACGCCGATCTCCAAGGTGGCCAGCTCGTTCTTCGTGCTGGCGGCCAGCCGGCAGTCGGGCATCCGCAGCGTCGAGGACCTCTTGCGCGCGGGCCGGGGCAGCGGCAAGCCGCTGTTCCTGGCTTCCCCGGGCGGTGCCAACCTGCGGATCTTCGCGGCCGACGTGCAGCGGGTGGCCGGTGTCGGCCTGGAGGAGGTGCTGTACAAGGGCGGCGCGCCGGCCGCCATGGCCGTGGTGAGCGGCGAGGCGCCACTCACGCTGATGGGGCCTGCCGCCCTGCTTCCACTGGCGAAGGAGGACAAGCTCACCGCCGTGGCGATCACCAAGGACCGGCGCTCGGGCCTCACGGGCGAGTTGCCGACGCTGGCCGAGTCGGGGCTGCCCGGCGTCGCGCTGAGCTACTGGTACGGCCTGGTCGGACCGGCGGGACTGCCGGCGGACGTTTCGCGCAAGCTGTTCGATGCGGCGGCGTCCGCGTTGAAGGATCCCGCCGTGCAGCAGCGGATGCAGGCGCTCGGCTTCGAGGCAGAACCCTCCGCGTCGCCCGAAGACTTCAAGGCGACCTCGCTGCGCGAAGGCGAAGCGCTGCGCCTTCGCGTGGAGCAGGCGGGCATCAAGCCCCAGTAGCGCGCAGCTGCGGTGCGCTCGCCTGCCGGGCTGCGCGCAGCGCAGTCAGGCGGTGAGCGCGAGGCTGGCACTCGCACGCGCGATCACGTCCTCGGGCGCGTCCTCGCCCACGAGCAGCGCCGAGGCGAAGGCCATGCGCCCGCCCAGCCGGTCGACGCGGGCCTGCACGCGCACCGCGGCCGGCGCGTGCAGGGCGCGCTCGTACTGCAGGTGCAGCGTCGCGGTCACGGCGACGCGCGGCGGCGCCAGGCAGGCCAGCGTCGCAAAGGCCACACCGAAGTCCAGCATCGTCGCCAGCACGCCGCCGTGCACGGCGCCGTTGCCCTGCAGGTGTTCCGCCGATGCGGTGAAGCCCACGGTGAGGCAGCGCGCCTGCGCGTCCCAGTCCAGCAGGACGGCGGCGAGCGCGCGTGCCACGGGGTTGGTGTCCACGGGTGCGGGCACCGTCGGATGGCGCAGGAAGTCGAGGATCCGCAGCTGGTCGGCATTGGGTGGCCGTGAACCCACCGTGCGCATTTCAGATGCTGCGCTCGTGCGCACGCCAGAAGGGCGCGCGCAGTTCGCTCTTGAGCACCTTGCCGGCACCCGACAGCGGCAGGCGCTCGCGCCGGACCTGCACGCTGCGCGGCACCTTGTAGCCCGCGATGCGGGCACGCGCCCAGGCCTGCACCGCGGGCTCGTCCAGCTGCGCGCCCTCGCGCGGGACGACGATGGCATGCACGCGCTCGCCCCACTTGTCGTCGGGAATGCCGATCACCGCCACTTCGGCCACGCCGGGCATCAGCGAGATCGCGTTCTCCACCTCGGTCGAATAGATGTTCTCGCCGCCGCTGATGATCATGTCCTTCAGCCGGTCGACGATGTAGACATAGCCGTCCTCGTCCATCACCGCGGCGTCGCCGGTCTGCAGCCAGCCGTCGCGCAGCGCGGCGGCGCTCTCCTGCGGACGGCGCCAGTAGCCG
>Ga0308159_1004452_pt1 | contig 12823 bp, 10 predicted proteins | sample PhyCR1_FD_201040 | JGI IMG/M metagenome (GOLD analysis project Ga0308159, IMG submission 201040) | Phyllosphere microbial communities from UC Gill Tract Community Farm, Albany, California, United States - DLSLC.R1 | ecosystem: Host-associated > Plants > Phyllosphere > Unclassified | place: USA...
GAGCACCAGCCCTCCGGCCCGCTCATGTGCAGCGAGTTCTGGGACGGCTGGTTCGACTGGTGGGGCAGCATCCACCACACGACCGACCCCGCGGCATCCGCCCACGACCTCGACGTGCTGCTCGCAGCCGGCGCCTCGGTGAACATCTACATGGTGCACGGCGGAACGAACTTCGGCACCACGAACGGCGCGAACGACAAGGGGCGCTTCGACCCGATCGTCACCTCTTACGACTACGACGCGCCCATCGACGAGTCGGGGCACCCGACGGCGAAGTTCCACGCGTTCCGCGAGGTCATCGCCAAGTACGCGCCGGTGCCCGATCTCGAGCCCGCCCCGCGCCCCGAGGCCCCGGCTTTCGAGGTGGCCCTGGCCGGAGAGGGCGAATGGATGCCGGCCATCGCCGCGGCCGCGATCGCCGACGACCCACCCAGCTTCGAGCAGCTCGAGCACCTCGGCCCGCTCGTGCGGTACGACGTCGAGCTTCCGGCCTTCGCCGGGCCCGCGGCGCTCGTCTTCGGCGAGATCCGCGACCTCGCGTGGGTGCACGTGGACGAAACCCCCGTGGGACGGCTCTCCCGAACGCTCCACGAGCGCGCGCTGACCATCCCCACGGGCGCCCGGCTCACCGTCCTCGTCGAGGATCAGGGGCGCGTGAACTACGCCGACCGCCTCGGCGAGGCGAAGGGGCTCATCGGCTCCGTCACCCTGAACGGCGAACCGCTCACCGGCTGGACCGCGACCCCCGTCGCCCTCGAGACCGTCGAGGGCAGCGGCACCGGTGCGGTCGGTCGAGCGCTCCTGCGCGGGTCGTTCGAGCTCGACGCCCCCGTCGACCTGTTCCTCGACACCGCGGCGTGGGGCAAGGGATACGCGTTCGTCAACGGGTTCTTCCTCGGGCGCTACTGGAACAACGTGCCGCAGAACACGCTCTACGTGCCGGGTCCGGCGACCCGCGTCGGCGCCAACGAGATCGTGGTGCTCGAGCTGGAGCACGCGGTCGAGGCCGTCGCCCGCTTCGTCGCCGAGCCGTCGCTGGGGCAGCGCGAAGAGTAGCTCGTCACGAGACGAGAACAGGCGCGTGCGCCGAGAACAGGCCGATCCCGCGCGGATCGGCCTGTTCTCGTGGCATCCCCCGTTCTCGTGGCATCCCCTGTTCTCGTCGCACCGCGAGGGGCGCCCACCTGTGAAGCAGGAGGAGCAGGATGGGGGCATGACCCTGGCCGCGTGGCTCCGCTCGCTCCCCTCCCTCACCGGCACTCCGCCCGTTCCGGATGCCGACCCCCTCCCCGACCTGCCGGAGGAGCTGTTCGAGCGGTGGATCCGGCAGGCCGTCGACGCCGGCGTCGCCGAGGCGCACGGTGCCACTCTCGCAACGGTCGATGCCGACGGCATCCCGGATGCCCGCACGCTGATCCTCAAAGACCTGGGGCCGGAGGGGTGGGCCTTCGCCGGTCCGCGCGCCTCGGCGAAGGCCGCGCAGCTGGCCGTTCACCCCGCCGCGGCGCTGACCTTCTGGTGGCCGGCGGTGCTGCGCTCCGTCCGCGTGCGCGGGCGTGTGGTCGAGGCCTCCGCGGAGGAGACGGCGGCGGATCTCGCCGCGCGCTCGGCCGCCGCGCGCGATGGCATCGGCCCCGACGGCTGGGTACGGTGGCGCCTGGTCGCCGACCGCGTGGAGTTCTGGCAGGGCTCCTCCGACCGCACGCACCGACGCACCATCTATCGCCGTACCGATGACGGCTGGCAGCTGACCGCCCCCGAGAGCGAGAACCGATGAGCGACGACGAGATCGGCCGGCTCGACGACCGGCGCGACCATTTCGGCGGTCTCAGGCGCGCGATCGCGCGTGGTGCCGCTTGACGCGGTTGCGGTTGCCGCAGCCCGCAGCGGTGCACCAGATGCGGTTGTGCCGCGGAGAGGTGTCGAGATACACCCAGCCGCACGCGTCGTCTCCGCACTGGCGCGCGGCCCGCAGGTCGCCGGTCAGCAGGTCGTGGGCGAGGAAGGCGATCGCCGCGCGCGGACCGGTCGGATCGGCGGGCGGATGCCAGTGCCACCGGCCGTCGCCGCGCTGCAGGCTCGAGCGGCTCAGGGCATCGACGTGCTCGCGGGCGATGAGGGCCACGGCATCCGGAGAGCCTTCGAAGACCGCCTCGTAGACGGCTTCGCGCAGCGCGATGATCGCGGCGTGCTCCGCCACGGCCGTCGCGGGCGCTGAGGAGGCGAGGCGGCGGAGGGCACCGGGATCGCGGATGAGGTCGATCTCGGCGCACCAATCGAGCACCGCCTCGAAGGTCGGCAGGGTATCGATCGCGCGGTCGTCGTCGAGCCGCCAGTGCACCGTGTCGACCAGGTCGAAGGCGGGATGACCGCCCACTCGCGGATACGTCGTCGCGCCCATACCGGCCAGTGTAATGCGCGAATGCGGGTTGACGCGTTATACCTTCCCCGACAGGGTTAACGCGTGAAGACAGATAGACGCATTAGTACACCACTCGGTCGCGACTTCCACCGCCTCTGGCTGGCGCAGACGACCTCGACGGTGGGCAGCCAGGTCGGCGATCTGGCCGTTCCCCTGCTCGCGGTGGTCGTGCTGCACGCGTCGGCCGCGGAGGCGGGGCTCGTAGGCGTCGCCCGCTGGCTGCCGTTCCTGCTCTTCGCCCTCCCCCTCGGCGTGATCGTCGATCGGCGGCGCCGGCGTCCCGTGCTCATCGCGGCGGACATCGCCCGCGCCGCGCTCATCGCCGCCCTGTTCGCCGTCGCGGTGACCGCCTCTCTGACCCTTCTCTTGCTGCTGGGGCTCGTCTTCGTCATCGGGGCTTTCACCGTCGCCTTCGAGGTCGCCTACCAGTCGTTCCTGCCCACCGTCACCGGTCGAGACGACCTCGAGCGGGCGAACGGACGACTGCAGGCCACCGCCTCGGCGGCACAGGTCGGCGGGCCGGGGCTCGGAGGGTGGCTCGTGCAGACTCTCACCGCCCCCTGGGCGCTGCTGACGCAAGCCGTGACCTACGCCGCCTCAGCCGTCGCGCTCCTGGGCATACGCTCCCCGGAAGACGCCCCGCCCCACGAGCGACGCGGCGCTGTCGCCGAGCTGGGCGAGGGGCTGCGCTTCGTACGGCACGATCGCTACCTCGTCTCCCTCGTGGGGTTCTCGGCGATCTACAACCTCTTCGCGCAGTGGATCACCGTGCTGCTGCTCGTGCACGCCGTGCGCGAGCTCGGTCTGACGGCAGGACACCTCGGCCTCGTCTTCAGCCTCGGCGCGGTGGGGGCCGTGATCGGCGCTGCCGCAGCCCCCGCGAGCGTGCGCCGTTTCGGCGTCGGTCCCGTGCTCATCGCGTGCGCCGGGGCGGAGAGCCTCGTGCTCGCCGCCATTCCCCTCATGGATGCCGCGTGGTCGACGCCGCTCATCGTCGCGGCCCTCGTGGGCGTCTTCGCGGTCAACGGCGCGGGCACCTCGCTCTCGAGCGTCGTGGCCCTCACGCTGCGCCAGCTGCGGACGCCCGACCACCTGCTCGGGCGGGTCAACGCGACCGTGCGCTGGATCTCGTACGGCGTGGTCGCCGTCGGCGCGGGCCTCGGCGGCCTCGCAGGCGAGGCGTGGGGCACGCGGGCCGGCATCGCCGTGGGGTGCGTCGGGGTGGCGCTGACCGTCGTATGGGTCGCGGCGTCTCCCCTTCGCACCGTGAGCGACACCGCGAGTCTCGCTCTGACCGCGGTGCCGCCCGGCGCCGAGCGCGTCAGTCGGCCACGGCGACCGGAGTCGCGGCATCCGGAGTCTTCCCCTTAAGCGACGGGCTGTTCAGGCGCGCGCGCCCGATGACCACCGCGGCGGCGACCATGAGAGCGGCCCCGAGCACGTAGGGCGCGGCGTGGGCGACGTGGGCGTAGAGCAGGCCCGCGACCAGGGGGGCGACGGCTCCTACGGCGGCGTTGAGAGACTGCGCGGCCCCGGCGATCCAGCCCTGCTCGTGGTCACCGACGGCATTGGAGAGGAGGCCGTCCATCGTCGCCTGTGCGGCGCCTTGACCGGCGGCGAGCGTCAACGCACCGACGACGAACAGCCAGGGCTGGGCCAGCAGCGACGCGACTCCGGCGAGGGCGACGAGGCCGACCGCCTGGGTGACGATGCCGCTGACCACCACACCCCGCTCGCCGATGCGCGGCAGGAGCAAGCCGAGCAGAACGCCCTGGATCGCGATGTCGATGACACCGACGCACGCGGTGAGCAGGCCGATCGCCGTGGGACTCCACGAGATGGCATCGAGCGCGAGGACGCTGAAGTTGTTGACGAAAAAGCCGAACGGCAGGCCGACGAGGATCAGACCGATCATGATCCCGCGCAGCTCGGGCCGGCGGAAGACGCCGCGGAACACCGCGAAGGGGTGCACGGCGCGCACGTCGAGAGCCGCGATGCGCTTGTTCGGCGCGAGACTCTCGGGGAGCAGGAAGATGCTGACGATCGCGACGGTCAACGCGAGGCCGGCGGTGACGAAGACGGGGAGGTCGACGTCGATCGCGGCGAGGGTGCCCCCGAGGGCGGGGCCGACCATCGTGCCGATACCGGCAGTGGCCCCGAGGATGCCGAACCGGCGAGCGCGCTTGTCGGGCGGGGTGATGTCGGCGAGGTACGCGAAGAGCGCGGGGAGATTGCCGGCGGTCACGCCCTGCACGATGCGACCGAGAAGCAGCACCCAGAGGGCTCCGCCGATACCGAAGAGCAGGAATCCGAGTGCGGCGCCGAAGCCGGCCACGACGATCACCGGCCGACGCCCGAAGCGATCGGAGATGCGCCCCAGGAACGGGGCGACCAGGAAGGCGCAGAGCGCGTTGACGGTCTCGAGGATGCCGACCCAGACGGCGAGATCGGCGGGGTTCGAGACGTAGCGGAGCACGACGAAGGGCAGCACGGGAAGAACGACGGTCATACCGGCGGTGGTGAGCGTCGTGATGACGACGAGCATGATCCAGGCGCGGCGCCCCCGTGGGAGGGAGGAGAAAGGTGAAGTCACGCCGCAACTGTACTCGTACCAGTTTCGGTGTCAATACAGTTTCTGACTCGATCCGCTATCGTGGTCCTCATGAGCGACATCATCGGCCGCCGCGAGCGCAAGAAAGCAGCGACCCGCAAGGCCATCTCCGACGCCGCGACGGTCCTGTTCGTCGAACGCGGGTTCGACGACGTGAGTATTCGCGAGGTGGCCGAGGCCGCCGATGTCTCTCCCACGACGGTGTTCGCGCACTTCTCGCAGAAGGAGGCACTCGTCTTCGACGAAGACGACGCCCAGCGCGACATGCTGGTCGGCGCGGTGCGCGACCGGGCTCCGGGCACCACGGTGTCCGAGGCGTTGCGCGACCTCTACCGGCGAGAGCTCATCGGCCTCGCCTTCGACCCCACCGGCGCGCAGAGGCGTCGGTTCATGCAGCTCATCGACGAGACGCCCGCACTGCGGGAGTACGCCTCGCGCATGTGGTTACGCCACGAGGACGCCCTCGCCCAGGCCATCGCCGAGACCACCGGCCGCGGCGAGCCCGATGCCGAGACACGCGTCTACGCCCGCATGGTGCTGCAGCTGCAGATCCTCGCCTTCGAGCACGACGACCCCGCGGCGACGATCGAGGCCGGCTTCCGCATCCTCGAGCGCGGCTGGCGCGAGTCGCGCTGAGGCCTTCGATCAGGTGTGGGGCGGGTTCATCCGTTCGGGGCGGGGAATTCCGCGCCCCGAACGGAAGAATGCGCCCCACACCGGAGATCCGAAGGCGGGCGGACGCACCGAGCCGATGCGGGTCAGGCCGGGACGCTGCTCGAGCGGATGACGAGCGACGCGGGCACCGTCTCGACCGCGGGGGCGCCGCCCTCGATCGCGGCGACGAGAGCGGTCACGGCTCGGCGGCCGAGAGCGTCGAAGTCCTGACGCACGGTGGTCAGCGGCGGGCGGAACTCCGCGGCATCCACGATGTCGTCGAACCCCACGACGGCGACCTCGGAGGGAACGCCGCGGCCGGCGTCGGCGAGAGCACGCAGAACGCCCAACGCCATCTGGTCGTTCGCGACGAACACGGCGGTCGCGGCCTCGAGGCCCGCTGCCGCGCGGTGGCCGGATGCCGAGGTCCAGTCGCCCCTGACAGGCCGGGGCGCCGAGAGCCCGGCGGTGACCAGCGTCTCGCGCCACCCGCGCTCGCGTTCGGTGGCCGCGAAGGCGCGGGCGGGGCCGGCGACGTGATGCACCGTCGCGTGCCCGAGGTCGAGGAGGTGCTGCGTCGCCGCGCGGGCGCCCCCGGCATGGTCGGCTTGCACGATCGAGAAGCGCCCGTCGGGCGGGGAGTCCACCACGACGAGGTGCAGGTCGGCGGGAGGCTCGGCGTCGCGCGCGAGCTCGGTCGCCTCGTTCAGCACGACCGCGCCGTCGACCCCTTGAGAGCGCAGTCGGGCGAAAGCCTCACGGATGCCGCGTTCTCCGACGGTGACCACGGCGAGGGCGTAGTCACGGGCGGCGGCAGCCTCGGAGATGGCCTGAAGCATGCGGGAGTTTCCGACCGAGGCGAGAGTCGACACGACGAGGCCGATCGTGGAGGTCTGCCCGGTGCGCAGGGCGCGGGCGGCGCGGTGCATGCGGTAGCCGAGGTCGGCCATCGCCTTCTCGACGCGCGCCCGGGTCGCGGGGTCGACGCGGGGGCTTCCGTTGGCCACGCGTGACACCGTTTGTGCCGAGACCCCGGCCCTTTCGGCCACATCGGCCATGGATACGCGCATGCCACCCCCTCCGTGTTGACGATATCACGCCCCAGATGTAGCGTGTTATCGTGAACACGGACCCCTTATCCGCGGAGACCCTGGGCGCCGGCGTCGTCAAGCGCGCGACGCATCTCGCCGACGGCCGCGAGCTGATGTACTTCGACGACCCCGGCACGACGCTCGGCGCCGAGCGCGCGATCGACGCCCGCACGCTCGACCCCCGCCCCGTCACCGCCACCATGCGGCAGGACGTGCTGACCGGCGACTGGATCACCGTGGCATCCAACCGGCAGAACCGGGCGTTCCTGCCCCCCGCTCACCTCGACCCGCTCTCACCGCAGACACCGACCAATCCGTCGGAGATCCCGTCGCTGTACGACGTCGCCGTGTTCGAGAACAAGTCGCCGTCGTTCGGCCCCGCGCTCGACACCGCCACGGCCGAGGCCCCCGCCGCCGTCGATCCGCCGCAGAGCGACGACGACCTCGAGTACCTCGGCCTCGGCCGCACCCGCACCTCCGTCGGCCGGTGCGAGGTCGTGTGCTTCAGTCCCCAGCACGAGGGCTCGTTCGGTTCGCTCTCGCGCACGCGCGCCCGCACCGTCATCGAGGCGTGGGCTGACCGGACGGCCGCGCTGTCGGCGCTCCCCGGCATCCGTCAGGTGTTCCCGTTCGAGAACCGCGGACAGGAGATCGGCGTCACCCTGCCCCACCCGCACGGGCAGATCTACGCCTACCCCTATGTGACCCCGCGCACACAGCGCCTGCTCGACACCGTCGCCCGCACCTCCGACGACCTGTTCCAGCGGATCCTGGACTTCGAGCAGTCGGGCGAGCGTGTCGTGCTGCGCGGCGAGCATTGGACGGCTTTCGTGCCCTTCGCCGCCCGCTGGCCCATCGAGGTGCACGTGCTGCCGCACCGCCACGTCGCCGACCTCGCCGAGACGACCGATGCCGAGCGCGACGAGCTCGCCCCCTTCTACCTGCGGCTGCTGCGCGGCATCGACGCGCTGTACGACACCCCCACGCCGTACATCGCCGCATGGCACCAGGCACCCGTCGCCCGTGCGCGCGACAGCGTCCGCCTGAACCTGCAGATCACCTCGCCCCGTCGCGCAGCCGACAAGCTGAAGTACCTCGCCGGATCCGAGGCCGCCATGGGCGCCTGGATCGGCGACGTGACCCCCGAATCGCAGGCCGAGCGCCTGCGCGCCGCCCTCGACACCATCCCGGAGGTGACGGCATGACCGCCGTCGACGACGCCCGCGCCCTGCTCGCCACCCTGACCGACTCCCCCCTCGCGGGAGTGTGGTCGGCCCCCGGCCGCGCCAACCTCATCGGCGAGCACACCGACTACAACGAGGGCTTCGTCTTCCCGTTCGCGATCGCGCAGCGCACCGCCGCGGCCGTCGCGCTGCGTGACGACGACGTGATCCGCGTGCGCTCGACCTTTGCCGACGACGCTGTCGAGGTCTCGATTGCCGAGCTCGACGCCCGCATCGCCGCCGGGGGCCTCGACTGGGCGGGCTACCCGCTGGGGGTGGCGTGGGCGCTGCGCCGGGCGGCCCCGGATGCCGAGCCCCGAGGCATCGACATCGCCTTGGCGTCGGAGGTACCGGTGGGGGCCGGCCTGTCGTCGTCCGCCGCGATCGAGGGGGCCGTGGCATCCGCCCTCAACGACGTCTGGAACGCGCGCCTCGACAAGATCGCCCTCGCCCGCGTCGGCCGCGTGGCCGAGAACGACGCGGTCGGTGCGCCCACCGGGATCATGGACCAGATGGCCTCGATGCTCGGCGTCGCCGACGCCGCCACGTTCCTGGACTGCCGCACGCTCGAGACGCGGCCCGTCGCCCTCGGCTTCGCGGAGGCGGGGCTGTCGATCCTCGTGACGGACACGCTCGTCGAGCACGCGCACTCCTCGGGCGGATACCGCGAGCGCCGCGCCTCGTGCGAGAAGGGTGCCGACGCGTTCGGCGTCGCGGCCCTGCGCGACCTCACCGTGAACGATCTGCCGCGCGCCGAGGAGATCCTCGACGACGTGACGTTCCGGCGCGTGCGGCACATCGTCACCGAGAACCAGCGCGTGCTCGATACGGTCGCCGCCCTCGACGCCGAGGGACCGACGGCCATCGGCGACCTGCTGACCGCCTCGCACGTCTCGATGCGCGACGACTTCGAGATCTCGGTCCCCGAACTCGACCTCGCCGTGGAGACGGCTCTGGACTCCGGTGCTCTCGGCGCGCGCATGACCGGCGGCGGTTTCGGCGGGGCGGCGATCGCGCTGATCCCCACCGGGCTCATCCCGGCGGCGACCGAGGCCGTTCGCGCCGCATTCGCGGCATCCGGTTTCCGCGCCCCGAACATCTTCACCGTGACGCCGTCGGAGGGCGCCCGCCGCGACGCGTGACGCGCGCCGGGAGAGTGGGGCGCGGTTCGTGACCCGTGGCCGACGCCCGCGCGTGCTGCGCGGGTGGGACGGCGCGATCACGGCAAGATGAGGGGATGGATGCCGCTCCCCTCGTGCACACCTCGAGGGGAGCCGTGCGCGGGTTCCGGCGCGGGACCGTCGCCGTGTTCCTCGGCATCCCGTTCGCTCAGGCCCCCGTCGGAGCGCTGCGCTTCGCCGCCCCCGTGCCGGTCGAACCGTGGGAGGGCGAGCGCGACGCGACCGCCTACGGGCCGACGGCGCAGCGCGGCGACGCCGGGATCACGCTGATCCCCGAGCCGAGCGTGCCCGGAGACGCGACGCTGAACGTCAACGTCTTCGCCCCCGCGGACACGCATCCGGATGCCGCCCTCCCGGTGCTCGTGTGGATCCACGGCGGCGGTTTCACCTCGGGCTCCCCCGCGAGCCGCTGGTACGACGGCGACGCGTTCACGCGCGACGGGGTGATCACCGTGGTGATCTCGTACCGGATCGGCTTCGACGGTTTCGGCCTCATCGACGGTGCCCCCGCCAATCGGGGCCTGCACGACCAGATCGCGGCGCTGGAGTGGGTGAGAGACGAGATCCGGGCGTTCGGCGGCGACCCGGGCCGGGTGACGGTGGCCGGGCAGTCGGCGGGCGGCGGGTCGGTGCTTGCGCTGATGTCGAGCCCCGCGGCATCCGGTCTCTTCTCGGCCGCGATGGCCGTCTCGCCCGCGATCGGCGCGGTATCGCGAGAGGCGGCGACGATGTTCGCCACGCGCGTCGCCGCTCGAGCAGGGGTGACAGCCGACCGGGAGGGCTTCGCGTCCGTGCCCGAAGAACGGGTGCGGGAGGCGCAGAAGAGAGCCCTCGCCCCGCACCTGTTTCGAGCCCTGTCGTCGCTGGCGACCCTTCTCGACGACGGCCTGCCACTCGGGCCGGTGATCGACGGCGACGTGCTGCCGCGGCATCCCCTCGACGCTCTCGCCGACGGCGCCTCGTCCGACGTTCCCTTGGTGATCGGGGCGACCGACGACGAGTTCACGGCGCTCACCGCGCGCTCTGCCGGCGTGCTCCGGGTCATCCCGGTTTCGCTCGCCCTCGCCGTGCTCGGGCTCCGTCGCTCCCGACGGCGCGCCTACCTCGAGCGCACTCGCCGACGCGGAGCCGCAGCCGTGCTCGGCGGCTTCGTCACCGACCGCGTCATCCGGGCGACCGTCCTGAAGGCGGCTCGGGCGCGCGGCGCGGCCCCGACCTGGCTGTATCGCTTCGCGTGGGCGTCGCCCGTGCCGTCCATCGGCGTCGCGTGCCACTGCCTCGACGTGCCGTTCTGGTTCGACCACCTCGACGCCGACGGGGTCGCCACGATCGCGGGCACCCCTCCGGTCGAGCTGGCCACGCAGATGCACGCCGCGGCGGTGTCTTTCGCGCGCGACCGCGACCCGGGCTGGCCGACCTGGGATGCCGCGACCCGGCGCGCGCGGGTTTTCGACGCCGCGGCATCCACGCCCGCCGTCGAGACCGACGCGTACCGCGACGTGACCCCGCTTGTCTGATCCGCGGCCTCTGGCGTGAGGGGTCAGTCACGGTCGCTCAGACGTCTGCGCGGCGGCAGAAGAGACCCCTCACGCAGGAGGGGCGCTACTCAGAGGTGCGGGATGACCTCGCGCTCGAAGAGCGAGATGCCCGAGGTGTCGTAGGCGGCCTCGGGGAAGTAGTGGATCGCGTAGCCGAGGCCGTGGGCCGCACGTTCGCGCAGGCGATCGACGATCTGCTCGGGCGTGCCGAAGGCGTCTGAAGAGCGGTAGTCGGCCTCGATGGCATCCGCCCGCTCATCTCCCACGTGCGGGCGCAGGCGCGCGACGACCGCGGCCAGGCGATCGGAGGCCTCGGCCTCGGTCTCGGCGACGATCGTGTTGAAGTTCGTCGACCGGGTGATCTCCGACGCGTCGCGACCGAGGGTCTCGCAGTGCCCGCGCAGCACCTCGGACTTGTGGTCGAACTCTTCGAGCGACCCGCCGAAGTTCGTGTACGAGGCGTACTTCGCCGCGATCTTGAGCGTGACTTTCTCGCCGCCGCCGGCGATCCAGAGCGGGATGCCGCCGAGCTGGAGCGGCGTCGGCTGAACGATCGCCCCGTCGACCTCGTAGTACTTTCCCGACAGGGTCGCCTCGCCCGTGGTCCACGCCTGGTGCAGGATCTCGACGCCCTCGCGGAGACGCCCGAGGCGCTCGGCGATGGGCGGGAAGCCGTACCCGTAGGCCTTCCACTCGTGCTCGTACCAGCCACCGCCGATCCCCATCTCGGCGCGACCGCCCGAGATCGCGTCGACCGTGGCCGCGACCTTGGCGAGGTACGCCGGGTTGCGGTACCCCATGCAGGTGCACATCTGGCCGAGCCGGACGCGGTCGGTGGCAGCGGCGAAGGCGGCCATGAGCGTCCAGGCCTCGTGAGTGGCCTCGGTGCTCTGCACCGGAGTGGTGTGGAAGTGGTCGTAGACCCAGAGCGAGGTCCAGGGGCCGTCGTCGGCGCTCTGCGCGAGCGAGTTCATCACGCGCCAGTGCTCGGCGGGGTCGATCCCCACGAGGTCGAAGCGCCAGCCCTGGGGAACGAAGATGCCGAAGTCCATGGGCTCACCCTAGGCGGGGGTGCCGACATCGCGGGCCGTTCGTCCGGAACCCGCAGGAGCGGGAACGGATCTGCGGGGAGTTACCGGCGCCGGCGCGGTGCCGCAGCGGGGCCGCAGCGGGGCGCGGAACGTGCGCCGGGGCGCCTACTGGACGCCCCGGTGCACACCCGACGCCCCGGTGCGGTCGAGGCGGGACAGAATGCGCGGGGCACCTTCGAACGCGGGGCGGCACGGGAGCGGGGCGGGGCGGCACCGGTGCAAGACGGGGGCGGCACCGGTGCGGGGCGCGGAACGTGCACCGGGGCGCTCACCGCGCGCCCCGGTGCACAGCACACGCCCCGGTGCACACCGGACACCCCCGTGCGGCCCGATGCGTGCGGCGGCGGCCGAAGCGGCCAACGCACCGGCAGACGGCTCAGCCGACGAACGGCTCCAAACGCTTGTGCATCACGGCCACGGCGTCGGCGTTGTCGTCGATGAGCACCGCGTGCCGCCCCAGCGGGGCGGCGACGGCGCCGAGCGTGCCGCTGCCGGCGAACATGTCGAGCACCCGGTCGCCGGGGCGAGACGAGGCCTGCACCATGCGGCGCAGCACGCCCTCGGGCTTCTGCGTCGGATACCCGGTCTTCTCGCGGCCCGTGGTCGGCACGATCGTGTGCCACCACACGTCGGTGGGCATCTTGCCGCGCGCGGCCTTCTCGGCGGTCACGAGCCCCGGGGCCATGTAGGGCTCGCGGTCGACGGCGTCGGAATCGAAGAAGTACCTCGCGGGGTTCTTCACGTACACCAGGATCGTCTCGTGCTTGGTGGGCCAGCGCCGCTTGGTCTTCGCGCCGTAGTCGTACGCCCAGATCAGCTCGTTGAGGAACGTGTCGCGCCCGAAGAGCGCGTCGCACATCACCTTGGCGTAATGCACCTCGCGGTAGTCGAGGTGCAGGTACAGCGTCCCGTCGTCGGCGAGCAGACGCCAGGCCTCGATGAGCCGCGGCTCGAGGAAGCCCCAGTAATCGTCGAATCGGTCGTCGTAGGTCCGCAGGTCGCCGCGCAGGCG
>Ga0308159_1004454_pt1 | contig 12817 bp, 7 predicted proteins | sample PhyCR1_FD_201040 | JGI IMG/M metagenome (GOLD analysis project Ga0308159, IMG submission 201040) | Phyllosphere microbial communities from UC Gill Tract Community Farm, Albany, California, United States - DLSLC.R1 | ecosystem: Host-associated > Plants > Phyllosphere > Unclassified | place: USA...
GCAGCATCACCGACTTGCCCGACTTGGGCGAGGCCACCAGCAGGCCGCGCTGGCCGCGACCGACCGGGGCGATCAGGTCGATGATGCGGCCGGTGATGTTTTCCTCGCCGCGCATCTCGCGCTCAAGCTGCAGCAGCTTGTTGGGGTGCAGCGGGGTGAGGTTTTCAAACAGGATGCGGTGCTTGGAGGCTTCCGGCGGTTCGCCGTTGACCTTGTCGACCTTGACCAGGGCGAAATAGCGCTCGCCGTCCTTGGGCGTGCGCACTTCGCCTTCGATGGAGTCGCCGGTGTGCAGGTTGAAACGGCGGATCTGCGAAGGCGAGATATAGATGTCGTCGGTGGACGCCATGTAGCTGGCGTCGGGCGAGCGCAGGAAGCCGAAGCCGTCAGGCAGCACTTCCAGGGCGCCATCGCCAAAAATCTGTTCTCCTGATTTTGCGCGCTTCTTCAGGATGGCAAACATCAACTCCTGTTTGCGCAGGCGCGCAGCGTTCTCGATGTCCAGGCTGATTGCCATTTCCAGCAAGGCAGAGACGTGCATCGCTTTTAGTTCTGATAAGTGCATATGAGTGTCCCGGGACGGGATAAGTAAAGGTGGGGGAGGGAATTGCGTGGTGTGAGTCTGGGGTCAAGCCCGGCCTGTTGTGCCGGACAGACGGCAGCGCGAGCGCGCCGCCGTCGGATATTACATCAGATGTTGCTGTCGATGAACGAAACCAGCTGGCCCTTGGCCAGTGCGCCGACCTTCTGGGCTGCGGCTGCACCGTTCTTGAACAGGATCAGGGTCGGAATGCCGCGGATGCCGAACTTGGCCGGAATGGCCTGGTTGGAATCCACATCCAGCTTGGCGATCTGCAGCTTGCCGTCGTATTCCTTGGCGACTTCTTCCAGGATCGGGGCGATGGCCTTGCAGGGACCGCACCATTCGGCCCAGAAATCAACCAGCACGGGCTTGTCGGACTTCAGCACGTCAGCTTCGAAGGAGGCGTCGGTAATATGTTTGATATGTTCGCTCATGGCATTTCCTCGGTATGAGGGAGGTCTAGTAAGTAGTCAATTAGCGCCGGTGGACACATACCATCATGCCTGGCGTGAGCCATCAACGCTTCCGGAGTTGCTTGGTCTACGTGGAGTCGTTGCGCGCCGATTCAAGTTGTATTTGAAGCGCGGCAGGGGTAAGCGGCGGGGTACAGGAACAATCATAACCCATTTTGAGGGAATGTGTAGACGCAGCGGCCCGGGCTTGTTGTGTCTCGTCCTCACGCCGGCTGCAGGCTGGCCGACGAGTGCCGACGCGGCTTTGCAGGCGATCTGCCGGCAAAAAATGCGCAAGCGCCAGGACCTGCTGGCATACAATGCGCAGCAGTCCGGGGCGCACTGCGATTGAAAATATCTCTTGCTTCGAGAGAAAAATACAATCGCCGCCAGCCCTGGAAGGCGCCTCGTGCTCGCCTGATGTGGCCTGAGCTGGCGCCCTGGTTTCCTCAATCGCCCTGATTCAATCCCGAGAACGCATGCTGTCAGCCACCGTCCCGATCGCTCCCACTCCCGACTTCTGGCAACAGGCCGTGCGTCTGTTGCTGCGCGAAGGCCAGCCACTGGGCCAGGCCCTGCACAGCGAGACGCAGGCCGCCGCAGCGCTGGATTTCTCGGGTGTGCAGCTGATGGTGCCGGCCTTCTCCCACGCGCAGAACTTCAAGGCGGCGCTGGCGCGCGAACTGCGCCGGCCCTTCATCGCACCGCGCATCAATACCCTCTCGGGTTTGCTGGCCATGCATGTCCCGGGCGAGAGCGCGCCGCCGTCCGAGAGCGAACGCCTGATGCAGCTCTACGCCCAGTTGCGCGAGCACGGCTGGTTGAAGAAGATGTTTTCCGCGCGTCGCAATGCCGATCTCCTGCCCTTGGCACACACCCTGCTGGCGTTGTCGGACGAGCTGACGCTGGCGCTCTTGCCCGAGATCCGTGCCAGCGCCGAGGGCGAGCAGGCCGCTGTCGGCCGCTGGGCGCAGGCCCTGGCCCAACTGCTGGAACCGCTGGCGCCGTCGGCGCATGGCATGTTGTCCGACGAGGCCGCGCTGGTGTGGCAGGTCTGGAAGACCCAGCTGGATGCCAACGACCGCATCGTGCAGCGCTTTGACGCCATGCTGGCCTTGGCCGAACGCGCCAGCCTGCCGCTGGTGTGGGTCAGCCCCACTGCCCCGGAACCGCTGGACGCAGCCTTCCTGGCCACCTATGGCAGGCATCAGCCGGTACGCATCGTCACCCTCGACTGGAGCCGCCAGGCCATCGCGCCATTGCATCCGGTCTATCTGGCGGCATGGGAAGAACTGGTGGCCGAGGATGAAGGCGTACCGCCGGCCTTCCTCGAACCGGCCTCCCTGTCGGACCCGGTCCCGGCCAACGCTCCCGCGCTGCCGCTCCCGCTGCTCTGTCCGGCGCCGGACCTGGAGAGTGCTGCCGTGCAGAGCGCACAGATCGTGCTGCGCTGGCTGGAGCAGGGCAAGGGCGAGATCGCCATCGTCGCCCAGGATCGGGTCACCGCACGCCGTCTGCGGGCCCTGCTGGAACGCGCCGAAGTGGCCGTGGCCGACGAGACCGGCTGGAAGCTGTCCACCACCCGCGCCGCTGCCGCGCTGGCGGCCTGGAACGATCTGGTGTCGGCCCGTGGCGAGACCAATGCCCTGCTGGACCTGCTGAAGTCGCCCTTCGTCTTTCCCGATGACCCGGACCGCGCCGATCGCGTCATGCGCATCGAAGCCCGCCTGCGTCGCGCCAATATCGCCGGTGATTGGCAAGCCCTGCAATCGGCCTTCGCGCAGGCTGAGGATGGCGCCGACCTCGCCTGCATCACCTTGCTGGCCCGCCAGGCCGCCCGCTTCGGCGGTCGCAAGACCCTGGCGCAATGGTGTGACACCCAGCGCACCCTGTGTCAGGCCCTGGGCATGGAGAACGCGTTGCGCGACGATGGCGCGGGCGAACAATGCCTCCTGATGCTGGACGACATCGCCGCCGGACAAGGCGGCCTGGAAGACAGTTTCTCCTTCGCCGAATGGCGCGCACTGCTGAACCTGCGCCTCGATGCCACTTCCTACATGCCGCCCATCAAGGACCGACGGGTGGTGATGCTACCGCTCAATGGCGCCCGCCTGCGTCGCTTCGACGCGGTACTGGTGATCGGTGCCGATGCGGCGCACCTGCCATCGCCACCGCAGGAAACGCTGTTCTTTTCCAATGCCGTGCGGCGCGAACTGAACCTGGTCACGCGCGCCGAACGCCAGCGCCAGCAACTGCGCGACCTGACCGAACTGCTGTGCGTGAACCCCGAGGTGGTGCTGTGCTGGCAGACCCATCAGGACGGCGAACCCAACCCGGTCAGCCCCTGGATACAGCGCCTGGAACTGAAGCTGGCGCAGCAAGGCATGGCGCCGTTGCGCAATGTGCATTGGCAGGCGCCGCTGCGCAAGCTGCAGGCGCAGCGTTCATCCATGCCGGCACCCAGCGCGCCGGAGCTGTTGCCGTCCAGCCTGTCGGCCAGTGGCTTCGGCAGTTTCCTGGCCTGCCCCTATCAGTTCTTCGCCGCGCGCATGTTGCGCGTGGCCGTGATGGACGAGCTCTCCGACCTGCCCGAAAAACGCGACTACGGCAGCTGGCTGCATGAAATCCTGCATCGCTACCACGCCCACCTGCGTGACCAGGCCACGCCGCTGGCGGCACGTCCCGCTCTGCTGGCCGGCATCTCGGAAGAGGTGTTCCAGCGCGAGATGCAGCGTCACCCTGCGGCACTGGCCTTCCACGCCCGCTGGCAGAAGGTGATGCCGGCCTACCTGCTCTGGGCCAATGAACGCGAGGCCGATGGCTGGCAGTTCGTCTTCGGTGAGCAGTCGCAGTCGCGAGCGCTGTCCTGGCAGGATGGCGGCATCGAACTGTATGGTCGCCTGGATCGGGTGGATCAGAATGCGCAGGGCGAGCGCGCCCTGCTGGACTACAAGACCCGCAGCGTCGCCAGCCTCAGGCAGAAGGTCAAGGAAGAGGATGATCATCAACTGGCCTTCTACGGCCTGCTGGCCGGCGGCGCAATAGAACACGCCCATTACGTGGCCCTCGAACTGGGCAGCGACAAGAAGACCGGCGACGCCGCTGCCCCCGATTTCCTCCGCAAGCAAGACATGCTCAAGCAACAGATCACCACCACCCTGCATCAGGTGACGCAGGGCGCGCCGCTACCGGCCAATGGCATCGAATCGGTATGCCAGTACTGCGATATGCGCGGCCTCTGCCGCAAGGGAGCCTGGCTGTGAGCGCCGGTGAGATCGGCAGGCCCGCACCGGCGGCCTATGAGATCGACGGCACTGCCGTCGAGGCCGCCCAGTTCACCCGCGCCGCCTGCGATCCGCGCCACTCGGTGGTGGTGGAAGCCTGCGCCGGCAGCGGCAAGACCTGGCTGCTGGTGGCACGCATGCTGCGCCTGTTGCTCGCGGGCGCCCAGGCGCCTGAACTGCTGGCCATCACCTTCACCCGCAAGGCCGCGCAGGAAATGCGCGAGCGCCTGATGGAGCTCTTGCATGAACTGGCGCTGGCCGATGAGGCCGGGGCCGCCGCACTGCTGCGCGAGCGCGGCGTGGCCGAGGCCGATCTGTCGCGGTTGCTGCCGGTGGCACGCGGCCTGTATGAGCGCATCCTGTCGTCCGAACAGAGCCTGTCCATCGACACCTTCCATAGCTGGTTTGCACGCCTGCTGCAGATCGCGCCGCTGGCCTCGGGCGTGCCGCATGGCTATACCCTGACCGAGAAGAATGGCGAGCTGCTGGACGAGGCCTATCGCCGCTTCATGCAGAAGCTGCGCAACCCCGAGGGCGAGCGCATCAAGGCTGCCTTGCTGGAACTGTATGAACTGGCTGGCGACTTCAATGCCCGCCAGTTGCTGGACGCCTTCATCGACAAGCGTGCCGAATGGTGGGCCGCGACCCAGCACGATGGCGACGACAGTGAAGAGATCGATACGCCGACCCCGCTGCTGTGGCTGCAAGCCCTGTGCGGCCAGGATGCGCAGCGCGACGCGCGACTGTCGTTGTGGGATGACGCTGCCCTGGTGGAACGCGCCAGTCGCATCGCCATCCTGCTGGGGCAGGGCGGTGCCGCCAACAAGACCCGTGCCGTGGCCATCGAATCGGCGTTGACTGCCGGCCCGGCGCTGGCGCACTTCGACGCGCTGTACAGCCAGTTCTTCGACGACAAGGACAAGCCGCGCAAAAACGGCAAGGTGAAATCCCTGTTGGCGGCAGTGGTGCAGCATTTCCAGGTGGGCGAGGATGCCGCGCTGGAAGCCTTCGACAGCGAATTCAATGCCGTCGGCGCCGAGTTGCGCAAGCTGCAGGGACGCAGCAAGGAAAAGCAGGTGCTGCAGCTCAATGGCGCCCTCTTCATCGCCGGCCGCGCCTATCTCGACAGCTATCAGGAAGTGAAATCGGAACAGCGCGTGCTGGACTTCGCCGACCTCGAATGGCAGGCCTATCGTCTGCTCAATGACGAGGCCAGCGCCGCCTACCTGCAGACCCGGCTGGATGCCCGCTACAAGCACATCCTGCTGGACGAATTCCAGGACACCAACCCGCTGCAATGGAGCATCGTGCGTTCCTGGCTGCGTGCCTATGGTGGCGATGCGGCGCAACCGAGCGTGTTCGTGGTGGGGGACCCCAAGCAATCGATCTATCGCTTCCGGCGCGCCGAGCCCCGGGTGTTCGTGGCGGCGCGTGACCTGTTGCGCGCGCAGGGCGCGGCGGTGCTGCGCGCCAACCAGACGCGGCGCAATGCCAGCGCCGTGGTCGAGGTGCTCAATCGCTCATTCGTGCGCGGCGGCAATCCGCTGTTCGCCCAGCAGACCACGCTGGGCCTGGAGGGAGGCGAGGTGTGGCGCCTGCCGCTGGTGCGGCAGGAGGAGGGTGCAGAAAACGTCAACGACGAGGACGCCGACGCCGACGCCAGTGACCCGGCGCCCGTGATCGCCTGGCGCAATCCACTGACCACGGCACGCGGCGAGGAAGACGATGCCCGTCGCCTGCTGGAGGGGCAGGCGCTGGCGCAGGCGCTGCTCAAGGCCAGTCGCGAGGTGCCGGTGGTGGAGGGCAAGTCGACCCGGCCCATGCGCTGGAGCGACATCATGCTGCTGGTGCGCAAGCGCAGCCACCTGGCGGCCTATGAAAGTGCCTTGCGCGCAGCCGGCATCCCCTTCATCTCGGACAAGCGCGGTGGTCTGCTGGAGTCGCTGGAGATCGCCGACCTGATCGCGCTGCTGACCTTCCTCATCACCCCCAACGACACGCGGGCGCTGGCGCACGTCCTCAAGAGTCCCATCATCGGCGCGGCCGACGACGATCTGGTACAGATCGCCCGCCGTGCCGCACTGGCTGATGGCGGCCACTGGTGGCAGCACATGCTGGCCATGCAGCAGGAAGGTGTGGCCTCGGCCGCGTTGGTGCGCGCAGCGGGCATGCTGCAACGCTGGCTGCAGGCGGCACCGCACCTGCCGGTGCATGATCTGCTGGACATGATCCTGCACCAGGGCGACCTGGTCGCGCGCTATGCCCAGTACGCCTCGCCGCTGACGCGCAGCCAGACCCTGGGCAATATCGCCGCCTTCGTGGAGCTGTCGCTGAACATGGATGCCGGACGTTATCCCAGCCTGCCCAAGTTCATCGACGCGCTGCGCGTGTTGCAGCGCAGTGCCGGTGGCGATGCGCCCGATGAGGCCAGCGTGGATGCCAGCGCCGATGCCGTGCGCATCCTCACCGTACACAGCGCCAAGGGGCTGGAGGCGCCGGTGGTGGCGATCCTGGATGCCAATCACAGCGAATCGGTGGAAGACAATCTGGGCATCATCTGCGAATGGCCGCAGGACCGGGATGCGCCGACGCATTTCTCCGCCTTCGGCCGACGCAGTGAACGTGGCGTGGCCCGCCAGCGCCTGTTCGACGAAGAGGATGCCCTGCGTCAGCAGGAAGACTGGAACCTGCTCTACGTCGCCGTCACCCGCGCCAAGCAATTGCTGCTGGTGTCAGGCGTGGCCGGCACCCGTGGCGCAGGGGAGGGCGGTGTGGTGGCCGGCAGCTGGTACGAGCGCCTCTTCGCCAGCGATGCCCCGGTGCGCGAGATCAGCGAGGAGGCGGTGCAGGGCGCGCAGGCGGCAGCGCTGGAAGAGCGCTTCGAGCTGTCGCTGTTCGAGCCGCGGCCGGTCCCGTTGTCGCTGTTCGGTGCGGGCACTGGCTCTGGCTCTGGCGCTGGCGAGGCCGAAACGCCGACCGGCGTTGCCGAAGACGGCACCCTGGTCGCCAGCGAAGCCATCGATGAAGGCGTGGCCCTGCACGCGCTGCTGGAACGCCTGACCCATGCCCAGGCCTGGCCCTTGGCGCTGCCCGCGCCACCGGTGCTGGTGCGCTGGCTGGGCGTGTCGGCAGAGATGGCGCAGGTGGTGCATGCGCAGGCGCGCCAGATGCTGGCGCAGCCGCAACTGGAACGCTTCTTCAATCCGGCCCTGCACCGCTGGGCGCGCAACGAGATGGAGATCGTTTCCACCAGCGGTGTGATGCGCCTGGACCGGGTCGTGATGTTCGAGGATGAAGTCTGGGTGCTCGACTACAAGCGGCGCCTGCTCGATAGCGAACGCGCCGATTACGCCGCACAACTGGCGCGCTATCGCAGCGCGCTCGTGTCGGTCTTTTCTGACATGCGAATCAGGTCTGCGCTGATTACCGCCGATGGCACGCTGGTGGAACATTGAGGCTCCCCCAACTACCGTCATCCACTCCATGCGCTTCGGATAAGTTCCAGAAATTCAATAAACATCAAATCAGGAAGTTTAAATTTTCCGTTGTAAGATAAAAAAGATCATCGCAGAGGGCAAGAGTGATATCTTCGGTGCTCCGTGATTGTTGGCAACGTGGTTTTGTTAGTAAATCCGCGTTGATCAATCCGGGGCCGATCGCATCGGGTAGTCATGCATCGCCAGGCCGATCCGGCTATCCACGCTCGCACGCTTGCACGCTCATGCGATCTACACATGGTCCCCGTCCGGTCCCCGCACCGGGCGCGGTTCCAACAACCTAATCGTTCTACAGGAGGAGATATGGAGTGGGCTCTTCCGTCTTTCACCCTCGCACAGACGCTGCAATGGAATGCCTTGCTGGTATTCGGCGGTCTGCTGCTGTTCGGGCTGATCGCGGGCTACGTAGTTTCCAAGTCCCCATGGGTGCCACGCATCACGGGTTATCTGCTGGTCGGTTTCCTGCTCGGTGCGGGCGGCTTCAACCTGCTTTCGGGCGAAGTGCTCAAGGTCACCAACATCTTTGCCGACATCGCCGTGGCACTGGTGGTGTATCAGCTGGGTCGCTATGTCGATATCGGCTGGCTGCGTCGCGAGAAGTGGCTGATGATCACCGTGGCCGTGTCGGCGGTGCTGTGCTTCGGCTTCGTCAGCATTGCGCTGACCTGGTTCGGTACCGATTCGGTGATGGCGCTGCTGGGTGGCGTGATGGCCATCGCTACGGCTCCGGCCGTGGTGCTGGTGGTATTGCGCGACCTCAAGGCCGAAGGCCAGGTCACGCGCCGGCTCGCCGCCATGACGGCCTTGAACAACTTCGTCGCCGTGCTGGCCGCCTATGCGCTCTTGCCGGTGATTGCGCACGAGGCCGGCACGCCGGTGGCCACGCTGATCCAGCACACCCTGTATTCGCTGGTGGGCTCGGCGGTCCTGGCCTACCTGACCTATTGGCTGATGATGCCGCTGGCACGCCTGCTGGGTCGCGAGAACAGCTCGCAGTTCGTGCTGGTGATCTCGGTGATCGCGCTGGCCATCGGTGTGGCGCATGCGCTGCATCTGCCGGTGATGCTGACCATGCTGATCTTCGCCATCCTCTCCAAGAACCTGGATCGGCAGTTCGATCTGATGGAGCTGGAATTCGGCGTCGCCAATGAGCTGTTCGTGGTGATGCTGTTCGTCACCGTGGGGGCCTCGATGAAGCTGTCGGACCTGGGCCTGCTGGGCTTCTCGGTGCTGATCCTGATCGCTGCCCGCTTCCTGGCGATGGGGCTGGGTATCTTCCTGTTCGCCCGCTTTGCACGCATGAACTGGCGCCAGGCCGGGCTGCTCACGCTGGGTACCCTGCCCATGACCGAGGTCGGCGTGGGCCTGATGCAGACGGTGTCTTCGCTGTACCCGCACACCACGGCCAATGTGCTGCCGCTGCTGGCGGGCAGCATGGTGGTCCTGGAATTCCTGGGACCGGTGGCGACACAGTTTGCCCTGATCAAATCTGGAGAGAGTGGACGCGAATGAATACCGAGACACTGATCCGCAATGAACAAGACGCCGCTGCGAGCCAGGCCCACGTGGCCGGTCCGCAGGGCAGCGCCGGCATCCTGCCGTTCGGTTCTTCCACGCCCTTTACCATGGGCATCGAGCTGGAGCTGCAACTGGTCAACCGCCGCAACTACAATCTGGCCAGCGATGCGGTCGATCTGCTGAACTGGATCGAGCCGCGCGACCTGCAAAAGCAGATCAAGCTGGAAATGACGCAAGGCATGATCGAGCTCAATTCGGGCATCCATACCCGCGTCGATGAACTGATCGAAGAGCTCAAGGGCTTGCGCGCCGCCTTGAACAAGGGCGCGCAATACCTCAACATCGACGTCTCCGGCGGTGGCGCGCATCCCTTCCAGCACTGGAATGAACAGCGCATCACGCCCAGCGAGCGTTTCCATTACCTGCACGAGAAATACGGCTACCTGGCCAAGACCTTCACGGTGTTCGGCCAGCACATCCACATCGGGGTGGAGAATGGCGACGATGCGCTGTACCTCACGCACGGTTTCTCGCGTTACGTGCCGCATTTCATCGCACTCTCGGCGGCGTCGCCGTTCTACCAGGGGGCCGATACCAAGTTCGATTCCTCGCGCAGCAATGTGGTACGCGCCTTCCCGTTGTCGGGCACGGCCCCGGTCCACACCCGCTGGGCCGAGTTCGAGACCTACTACGATGAATTGCACCAGATGGGCATCATCGCTAGCATGAAGGATTTCTACTGGGACATCCGTCCCAAGCCGGAATACGGCACCGTGGAAATCCGCGTCTGCGATACGCCCCTGACCATCGAGCATGCGGCACACCTGGGCGCCTATGCCCAGTTGCTGGCACGCTGGATCCTGACTGAACGGCCGTTCGTGGTGGGTGACGATTTCTACCTGCTGTACCAGTTCAACCGGTTCGAGGCCAGCCGTTTTGGTCTGAACGGTCAGCTGGCATTGCATGGCGCCACGCCTTCGCAGTCACGCAAGCTGCCCATCTTCGAACATCTGCTGCAGCAGCTGCAGTTGCTGGAACCCTACGTGGCCAACGAGGCCGAGCACCAGACCATCGTGCGCCTGCGTCGCATTGCGCATGACCGGCTCTCGGACGCCAACTGGCTGCGCCAGATGTTCGCCCAGCGCGGATCGCTCAATGACATGATGCGGCTGTCCTCGGAGTTGTGGATGGGCGTGGAGCCGCCGCCGTATTTCCAGTAATCGATATGTCGCTATCCATGATTTCCACCGCAAGGCGGTGAGCTGGAGTTGAGGTGTCCGCCCGCCCGGGTGATTGCAGAGCACAGGGGACGGCGGCGAGAAGGCAGGGGGCCGGTGTCGCAAGATGCCGGCCCCTTGTCTTTGTGATCGTTGTTTCCTGGCTCTTGTGCGCAAGGGCCGGGATCGCCGACAATCACGGCTTTTGAAGCGACCTCGGGCTGCACCGAGATGCGTGCCGGAGCCAGCATGAACCACCATTCCCCCAAGCATTTTGATGTCGCCGTCATCGGCGCCGGCGCGGCCGGCATGATGTGCGCCGCCGTGGCCGGCCAGCGTGGCCGGCGCGTGGTCCTGATCGACCATGCCGGCAAGCTGGCCGAGAAGATCCGCATCTCCGGGGGCGGGCGCTGCAATTTCACCAATGTGGGCGCCGGGCCGCAGCATTATCTTTCGCAGAATCCGCATTTCTGCCGCAGCGCCCTGTCGCGCTATACCCCGCAGGACTTCATCGGACTGGTCAAGCGCCACCGCATCGGTTTTCACGAAAAGCACAAGGGCCAGCTGTTCTGCGACGATTCGGCCGAGGACATCATCGCCATGCTCAAGGCCGAATGCGAGACCGGCAACGTCAGCTGGCGCATGCCCTGCACCGTGCATGAGGTGGGCAAGAGCGGCGAGCTGTTCCGCATCGCCACCAGTGCCGGCGAGATCCAGGCGGCGAGCCTGGTGATCGCCACCGGCGGACTGTCCATTCCCAAGATCGGCGCCACCGATTTTGCCTACCGCATCGCCCGCCAGTTCGATCTGAAGCTGATCGAACCGCGCCCGGGGCTGGTGCCGCTGACCTTCGATGGCAAGGGCTGGCAATCGCTGGTGGAGCTGGCCGGCATCGCCCTGGAGGTGGAAGTGGAAACCGGGGTGAAGAAGGAGCGGGGTTATTTCCTGGAAGACCTGCTGTTTACCCACCGTGGCCTGTCCGGCCCGGCCATCCTGCAGATTTCCAGCTTCTGGAAGCCCGGCGCGCCGCTGACCCTGAACCTGCTGCCGCAACTGGATGTGGCCGAGACACTGATCGAGGGCAAGGGGACGCTCAAGAAGAACCTGGGCAACCTGCTCGCGCAATGGCTGCCCAACCGCCTGGCCGAGGGCTGGCTGCAGATCCATGGCTTCGATGCCGGCGCGCGCATTGCCGACATGCCGGACAAGGCACTCAAGAAGCTGGGTGACTCCCTCAACCGCTGGGTGATCGTCCCCAGCGGCTCGGAAGGCTATCGCAAGGCCGAGGTCACCCTGGGTGGCGTCGATACCCGGGAGCTGTCGCAACAGACCATGATGGCCAACAAGGTGCCGGGCCTGCATTTCATCGGCGAGGCCACCGACGTCACCGGCTGGCTGGGCGGCTACAACTTCCAGTGGGCCTGGGCCTCGGGTGTGGCGGCCGGTTCGGCGGTGTGAGGCGAAGTTGGTGGTGAGGTTGCTGACGTTGTAGATGGCACGGGCGGAATTTTTCGTCCGCTTCCCTTGACTTCAGGTGAAGCATCATCTTGACTGTGATAAGTGACTGATTCTTATCCGTTTTTTACTGGCGGGGTGGAAAAAATGCCACGTTTGGCCTTCCAATCGGGTATCAGTACTGCTACAATCGCTTTCTTTGCTATCCAACCTAACCTTTTTGGTTTGAATTTACATGACCACTATTCGCGTTAAAGAGAACGAGCCGTTCGAAGTTGCAATGCGTCGCTTCAAGCGCACCATCGAGAAGACCGGTCTGCTGACCGAACTGCGCGCACGCGAGTTCTACGAAAAGCCGACCGCTGAGCGCAAGCGCAAGCTGGCTGCTGCCGTGAAGCGTCATTACAAGCGCATCCGCAGCCAACAGCTGCCGAAGAAGCTGTACTAAGAATTTTCTGCCGCGCCCAGGTGCGGCCGATGTGTAAACCCGCTCCGGTGTTGGTCCGCAGCGGGTTTTCGCTTTTTTCCTCATTTGTTCGCTGGTTCGTCACCTTGAGCCTGCCCGTCCTGGATTTTCTTCTCTGAAACCCCAGATATGAAGCAAAGGCAGCGATTCGGGCTGGCGATAAGCCCATCCATGTTCTACGATCCTATGACAGGCGGCCACCTTGCCGCCTGGAACACTGGATGCGGGATGGCGCCAGATTGCAGAATACTCATCCACCTCATCTTCGGAGTACCCCATGGGTTTGAAAGAGCAGATCACGGAAGACATGAAGGCGGCCATGCGCGCCAAGGAAATGGGCAAGCT
>Ga0308159_1004458_pt1 | contig 12806 bp, 7 predicted proteins | sample PhyCR1_FD_201040 | JGI IMG/M metagenome (GOLD analysis project Ga0308159, IMG submission 201040) | Phyllosphere microbial communities from UC Gill Tract Community Farm, Albany, California, United States - DLSLC.R1 | ecosystem: Host-associated > Plants > Phyllosphere > Unclassified | place: USA...
CGCAGCGTGCGGCCGGGCGGCAGGCGCGTGCATGCGCCGTCGGCGAACTCCGCCACCACCGTGCCGTCGGCTTGCGTCGCCAGCCGGGGCAGCAGGCCCGCGGCCACGTCCTTCTGCGCGCGCTTCACGAAGCCCGCGTTGGCCAGGGCGGTGAGCGCCTCGGGCGTGAGTTCGAGCAGATCGGCCCGGTCCGCCGCGCCAGTCATGCCTGCACCTTCTCGGCCAGCCAGGCTGCGAGCTGCCCCGGCGTCATCGCGCCCACCTGCGCGCCCTCGCGCACGAGCCGCGCGGCCATCTCCCGGTCGTAGGCGGGTTCGGCCTGCGCATCGAGCGCGGCCAGGCCCAGCACCCTGGCGCCCGCACCGGTCAGGGCCTTCACGCGGCGCACCAGCTCGCCCGGGTCGCCGCCTTCGTAGAAATCGCTCACCAGCACGACGATCGTGCGCGCGGGGTGGGCCACCAGTGATTGCGCATAGCCCACGGCCTTGGCGATGTCGGTGCCGCCGCCCAGCTGCACCTTCATGAGCAGCTCCACCGGGTCGGACACATCGGCCGTGAGGTCTACCACCTGCGTGTCGAAGGCCACCAGCCGCGTGCGCATGCCGGGCAGCTGCCACAGGCAGGCGGCCATCACCGCGCTGTGGATCACGGAGTCGACCATCGAGCCGCTCTGGTCGATGAGCAGGATGATGTCCCAGGGCTCGGCATGCCGGCGCGTGCGGCTCACGAACACGGGCCGCTCCAGGTAGAGCCTGCCGCGTGCCGGGTCCCAGCGGCGCAGGTTGGCCGCGAGCGTCCGCTGGAAGTCGAAGTTGCGCGCCACCTTCAGGCGCGAGCGCCGGCGCCGGTCGCGGCTGCCGCCGAAGGCCTGCCGCACCTCGGTCGCGAGCTTTTCCATGATGCGACGCACGACCTCGGCGACCAGCCGGCGCGCGGCGGCGAGCACGTCGGGGTTCATCAGGTGCTTGGTGTGCAGCACCGCGCGCAGCAGCGATTCCGACGGCTCGATGCGTTCCAGCACTTCGAGGTTCGTGACGACCTCGTCGATGCCGTAGCGCTCCACCGCATCGCGCTCCAGGCGTTCGATCACTTCCTTGGGAAAGAGCGTGTGGATGGCGTTGATCCAGTCCGGCGTGCTCAGCGCCGAGGGGCCCAGGCCGGCGCTGCGCTCGCCGCGTTCGGCCCGGTCGCCATCGCGGCCGTAGAGCCATTCGAGGGCTGCGTCGGCCGCCTGCGCCGCCTCGCCGAGCGCACCGCAGGACGGCTCGGCCGGCTCGCCGAGCAGCAGGCGCCAGCGTTGCAGGGGATCGGGGATCGAGAGGGTCATGCGGAGGCTCCGGTACCGGCGTGGATGCCCCACGCCGCCAGCCGCGCGGCCGCGGCCGCTTCGGCGGCACGGGCGCGTGCGATGTCTTCGGCGGCGAAGCCGCCTGCCTGCGCGGCGGTGAGCGCGCGGCGCGACAGGTGCTGCGCGCCGTGCAATGCGAGCACCTGTCCGGCCAGATCACCGCGCTCGCGTGGCGGCAGCCAGGCGAAGGCCGCGCGCAGGGCGGGCAGCGCCTGCACGAAGTCGTTGTCGTCCAACGCGCGCACGCGGCGGTCCATGGCGGCGGCGAACGCCGGTTCGGTGGCCAGCACCTCGCGAGCGAGCGCCAGCAGACCGGCGAGCGCGTCGCCCAGGGTGGCTGCGGTCATGGCGCCGAGCAGGTCCATGGCGTCATGGACGCCATTGCCGGGATGCGCGCCGCCGTCGGCATCGCCACTGCCATCGCTCGCGCCAGCGTCGCCCACGCCTGGGACTGCAGCGGCACGCCCCGCGAGCGCCAGGACCGCGCCGAGCGCCGCCCCCCGGCTGATCGGCGCGGCCTGCGGATCGGCCGCCTTGCGCCGCCACACGGCCAGGGCGCGTGCGGGTTCCAGCGAGAGCGGCGCCGGGGCGCCGTCGTGCAGGTCCGCCAGAGTGTCCGCCACGATCCGGTGCAGGGCCCGGTGGCCGTTCAGGTGGTCTCCCACGTCGGCCGGAGCGACGGCTGCGGGAGCTTCCAGCAGCCACAGCGCGCGGTCGAAGCCCGCCTCCACCACCACGCGCAGCACGGGCGCATCGGCCATGCCGAGCATCTGTCCGTGCCGCAGCAGCGTGTGCAGCACGCCCAGGGCGGGCGCCAGGGCTTCGAAGCGCGGCTCCTGCGCGATGGCCGCGCCGATGTCCCGCAGGAGCCCCGTGCTCAGGGCCGCCAGGCCCGCCCAGGCCGCGCGCTGCAGGCCCTCCGCCAGCGGGGCGATGCGGCCCCGGGCCTGCCGAAGGTCGTCCTCCAGCCGCGCGCGGGCCGCGTCGGCCAGCGTCGCGCCCCAGGCGCCGGCTTCGATCAGGGCGGCCTGCTGCTCCAGCGGCTCGCTCAGGGCCCAGGTTTCCGTGCGCTCCCCTGACATCGCCTGCGCCGGGCCGGCGGTGCGCACCACGCCCGGCAGCCGCAGCAGGGCCAGCCGGTGCAGGATGCGGCTGCGGGCGCGGTCGCCGTCCTGCAGCAGATCGAGCCGGACGGTGCCGCGCAGCGCGAGGCCATGCGCCGCCAGTTCCGCGTGCAGTGCCGCCACCAGCGGCGGCTGCGGCGTGCCGGGTGCGAGGCGGCCCGCGGCGTCGCCGGCCAGCACGTCCATCGCCTGCACCAGCACCGGGTCGGTGCCGGCGCGCAGCGGCCCGCGGTAGGTCCAGGGCAGGGGAGCGTCCAGCGCATCCTTGACGAGCGCACCCGCGAGCGCGTCGAGCCAGTCCGAGCGCAGCGGGTTCCGGTGGCCGCGCAGCCGCGCGAGGCCCATCGCCCGCGCGTGCACGGCCATCAGGTCGGCGGTGGAGGCCGGCAGCCGGCGGTCGCGCAGCCGCTGTACCACGTGCCGCAGCGCCTCTCGCGCGGCGCCCCCGGGGCCGTGCTCCCAAAGCCACTGGTAGTACTGCGGCGAGGGCATGCCCGAGGCATAGCCCGCGAAGGCGTCGAGCCGGCGGAAGGTGTAGGGCACGAGGTAGGAGCCGAAGCGCAGCGGCGCGTCGGCCGCCGCGGCGTGCGGTGAAGTGCCGCCGCCGTCCGCATCGGCATCGGCATCGGCATCGTGGGCACCGGGCAGCGGCACCGCGGGTTCGTCCGGCGGCAGCCCGCGCCAGAGCCGCGCGAGCGCGGGGGCGTGGTAGCCGCCGCAGACCACCACCACCGGCCCCGCCCCCTGCGCCATCGCCCAGGCGATCCACCGCGCCATCATGCGTTCGCGCGCCTGGTTGCCGAGGGAGCCGGCTTCGCCGTCGCCGCGCAGGTGGCTGAAATACGTGGACAGGCGCAGGGCCAGGGAGTCTCCAGTGCCTTCCGTCTCCGCACCCGTGCCCGCATGCGAATCCGCCACCGCCGCTCCGCAGTCCTCGAAGAGGTGGTCCCAGAGCGCGTCCCGGCCCTGCACCGCGAGCTTTTCCGCCAGCGCGCGCTCGTAGGCCTCGGCGCGGGCCTGGTGCCCGGCATCCGCTGCGTCGGCATAGCGGTTCTCCAGATGGGCGAAGGCCGGATGCCATGCGGGCAGGTCGATGAAGCGCAGCCGCGCCCCGGTCTCGCGGCCCACCTGCAGCGCCTGCCACTCGGGCGAGTGCTCGGCGAACGGTGCCCACGATCCGCGATGGGTGTCGCCGTGCGACAGGTAGCTGTAGATCGCCACCGGCAGCCGGTGGGGGAGGGCCAGCTCATCGAGCCGGCCGTTGAAATCCGCCGGCCCCTCGATCAGCACGAAGGCCGGCCGCAGCGCGCGGATGCGCTCGGCCACCAGCCGCGCGCAGGCGGGGCTGTGGTGGCGCACGCCGAGGATGACGGGATCGCCGCCCGGCACCGTGCCCTCCCTCACGGCAGCCGGTGGCGCGCTTCGTAGTACGCGCGCCAGTGCGCGCCCGTGCGCCGGGCCGCCTTCTGCTCGAAGTAGCGGCGCAGCTTGGCGCGGTCGTCGGCGTTGTCCTTGACCACCGTCCCGGCGATGCAGTCCACCAGATCGGCGGGCGAGCCCTCGCGCTGCTCCAGGAACCACGCGCGCACGCCCACGGCGTGGGCGACGTTCACCGCCTCCGCCGTGGACATGACCGCCGAGAGGCGGTCCATGGCCGCATCCGCGGGCGCGCCGCCACGGCCGTCGGCCGGTGCGCCGCGCAGGTCGCGGAAGGTGGACACCAGCAGCTCCACCACCGGCTGCGGCACGGCATGCGGGATGCCGCTCTGCGCCAGCAGCCGCGCGCTGGCGTCCTGCACCAGCGACAGCTCGCGGTCGAAGTCGAGGATGGGGAATACGGTCTCGAAGTCGAAACGGCGCTTGAGCGCCGCGCTCATCTCGTTCACGCCGCGGTCGCGCGTGTTGGCCGTGGCGATGATGTTGAAGCCCTCGCGCGCATAGAGCATGGCGTGCTCGCCCGCGAGCTCCGGCACCGCCATCACGCGGTCGGAGAGCATGCCCAGCAGGCAGTCCTGCACTTCCAGCGGCGCGCGCGTGATCTCCTCGAAGCGCACGATGCGCCCCTGCTGCATGCCCTGGTAGAGCGGTGCGGGAACGAGCGCACGCGGGCTGGGCCCTTCGTTGATCAGCAGCGCATAGTTCCAGCCGTACTTGATCTGGTCTTCGGTGATCGAGGCGCCGCCCTGGATGGTCAGCGTGGAGATGCCCGAGATCGCCGTGGCGAGCAGTTCCGACAGCAGCGACTTGGCCGTGCCGGGCTCGCCCACCAGCATCAGGCCGCGGCCGGTGGCCAGCGTCACCAGCATGCGTTCGATGCCCGCCACGGGCGCGACGATCTTGGGCGCGATGCCCAGCGCCGCGTCGCCGAGGATGAAGCTGCGCGCGGCCCGCAGGCCCATCGACCAGCCGGGCGGGCGCGGGTCGGTGTCCTGGGCGCGCAGGCGCTCCAGTTCGGCGGCGTGGAGGATCTCTGCGGGCGGGCGCTGCAGCGGAGCGCCGGCTGCGGCATCGCCGGAGGATGCCGGTTTGCGGGAAGTGGCCATATGGAATCGGGGGTCGGAGAAGTGGGGGAGCGGCTGCGCACGGCGCCCATCAGGCGCGCAGTCCCTCCATGTCGCGGATCAGTTCGCTCGCGGAGATGGCGTCCAGCCGCCCGATCGCCTCGGGGTTCTGCATGTCGCCCCAGGCCGACGGCTTGCCGACCTGCACCTCGCCCAGCTCCTGTTCGGGGTATTCATCCACCATGCCGACGATGATCCCCGGGTCCAGGTGCAGCTCGATCACGCGGTCGGCGCCCAGCGGCTTCGTGAAGTACCAGATGCAGCCGGCGTCCTGCGCCTGGCCGCGGCGCCAGCCCTTGTTCACCAGGCCCAGCACGCGGCCCGTCGGCACCTTGGCCTTCACCCAGCGAGAGAGCTTGGTGCCCGCCTGCTCGGCCTCGGTCAGCGTATAGGTGTCGCGGCCGATCTGCGGGAAGGGCTGCAGCAGTTCGTAGTCGGCGAAGATCTGCCCGAAGGCGGCCGCATCCTCGGGCGTGATCTCCAGCGCATGCGGCACGCCGATGCGCACCTGCGCCCCCTCGGGAATGTCGAACGGATCGTCCTCGGCGGTGGTGGCGCTGCCGTCCTCGGCCACGCGGAAGCAGGCCGACAGCAGGCCGCCGTGGCTGCCGCCGTCCTCCACCGCGTACACGCCCCAGACCAGGCGCTGCACGATGTGGCGCACCAGCGGGTGGCCGGCCAGGAAGGTGCGGAACACCTCCGGCGTCCAGCGGCGGCGCGTGCACATGGCCACCTCCAGCCGCAGCAGCTGCTGGCTGGCGATGGTGCGCGCATCCTTCTTGAGCAGCTTGAAGCGCTCCACCGCTTCCTGCGAAAGCGCCGGGTCGTCGGTCTTCTTCGGCTTGGGCAGGTCCGGCAGGCGCGCGCCGTCGCTGCCGTCCGCCGCGATCTCGCGCACGTAGGGTTTGAGGGTTTCGTCGAAGCCCACCTTGAAGGCGCGGGGCCCGAAATCCAGCCGCAGCGTGCCCTGCGCGTCCAGGCCCAGGTCGGGCGCGAGGCGGTCCTCCAGCTCCTCGGGGCTGAGTCCGCGCGCCTCGGCGATCGCGGCGATCTTCTCCCGCGCCTTGTCCTGCAGGCCCTTGAACTTGACCTTCTGGGCGATGCCGTTGAGCAGCATCAGTGCGACATCGGTGCCGATCTGCGCGAGCACGTCCAGCCCGGTCACGGCGCGCGCATGCGCGGATTCGCCCGGCCATGCACGGATGAACGGCGTGAGCCGGCGAGCCGTGTCGTCGGTGCCGAGCAACCCGAGGGCGGTCAGCGCCCAGCCTTCCTTCGAGGGGCCGCCCGCCTCCAGCCAGGCGCTGAACGCATCCCAGGCGAAGTCGGCCAGCGAATCGGGCGTGCAGGCCTCGCGCACCAGCGCGATGCCGGCATACACCTCTTCGCTGGTGGGGAAGGTGAGCATCTGCCCGAGCGCGTCCAGCGCGTCGTCCGGCAGGGCCTTGCCCTGGCCCGCGCCGCCCCGCAGCACCGGCCGCCGCCAGCCGCGCGGTTGCCAGAATTCCGGCAGCTTCGCGCGCTTGGTGGGGAAGCGGTCGAGCGGGCTTTCGTCGAGCACCGCGCGCAGCGCCTGCACCACGGCATCGTCGCCATAGCGCGCTGCCACGTCGAGCAGCAGCGTCTCATGGCCCTGGGAATACAGCAGGCGCAGTGCCGCACCCGCGCAGTCGCGCGCCTCGCCGGCCTTGCCCAATGCCGGCGCGATGAGCGCGCAGGCCGCATGTTCGGGGTATTGGAGCAGCCATGCGCGGCCCGCGGCCCGTGCGGTCTTGAGCTTCGCAAAGGCGCGCGCGGCCGTGGCGGCGATCTCCACCGCGCCGTAGTGCATCGCCCAGGACAGGTTCTCGGTCGGCTTCTGGCGCACCATCGCGGCCAGTGCCGGCAGCGCGGGCAGGCCCAGCGTGGCGATCGCGTACCCGATGTCCCCGCCTTCCGTCTCGCCGGCCACGGCATTCCAGAACGGCACGGCCATCTCGGGCGGCAACTGCGCCACCGCGGTGGCATCGAAGCTGTACCAGTAGTAGCGCTCATGCTGGCGTTCGGCCACCGTGGAGCGCCAGGCCGCGATGAGCGTTTTCACGTCCCCCTCGCGGATGGCCCGCTCCGCCTCCCCGCGCAGGGGCGCGGGTCGCTGCTGCCGCTTGCGTTGGCCGAAGCCCAGCAGGTCCAGCAATTCGGCCACGTCCTGGGCGGCCCGGGCGTAGCGCGTCATCTGCCACGAGTTCAGGCGGCGGGCTTCCTCGCGTTCGCCCGGCGCCCACTGTTCCACGGGCGCCAGCGGCAACGGCTCCAGCGACAGCACCGCGGCCGTCTTGCGGACGGTCTTGGCGAGCCACGGCGGGCGGGCGAGCACGTCGGGCAGTTCGTCCGGCGCCGCCACCTCGGCAGGGCCCGCGAGCAGTGCCAGCCGCCGGTCGATGGCGGCCTGTGCGGCGGTGTCCAGCCAGGGCCGCAGCAGCGGCAGGCTGTCGCCGTGCGCACGCAGCAGGCGCGAGAGCATCGGCGTGAGCAGGCCGGCTTCCTTGCCGTCGGCCGCCACCAGCCGCGACAGCGCGGCGATGCCCGCGAGCGGCCAGCGGTCCACCGCCAGCGAGAGCCGGGCGAGTTCGCTCTTGGATTCGCTCGCGACCCGGGCCAGCGCCGACACGGCCTCGGGCGTGCCGATGGCGGCGAGCGCCTCGCCCGCGGCTTCGTTGCCGGCACCGCGCTCCAGCACCGCCACCGCGCCGCAGCCGCGCTCGCGCACGGCGGTGGCCACCATGCGCGTGTTGCCCCAGAAGCCTTGGGAATAGCCCATCCGCGTTTTGGCGGCGATGGCGAGCGCTGCGGAATCCGCGGCGGTGAGCAGCAGCCAGTGCAGGGTTTCGGGCGCATCTTTCTCGGCACCGAGCCGGTGCGCGAGCGCATCCGACAGAGCGGGCCGGTCCGGCAGCAGCAGCGCCAGCACCGGCTGGCGGCTGGGGTGCAGCGAGGGCAGGGCGGCCTCGATCCGGGCCGCGCAGTCCTCCCATTCGGCCTGCGGCGCGGCCGCGAGATAGGTGCGGAAGGATTCCTCGCCCTGGCCCAGCGGGCCGCGCCAGCCGTTGCTCATGGGGCGGGTCACGGTGCCCGAGAGTTGCAGCCGATGCTTGTCCGCTTTCCGGTCGTAGACGCTCGTGGCCTCGGTCCGCTGCGCTGCGATCAGGATGTCCACTGCGCCCGGCAGCCCGTATTGCGCGACGAGGTAGTCCGCGATCGCGGCGCCGCCGGCGTTCTCGCCCTGGTAGCCGGACATGGAGAGCGCCAGCGCCAGCAGCACCGTGTCGGCCTCCGCATCGGCCGATGCGTCGGCCTGGCCCAGGCGATCGATGGTGCGCTGCAGCGCCTCGCGCAGCGCGGCGTCGCTGCCTGGCAGGTCCAGCTGCATGTCCAGCGCGGTGCGCGCCCGCTGCCAGGCCTCCGCCAGAGGCAGGATCGGCCGCGGCTGCGGGAACCGGCGCGAGGCATAGGCTTCGCGAAGCATCTGCGGCGACAGCCGCACCGGGTCGCCTCCGGCCCGCCAGGGCGGCACCTGCGCCTCGCCACCGCCCTCTGCCGCCAGGGCAGTGGACAGCCGCGCCGGGGCGGATTCCTCCTGCGCCGCGCGGTCCGCGGCCTCGGCGATCAGCGCCCGCGCGAGGCCATGTGCCTCTTTCGATACCCGTGCCGGAGAGCCCCAGCCGTCCAGCAGGCCGTCGGATTTCAACTGCTCGAACGCCATGGCCGCGCCCTGGTCGCTCACCCCGTGCTGGCGCTTGATCACGGCCGCCGACAGCACGTCGTCCACCTTCAAGGTGCCTTCGGCGATCTGCGCCCAGGTGGCCGCCACTGCGCGCTCGCACTGCGCATCCAGGCCTTCGGACGGAGGCGGGGCCGGCACGGAAGCCGGGGCGGGCGCCTTCGCGGAGGCCGGCTTCGCAGGCACCGGCGTGGCGCCGATCGCCGCCCCCGGCGCCGCGCCCACTTCCGCGTAGCCCTTGCCGGTCTTTTCGGTGACCAGCCTGGCCATCGCCGCCGTGGCCTTGGCGGCATCCGCGAACGGCTTGGTCTGGCTCTGGCCGGCGGTGCCGATGCGGCCCCACCGGACGTTCAAATCGGAGCCTGCCTGCTCCACTTCCCAGAATTTGCTGGAGTTTCCCTCGATCAGTTCGAAACGTCGCATGAAGTCGTGAATCCTTTCGGAAAATGCGCCTCAAGGGGCTGCGGTGCGGGACCGCGGGTAGGTATGGCGGCCCGTGCGGGCCGGGGCGGAGCGGAGAGGGAACGGTCAGCGGCTGCCCGGCGGCAGGCCGGCGCCTTCCGCCGGTGGCGCCGCGGGCTCGGCCGTAGCGGCGATTTCCTGCCGCTCCTTGGCCATCTGTTCCACCAGTTGCTGGCGGCCCTGCTTGGCCACGGCGATCATCTTGGCACGGTCCTTGTGGTGCGGGTACATCCGGTCGGCCAGCGCGATGTTGTGGTGGCGGAACCGGTTCGCGAGCGCCTCGGCCTCGGCAGCCGGCATGCCGATCACCTCCAGCACGGTGCGCGCGGTCTTCAGGCTCGATTCGAACACTTCGCGTTCCACCCGCTCCACGCCCAGGTCGCGCAGCGCGTTCCAGTGCGTCACGTCGCGCGCGCGGGCCACGATCTGCAGCTGCGGGAAATGCTTGCGCGCGGTCTTCACGATCTTGAGCGACTGCTCGGTGTCGTCCACCGCCACCACCAGCACGCGGGCCTGCGCCGCGCCGGCGATGCGCAGCAGGTCGAGCCGCGTGGCGTCGCCGTAGAACACGCGGTAGCCGAAGGTGTGCGCCACCTCGAGCATCTCGACGCTGTGGTCGAGCACCGTGGCCGGCACGCCCTGCGCCAGCATCATGCGCGCCACGATCTGCCCGTAGCGGCCGAAGCCCGCGATGATCACCGGCGCCTCCTGCGGCTCGGAGATCTCCTCCACGTCCGGCGGCGGCTCGGTGCCCAGGCGCGCATGGCGCCGCAGCAGCACGCGGTCGAGCGCGGTGAGCAGCAGCGGGCTCAGCAGCATCGACAGCGCCACCGCGCCGATGAGCAGCGAGGATGTCTCGGCCGGAATGGCGCCCGCGCCGGCGGCCGTCTGGAACACCACGAAGGCGAACTCGCCGCCCTGCGCGAGCAGCAGCGTGAACACCGGCCGCTCCTGGTAGGCCATGCCCGTGGCGCGCGCGAGCGTGTAGATGACCGCGCCCTTGATGGCGAGGAAGCCGAACAGCAGCGCCAGCATGGTCCAGGGCGAACGCATCAGCGCGCCGAAATCGATGCTCATGCCCACGGCCATGAAGAACAGGCCCAGCAGCAGGCCCTTGAAGGGCTCCAGGTCGGTCTCCAGTTCGCGGCGGTATTCGCTCTCGGCCAGCAGCACGCCGGCCAGGAAGGCGCCCAGCGCCATCGACAGGCCCACCGCCAGCATCAGCATCGCCGTGGCCACCACCAGCAGCAGCGCCGCGGCCGTGAAGATCTCCGGCGTGCGGCTGCGTGCGATCCAGCGCAGCAGCGGCCGCAGCAGCAGGCGCCCGCCCAGCACGATGCCGCCCACCACGCCGACGATCTTCGCCGCCTCCAGGGCGAGGCCGCTCGCGGTGTGCGGCTGGGCCGCCGCCGCGCTGCCTTCCGCGCCGGCCGCCAGCAGCGGCAGCAGCGCCAGGATCGGGATGGCCGCCACGTCCTGGAAGAGCAGGATCGAGAACGCCTTCTGCCCGCCGTCGGTGCGCATCAGGTTGCGCTCGGCCAGCACCTGCAGCGCGATCGCCGTGGACGACAGCGCCAGCCCGAGCGCGCCGACCAGCGCGATGCGCCAGGGCAGCCCGCAGGCCCAGGCCACGGCCCAGAGCAGGGCCGCGCATCCCAGCACCTGCGCGCTGCCGAGCCCGAAGATCGGCCGCCGCAGGCTCCAGAGGCGGCTCGGCTGCAGTTCCAGCCCGACCAGGAACAGCATCAGCACCACCCCGAATTCCGCGAAGTGCAGGATGTCCTGCACATTGCTCACGAGGCCCAGGCCCCACGGCCCGATGGCGATGCCGGCCGCGAGGTAGCCGATGATCGCGCCCAGCCCGAGCGCGCGTGCGATGGGCACCGCCAGGACGGCGGCGCCGAGGTAGAGGAATCCGTAAGTGAGCCAGGTGGGTGCGTGGGCCATGGACGCGGTATCGGCAGCGATCGGTTCGGGAGGGATGGACGGCGCGCGGCGCAGGAGGGCGTGCGGACGGACCGCGGCAGCGGTCGCGTTGCGGCACGGGCGGCGCGCCGGGACATTGTGCAACGTTAACATCCCGTGCTGCCGCACCGGCCGCGAAGCCGGCGTCCCCCTCTTTCTGCAGCGCGTCCTTCCCATGGAATTCCACACCTGGCTCGCCTTTCTGGCGGCATCCTGCCTCATCGCCCTCTCGCCCGGCTCGGGCGCGGTGCTCTCCATGAGCCACGGCCTCGCCTACGGCGTGCGCCGCACCGGCGCCACCATCCTGGGACTGCAGCTCGGCCTGCTGCTCGTGCTGGTGATCGCCGGCGCGGGCGTGGGGTCGCTGCTGCTGGCCTCCGAAACCGCCTTCGGCGCCGTGAAGGTGCTGGGCGCGTGCTACCTGATCTACCTCGGCTTCGCGCAGTGGCGCGCGGGCGGCGCCGCGTCCCTGCTGGACGGTGGCGAGGGCGTGCCCGCGGGTTCCTGGCGCAGGCGCTGCGCGACGGGCTTCCTCACCAACGCCACCAATCCCAAGGGCATCATCTTCATGGTGGCCGTGCTGCCGCAGTTCCTGACGGAGGCGCGCCCGCTCTGGACGCAGCTGCTCGCCATGGCCGCGACGACGGTGGCCGTGGACCTGACGGTGATGCACGGGTATGCGGCCGGCGCCAGCGCGCTGCGGCGCCTGCTGCGCAGCCCGCGCGCCGTGCGCAACCAGAACCGCGTCTTCGGCGGCCTGCTCATGGCGGTGGGCGCGGGGCTGTTCTTCGTCAAGCGCGGCGGCCAGCACGCCTGAGCCGGCGGCACCGGCCGGCTTGCGCGGTCACGGCGCAGCGCTACCATCGGCGTCCCGCAACGCACGCATTCCGCCATCGAGGAGAGTCGCACATGCCCATGATCGCAGTGGCAAACCCCAAGGGGGGAGTCGGCAAGTCCACGCTTGCCATGAACGTGGCCGGCTTTTTCGCGAGCCAGGGCCACACCGTCGCCCTGGGCGACCTGGACCCGCAGCAATCGTCCCGGCTCTGGCGCAGCCTGCGCCCGGCCACGGCCCGGCCCATCGCCGACTGGGAGACCCCCCAGGGCGCCGCGCTGCGTGCGCCGCGCGACGCCAGCCACGCGGTGCTCGACACCCCCGCCGGCCTGCACGGCGCGGCGCTCAAGGACATGCTCAAGCTCGCCGACAAGGTGCTCGTGCCGCTGCAGCCCAGCGTCTTCGACATCTTCGCCACGCGCAGCTTCCTCGACGAGCTGGCCGCGCACCGGCAGGCAGCCTCCACCCGCATCGGCATCGTCGGCATGCGCGTGGACGGCCGCACGATTGCGGCGGACAAGCTCCAGGAATTCGTGGAAGGGCTCGGCCTGCCCGTGCTCGGCATGCTGCGCGACACGCAGAACTACGTGCACCTCGCGGCGCAGGGCCTGTCGCTGTTCGACGTGGCGCCCGGCCGCGTGGCGCGCGACCTGGAGCAGTGGCGCCCCGTGTGCGACTGGCTGGCCGCCGACTGAACTCCGGCTCCCGTCGCTATCGCCCGGCCGGAGCGGGTCGCTGCCCTGTCGCCGGC
>Ga0308159_1004459_pt1 | contig 12804 bp, 11 predicted proteins | sample PhyCR1_FD_201040 | JGI IMG/M metagenome (GOLD analysis project Ga0308159, IMG submission 201040) | Phyllosphere microbial communities from UC Gill Tract Community Farm, Albany, California, United States - DLSLC.R1 | ecosystem: Host-associated > Plants > Phyllosphere > Unclassified | place: USA...
GGAGGCCAGGCGGCTGCCGGAAGAACTTCCGGCGCCGAGGAAGAACACTACCCTACGGGCGCACGCCGCTCAAATCGACGCCGGCCTCGTGGATCGCGTGGGCCTCGGACTCGGGGGCGGCCTCGCCGAGGCGGGCGCGCACGAGGTCGCGGTTGACGGCCGAGGCGACCTGCGCGCCGGAGCCGGCCGCCACGATCAGCTGCTGCGGGCCGGGGGCGGTGACCTCGCCGGCGGCGTAGAGGCCGGGGACGGAGGTGCGTCCGCCCGCGTCCACCCGGAGGAAGCCGTCGCGGTCGGTCTCGGGGCCGGCGGCGTCGAGGTACTCGAGGACAGGGACCCAGATCGGGCGGACGAAGGCGCCGGTGCGCGGGATGACGTCGCCGTCCTCGAGGAGGACTCCGGTCATGAGCGCGCGCTCGCCCGCGAGGTCTGCCACCGGGCGGCGCTCGACACGGATGCCGATCGAGCCGAGCAGGGACTCGTCGGCGTCGCTGACGACTCCGATGCCGTTGGTGAAGACGATCAGGTCGGTGGACCACTGCGAGAGGAGCATGGCGCGCTCGGCGAGGTCGGAGGTCTCTCCGATCAGGGCGAGGGGCTCCCCCGCCTTCTCGTAGCCGTCGCACTCCATGCAGCTGTGCACGGCGGTGCCGTAGTAGGCGCGGAGGCTGGGCAGGCGGGGCAGCTTCTCGCTGAGGCCCGCGGCGACGACGACGGCGGTGGCGACGACGGCGCGGTTCGCGGCTCCGCGCACGCCGCGCGCGGAGACGAGGAACTCGCCTCCGGAACGCTCGACCGAGGTCACCAGGGCGTTGTGCACCTCGGCGGCCTCGTAGCTCTCGACCTCCTCGCGGCCGAGGCGGCGGAGCTCGAGCGGTGAGACTCCGTCGCGGGTCAGGAAGCCGTGCGAGTGCAGCGTCGCGGCGTTCCGCGGACGGTTGCTGTCGAGCAGCAGGACGCTGCGACGGGCGCGCGCCAGGTTGAGCGCGGCCGACAGTCCGGCCGGGCCCGCGCCGATCACGACGACGTCGTAGCGACCTCCCACCGCCTCGGCCATGCTCAGGCCGGTCCGGCGGAGGCGGAGGTGCGGTCGGCGAGGCGCGAGAGGCGCGCGAGCGACTCCGCCTTGCCCAGGATCTCCATCGACTCGAACAGCGGGGGCGAGACGCGGCGGCCCGAGATCGCGGTGCGCAGCGGTCCGTAGGCGATGCGGGGCTTGAGCCCGAGGCCCTCGATCAGGGCCGAGGCGAGCGCGGCCTGGATCGAGGCGGTCAGCCACTCCCCCTCCGGCACCGCGGACAGCGCCTCGATCGACGCGGCGAGCACGTCGCCGGCGTTCGCGGGGAGGCCCTTGAGGGCGTCCTCGTCGTACGTCAGCGCCTCGGCGGTGGTGAAGAGGAAGCCGAGCATGCCGGGCGCCTCGCCGAGCAGGCCGATGCGCTCCTGCACGAGCGGCGCGGCGGCATCGAGCACGGCGCGCTGCGACGGAGTCGGCTCCCCGTCGAGCACGCCCGCGGCGATCAGGTACGGCACGGTGCGCTCGGTGAAGTCGTCGACGGCGAGCAGGCGGATGTGGTCGCCGTTGATCGACTCGGCCTTCTTGAGGTCGAAGCGCGCGGGGTTCGGGTTGACGTCGGCGACGTCGAACGCGGCGATCATCTCGTCGATCGAGAAGACGTCGCGGTCGTGGGTCAGCGACCAGCCCAGCAGCGCGAGGTAGTTGACCAGGCCCTCGGGGATGAAGCCTCGGTCGCGGTGGTGGAAGAGGTTCGAGGAGGGGTCGCGCTTCGAGAGCTTCTTGTTGCCCTCGCCCATGACGTACGGGAGGTGGCCGAAGCGCGGCACGAAGGTGGTCACTCCGATGTCGATCAGAGCGTGGTACAGCGCGATCTGCCGGGCGGTGGAGGGCAGGATGTCCTCGCCGCGGAGCACGTGCGTGATCTGCATGATCGCGTCGTCGACCGGGTTCACCAGCGTGTAGAGCGGCTGGCCGTTGGGGCGCACGACGACGAAGTCGCTGAAGGAGCCGGCGGGGAAGGTGATCTCGCCGCGGACCAGGTCGTCGAAGGACAAATCGGCGTCGGGGACGCGCAGGCGGAGGGCGGGGCTGCGGCCCTCCGCGCGGAACGCCGCGCGCTGCTCCTCGGTGAGACCGCGGTCGAAGTTGTCGTAGCCGTGCTGCTTGGCGCGGCCGGCGGCCTCGTTGCGCGCGTCGATCTCCTCGGCCGTGGAGTAGCTCTCGTAGAGGTGGCCCGACGCGAGCAGGCGCTGGATCACGTCGAGGTAGACGTCGCTCCGCTCGGACTGGCGGTACGGACCGTGCGGGCCGCCCACTCCGACGCCCTCATCCCAGTCGAGCTTGAGCCAGCGCAGCGCGTCGACGATCTGCTCGTAGCTCTCCTCGCTGTCGCGGGCCGCGTCGGTGTCCTCGATGCGGAAGACGAAGGTGCCCCCCGTGTGCCGCGCGTACGCCCAGTTGAACAGGGCGGTGCGGATGAGGCCGACGTGCGGCGTCCCGGTCGGGGACGGGCAGAAGCGGACGCGCACGTCGCTCCCGGTCGCGGTCGTGAACGGGTGCGCCGCTGCGGCGCAATCGGAGGGCGGGGTGAGCTCAGACATACGCCCGCGATTCTAGCCGCGGAGCGCGCAGTGCCGTCGGGCTGGACAAGGGGCGTTCCGGGGGTGCGGCCTCCGCGCGGACGCCGGTTCAGGGGTCCTCCGCACCGCCGCACGGACGGGATCCTCCGCATGACCGCGCTCCCACGCCCTTTATCGCGAAGCAGTGCTCCGCGTCAACGGACTCGTCTTCTCCGAGGAGCAGTGGTGCTCTGTGCAGAGCGCTTCTCCGGGGCCGCTCGATGGGGAGCGCACCGCATCCGCCATGCCCCGGGCCTCGCGCCAGCACGCCCGGAAAGGGGATTCGGATGAGCACGACCGTCGCCATGTCGCGCGCCACCGCCGCGATGGATCCGGCACGCGAGGAGAAGGACGCGCGCACCCTCTCGCTGTTCCGCGCGGCCGCCGAGGCCACGGGCGCCGAGGGCGACCGCATCCGCGAGCGCATCGTGCTCGACCACCTCGGACTCGCCGAGGCCATGGCCCGCCGCGTCTCGCGCGGGGGCGGTGCCGGCGGCGACTGGGCGGACCTGCGCCAGGTCGCGTACGTCGGACTCGTCAAGGCCGCCCGTCGCTTCGCTCCCGAGCGCGGCGACAGCTTCGCCGCCTTCGCCGTGCCCACGATCACCGGCGAGCTCAAGCGCCACCTGCGGGACCTGGGCTGGATGGTCCGCCCGCCCCGCAGCGTGCAGGAGCTGCACCGCCGCTCCGGGGTCGTCGCGGAGGAGCTCTCGCAGGAGCTCGGTCGGCACCCGTCCGACCACGAGATCGCTCTGCGGCTCGGCGTCGACGCCGCCGAGGTCGCCGATGCCCGCTCGGCCGGTCATCCGCTCTCGCTCGACGAGACGGTCGGCACGGGCGGCGACGGAGGAGTGCGGCTCGGCGAGACGCTCGGCGGCGACGACGAGAACCTCGCGGCCATCGACCGCCGTCACGGCCTCGCCACGGCCCTCGCGGAGCTCGAGGACGCGCAGCGCGAGCTGCTGCGCATGCGCTTCGTCGAGGAGATGACCCAGCAGCAGATCGCGGAGGCGCTCGGCACGACGCAGATGCAGGTCTCGCGCCTGCAGCGCCGGATCCTCGCGCAGCTGGCCGACCGGCTGGGCGCACCCTCGCGCTCGCATCAGCCGCGCTCCCCCCGCTCCCGCGTCGCCGTGGTCACGCCCGTCCGGCAGGCACCCCGCCTGCGGTCCGCCTGAGGTGCGCCTCGGCACGCGAGGGCAGCGAGGCGAGGGCGTCCAGGACGTCCTCGGTCTGCACGGCCAGGAGGGCCGGGTCCGGCTCGGACGAGAAGACGTCGCCCTTGCGGAGCGACGCGTCGGTCAGCACGATGTGCGGTCCGCTGACGGGCGGGCCCCAGGCCTCGGGCGGCGCCGGTCCGAAGATCACGACCGAGGGGATGCCGTAGGCCGAGGCGAGGTGAGCGGCTCCGGTGTCGACGGTGACCAGCGTCTCGGCGGCGGCGACCACCGCGGCGAACTCGACCAGGTCGACCTCCCCGGCCAGCACCTCCCCGGTGCCGGCGAGCTCGGCGACGCGACGGGCGCGGTCGGCCTCGTTCGCGCCTCCGGTGTAGACGACGCGGTGCCCGTGGTCGGCGAGCGAGCGGGCGACCGCGGCGAAGCGCTGCTCGGGCCACTCGCGCGAGCCGTAGAAGGCGCCGATGTGCACGACGGCGGCGCCGTCGACGCGGGGGGCGACCTCGGGGACCGCGATGGCGACGTCCTCGGGATCGGCGTCGAGGCCGATCGAGTTCACCAGGCGGGCCCAGCGGGCGCGCTCGAGCTCGCCGTCGATCCAGAGCGGGCGCGGGTCGTCGTGGCCCGCGTCGGGATCGAGCGCCGGCACGCGGAACTCGAGCGTGCGCTCGGGCTCGATCTCGGCGAGGCGCAGCCGCGACTCCGGACCGTTGCCGTGCAGGTTGACGCCGAGCTCGACGCGGCCGGCGGCCATCGGCAGCGGATCGTCGAGACCGTGCAGGGTGGGCACCAGGGCGTCCAGCCCCTCGATCAGGTCGACGATCGGCTCGAGCCAGGGCGTCGTGGCGAGGATCAGCCGGTGCTCGGGGAAGCCGCGGCGCAGCGCCTTGAGCGCCGGCACCGCCACGAGGATGTCGCCGAGCTTGAGCGCGCGGAGCGCGAGGACCTCCGGGGTGCCGTCCGGTTCGGTGAGAGCGCGCACGGCGCCTCCTTCCTGTCGGAGGTCCCGTACCCCGTCGCCGGACGCTCAGACGCACGCGCCCCGATCCCGACGCGCCCGAGCGGCACCACTTCTCCTCGGCACCGTTTACGAGGAGGAGAAGCAGGGTACGAGAACGGTGTGACCGACCCGATGCACCCGCGCGAGCAGCGCGGCACCGCCGAGCTCGAGCGGACCCCGCGACTGCGCGGGATCCTCTTCGACCGCGATGCCACGCTCGTGGTCGACGTGCCCTACAACGGCGACCCCGCGCGGGTCGAGCCGATGCCGACCGCCCTCGACGCCGTCGAGCGCGCGCGCGAGGCGGGGCTCGCGATCGGAGTCGTCACGAACCAGTCCGGCATCGCCCGCGGCATCATCGACCGGTCGCAGGCCGACGCGGTGAACCGGCGGGTCGACGAGCTCTTCGGCGGCTTCGACGTCTGGATGCTCTGCCCGCACGGACCCGAGGACGGCTGCGACTGCCGCAAGCCCGCGCCCGGGATGGTGCTGGGCGCGGCGGCGGCTCTCGGGCTGCCCGCCGACTCCCTCGCCGTCATCGGCGACATCGGTGCCGACGTGGGCGCGGCGGCCAACGCGGGCGCGCGGGGCGTGCTCGTCCCCACTCCGATCACGCGGGCCGAGGAGGTGGCGGCCGCGGCGTTCCGCGCGGACACGCTCCTCGAGGCGGTCGAGCTGCTCCTGGCGATGCAGCCGGACCCGTCCGAGGAGGGCCCCGCATGACCCGCCGCGTCCTCGTCGCCCGCCTCGACAGCGCGGGCGACGTGCTCCTCTGCGGCCCTGCCGTCCGCGCGATCGCCGCGGACGCGGAGGTACTGCTGCTCGCGGGGCCCCAGGGTGCGCCCGCCGCGGCGCTGCTGCCCGGCCCGACGAGCGTCCGCACCTGGTGGTGCCCGTGGATCGGCGACGCCTCGCGCCCGGTCGACGCCGCGCTCGTGGCGGAACTGCAGGCGATCGTCGAGGAGTTCGCCCCCGACGAGGCCGTGATCCTGACCTCCTTCCACCAGTCGCCGCTGCCGCTCGCGCTGCTGCTGCGCCTCGCGGGCGTCGCGCGGATCAGCGGCGCCTCCGTCGACTTCGCGGGTGCGCTGCTCGACGTGCGCCTCGTGCCGGGCGAGACGCTCGAGGAGGACCAGCCGGAACCGGAGCGCGCGCTCGCCATCGCCGCCGCGGCCGGCTTCGCGCTGCCCGAGGGCGACGACGGACGACTGCGCGTGCGCCGCGAGGGCGTGCTGCCGGCCGCGCTCGAGGGAGTGGGCCCCTACGTCGTCGTGCACCCCGGAGCGGCGGTGCCGGCGCGCGCCTGGCCCGCGGCGAACGCGGCCCGCGCCGTCGAGCTGCTCGCGGACGAGGGCTTCGCCGTCGCGGTCACGGGCGGTCCGGGCGAGCGCGCGCTCACGGCCGAGGTCGCGGGCACCCGCGGCATCGACCTGGGCGGCGCGACCGACTTCGCCGGTGCCGCCGAGGTGCTCGCCCGCGCCGAGGTCGTCGTCAGCGGCAACACCGGTCCGGCGCACCTCGCCGCGGCCGTCGGCACTCCGGTCGTCAGCCTCTTCTCCCCCGTCGTCCCCGCGATCCGCTGGGCGCCGTACGGGGTGCCCGTGGAGCTGCTGGGCGACCAGGGCGCCGCGTGCGCCGGCTCCCGCGCCCGGGTCTGCCCGGTGCCGGGCCACCCGTGTCTGGCGGGGGTGAGCGCCGAGGAGGCGGTCGCCGCCGTCCTGCGACTCCGCGCCCTCGGGCGCTCCACCACGACCACGACGGAGGCGATGGCATGAGGATCCTCCTCTGGCACGTGCACGGCGGCTGGGCGGACGCGTTCGTCCGCGGCGACCACGAGTACCTGCTCCCCACCACGGACGCCCGCGACGGCTGGGGCCTGGGCACCGGCGGCCGCGACTGGCCGAACGCGATCGAGATCGCCCCCGAGGACCTGCGCGACGCCGACGTCGACGTCGTGCTCCTGCAGCGCCCCGAGGAGCTCGAGGAGGCGGAGCGCCTGCTGGGCCGGCGCCTCGGCCACGACGTGCCCGCCGTCTACGTCGAGCACAACACCCCGCGCGGCGACGCCCCGACCAGCCGGCACCCGCTCGCCGACCGCGACGACCTCCTCCTGGTGCACGTCACGCACTTCAACGCGCTGATGTGGGACACCGGATCGACGCCGACGACGGTGATCGAGCACGGGATCCACGATCCGGGGCCCCTCTACACCGGCGAACTGGCGCACTTCGGCGTCGTGATCAACGAGCCCGTGCGGCGCAACCGCGTCACCGGCACCGACCTGCTGCCCCGCTTCGCCGAGGTCGCGCCGCTCGACGTGTTCGGGATGAAGACCGAGGGCCTCGCCGAGCTCCCCGGGTTCCCGGAGGGGCGGCTCGACGTCCTCGGCGACGTGCGGACGAGCGAGATGCACGCGCAGCTCGCCCGCCGCCGCGTCTACCTCCATCCGTTCCGCTGGACCTCGCTCGGCCTCGCGCTGCTCGAGGCGATGCACCTGGGCATGCCCGTCATCGCGCTCGAGACGACCGAGGCGGGCCGCGCGGTGCCGCCCGGCGCGGGAGCGGTCTCGAACGACCTCGACGAGCTCGTCGCCGCCGCTCGCGACCTGATCGCGGATCCGGAGCGCGCCGCCGCCGCCGGGGCGATCGCCCGCGAGAGCGTCCTCGAGCGCTACGGCCTCGCCCGGTTCCACCGGGACTGGGACGAGGTCCTCTCCGATCGTCCGCGCCGCACCGGCCGGACCCTCACCGCCGCAGGGACCCGAGGAGGGAGCACCCGATGACGCACACGACCACCACCCGACCGCTCGCGATCGCGATGGTCTCGGAGCACGCCAGCCCGCTGGCGACGCTCGGAGGCGTCGACGCGGGCGGCCAGAACGTGCACGTCGCGGCCCTCGCCGACGCGCTCGCCCGCCGCGGCCACCGCGTCACCGTCTACACCCGGCGCGACGACCCCTCCCTCCCCCGCCGCGTCCCGTTCACCTCCGGAGTCGAGGTCGTGCACATCGACGCCGGCCCGGCCGCGAAGGTGTCCAAGGACGATCTGCTCCCCTACATGGGCGACTTCGCCGTCGACCTCGCGAACGACTGGCTCGACTCCCGCCCCGACCTCGTGCACAGCCACTTCTGGATGTCCGGGGTCGCCGCGCTCGACGCCTCCGAGCGGGTGGAGCGCGCGACGGGCCGCCGCGTGCCCGTGTTCCACACCTTCCACGCGCTCGGAGTGGTCAAGCGCCGCCAGCAGGGCGCGCTCGACACGAGCCCCGAGGAGCGCGCCTGGCTCGAGCCCGGAGTCGGCCAGCGCGCCGACGGCATCGTCGCGACCTGCTCCGACGAGGCGTTCGAGCTCAAGGGCCTCGGCGTGCCGACCAGCAGCATCTCTGTCGTGCCCTGCGGGGTGGACCTGGAGCGCTTCTCCCCCGACGGACCCGTGGCCGAGAAGACCCGTCCGATCCGGCTCATGAGCATCGGCCGCCTCGTGCCCCGCAAGGGCATGGGCCACGCGATCGAGGCGCTCGCCCGCCTGGTACACGACGGCCACGACGCCGAGCTCGTCATCGTCGGCGGCTCGGGCTCGGGCGACGCCCTCGCAGCCGACCCCGAGTACCAGCGCCTGCACGGCGTCGCCGAGGGCCTCGGAGTCGCGGACCGCGTCCACCTCGTGGGCCAGCTCTCGCAGACCGAGATGCCCGCGATGCTCCGCTCGGCCGACATCGTCGTCTGCGCCCCGTGGTACGAGCCGTTCGGCATCGTGCCGCTGGAGGCGATGGCGTGCGGCCGGCCGGTCGTCGCGTCGTCGGTCGGCGGGCTCATCGACACCGTCGTCGAGGACGTCACCGGCGTGCACGTGCCGCCCCGCGACCCGGCGGCCCTCGCCGCCGCCCTCGCCGCTCTGATCGCCGACCCCGAGCGCGCCCGCGCCTACGGAGCCGCGGGACGCGAGCGCGTCGAGTCGCGCTACTCCTGGGACCGCGTTGCCGCGGACACCGAGCGCGCGTACCTCACCACCCTCGCCGGACTCGGCGACGGGGAGGCCGTCCTGACCGGCGCTCCCCGCAGCTCCCACTCCTCGAAGACCCGGAAGGCGGCCCCCCGACGATGAGCATCGACACCGTGCTGGACACCCCGACGGACGCCGCCCGGCGGATCGTCGACGACCACATCTCCCGCTCGCTCGACGTCGTCGCGCAGCTGGAGCGCCACTCCGAGCAGATCGTCGCCTGGGGCGTCGAGCTCGCCGACCGCCTGCACTCGGGCGCCCGGCTGCTCGCGGCCGGCAACGGCGGCTCCGCGGCCGAGGCGCAGCACCTGACGGCCGAGCTGGTCGGCCGCTTCGACGGCGACCGCGTGCCGTTCTCGGCGATCTCGCTGCACGCCGAGACGTCCAGCCTCACCGCGATCGGCAACGACTACGGCTTCGACCACGTCTTCGCCCGCCAGGTCACGGCTCACGCGCGCTCCGGCGATGTGGTCGTGCTGCTCTCGACCAGCGGGCGCAGCGCCAACCTGCTGCACGCGGCCGAGGCGGCCCGCGCCGCAGGAGCCCGCACCTGGGCGCTCACCGGTGACGGACCCAACCCGCTGACCGACGCGTGCGACGAGGCGATCGCCCTGGAGGGCCACGGCTCGAACGTGCAGGAGGCGCAGCTCGTGCTCGTGCACGCGCTCTGCCGGGCCTTCGAGCACCGCATCCGCGCCCGCACGGGAGCCGCCGCGTGAGCCCGCGCCTGCGGATCGCCGTGGTCGGCGACGTGATGCTCGACGTCGACCTCTCGGGGCCCGCCGAGCGGCTGAGCCCCGACGCGCCGGTGCCCGTCGTCGACGTCTCGACCCGCGGCGTGCGCGCCGGCGGGGCCGGGCTCGTGGCACGGATGCTCGCCCGGGACGGGCACGACGTCACCCTCGTGACGGCGCTGGCCGACGACGCCGACGCCGACGTGGCGGAGCTGCGCGCGGCGCTGGACGGGATCCGCGTGGTCGCCGGCCCGTCGGGAGCACCGACTCCGGTGAAGACCCGCGTCGCCGCCTCGGGGCAGGCCGTCGTGCGCTTCGACCGCGGCTGCGAGCGCCCGCCGGTCCCGGCCGTCACCGACGGCATGCTGGCGGCGCTGCAGGACGTCGACGCCGTCGTCGTCGCCGACTACGGCCGCCGCCTGACCGAGGACGGGTCGCTGCGCGCGGCGCTCGACGCCCTCACCGTGCCGCTCGTCTGGGATCCGCACCCCCGCGGCACCGCGCCCGTCGCCGGCACCGCGCTCGCGACTCCGAACCTCGCCGAGGCGACCGCGTTCTCGCAGGCGACCGGCCGCGGAGTCACGCTCGCCGAGACAGCCGCGACCACGCTGCTCGAGCGCTGGGGCTGCGCCGCCGTCGCCGTCACCATGGGCGGCAGCGGCGCCCTGGTGCGCTCGCGCGGCGCCGGCGTGCCCGTCGTCGTTCCCGCCGCCTCCGTGCCGCCGACCGACCCGTGCGGAGCGGGCGACCGCTTCGCCGCGTCGGCCGCGGTGGCCCTCGCCTCGGGCGCGACCGCCTCGGAGGCGGTGAACGCGGCAGTCTCGGACGCCGGCGCCTACCTCCTCGCGGGCGGGGTCGCCTCGCTCTCGGCCCCCGCCGACACCGCGGTCCTGCACGGCGCCGGCGTCGACGCTCTGCGCGTCGCCGAGGCCGTCCGCGGCTCCGGAGGCACGGTCGTCGCGACCGGCGGCTGCTTCGACCTGCTGCACGCGGGACACGCCCGCACGCTCTCGGCGGCCCGGGCGCTGGGCGACTGCCTGATCGTCTGCCTCAACTCCGACGACTCGGTCCGCCGCCTCAAGGGCGCGTCGCGGCCGATCATCCCCGAGGACGACCGGGTCGATCTGCTGCTCGCGCTCGAGTGCGTCGACGCGGTGCTCGTCTTCGGCGAGGACACCCCCGACGAGGCGCTGCGCCGCATCCGCCCCGACGTCTGGGTGAAGGGCGGCGACTACTCCGCCGAGTCCCTCCCCGAGACCGCGACCGTCGCCGAGTGGGGCGGGCGCGTGCTCACCGTGCCGTACCACCCGGGCCGCTCGACAACCCACCTCGCGACGGCGAGCCCTCGGCGACCCGTCGCACCGTCACCCAGAAGGACATCATGAGTCTCACCCCCACCCCCATCGGCCGCGTCCTGATCACCGGAGGAGCCTCCGGCCTCGGCGCCGCCGTCGCCGCCGCCGTCACCGCCGCGGGCGGCACGCCGATCGTGCTCGACCGCGACGTCTCGAGCGTGGCGGAGGGCGTCGCCGCCTACCAGGTGGACGTCGCGAAGACCCGCGAGGCCGAGAAGGCCGTCGTCGACATCGCCCGCGAGCACGGCGGTCTCGACGCCGTCGTCACCGCCGCCGGAATCGACCGCTGCGGCCGCCTCGTCGACGTCGACCCGGAGGAGTGGGAGCGCGTCATCTCGGTCAACCTCCTCGGCACCGCCGCGGTGGTCCGGGCGGCGCTGCCGTTCCTGACCGAGACCCACGGCCGCGTCGTCACCGTCGCCTCCTCGCTCGCGATCAAGGCCGTCTCGGACGCGACCGCCTACTGCGCGTCGAAGTTCGGCGTGCTCGGCTTCACCCGCGCCCTCGCCGCCGAGACCAAGGGCGAGATCGGCGTCACGACGCTCATCCCCTCCGGCATGAAGACGCGCTTCTTCGACGACCGCGACGCGCAGTACAAGCCGGGCCCCGACGCCCTGCTCAACGAGCCCGAGAACGTGGCGAACGCCGTCATGTTCGTCCTCGGCCAGCCGCAGGGCTGCGAGGTGCGCGAGCTCGTCATCACGCACGAGGAGGAGCCGTCCTGGCCGTGAGCCGCCTGATCCCCTAGGGATCTGCTCTACGAGATGCCACTCCGGTCCGCGACACGCCGTCGCGGGTGTACCGGAGTGGCATCTCGTGTCTCTCAGCGGGTGGAGGCGAGCACCTCCCGCACGTCCTCCAGGACGGCCTCGATCCGCACGTCCGCCACGAACGACGGGTCGTGCTCGCAGCGCGGAGCCGTCCAGCCGACCTGCGTCGTGTCGCGACCGCAGACCGGGCACGCGGTGGTCCAGCTGAGCTGCACGCGGTGGCGCTGCCGACCCAGCGGTGCGGCGTTGATCGCGTTGCCCACCCAGAAGACGCCGACGGTGGGGGCGCCGACCGCAGCGGCGAGGTGGCGGGGGCCGCTGTCGTTGCCGAGCACGAGGTCGGCGAGCGAGAGCAGCGGAGCGAGGTCGCGCAGCTCCACGCGTCCCGCCCACGACTCGGCGCCGGGCGCCCCCGCGACGATCGCGTCGGCGGCGGGCACGTCGGAGTCGTCGCCGACGACGAGCACGCGCGCCCCGTCCTCGAGCAGGGCCCGGGCCACCGCGGCGAACGACTCGGAGGGCCAGCGGCGGCGCGGATCCGTCGCCCCCGGGTGGATCAGCACGAGCGGGCCGTCACCGCCCAGGGTCGCGGCCAGCCGGTCCCGCCGCTCGACGTCGACGTGGAGCTCGGGCTCGATCCGGATCGCCGGCGCCCCGGCGAGGCCGACGACCTCCAGCGCGCGCAGCATCTCGTGCTGGTAGTAGACGTAGGGGATCGTGCGCTCGAGCTCCGCGGCGTCGGGCGTGCGGCAGCCGACGGTGTGGCGCGCTCCGAGACGCTGCAGGAACGGGTTGGAGTAGCGCCCGCCGCCGTGCAGCTGCACGGCGAGATCGAAGGAGCGCGCGCGCATCCGGGCGGTGAAGTCCTCGACGACCCGCGGGTCCTCGCCCTGTCCGTCGCGGACGCCCTGAGCCACGGGCAGCACCTCCACGTCGGAGACGGGCGACACTCCGCCCTCGAGCAGGACGCGGTGGGCGGGAGTGCCGAGCAGGGTGATCTCGGCCCCCGGGTAGGCGGCGGCCAGCGCGTCCACGGCGGGCAGCGCGAACAGCAGGTCGCCGAGACCGCCGCCGCGGAGCACGGCGATCCTCTCGACTCCGTCGAAGCGCTCTCGGAGGGGGGCGATG
>Ga0308159_1004460_pt1 | contig 12802 bp, 13 predicted proteins | sample PhyCR1_FD_201040 | JGI IMG/M metagenome (GOLD analysis project Ga0308159, IMG submission 201040) | Phyllosphere microbial communities from UC Gill Tract Community Farm, Albany, California, United States - DLSLC.R1 | ecosystem: Host-associated > Plants > Phyllosphere > Unclassified | place: USA...
GTTCGCCACGCTCGCGCGCAGATTGCCGTTGACGCCGGCCGGGAAGAACCCGCCCAGCGTGGCGGCCGCCTTGTTCAGGTACACGATGTTGAGTACCTGACCCGGCGAGCGGCTGAACGCGATGCCGTTCGTATCGAGCGGCACGATGTTGGACACCAGCTGTCCGTTGACCGTGGTCTGGGCGATCCCCTGGTCGAGGTCGGTCGAACCGTCGAGGCTGTCGCGCGCATCCGAAATCTTGCCTGCGGCGGTGATGAGCGACGATTCCGGGTTGGGATCGGCATAGCCGCGGGCATAGAGCGTCGTGCGCACGATCGCCGCGTGATAGGCCTCGACCGCCAGAATACCGGCCGCCGCCTGCAGAAAGGTCTTGTTGCTGATCAGCGGCGAGGCGCCCTTATAGGCGGTCACGCCGACATCCTCGAAGATGTACGCGCCCAGCAGGAAGGCGGTGGGCGAGCTATAGGGATTGAAGGTGCCGCTGGTAATCACGCCCGCGGCCAGCGCCGCCGCCGTGAATGGGCCATTGGCATCGCCCGAGATGTTGATCGCGGGTTGTGCGACCGCCGCACTGCCCAGCGCGGTGCGCAGGAAGGCGACATGCGCCGCCTCGTCCGCCGCGATCTCGCGGGCATATTGCCCGACAATGGCGTCGTCGGCGCTGCCGGTCGCGAAATTGACCTGCTGGCCGCCGGTCACGGCACCCTGGGTGCCGGTGCCGGTCAGCTGGTTGGAGGCCAGGCCGGTGCCGTTGGCGGCAAAGGCATAGAACTGCGCCTCGAGATATTCGAGGTTCAACGCGAAGTTTAGAATGTCGGTGTCGGTGATCGTCGACTGAGCCCCGGCCTTGCCCGCCAGAGAAAAGGCGGTCACGCCGGCGGCTGCCGCGCCCATCGCCGTCTTGAAGAATTCGCGCCGCATATTGCGGCGCTCGACCCGTGCATCGAACGCGTCGAGCAGTTGTGCGCTTTCCGTCATCATGCTCCTCCCGATCAGGAACCAGCGGCCAGCTCTTCTGTTATGATGTAACGATCAGAAGTACATGCCGTGGGGTTTTGCCAAGGCCTGCTTTGTGAGCAAGGTCTTGGCTGAACCGGAAGTCAAAACGTCGGCTCTGACGAAAAGACGCATCACACTAACAAAAATTAGATTTTAATCGTGATGCCACGACAGGACGTTCATGGTGCAAGCCGAGCCGATTGTGCTTCGGCCAGATAGACCGAAAACAGCTGATCGGGGTCCGTCCAGTCCTTCACCGGGGTCCAGCCCCCCGCCCGCAACAGGATCTTGGCATCGCGTGGGCCATATTTGTGGCTGTTCTCGGTATGGATCGTCTCGCCCGCCGCCATGGCGAAGGGGCGGCCTTCGACGGTGAAGTCGACATCCTGCTGGGCCGCCAGATGCATCTCGATCCGCGAGCGGTCGTCGTTCCAGATGGCACGATGGCGAAAGGCATCGACCGGGATGGTGCCGTCCAGCTCGCGGTTGATCCGGTCGAGCAGGTTGCGGTTGAACGCCGCCGTCACGCCTGCCGCATCGTCATAGGCGGGGACCAGCACGTCGCTGGGTTTGGTCCGGTCCATGCCGATCAGCAGCATCGCTCCCTCGCCCAGCGAGCCCCGCATCGCGCGCAGCAGGTCGGTCGCCATGGCGGGCGTCATGTTGCCGATGGTCGATCCGGGGAAGAACCCCAGTTTCGGCGCATCCGCCACCATCGCGGGCAGCGTCAGCGGGCGCATGAAATCGCCCTCCAGCGGATGGATGGGCAGGTCGGGAAACGCCTGTTGCAGCCCGCGCGCGGATTCGCGCAGGAAGTCGCCCGAAATGTCGATCGGCACATAGGCCGAAGGCTCGACACAGCGCAGCAGAACCGGCGTCTTGGTCGAGGAGCCCGATCCGAATTCGACCACCGCGCGCCCCTTGCCGACATGCGCGACCAGATCGGGGCACATGGTCTTCAGGATCGCCGTCTCGGTCCGCGTCGGATAATATTCGGGCAGGTCGGTGATCGCCTCGAACAGCTCGGACCCCTTGCGGTCGTAGAACCAGCGCGCGGGGATGGCGCGCGGGCGACGCTCCAGCCCGGCAAGGACGTCGGCGCGGAAGGCGGGGTCGGCCAGCGACATCTGGCCGTCCTCGATCTCGGGCTTCAGCATGCTTAAAGATCCTTTGCCAGGCGGACGCCGGTGAACTGCCAGCGTTGATGGGGGTAGAAGAAATTGCGGTAACAGGCGCGGGCATGGCCCCGCGGCGTCGCGCAGCTGCCGCCGCGCAGGACGAACTGCCCGTTCATGAACTTGCCATTATATTCGCCGACCGCGCCCTCGACGGGGTGGAAGCCGGGATAGGGGCGATAGGCGCTGCCCGTCCATTCCCAGACATCGCCGAAAAAGACCGGGCCACCCGAGGAAGGGCGCGGCTCGATCGCGCCCGCGCGGTCCAACTGGTTGCCGCCCGATGCGTCGAACGACGCAGCCGCCGCTTCCCACTCGAACTCGGTCGGCAGTCGCGCGCCCGCCCAGGTGGCGAAGGCATCGGCCTCGTAGAAGCTGACATGGGTGACCGGCGCGGCGGGGTCGATCGGACGCCGCCCGTCGAGCCCGAACCGGGTCCAGCCGCCGTCGCGCTGTTCCCAATAGAGCGGCGCGGCGATGCCCTCGCTCTTCACCCAGGCCCAGCCGTCCGACAGCCAGAGCCGTGCGTCATGATAGCCGCCATCGTCGATGAACTGCATCCATTCGGCATTGGTGACGGTGCGGTCGGCCATGGCATGGCCCTGAAGCAGCGCCTGATGACGCGGCCCTTCGCAATCGAAGGCGAAGCCCTGCCCGTCATGGCCGATCTCGACGATCCCCGCCCTGCCCTCGATCCAGCCGATCGGACCGGGCATGGCGACGGGGGCTTTCGGCTCGGGCGGATAGATTGCCGGTTCCAGCGGGTTTTCCGAGAACAGGTGCAGGATGTCGGTGACGAACAATTCCTGATGCTGCTCCTCATGGTGACAGCCCAGCGCCACCAGTTCGAGCGCCTCGGCGGGCAGGTCGGGCAGTGCCGCCAGCAACGCGGCATCGACATGGGCGCGATAGGCGCGAACCTCGTCCAGCGTCGGCCGGGTAATCATCCCCCGACGATGGCGCGCATGACGCTTTCCCTCCGCCTCATAATAGCTGTTGAAGAGAAAGGGGAAGCGCGGGTCGTGCAGGCCGTAACCCGGCACATGGTCGCGCAGCACGAAGGTTTCGAAGAACCAGGTGGTATGCGCCATATGCCATTTGGCGGGCGAGGCGTCCGGCATCGACTGGACGGTCGCATCGGCATCGGACAGCGGCTCGGCCAGCGCCAGGGTCAGAGCGCGGACCGAGCGATAGCGGGATGCCAGGGAATCGGCAGGTGTCGGGGTTGCCGCAGAGGACGGCACAAGGGTCGGCATTGGGCGCTCCCCGGGATAGCGGGAAACGCGGTCGGCCCCTTACCGTACCATGCGTGCCCCTCCTGGAACCCAAAGAACGTCCGATGCGCCGCTTTGGTTCATCGTGCGCGCGGCGACGAAAAGCCAATCCGACAATCGGTTGAGATAGGCGAGCGCGGGCGGGTTGATCGCCTCCTGCCCGGCCAGCGCCACGGCGGCGCGCTCGGCCCGCCGGGCGATGGCGCGCGCCAGATGCAGATGCGCGGACGCCGCGCTGCCGCCGGGCAGGATGAAGCTGGTCAACGGCGACAGCGACGCATTCATCGCGTCGATCTCCGCCTCCAGCCGCGCGACCTGTTCGGGAATGATGCGAAGCGCCCCCTCCACCTCTCCGGGCGTGGCAAGATCCGCGCCGAGGTCGAACAGGTCGTTCTGGATCATGGTCAGTCGCTCGGTGAGCGGCCCCTCGACCGACAGCAAGGCCACGCCGATCGCGCTGTTCGCCTCGTCCACCTCGCCGATCGCGACCATGCACATATCCGCCTTGGAGCGGCGCGATCCGTCGACCAGCCCGGTCGTGCCTTCGTCGCCGGTGCGGGTGTAGATTTTCGTCAGCTTGACCAAGGGATCAGGTCCGCCCCGCCATGAACAGCAACAGCACGACCACGGTGATCGCCAGCGCCTGGAAGAAGATGCGCTGCTGCATCATCCGGTTGGACTTGAGCTGCGAGGCGGTCGGCCCCTCGCCCTTCGCCTCGGCCGTCGCCTCCTGGAGAAAGGTGATGATGCCGCGCACCAGCGCGACCAAGGTGGCGAGCATCGCCGCGATCAGCAGGATCACGAGAAAAGTGGTCATGCCCTTGAGCTTACGCCTCCCCCAGCCGAAATCCAGCGGGAAGCATATTGCGCCGCAGCGCATCCGCCAGCGCGCGGCCGTCCTCGCCCGCCTCGCGCATCGCCGCCAGGGCGGGCGCACCGTGCCGCTTGGCCAGACGCTGGCCGTCCGTGCCGACGATCAGCGGGTGGTGGTGATAGAGCGGCGTCGGCACGTCCAGCAGCGCCTGGAGCAATCGGTGGACATGGGTGGCGTCGAACAGATCGACGCCCCGCACCACATCGGTCACGCCCTGCGCCGCATCATCGACCGTCACCGCCAGATGATAGCTGGCGGGGGCATCCTTGCGCGCCAGGATGACGTCGCCATGGGCGAGCGGATCGGCGACGACCTCGCCCGCATATTCGTCCTGCCAGGTCAGCGGCCCTGCTCTCTCCACGGCGCGCACCATGTCCAGCCGCCAGCTGTGCGGCTCCCCCATCCGCGCGGCGCGCGTCTCGGGCGACACATGGCGGCACGTCCCCGGATAGAGCGGCGTCGCGCCATGCGGCGCGGACAGGCTGGCGGCAATCTCGGCGCGGGTGCAGAAACAGGGATAGAGCAGGTCGGCCAGCCGTGCCTGCGCCGCCGCATAAAGGTCCAGCCGCTCGGATTGGAAGGACAGGTCGTCCCATTCCAGCCCCAGCCATTCCAGATCGCGCAATATCGCATCGACATGCTCGGGCCGACTGCGCGTACCATCGATATCCTCGATCCGCAGCAGGAAGCGCCCGCCCCCCGCACGCGCCAGATCGAACGCACGCACCGCCGACAGCGCATGGCCGAGATGCAGCCGCCCGGTCGGGCTGGGCGCGAAACGCGTGGTGCGTGGCGCTCCACTCATCGCCCGCCCTCTTGACCGCGATTCCAATAGCATGTTCTCATACGCCCGAGTGTCATAGCCATGTCACGCGCTTGCGCGAATAGCGTCGGCGTACATCGATGGGAGGAGCTGTGTTTCATCCCGATTTGATCCGACACCCGGACAGTTGTCCGGCGCTCGTACTGAATGCGGACTATACGCCGCTGTCCTATTATCCGCTGTCGGTCTGGCCCTGGCAGACCGCGGTGAAGGCCGTGTTCCTCGACCGGGTGGATATCGTCGCCCATTATGAGCGCGAGGTGCGCAGCCCGACCGCCAAGGTCAAGCTGCCCTCGGTCATCGCGCTCAAGCAATTCGTGAAGCCGTCGCAATTCCCGGCCTTCACCCGCTTCAACCTGTTCCTACGCGACCGCTTCTCCTGCCAATATTGCGGATCGCATCGCGACCTGACCTTCGACCATGTCATCCCGCGCGCGCAAGGCGGCCGCACCACCTGGGAAAATGTCGTCACCGCCTGCGCGCCCTGCAACCTGAAAAAGGGCGGACGCACCCCGCGCCAGGCCGCGATGCCGCTGCATATCGAGCCGATCCGCCCGACAAACTGGCATTTACAGGAACATGGCCGCAGCTTCCCGCCCAATTATCTGCATGAAACATGGCACGACTGGCTCTATTGGGACGTTGAGCTGGAAGCGTAACGAAGCGGGAGTGTCGAATGCGTGGATGGGCAAGGGGCCTGATCAGCCTGGGATTGATGGCACTGGCCGCCACCACCGCCGCCTGTGGCAAGAAGGCGGAGAACCGCGCAGAGGCCGACCGCGCTGCCGCCAAGGCGGGCTTCGTGCCGCCCTCCGTCACCAGCCGCATCGACTTCGGCAGCATGATGGCGCGCCGTTTCCGCGAACTGGACCGCGACGGCAACGACATCATCACCGCCGATGAAATGCCCACGACCAATTCGCGCCTGTGGGAGCTGGACCGCAACAAGGACGGCGAGATCACCGAAAGCGAGTTCTTCGAAGGGATGCTTGCGCGCTTCGACCGGATGGACTTGAACCGCGACGGCACCGTCACCTCGGAGGAACGCGAAGCGTCGCGGACAGAGCGGCCCGCTACGCCCAGCAATCCGGTCGCGACGGGTGCCAACGCGACGCCGCCGGGGAATGCAAACTGAGGCTGCGGCACTGACGTAGAAGGCCTAGGCAAGGCCGACAGGTTCCGTCAGATTATGCCGATTGGGGGGCATGATCTTGCGCAAACTTTGGATGACGGTGACGCTGATGGCTTGCGCGACCACGCTGTCAGCCCAAGAATCCCAAAAGAAGCCGTCCTTTGACGATCACCTGACGCAGGCCCGGTCGCATTTCAGCGTCGACGCGACCGGACTGCACGGTCCAGGCGCCGCGACCATCGCCGAGGCAGTCATCAAGGCGCGCTATGTGATGATCGGCGAGGATCATCTGTCGCGCGAAATCCCGATGTTCGCGCGCGGCCTATGCCGTCTGATGGCACCGGACGGGCTCCGCGCCTTTGCCGTCGAAACGGGGCCCGAAGCCGCCCCGATCGGGTCGCCCGCCTCACCGCGTTCATGCAGACGCATCCCGACAGCATGGCATTCCAGAACGGCCGTGACGAAAGCGATATGGCGGCCGATTGCGCCGCGATGGCGGGGCCTGACTTTTCGATCTGGGGCCTCGACCAGGAATTCTTCGGTGCGTCGGGCTTTCTGCTCGAACAGATGCAGGCCGCACATCCCGGCCCCGTCGCCCGCGCTGCGATCGCGCATCTGGTCGACCTAGACCGTGCGGCCACCCAAAAGGCCGTGGCATCGGGATCGGTCGGCGACCTGCTGGTCTTCACGATCGGCGAGGCCCAACTGGCCGATGCGGACGCCGCCATCCGGCGCGACGGCGGGCAGAGGGTTCGCGAGCTGTTCGACAGCTTGGTCGAGACGCGCGCCATCTACCTGGGTCAGAATGACGATGGCTATGCCTCGAACGGACGGCGTGCCCGTCTGATGAAGCGGACGCTGGCGAAGCATCTGGCCGAGGTCCCAAAATCGGCGCGGGTCCTGTTCAAGTTCGGCGATCTCCACGCCGCCAAGGGCGTCAACGGGCTAGACCAGCGAGACCTGGGCAATTTCATCGCCGAACGCGCCGAGGGCGAAGGCGCCGAGTCGCTGCACATCGCAGTCTATGGCGCCAGAGGCGTGCATGCCCTTTACAACGGCGTGGGGCGGCAGGTGCGCACCGAACCCTTCGTCATGACCGACGATGCGGACTATGCTTGGCTGAAGGACGCGCTGGGCGGGCTCGACAGCGGCTCTTCCGAATGGATGCTGGTCGATCTGCGCCAGCTTCGTGCCCATCCGCTCAGGGATATGCCGCCGACATGGCGCAAAAAGAGCCTGCAATTCGACCTGCTGGTCGTCGCGCCGACCCTGACCCCGTCGACATTGATGGGATCGCAGGCGGTCCCCAGGCCCTGACCCGACAAGGGCACGTGCGCAATATCCCATAATTGTCACCGCTAGATATTATACCAAAATTACCATCCGCAATCGGTTGACGCCTGCCCTATTGCGTTGCAGCAATAGCGCCCATGACGACCCTGCCTCCGATCGCCAACAATGCCGATATCCGCTTCCTGGGCGCCCAGCTCGGCGATGTGATCCGCCGTTATGGCGGCGACGCGCTGTTCGAGGCGACCGAGGCGATCCGGCGTGCCTCGGTCGATCGCTATCGCGGGCTGGGCGAGGACGGGTCGGTCGACCTGCAACTGGAACGCCTCGCGCTCGACGAGACGCTGGATTTCGTGCGCGGCTTCATGCTGTTCTCGATGCTCGCCAATCTGGCCGAAGACCGGCAGGGCATTGCGCGCGAGCCGGGCACCGACATTGCCGAGGTGCTGGCGACGCTGTCCGAACAGGGTATCGACCGTGAAGCCGCGATGGAGCTGCTGGCGCAGGCGCTGGTCGTCCCGGTACTGACCGCGCACCCGACCGAGGTGCGGCGCAAGAGCATGATCGACCACCGCAACCGCATCGCCGAATTGCTGGCAATGCGCGATGCGGGCCGTGACGTCACGCCCGATGGCGACGATGTGGACGCGGCGATCGGCCGCCAGATCGCTCTTCTCTGGCAGACGCGCGTGCTGCGCCGCGAGCGGCTGTACGTCACCGACGAGGTGGAGACGGCGCTGTCATACCTGCGCGACGTGTTCCTGCCGGTGCTGCCCGCTTTGTACCAGCGCTGGGACAAGGCGTTCGGCGCGCGCGTGCCCGCTTTCTTACGCCCCGGTTCGTGGATCGGCGGCGACCGCGACGGCAATCCCTTCGTCACCGCCGAGTCGCTGACCACCGCGCTCGCCCAGGCGGCGGACGCGGTGCTGACCCATTATTGCGAGGGCGTCCACGCGCTGGGTGCCGAGCTGTCGATCTCGACCGGCCATGTGCAGGTGGACGAGGCGGTGCTGGCGCTGGCCGATGCCAGCGGCGACGACGCGCTGAGCCGCTCGGACGAACCCTATCGCCGCGCGCTGTCGGGCATTTATGCGCGGCTTTCGGCCACGCATCAGAAGCTGACCGGCAAGACCCCGCCCCGCCCCGGCCGCCTGACCGGCGAACCCTATCCCGACCCCAAGGCGCTCCGCGCCGATCTGGTCGCGATCGCGCGGGGGCTGGCCGCGCAGGGCGACGGGGCGCTGGCCAGCGGCGGCGCGCTCGGGCGGCTGATCCGCGCGGTCGAGACGTTCGGCTTCCACCTCGCCACGCTTGACCTGCGGCAGAATTCGGCGGTGCATGAACGCGTCGTCGCCGAACTGCTGAAGGTGGCGGGCGTCGAGGCGGATTATCTGGCCCTGGACGAGGAGGCGCGCGTCGCGCTGCTCCGCCGCGAACTGGCCAATGCCCGGCCGCTGTTCAGCCATTATGCCGACTATTCGGACGAAACCCGCTCCGAGCTGGCGATCGTTCAGGCCGCCGCCGATGCCCATGCCACCTATGGGCCGAAGTGCATCACCAACTATATCGTCTCGATGGGCAAGTCGGTGTCCGACCTGCTCGAAATCAACCTGATGCTGAAGGAATTCGGCCTCTACCGCCCCGGCGAGCCCGCCACCGCCGCGATCATGGCGGTGCCGCTGTTCGAGACGATTGAGGATCTGGAGGCAGGCCCCGAGATCATGCGCGCCTATTTCGCGCTGCCGGAGATTGCCGCGATCGTCCGCGCGCGGGGCCATCAGGAGGTGATGATCGGCTATTCGGATTCGAACAAGGATGGCGGCTATCTGACCTCCACCTGGTCGTTGTCCAAGGCGTCGAGCGCGTTCCGTCCGGTCTTCGACGAACTGGGCGTCAGGATGCAGCTGTTCCACGGGCGCGGCGGCGCGGTCGGGCGCGGCGGCGGCAGCGCCTTTGCCGCGATCCGCGCCCAGCCGCATGGCACGGTGCAGGGCCGCATCCGCATCACCGAACAGGGCGAGGTGATCGCGGGCAAATACGGCACGCGCGACTCGGCGCTGACCAATTTGGAAGCCATGGCGTCGGCGACATTGCTGGCCAGCCTGGAGCCGGACCGGCTGTCGGCGGCGGACACCGCGCGCTTTACCGCCGCGATGGAGGAACTGTCGGCGACTGCCTTCTCCACCTATCGCGGGCTGGTCTATGGCACCGAGGGTTTCCGTACCTTCTTCCGCCAGATGACCCCCATCGCCGAAATCGCGGGCCTGAAGATCGGCAGCCGCCCGGCCAGCCGCAAGAAGTCCGACGCGATCGAGGATCTGCGCGCCATTCCCTGGGTGTTCAGCTGGGCACAGGCGCGCGTCATGCTGCCGGGCTGGTACGGCGTCGGCACCGCGATCGCGAATTTCGAGGACAAGGCGCTGCTCGCCGAGATGGCGAAACACTGGCCCTTCTTCGCGGCCACGCTGGCCAATATGGAGATGGTGCTGGCCAAGTCCGACATCGGCATCGCGCGGCGCTATGCCGGGCTGGTCGAGGACGAAGCCCTGCGGGACGCGATCTTCGGGCGAATCCATGACGGCTGGCACCGCGCGCGCGACGGCCTGTTGACCGTCACCGGCCAGACACGCCTGCTGTCCGACAATCCGGCGCTGGAGGCGTCGATCCGCCTGCGCCTGCCCTATATCGAGCCGCTCAACCTGCTCCAGATCGAACTCATGAAGCGCCACCGCGCGGGAAAGGACGATCCGCGCATCGGCGAGGGCATATTGCTGTCGATCAACGGCATCGCCACGGCGTTGCGCAACAGCGGGTAAAAGCGGTGGCGGATTTCGTCGTGCATTACGAGGGCGGCCTGCGCTGTCATGTCGCCCATCCCGACAATGGCGCGGTGCTGGTCATGGACGCGTCGCAGGAACTGGGCGGGCGCGGCGAGAATTTCTCGCCCAGCGACCTGCTGTCAGTGTCGCTGGGCGGCTGCGTGCTGAGCATCATGGCGATGGCGGGCCGCGTCGCCGGACTGGAACTGGCGGGCGCGACGGCGACCGTGACCAAGCAGATGGGCAACGCGCCGCGCCGGATCACCATGCTGGGCGTCACGGTCCGGGTGCCGGGGCGATATGATACGGCGCAGCGCAAGCGACTGGAAGCGGCAGCGGCCGCATGCCCGGTTCATGCGGTACTGGGAATCGACGCGCCGATCGCGATTATCTGGGACGAGGAGTGACTCCCGTTGTTCCTCCCCGGCAAGGAGAGGAACAGGCCTGAACCTACCGCCTCTTCTGCCGCGCCTCCTCCGCCGTGAATCCCTCGACCATCGCGCGGAAGGTCGCTTCCGCCACATCCGGGCTTACCCCCTGCGTCACGGCCTTTTCCCGGATGCGCGTTAGAATTTGCCGAATCCGCGCCTCGTCCCGCACGGTCGCGGCGGAGGTCTTGAAGCGCCCGGCCTGCGCCACATAGCGCGACCGCTCGGCCATCAGGCGCAGGATCTGGTCGTCGATCCGGTCGATGTTGGCGCGCACTTCGCCCAAAGTCCGGCAGCAGGGCGTGGCAAGCACCTCTGCCGGGGCGGGCGCGGATAGCAGGATGGCGAAAAGCGTGGAGCAAACGGGCAACAGACGCATCCGGAGTCTCCGACATGGACGGATAACCGGCCCGGTAGGGCCGCATTTCTCCCGCCACCAGTGACATCGCCGTCACGTTGAGGTGATCCGATTCCTCCCCTTCCAGGGGAGGAATGCGTTGGATGATCCGCCTTACCCCGCCCGGTCGCGCTCGGCCTGTTCCATCACGGCCGCCATCGCCCGATCACCAGGCACGTCCGATGCCGCCAGTCCCGCGATCACGCCGCGCCGGTTGGGCTCGGGGTGATGCTGGGCGGTCTTCCACACGCCCTCCAGCCGGGCGACGCGCAGGGTCAGGCCGACGATGCCGCGCTGCAAGCCATGGATGAAATCCACAGGCGCATCGTCCATCGACCAGGGTTCGGCCTGCCCCGCTTCCCTCGTTTCCGTCAATCGTGCGAGATGCGCCGCCAGCCATTTGGGATCGCGCGTGACGGACAGGACCCCATGTGCCTGTACCACCACATAATTCCAGGTCGGCACGACCTTTCCATGCTCGCGCTTGGTCGGATACCAGCCGGGATGGACATAGGCATGCGGCCCCTGGAAGATCGCCAGCGCCGCCGCACCGCCCTCGGCCAGCCGCCAGACCGGATTGGCGAGCGCCACATGCCCTTCCAGGATCAGCGCCCCGCCATCGCGCGTCGCGATCATCGGCAACGAGACCGCCTCGGGCACGCCATCACTCACCACGACCAGCGAAGCGAGGCCGATTTCCTTCACGGCCTTCAACAGCACCTCTTCCCGCGTCTCGCGGAAAGCACGCGGCGGATAGCTCATGCCAGCGCCAGCGTCGGCTCGCCCCGTTCGTGTGCGAGCAGCCATTGCTTGACCGCCAGTCCGCCCGCAAAGCCGGTGAGCGTGCCGTTCGCGCCGATCACCCGGTGGCAGGGCGTCACGATCGACAGGGGGTTGCGCCCGTTCGCCGCTCCGACCGCGCGCGATGCCCCCGGCCGCCCGATCGCGGTGGCGAGCGCGGCGTAGCTGCGCGTCTCGCCATAGGGAATGGTGCCCAGGCCGGTCCACACCGTCTTTTGAAACGCGGTGCCTACCGGGTCGAGCGGCAGGTCGAACACGTGGCGCTCTCCTGCGAAATACTGCGACAGCTGGCGCATCGCTTGCGCCAGCACCGCATGTGCCGGATCGTCGCGCCGTTCGGGCAGCATCACCCGCCCCACCCGCTCCTCGGCCCAGAGGACGGCGCGCAGGCCCTGCTCGCTCGCCACGAGGGTCAGCTCGCCCACCGGCGAGGCCATGGTGCATTGGCTCAACATGGGCGCGACCTTAGCGCAGGGACGTGTCCGAAGCGTCCCGCTTCTTGCGGTCAAAGCCGAAAGAAGGGTGCGGCGATCTCGGGCGTGACGCGCAGCAACCGGCCGGTGGCACGGTCGATCAGCGCCCAGGTCGTCACCGCCTCCACCTTCACCCGACCTTCCGCATCCAGAAAGCGGACATGCCGGTCGAAGCGCGCGCCCTTGGGCCGGTCCGGCACCCAGGTTTCGGCGGTCACCGTCTCGCCCGCCACGACATTGCCGCGATAGTCGATCTCGTGCCGCGTCACGACCCAGACATGGGCGGCGGCATGTTCGGGGGGCACGACCGATTCCCA
>Ga0308159_1004461_pt1 | contig 12800 bp, 7 predicted proteins | sample PhyCR1_FD_201040 | JGI IMG/M metagenome (GOLD analysis project Ga0308159, IMG submission 201040) | Phyllosphere microbial communities from UC Gill Tract Community Farm, Albany, California, United States - DLSLC.R1 | ecosystem: Host-associated > Plants > Phyllosphere > Unclassified | place: USA...
ACGACATGGCCCGCGTGAACGGGGTCGGCGGCGTGCGCGTGCTCGGTTCCTCCTATGCCATGCGGATCTGGATGGACCCGGCCCGGCTCATGGCGCGCCAGTTGATGCCCTCGGACATCGAAAGCGCGCTCACCGCCCAGAACGTCGACCTCTCCGCCGGCCAGCTCGGCGCGCAGCCGCTGGCCAAGGGCCAGATGCTGAACGCCGTGGTCAAGGCCAAGTCGCGGCTGCAGACGGCCGAGCAGTTCCGCCAGATCGTCGTCAAGACGCTGACCGACGGTTCGGTGGTGCGGCTCTCGGACGTCGCCACGGTGGAACTCGGGCAGGACAGCTACACCGTTTCCGGCCGCATGGACGGCCACCCCGGCGCCGGCATCGCCATCGAACTGGCCTCGGGCGCGGACGCGCTCAAGACCGTTGCGCTGGTGAAGGCCAAGGTCGAGGAAATCTCGCAGAACCTGCCGTCCGGCTACAAGATCGCCTACCCGCGCGACACCAGCGAATTCGTCAAGCTGTCGATCCACGAAGTGATCGAGACGCTGGTGATCGCGATCCTGCTCGTCGTGCTGGTGATGTACGCCTTCCTGCAAAGCTGGCGCGCCACGCTGGTGCCCGCCATCGCGGTGCCGGTGGTGCTGCTGGGCACCTTCGGCATGCTGGCGGTGCTGGGCTATTCGATCAACACGCTGACCCTGTTCGCGATGGTGCTGGCGATCGGCCTGCTGGTCGACGACGCGATCGTCGTGGTCGAGAACGTCGAGCGACTGATGCACGACGAGGGGCTCAGCCCCTACGACGCCACCGTCAAGTCGATGGAGGAGATCGGCTCGGCGTTGGTCGGCATTGCGCTGGTGCTCTCCGCGGTGCTGCTGCCGATGGCTTTCTTCGGCGGATCGACCGGGGTGATCTATCGCCAGTTCTCCGTCACCATCGTCGTCGCGATGGCGCTTTCGGTGTTGACCGCGCTGATCCTGTCGCCGGCGCTGTGCTCCACCTTCCTCAAGGCCCGCGAGCATGAGACGCATGCGCAAGGCGCGCCGGCTACCGGCCTGCGCGGCGCGTCGCTTCGCCTGAAGCACCGGCTCGACGGCTGGTTCGGCGGCTTCAACCGCTGGTTCGACCGCATGACCGACCGTTACGTCGATGCTACCGCCAGGGTCATCGCACGGCGGCGCCTGTGGCTTGCCGTCTACGGCGTGGTCATCGTCGCCATCGTCGTCCTGTTCACCCGCCTGCCCACCGGCTTCCTGCCGACCGAGGACCAGGGCGAGGTGATGATCGTCTACCAGCTTCCGGCCGGCGCCACATCCGAGCGCACCGAGAAGGTCCGCGCCGAGATCGAGGCGGCCTTCAAGTCGGAAGGCAACAACGTCGCCCACCTGTTCACCGTGGCGGGCTTCAGCTTCAACGGTTCCGGCCAGAACGCCGGCATGGGCTTTGCCAGCCTTGCCCCGTTCGACGACCGTACCGACTCCAGCCAGGCCGCGACCGCCATTTCCGGCCGGCTCATGGCCAAGCTGTCGAAGATCCGCGACGCGCAGGTCTTCGTCATGACGCCGCCTTCGATCCAGGGCCTCGGCCAGTCGAACGGCTTCACCTTCGAGCTGCTCAATTCCACCAACATGGACACCGCCAGGTTCGCCGCCCTGCGCGACAAGCTGATCGTCGCCGCCAACGGCGACGCCAAGCTCTCGCAAGTGCGCGCATCCAGCCTGCCGGACACCCCGCAGTTCGACATCAACTTCGACGATGCCAAGCTTTCGGTCCTCGGGGTCACCGTCGCCAATGCCACGGATACGCTCAGTTCGGCCTGGGGCGGCACTTACGTCAATGACTTCATCGACCGGGGCCGCGTCAAGAAGGTCTACATCCAGGGCCAGGCGGATTCGCGCATGCTTCCGAGCGATCTGGACAAGTGGTTCGTGCGCTCCACCTCGGCCACCAACGGCGACGGCACCAGCAAGATGATCCCGTTTTCCGCCTTCACCAGCGTCAACTGGGAGACGGGGCCGAGCAGCCTTTCGCGCTTCAACGGGCGTTCTTCGTTCGAACTTCAGGGCGATGCCGGTTCGGGCTCCAGTTCGGGCGATGCGATGAAGGAGATGATCGCGCTGCAGGAGAAGATCGCGCCGGGCACCGGCTACGCGTGGAGCGGCCTGTCCTACCAGCAGAACCAGTCGAGCGGGCAGGCGATGTATCTCTACATCCTGTCGACCGCCGTGGTGTTCCTGTGCCTTGCCGCGCTTTACGAAAGCTGGTCGGTGCCGCTGGCGGTGCTGCTGGTCATCCCGCTCGGCGTGCTGGGCGCGGTGCTGGCGGTGGCGGTGCGCGGGCTGGAGAACGACATCTACTTCCAGGTCGGCCTGCTCACCACCATCGGCCTTGCCGCCAAGAACGCGATCCTCATCGTCGAGTTCGCCGAAATGGCGCGCCGCGAAGGGCGTGACATGATCGAAGCGGCGCTGGACGCGGCGCGGGTCCGCCTGCGGCCGATCATGATGACCTCGATCGCCTTCATCGCCGGCGTCGTGCCTCTGGCCATCGCCAGCGGAGCGGGCGCGCAGGGGCGTATCGCCATCGGCACGGCGGTGCTGGGCGGCATGCTCACCGCCACCGCGCTCGCCATCTTCTACGTGCCGATGTTCTTCATCATCGTCGCCCGTGTCTTCCACCGCGAGGAACAGGCGCAAAACCCGCCGAAGGCCGGCGCCAACACTTCCGAGGACAACGCCTGATGCGCCGTTCCCTGATTTCCATCGCGGCGCTTTCGGTCGCCTTGGCCGGTTGCAACATGGCGCCCAAGTACGTCCAGCCCGAGGCTGCGGCACCTCTACAGTGGCCGCAAGGTGCCGCTTACGCGCCGTTAGAGGCGGGTGAAGCGGGCATGCCCTGGCGCACCCTGTTCGCCGATCCGAACCTGCAGGCGGTGATCGAAAGGGCGCTGGCCAGCAACCAGGACCTCGCCGCCAGTCTCGCCAACGTGGCCTCGGCGCGGGCGCAGTACCATGTCGAGCGGTCGTACCAGCTGCCGACGATCGCGGCGGGCGCCGACGCGAGTGCCACGCGCGGGCTCAAGACCTCGGCGGCGAATGCCAACGCCTATGACGCCAGCGTGGGCTTCAGCGCCTTCGAACTGGACCTGTTCGGCCGCCTCAGGAACCAGAGCCGCGAGGCGCTGGAGACATACCTCGGCACGGAGTCGGGCTATCGCTCGGCCCGCCTGACGCTGGTGGCGAACGTCGCCACCGCCTACGTCACGCTCGCCTCGGACCGCGACCTGCTGCGCCTTGCGGAGCAGACGCGCAGTAGTGGCCAGCGGTCCGTCGAACTGACGCAGACGCTGTTCAAGGCCGGCCTCGCCAGCGCCGGGGACGTGGCTTCGGCGCAGACCGTGCTGGAACAGGCGAACTCCGACGTCGCATCGCAGACGACGCTGGTGGCGCAGGACCGCAACGCGCTGGAACTGCTGGTCGGCGGCCCGGTGGAGGACGCGCAGCTTCCCGCGTCGATGGCGCAGCTCGAACAGCGCATCGGCCGGGTTCCGGCGGGGCTGTCGTCGCAGGTGCTGCTGCGCCGGCCCGATGTGGCCGAGGCGGAGCACAACCTGAAGGCCACTTACGCCCAGATCGGCGAGGCACGCGCGGCGTTCTTCCCGACGATCTCGCTCACCTCGGCGCTGGGTCTCGCCAGCACGGCGCTGGGCAATTTGCTGGGCAGCAATTCCTTCAACGCCAGCGGCGCCGCCAGCGCCAGCCTGCCGCTGCTGGGCGGCACCAACAAGGGCAACCTCGAATACGCCAAGGCCCAGCGAGACTACTATCTCGCCACCTACCGCTCCACCGTGCAGTCGGCCTTCAAGGACGTCGCCGACGCGCTGGCCCGGCGCGGCACCATAGCCGACCAGCGTGCCGCGCAGGACCGCCTCGTGACGGCGGCGCAGAAGAGCTACGACGTGGCGGACGCGCAGTACCGCGCCGGCACCGACACTTTCATCGATGCCCTGACGGCGCAGCGCTCGCTCTATGCCTTTCAGCAGACGAGGGTGTCGACGGTTCTCGCGGACCTGACCAATCGCATCGCCGTCTACAGCGCGGTGGGCGCGGACGAATCGCTCGCACAGACGGGAAGCTGAGAGCCTCCATCTTCGCCAAATGGACACGGTTCCGGATCGGCCGGTCCCGCCGCCCCGCAGACCTCGGCGATCCCGAGGGACGCGGACGGCGGGGCCGGCCGATGGTCGTTCCGGCCCGGCCAGGAGAATACCGGGCATAACGATACCCGACCGGCGGATGGTCGCATCGGGAGACGGCACGCGCTCGCGCCAGTGAAGCGGCGGTTTTGCGCCAGTTCCCGGACGCGTCTCCCGCCTTGTCGCCAGCAGCACGCAAAAAATGCAAGCAGTCGCACCATTGAAATAACAGGGCTACATCCGGCATATAATCGCTTATGCGAATCAATAGCATTATTAGGGGTGAATTCATGAATCTCTCGATCCGGCTGGGCCTTGGCGCTCTGAAGACGGGGTCTGCCATGGGCGTGATGGCGATTGCTCTTGGCCAGGCCTATGCCCAGACCGCCGATGCGAACGGCGGTGAGGCGGTCGAACTGGGCTCGGTCCGCGTCGAAGGCACCGCCATCGACGGCCAGACCATCGACCGCAACGCATCGGGCAAGCCCGCCGTGCTGACCACCACCACCAAAGCCGAAACCCTGCGCGAGCGGATGGTGGATTCGATCGCCGACTATTCCCGCCGCGTCGATGCGGGCGTGAACTTCAATTCGAACAACTTCAGCATCAACATTCGCGGCCTCGACGCCAACCGGGTGCTCACCACGGTCGACGGGATCCGGGTGCCATGGCTGAGCGACGGCGCGCGCGGTGTCGAGGGCGGCGTGGCGGCGTTCGACTTCAACTCGCTGAGCAGCATCGACGTGGTGAAGAGCGGCGATTCCAGCTTCTTCGGGCAAGGCGCGCTGTCGGGCGTCTTCGCCGTGCGGACACTCGATCCCGAGGACCTGCTGACGGGCGGCAAGAAGACCGGGGCGCTGGCCAAGGCGACTTACGACAGCGCCAGCGACAGCGTCTATCTCAACCAGGCGGGCGCCTTCCGTGCGGGCAACACGCTGGTCCTCATCCAGGGCGGCTACCAGAACGGCGAGGAGACCGAGAACCAGGGCAAGACCGGCGGCACCGGCGCTGCCCGCACGGAGAGGAACCCTGCCTCCTACGACCAGACCAACCTGCTGGTGAAGGTCCATCAGTACCTCGGCGGCGGCCACCGCCTCGGCCTGTCGGGTGAACTGTTCAAGCGCAGCTACGACGAGAACACGCTGACCTCGGTGACGTCGACCTACTCAGACTACGCCACGCTGGAGCAGAACAAGCGAAAGCGCGTCGCGGCAACTTACGATTACCAGTCCGCCGGTGAGGACTTCATCCGCGAGGCGCATCTGGTCGGCTACTGGCAGCGCCTGAACCTGCGCACGTACACGCAGGCCACCCGCCTGACCGCGCCGATCGGGGAGTACGACCGCGACAGCGACCTGCAGGACGAATCCTGGGGCCTCAACGGCTCGCTCGTCGCGGCGGCGAACACCGGCGCGGTGAGCCACGCGATCAGCCTGGGCGGCGAAGTCTACAGGACCAAGACCACCCAGTACGCCGCCGGCGTCGATAACTGCACCGCCGCGATCTACAGCTGTTCCTTCCTGCACGTGAACCAGTCGGACATGCCGGACGTGAAGGGCACCGACCTTGGCGTCTATATCCAGGACCGCATGACCCTGGGCGCGTTCCACCTGACGCCCGGCCTGCGCTACGACTGGTATCGCCGTACTCCCCAGGAAACCGCGACCTACACCGACAACGCCGCCTACGAGGGCCTGCCCGGCCGCTCCACTGACTCCAAATTCTCGCCCAAGGTGCTGGCCGAGTTCGACGTGACGCCCGGCCTGACGGTCTATGGCCAGTGGTCGCAGGCCTTCCGCGCGCCTTCGGCCACCGAACTCTACCTGACCTACGGGGGCACCGGCAGCTACGTGAGCATCGGCAACCCCGACCTCAAGCCCGAGACCAGCAACAGCTACGAGGTAGGCGCGAAGTTCGGCAATGCGGAACGCGGCTTCAAGGTCAGCGTATACGACAACTACTACCGCAACTTCATCGACACGATCACCACCACCGCCGCGGCGGCCGGGTTGAGCGGGAGCTATCCCTTCGGCGTCTTCAAGTACGTCAACCGCGCCCACGTGCGCATCTACGGCGCCGAGGCCAGCGCGCAGTGGGCCTTCAACGACAACTGGCGCGTGTGGGGATCGGTCGCCTATGCCCACGGCAAGGACACCGACGAGGACACCTACCTGAACTCCGTCGCTCCGCTGCGCGGCATCCTGGGCCTGGGCTACAGGCAGGAGCGGTTCGGCGCCGACCTCTCCGCTACCATCGCGGCCGCGCGCAACAAGGTGGAAAGCGCCACCTCCACGCTCAACAAGACGCCCAGCTACGGCCTCGTCGATTTCACCGCCTGGGTGAAGCCGGGCCTGTTCGACGGGCTGCGCCTGCAGGGGGGCGTGTACAACGTGCTCGACAAGACCTATTACAACGCGCTCGACATCCCGGACAGCTCGACTGTCGGGAAACTCTATTACAGCCAGCCGGGACGTACCTGGAAGGCATCGATGATCCTGTCGTTCTGACGGATCGACGAGCGACGCGGGCGCTTGTCGTCCGCGTCGGTTCGGCCAGAAAAGGAATTCTCCCGCCATGGACGCCATTCTCAAGGACCCCGTCGAGGCCAGCCGCGCCAAGCGCCTGAAGGCCGCGACGAACGACACCCACGACCGGCTGGACAAGCGCATCATGGCGGGCGAGCCGTTCGCCAGCCTCGGCAACTACGCGCGGTTCCTGGACGTGCAGTACCGCTTCCACCGCGATATCGACGGGCTCTACGCGAACGACAGCCTGCGTGCGCTGCTGCCCGACCTTGCCGGGCGCCGCCGCTTCGACCTCATCGCGCAGGATCTCGCCGATCTCGGCCAGACGTTGCCCGCCGACGAGGGCGAGCCTCGTTTCGCCAGCGGGACCATCGACCTTCCCACCGCGCTGGGCTGGCTCTACGTCGCCGAAGGCTCCAACCTGGGCGCCGCCTTCCTGTTCAAGATGGCGAAGGCGCTCGGCCTCGACGAGAACCACGGCGCACGCCACCTTGCCGGCCATCCGGACGGCCGGGCCGCTCACTGGCGCGGCTTCACCGGCGCGCTCGATGCGCTGGCGCTGGACGAGGAACAGGAGCTGCGGCTGGCAGAAGGTGCCCGCGCCGCGTTCCGGCGGGTGCACGGCCTGGTGGAAAACGCCTACCCCCAGGCCTGAATGGCGGTCTCCGGTGCGGTGCCATCGTGCAGCGCGCCGGGACGCTGCCAGTCGTGCGGTTCGGGCACCAGCAGCCGGGCGATCAACCCACCTGCGGGCGATGACGCGAAGGACAGGCCGCCGTCGAAGCGCGTCATCAGCCGGTGCGCGGTGGGGATGCCGAGGCCAAAGCCCTTGGTATCGCGCGCCCGGGCAGCGTCGAGCCGGAAGAACGGATCCAGGATCGCCTCGAAATAGCAGGAGGGGATGCCCGGCCCGCCGTCGGTGATCTCGATGCACCAGTGCCCCGCCTCGCGCCGGATCGTGATGCGCGCCTCGCCCCCGAACTGGATGGCATTCTCGACCAGGGCTTCGAGCGCCAGCGAGAGCGGTTCGCGGAAAGTGCGCACGAAAGCGGAACCCTCCACTTCGACCCGCGCCTTGTCGCCGTAGGAATAGAGCACGTCGCGCACCAGCTGGCCCAGTTCGAGAGGCTCCGGCTCGGCGCTGAGGTGCTGCGCGCGCAGGAAGCGCTGCAGCGAGGCGAGCAGGGCCTCCATCTCGTCCACGCTGGAGAGGATCACGCCGCCCAGTTCGGCGTCGTCGATCAGTTCGGCGGCGACCTTCTGGCGCGACAGGGGCGTGCGCAGGTCGTGGCTGATCGCCTCGAACGAGCGGGCCTGGTCCTGCAGCAGCCGGGCGATGCGTTCCTGCATGACGTTCATCGAATGCGCCAGCTTGCGCAGGTCCGGCGAGCCGGTTTCGCGCACGGTGACTTGCCGGCCCTGGCCGATGGCATCGGCAGCGTCGCTCATGCGCCTTAGCGGCCGGGTCAGGACGTGCAGCGCGAACAGCCCGACCACCAGGCACGCCAGCGTCGTCGCCAGGGTCAGCACGGTGGCGCGCAGGGCTACCGGCCACGCCGCGTTCATGTCGCGCGAGCGGAAGTTCAGCCAGTGCCCGTCGGTCAGCCGGATCGAGCCGATGAGGTCGCGCTTGCCGTGTCCCACATCGCGCACCGCAAGGCGCAGCGAGCGGCCGCCCAGCGACGGTTCCCATTCGATGATCCGCCGGGCGATGCCCACCAGCGTCTCGGTGCCGGCGGGCGCGGCGACGGTGGGCGCGCTGGCGACGGCGGCGGCAAGGTGGCGCGTGCTCATGGTGGGAGCGGTCAGGCCGGGATCCAGCGCGTGGATGCGATCGCTCACCACCAGCATCTCGGCGACGCGGCGGGCATGATCCTCGCTCAGGGTCTGCCGGTCGATCGACTGGTAGAACAGCAGGCTGGCGGCCAGCTGCATCACGCCGAGAAGCAGGAACACCAGCGCAACGTAGACCGCGAAGCGCGGCGCGAAGGGTCGGGCCACCTCTTGATCCTCTCTGTGTTGCGCTCCACGTCCGGCGGCACGATACGTTTGGCGTTTGACCTTGCGGTCCCACTCCGCTGGTCCGGCGTCAACACGCGCTTCGTCTCCAGCAACGATTTGATACGCATTTGGACGCGCGCGCAATGGTCTCCGACCCGATTTGGCGATGCCGGGCGATATGCCGGCTTCGAAGACGAGCGCGCGGACCGCGACTTGCCCACGCGGTGCGGATCCACCTGTATAATCTGACAGGCACCGGGCGAATATCGTTCGGCTAGTCTTCCGGGGCCAGCAGTCGCCCGTTCCCGCCGAATCGACGGCGCGGAAAACGAGGTTTCGCGGCGGGAGAGAGTGATGATCCGGCACGTGGTGATGCTCAAGTTCAAGAAGGACGCCGATCCGGCCAAGATCGACCTGTTCATCGAGGAAGTGAAAAAGCTGTCCCACCTCAACCGCGAGGTGCGCGACTACAGCCACGGCAAGGTCGTCCACACCCGCTTCCACTCCGGCGATTTCGACTTCGCCAATTGCTGCGACATCGATACGTATGAGGCGATGGAGCGCTACATGTCGCACTGGTCGCATCTGCGCATGACGCCGTTCCTGCCCGACATCCTGGAGAACATGATGTCGTTCGACTGGGAGATCGACTACCGCGGCCCGGCCTTCGACGAGGGCCTCGCCGCCGAGGAGGCCGAGCGCGAGAAGGCCCGCGTCCTGAGGATCCACGACGATCCCGCCAAGGCCTTTGTCCCGGAAGTGCGCGGCCAGACGCGCGAACGTGCGGCGCAGATGTGCGCCGAGGCCGGCGTCGAGCTGTCGCGCGACGAGGAGGAGATCATCGGTTCGGTATGGGCGCCCAACCGCATCATGTTCGTCACCCCGGAAGCCGGCACCGAAGTGGCCAGGGGCTCCGAAATCAGGATCGGCATCACCGGGAACTGGCTGACCGGCCCGGCCGTACCCGGCGGCGACGCGCCCGCCTGGTAGACGCTCGCCTCCCACCAGACAGACACAGGGCTACCCGCGATGATCATACTTGCCGGATACCTGAAGACATCCCCCGACCTTGTCGACGAGCTTGCCGCGACGCTGCGGTCGCTGGTGGAACCGACGCGCAGGGAGGACGGCTGCCTGGCCTACCACTTCGCCGTCGACAGCCGCGAGGAGGGCACGGTGCTGGGCTACGAACGCTGGCGGGACGAGGCGGCGCTGGCGGCTCACCTCGGCCAGCCCGCCGTGCTTGCGGTGCTGGGCGGCTGGGCCGATCGCATCGACACCTCGGGCGTTCGCAAGTTCGACGCCGGCAACGAGCGCAGCTTCGCGGGCTGACCGTCATCGCCGCCGGACGCGTTTGGCATAGCGCCGCTGGACGTGCTCCAACGTGGCCGGGCTGCGCGTTCCCGGGTGCCGCACCGCTTGGCGGGCAGGCCGATTTATGGCACTATCGCGCGCGGAGAATGACGCATCTCGGCCCGGCCCAAAAGGGCAGCCGCTGCGCCTGCGCCGGACGCCTCATGCCCGGCCAAACCGCGAGAGGAAAAAACCATGGACGCAAAGACGAGTGATCCGCTCAGTGGATGCCCGATGCATGAAGCCGCTGCTCGGCGCACGCTTACCGGGCGGTCGAATCGCGACTGGTGGCCCAACCAGCTTTCGCTCGATATCCTGACCCAGGGGGGCGTCTCGCCCAGCCCGCTGGGCATCGACTTCGACTATGCCAAGGCATTCAAAGGCCTCGACTATGCAGCGGTCAAGGCAGACCTTACCGCGCTGATGACCGACAGCCAGCCCTGGTGGCCGGCGGACTATGGGCATTACGGACCCTTTTTCATCCGCATGGCCTGGCACAGCGCCGGCACTTATCGCACCGGCGACGGTCGCGGCGGGGCGTCGAGCGGATCGCAGCGTTTCGCCCCGCTCAATTCCTGGCCGGACAACGCCAATCTCGACAAGGCGCGGCGGCTGCTCTGGCCGGTAAAGAGCAAGTACGGCGCGGCGCTGTCCTGGGCGGACCTGATGATCCTGGCCGGGAACGTGGCCATCGAGTCGATGGGCGGCCCGGTCTTCGGCTTCGGCGGCGGCCGCGCCGACGTGTTCGAGCCTGAAAAGGACATCTACTGGGGCACCGAGGAGTTCTGGGTCGGCCAGGAAGGCAACGAGACGCGCATCCAGCCCGAGAAGGAGATGGTGCTGGAAAGCCCGCTGGCGGCGATCCAGATGGGCCTCATCTACGTCAACCCCGAAGGCCCCGGCGGCGTGCCCGATCCGCTCCAGTCCGCCCGCGACATCCGCGAAACGTTCGAACGCATGGGCATGAACGACGAGGAGACCGTCGCGCTCACCGCCGGTGGGCACACCTTCGGCAAGTGCCACGGGGCAGGCGATGCCGCGCTCGTGGGAGCGGAGCCGGAAGGCGCGGACATCGCCATGCAGGGCCTGGGCTGGCAGAGCGGCCACGAGAGCGGCCTGGGTGATCACACGATCACTTCCGGCCTCGAAGGGTCGTGGACGCCCGATCCGACCCGGTGGGACGACGGTTATTTCCACATGCTGCTGGATTACGACTACGAACTGGTCCGCAGCCCCGCCGGCGCCAAGCAGTGGCAGCCGGTGAACCAGGCCCCCGAAGACAGGGCCCCCGGTGCGCACAGTCCGGGCAGGCGCCTGCCGACGATGATGACGACCGCCGACATGGCGATGAAGCTGGACCCCGATTACCGCGTGATCTCGGAGAAATTCCGTGATGATCCGGCGCGGTTCGCCGACGCCTTCGCGCGCGCCTGGTTCAAGCTGTGCCACCGCGACATGGGCCCCAGGGCGCGCTACCTCGGCCCCGAAGTGCCGGCCGAGGACCTGATCTGGCAGGACCCGATCCCGGTGCTGGACCATGCGCTGATCGACGAGACGGATATCGCCGCGCTCAAGCGGGCGGTCCTGTCTTCCGGGCTGACGGTGGGCGAGCTGGTTTCGACCGCCTGGGCGGCAGCTTCGATCTATCGCAGTTCGGACCACCGCGGCGGCGCCAATGGCGGGCGCATCCGCCTGGCCCCGCAGAAGGACTGGGAGGTCAACGAGCCGGCCAGGCTGGCGCGGGTCCTGGAGGTTTACGAAGGCATCAGGGCGGACTTCCGCAAGCCGGTCTCCATCGCGGACCTCGTGGTGCTGGGCGGCAGTGCGGCGGTGGAAAAGGCGGCGGCCGATGCCGGCTACTACGTCGAGGTGCCCTTCATGCCGGGGCGCACCGACGCCAGCCAGGAGCAGACCGACGTCGAGGGTTTCGCGGTGCTGGAACCCAAGGCGGACGGCTTCCGAAACTACCTGCAGTCGCCCTTCAGCGTGCCGACCGAGGAAATGCTGGTCGACCGGGCGCAGCTGCTCGGCCTTTCGGGGCCGGAGATGGCGGCGCTGGTGGGCGGCCTGCGCGTGCTCGGCGCCAATTACGGCGGCAGCGCCGAAGGCGTGCTGACCGACCGTCCGGGCCAGCTGACCAACGACTTCTTCGTCAACCTGCTCGACATGGGCACGGCGTGGAAGGTGGTCGACGAAAGCGGCGACGAGAAGTTCACCGGCAGCGACCGTGCCAGCGGCGAAGTCAGGTGGACGGCGACGCGCACGGACCTCGTGTTCGGCTCGAACTCGCAGCTTCGCGCCTTGTCCGAGGTCTATGCCTCGGCAGACGGGGCGGCGATGTTCGTGGACCATTTCGTGGCGGCGTGGACCAAGGTGATGAACGCCGACAGGTTCGACATGGCCTGAAGGGCGGAGCGTTGTCGCCCGGCCCGGACCCGTCATCCCGGACTTGATCCGGGGCCGTGAGCGGTGCTTTAGGCGATAGCCCGCGTTGATGCTCTTCAACGCGAGGCCCGCTCCTAAAGACTTGCCCAAGGTCCCGGATCAGGTCCGGGATGACGAGGGAGTGCGGCGGGTGTCACCCCCGCGTATCTCCGGGCCATGTCTTCTGTGCGGCCCAGGCTTCGACCTGCAGCGTTCGCAGCTGCTCCTCGATCGTGCGCGAGATCCCCGCGCCTTCGGGGTCGCGGCAGCCCATGCCGTGGGACAGCGCCGTGCGGGTGCCGTCCGCC
>Ga0308159_1004462_pt1 | contig 12798 bp, 15 predicted proteins | sample PhyCR1_FD_201040 | JGI IMG/M metagenome (GOLD analysis project Ga0308159, IMG submission 201040) | Phyllosphere microbial communities from UC Gill Tract Community Farm, Albany, California, United States - DLSLC.R1 | ecosystem: Host-associated > Plants > Phyllosphere > Unclassified | place: USA...
CGATGAAGGCAGTCATGCCGCGCGCGCCCATCTCGGGCTCGGTCTTGGCGTAGATGACCAGCGTGTCGGCGTCGCCGCCGTTGGTGATCCACATCTTGCCGCCGTTGAGGACGTAGCAGCCGTCCTTCTTCTCGGCCCGCAGCTTCATGCTCACCACGTCGGAGCCGGCGTTGGGCTCGCTCATGGCCAGCGCGCCGACATGCTCGCCGCTCACCAGCTTGGGCAGGTACTTCTTCTTCTGCGCCTCGCTGCCGTTGCGGTGGATCTGGTTCACGCATAGGTTGGAGTGCGCGCCGTACGACAGGCCGACCGAGGCCGACGCACGCGACACCTCTTCCATGGCCACGATGTGCGCGAGGTAGCCCAGCTCCGTGCCGCCGTATTCCTCCTTCACGGTCATGCCATGCAGGCCCAGGCTGCCGAGCTTGCCCCAGAGGTCGTGGGGGAACAGGTTGTCGCGGTCGATCTCGGCGGCGCGCGGCGCGATCTCGTGGGCGCAGAAGTCGGCCACCGCGTCGCGCAGCGAGTCGATGGTCTCGCCCAGGTCGAAATTCAGGCCGATCTGGCTCATGCGTTGTCTCCTCGAAGGTTCAAGAACACGGATGCGGGCAGCCGAACGCAGAAGGAATACAAAAACGACGCAAAGGGCGCAGAGCAGAAACTTCCATTCTTGGGTATTTGCTTCTGCGCCCTTTGCGAAACCTTCGCGTCCTCTGCGTTCGGCTGTCCGCCTCCGGCTTGGCCGCAGCTTACGCCGCCCGTGCCCGCATTTGGCGCCACAATGGTTGCAAATTGCGCCACATCGAGCCGCTCCGGAATGACTGCTTCTACACTCGTCAAGCCGCCCCGTGCCGCCACGCCCATGGCCTTCGTGCAGGCGATCGTGAAGGGGTATGCACGGCATGGTGTCGACCCTGGCGCGGCCCTGCGGGCGGCACAGATCGCGCCGCGAGAGCTGTGGCGGCCCGGGGCGCGCGTGACGGCGGCGCAGTTCGAAGCGTTGAACGAGCACGCGATGCAGGAACTCGACGACGAGGCACTGGGTTGGTTCGGCCGCAAGCTGCCCTGGGGCAGCTACGGCATGCTGTGCCGCGCTTCGCTCACCTCGCCGAACCTGGGCGTGGCCATCCGGCGCTGGTGCCGCCACCATCGGCTGCTGGTGGACGACATCGTCCTGTCGCTCGCGGTGGCGGATGGCGAAGCCACCGTTCGTATCGAGGAGCGGCGCGACCTCGGTGCCTTCCGCGAGTTCTGCCTGGTGTCGAGCCTGCGCTTCCTGCACGGCTACGCGAGCTGGGCCATCGATTCGCGCGTGTCGCTGCGCACGGCCCGTTTTCCCTACCCGGCGCCGCCGCATGCCGAGGCGTACCCGCTGATGTTCACCGGCCGCGTGCACTTCGATGCCGATCACGCCAGCTTCAGCTTCGACGAACGCTACCTGGCGCTGCCGATGATGCGCGACGAACGGGCCCTGCGCACGATGCTGCGCCGCGCCCTGCCGCTGACGGTGCTGCAGTACCGGCGCGACCGGCTGCTGGGGCAGCGTGTGCGCGAACTGCTTCGCACCCACGGCACGGAACTGACGAACGCCGAGGCCATCGCCACGGCGCTGCACGTGTCCAGCCGTACGCTGCACCGGCAGCTGCAGGCCGAAGGGCTGTCGCTGCAGGCGCTCAAGGACGAGGTGCGGCACGACACCGCCGTCGACCAGTTGCGCCGCAGCGACAGGCCGATCAAGCAGATCGCACTGGCCGTGGGCTTTCGCAACGAGAAGAGCTTCGCCCGCGCCTTCCGCCAATGGACCGGCGTGACGCCGGGCGAGGTGCGCCGGCGTGCCGCCTGATCGCCATCTCGGCTCAGGTGCCGGCGGTGGTGGGCGGATGCAGTTGCGCGTTGAGGGCGCGCGTGCCGGCCGCCAGAGCGGCCTCGTAGGACTCGAATGCGTCCTCCGACCGGCGCGCGACCTGGGTCGGCGTGCCGTCGGCATCGGTTTCCATCAAGGTCCACAGGAAGGCGCCGGGGCTGGCTTCCTGCACCTGGAGTCGAACGGATGGGTGGGTCATGCCTTCATCGTGAGCGCCCGACCGGGGCCTGACTGTCAGCCGGATTCGCCGATGGGTGTGGTGCCGCAGGGTACGCGCGTCAGCGCATCGAGGCCTGGAAGGCGGGCTGGGACGCGGGCAACGGCATCCCCGGCGCCCAGGCCGCCGGCGCCGGTGTGGGCGGACGGAAGGTCTGCACCGCCATCATCCCCAGGCGCGTGATCTCGAACACGACCGCGGGCGGCTGTTCTTCCTGCCCGCCGAGGCCCTGGCGTGCCGGCGGGATCTGCGCACGCACCTGGCCGGCCGCCTGCAGGGCGCGCAGCTTGTCGACGTCGACCGGGTCGGTGATGCGCACCGGCAGCGGTGCGCGGGCCAGTGCATGAAGCAGTTCCAGGGGCATGCGTGTTCTCCTCGCGGGAGCCACGATTCTTCTGCGCTTCATGCGGCGAGGCAAGATAAGCCATAGGTGTTAGCGCTTGCTCCATGCCCCGCGCGCCGCCCCTTGCGCGGCGGTGGCTTCAGGCCTGCACCAGGGTCTCGAAGCCGCCCCAGATCATGCGTTTGCTGTCGAAGGGCATGCCCTCGGTGTCCATGCCCGCGATGCGCGGATCGGCCATCACCTTGGCATTGACCATGTCGCGGTGCTGGCGCGATTCGTAGGTGATCCATGCGAAGACGACCACCTCGTCGTCCTTGAGCTGCACGCTGCGCGGGAAGGAGGTCAGCACGCCGACCTGCACGTCGTCGGCGATGCACTCGCGATACTCCAGCGCGCCGTGCTCGCGCCACACCTGGCCGGCGGTGGTGGCCAACTGGCGGTAGGCCTCGACCTTGTCCTTGGGCACGGGCACCACGAATCCGTCCACATAGCTCATCGTGCGTCTCCTGGTTCGGGGAATGCAGGCCCTGCAGGACCTGCGGCCCGCCAGTCTAGGGACTTCGTCGTGCCAAGGTGCCGCACCCCTACGTTCGGCAGGGATGCCGCCGGGTTCACGCCCGCTCGTCCGTCTCGTCGACGATCTTCAGCGGCGAACTGGGACGCAACTGGAAGCGCAGCACGCTGACGCTGTTTTCCGCCAGCGCCGAGGCAGGCAGCTGGGTGATCTGCAGGCCGTCCCTGACGTCGATGCCGCCGCGCACCTCGACGTCCACGCCCTCCACCAGCATGCCGGGCACCCGCTTCGCGATCACCTCGGTGTTGACGCGATCTATGCCCAGCTTAACCTGCGTGACCAGGTCCTGCACACCGATCTTCGCCGTCTGCGTCTTCAGCTGCTCCAGCTCGGCCGCGAGTTGCAGGTTGCGCTCGGCCTGCGTCGCGATCTCCTTGCGCAGGCCGCCGAGTTCGGCGTCGCGGCTCACCACGGTCTGCGTCGCCGTGGCGAGTTGCTTCTGCAGCTCGGTGTTGGTATCGCCCAGGCGCTGGATCTCGGTGTCGCGCACCGCCACGGCCTGCACGGCCTCATTGAACTTGCCGCGCACGAAATCGACGTTGCGGATGCTGGTGTCGGTGATGGTGCCCGGGTCGAAGGGCACGAAACGGGTGGCCATGGCGTTGCCTCCTTCGCTCAGACCGTGCTGGCCGGCGGCGGCACCGGCACGATGCGCAGCTTGAGCGTGCTGGTGCCTTCGGCGGTGAAGGCGAAGGTGCTGCGGTACTTGGTGTTGAAAGGTGCCACGTACATGCGCGGGGCGGCCTGCGGCGCCTTCTTCTCGAAGTGCAGCGCCATGCGCATCTCCACCGTGGCTTCGGGGATCTGGTACCAGGTCACCTGGTAGCCCAGCGCCTGCAACTCGGGGTGCTCGGCCGCGAGCTGCGCCTGCGAGGCCAGCGCCGCGGCATCCAGCTCGCGCTGCGCGGCGGCCACGCCGGCACTGATCTCGCGCACCATGCTCGACAGCGGCGAGATCAGCACCTCGTCCATGTTCACGTCGGTGGCCATGGCATCTCCTCAGCGTTCCGTGCGCGTGACGACGGGCGGCGTCACGGTCGCGTTGATGGTGACCACATCCGGCGCCAGGCGAACCGGTGGCGGCACCGGCTTCATCGTCACCCGCAGCAGGCTCGAGCCCTCGGCGGTGTGCGTGTAGGTGCTCTGGTTGCGGAAGTTGACGGGCGAGGCGAAGGCGATCACGCCGCGCTTGCCGAAGCCCGGCCGTCCCTCGGTCTGCGTGGCGCTGGCCTGCTTCAGGCTCACCGACATCTTGACCTCGATCAGGGCCTCGGTGAACTGGTAGAAGGTGGGCAGCAGGCCGGCCTGCAGCAGCGTGGTCTTGACGGGCGCCACGGGCTGCTGCGTCACGCTCACGCCCGGCACCGTGACGTTGCTGCCGGCCACGGCGAGCGTGGTCGGCGCGGGCGCGATGACCTCGGTCACCTGCGGGATGAGGTCGATGGCGTTGGCATCGCTGGCGAGGAATTTGAGCGTGTCGATCGACGCGCGGTCCAGCGCGAGCTGTCCCTCGGCGACCGCGGCGGCGAGATCGCGCACCATGTCGGCGATGGGGACGTCCAGAAGTTCCTGTCCTACGGCCATGGGGTTCTCCTTCGGAATCGGGGAAGCGTTGCGTCAGGTCAAGGCGGGGGCCGCGGCGCTGGCATGCACGGCGCGCTGCAGCGCATGCACGGCCCGCGTCGGCACGGGCATGCCACGCGACCGGCCGAACCAGCCCGCCGCGCTGTGTGCGAGCCAGCCGACGTTGCCCTGCCGGCACAGGGCCATGAGGCGCTCGTGGGTCATCGGCGCCTGCATCAGCGGCTGCCAGCCGTCCAGCAGCAGGGGCTGCCGCAGGATGCCGGCCAGCGCCGCGGCCGGCGGCGCCTGCGGCCGCGTGGCGTCCCACAGCAGGCCGACGCCCGGCAGCGAGCGCGCCGGCGCCGATGCGGCCACCGCGTCGAGCGGCAGCCACACCAGCGCGCGCGGGTGCAGCGACTGCAGCGCCCGCGTGGCGGCCCACAGCCGGGCCCCCAGCGGCGGGCGGCCCATCAGGCCGAAGAGCACCGCGGAGCGCTGCAGATGGCGTTGCGCCAGGCGCAGGTGATGGCCGTGCAGCCACAGCCGGGCATCGAAGCGCAGCAGCGTGTAGATGCCTTGAGCCGCCCATTCGTCGATGCGCGCGTCGAGCCGCTGCAGCGCCGCCGGCTTGAGCTGCGCGGCCCGCGACAGGCACAGCGCCACGCAGCGCCGGCCGGGCGGCACGTCGGCGAGCAGCTGGTCGACGCGCGCGACATCGGCCGCATCGTCCGCATAGGCGCCGCTGGCGCCAGTGGCGTCCGGCGACAGGCGCAGGCCCAGCAGCCGCAGCGCCGAACCGTCCGCCGCCAGCAGATGGCCGCCTTCGCTGCGCAGCCAGTCCGGCGTCGACGCGCCGATCGGCGCCCGTGCGCTGGCGACGACTGCCGCACGCGTTGCCGGGCGCACGACGCGTATCGGCGCCGTGGCAGCGCGCGGCGGCCGGCTCGCGCCGCGTGGCCTTGCGGGTGCGCGACTGGACGCCGGCGACAGGGCGGTGCGCGCCGCGCGACGGGCCCGCGCATCGGCCACGGCGCGCGCGGGAGGCGCGAGACGATGCGCGGCCTGGGACGACGGCGGACGCGGCCTGGGCGCCCGGACCGGCCGCGGCGCAACGGCACGCTCGCGCGCGCTGCGCTCCGGAGCCGGCCGCGCCGTGCCGGACGCGACGGCGCGCTCGCGCGATGGCAAGGGCACGGACCGCGCGCGCACCCGCAGCGAAGTGCGTCCCCGCGAGGGTCCGCCGGCCACGGGCCGCTCCCGCGCAGGGCGCGCAGGGCGCGTAGGTGCGGGCCGCTGCAGCTCGGGCCGGGGTGGCCGCGCGGTCCGTGTGGCGGCTCGCGCGGCACCCGTTGCGCGGCGGGGCGGCAGGGGCAGCCGGGCCGCAACGGCCCCACGTGCCGCCGCAGGCCGTGCAAGGCCGCGTGACGGGCTGCGGCCCGCCGCGGTGGCGCGCCGCGGCAGCGCACGGGCCGTCGGCGCCGGCCGTGAAGCCGCGCGCCCACCGGCGTCCCTGGCCGGCCGGCCCGCGCGCGGCGAGTCGGCGGCACGTGGTGGGGCCGAACGTGGACGACGCGCCCGCTCCTGGCGGCGCGCCAGGACCAGTGCCGGAAACCGTGGTCGCGACATGGGACGCCTGCCGGCTGCGGCGCTCAGGCGCCGAAGGTCACCTTGGGCGGCGTCACCGTCGCATCGACGGTGACGATGCGCGGAATGATGCGCGGCGGCGCCGGCACGGGCTTGAGCGTGGTGCGCAGCAGGCTCGAGCCCTCGGCCGAGTAGTCGTAGGTCGACGAGCTCTTGTAGTTGACGTGCGACGCGAAGGTGGTCGACACGGAGGCCGAGCCGCCGAAGCCGAACAGCGAACCGTGCGCCTCGGCCTCGGTGCTGATCTCGAACTCGGCCCCGGCCTCGAATTCGCGCGAGCTCGAGCTGCGATGGCTGATCGACACCTTCACCTCGATCAGCGACTCGGTGAACTGGTAGAAGGTCGGCAGCAGGCCGGCCTGCATCAGCGTCATGTCGACGGCCTTGGCGGCCTCGGTGCGCACGGCGATGGTGTCGGTGTCTCCGGCATCGCCGGGCAGGCTGGTGCCGGGCTCGAGTGCGTCCGAGAGCTTCTTCTTCTCGACGATTTCGTAGATGTCGGGAATGACCTTGACCTTCGCCTTGGCCAGCGCGCGCGCCGTGTCCAGCGACGCCTTGTCCAGCTTGCGCTGGCCTTGTGCGATGGCATTGGCCATCTTGTAGATCATGTCCGGGAAGGGGACGTCCAGAAGCTCCTGACCGATGCTCATGATTTCACCTCGCGACGGGTTGGGTGGAAATGCGGATGCCGGAGGCGCCGTCCGGCCGATGCTGCGCGGGCCGGTGCCAGACCAGCGGGCGGTGCGCGGGGCCCGGCGCCGGGACGCCCGCTTCGGGACCACCGCGTGCGGCCAGCTGGGCCGCCACGTTGGCCGCGAACAGGTGGCGCAGCTTCGTGGCGGCTGCACCCTGGGGATCGAGGCTGAGCGCGCCGCAGGACTCGACGGCCGCATGGCGCAGGAAGAACGGCTGCCACCGGTCGTCGAAGGCCGCGATGAGCGCGCCCGAGCCGGTCGCCATGAGCACGAAGCCGCCCAGCCGGTGCAGCACGCTTGCGAGCTCGTCGCGGACGGCGTCGTCGTCCTGCGCGCCGGCCTTGAGTGCGATCAGGAAGATCTGGTGCGACATGCTGCCTGCCTCTTCGATGGGCGCCGGCACGGCGCCCGGCTGCGCGGCCCGGTGGCACGCGGTCCACCAGGATGCGACGAACTCTAGAAGTGCTTGCTCACGTCGTACATACCTCCTTCGGCCGGTCGGATACGCGGCCGATGAGCGGGGTGCGGCCTATCGCGTTCGCCACACCCATTCGAAGGGAGGTCGTCCGGCGCCGCGGGGCCTGCGCCCGCGGCTCAGGCGCGGTGCGTCGGCCGGTAGCCGGCCAGCACGCCGGGCAGCTGCGCCATGTCGGTGAACACGCGCGCCACGCCGATCGCGCGCATCGCATCGGCGCCGCTGTGGCCGAGCCCGCCCGGGCTGTAGCCGAAGACGGTGGCGCCGGCGGCGATGCCGGCGCTGGCGCCGGTCACCGTGTCCTCGACCACCGCACAGCGCGAGGGATGGACGTCCAGCGCGCGGGCGGCCGCCAGGTAGACGTCCGGGTGCGGCTTGCTGCGCGGCGTCTCGTGGCCGCTGAAGATCCGGCCCTCGAAGGCGTCGAGCAGGCCGATCTTGGCCAGCTGCAACTCGACCTTGCGCCGGTCGGCGCCCGAGGCACAGGCGATGCGGCCGTCCAGCTGCGCATGCAGCGCGCGCACCGCCTCGGCGGCGCCGGGGATGGCGGTGAGCTCCCGCTCGAGCGCGTCGTTGCGCCGCGCCCAGAACATCGAGAGCCAGTCCTGCGTCAGCCTGAAGCCGGTCTTCGCCTCGATCAGCGCCATCTCGTCCTTCACCGCCTTGCCGACGAAGATGCGCATCGTCTCCTCGACCGTGAGATGCCAGCCCAGCTCGCCCAGCATCTCGGTGAGCACGCGGTTGGTGATGGGTTCGGAGTCGACGAGCACGCCGTCGCAGTCGAAGAGAACGGCATCGAAGGAAAGCGCGGCCATCGCGTGAGGGCTCCTTGCAGCACAACGGGATTCGGGCGCCCCGCGCCGCACCGGGCAGGCCGGCGCGCGGGGACGGGGCATCGTACCGCGCGACCCGTGCCGCGGCGCTGCAAGGCCTTCGGCCGGCTCAGGCGGCGCCGGCAGCGCCCAGCGATGCGGGAACGGCCGGTGCCGGCTCGGCCACATCGGACCCATCGGCCGAGTCCAGCCAGGCCGACAGGCCGCCGGCCAGCACGCGCACCCGCGGCAGCCCCGCCGCCATCAGCACGCGTGCCGCGGCCACCGCCGACGCATCGTCCGGACAATCGCAGAACACGACCAGCTCGCGGCCATCGGCCAGCGGCCCGAGCGCATGCGGAAGCTCGCGAAGCGCGAAGCCGACCGCACCCGGAATGGCCCGCGGGTCGAGCGCGCGCACCTGCTCGCCGCGCACGTCCACCACCGTCGGTGCGCGCCCCTGGGCCAAGGCGCTGCGCAGCGCGTCGACGCTGATGGTCACGATGTCGTCCGCGCGCCGCGCCAGGCGCCGCTGGCGCAAGCGCCAGACCAGAAAGGCCAGCAGCAGGGCCCCGCCCACTGCGGTGGCCGCCAGCCCGATGTCGGCCAGCACCGCCAGCACGTCGCGGATCGCGGCGTGGAACACCGCGCCCAGCAGGAGGTAGCCCAGCGTCCAGACCAGGGCGCCGGCCGTCTCGTAGGCAAGGAAGCGGGCATTCGACATGCCCAGGGCGCCGGCCATGGGCGGCGCCACCACCGACACGCCGGGCACGTACTTGGCCGCGATCAGCGACAGGCCGCCCCAGCGCCCGAGGATCGATTCGCTGCGCGACACGCAGGTGTCGGCCGACAGCGAGACGCGGCACAGCAGGCGCATCACCCGGTAGCCCCAGCGCCGTCCGGCCAGGAACCAGGCGCCGTCGCCCAGCAGGTTGCCCAGCAGCGAGGCGGCAATGACGGCCGTGGCATTCAGCGCCGTGCCGCCCACCGCCAGCCCGCCCGCCAGCACCAGGAAGGGCACCGCCGGCACCGGCGCGCCCAGCCGTGCGGCCAGCGTCACCAGGAAGACCACGGCGGGCCCCTGGGTGGCGAGCAGCGAGACGAGATCGTTCATGGCCGTCCCGTCATTCGGCCGTGCCGGTGCCCGTCGGCCGCACCTCGGCGCGCAGTGCGGTCGAGCCGACCAGGCTCAGGTCGGAGAAGTAGGCCAGGCCGTGGCCGTGCGTGTTGTCGGCATCGGCCGAGACGACCACCGCCACCACATCGGGCGTGGCACCCTGCGCCTCGCCGCCGAAGGCGCGGCGGTAGTCGGCCAGCAGGTTGCGGCGCTCGCCCACCCAAGTGCCGGACCGTGCAGCGGGCCCGGACTCCAGCACCGCCATGTGCATGCGGTTGGTGAAGGCGTTGACCAGCATCTGGCCCTTGGCCTCCTTGCCGTCCCACACGTAGCACAGCGCCTCGCTGGGCACGTCCTCGCCCGAGACGCTGCGCGCCAGCGACAGCCGGGTGCGCTCCATCAGCGGCAGCCGGTCGGCCGGGAAGTCGAAGAACACGCACAGCTTGGCCGCGCCGTCGTCGCCCGCGCGGGTGTGCAGGTCGGCCCCGTCGACGAACTGGTCGACGCGCCAGCGCCAGCTCAGCACCGTCGACTCGTTCAGCGGCATCTGCACGCGGTGCGACAGCAGCCCGTAGGAATCGCTGGCCTCGACCTTGAGCACGCGACGCCCTTCCTCGGACACCACCTCGAAGCGCGTGGGCGTCTTGTTCGGCAGCGTGCTGAAGTGCCAGGGCGCCGGCGGGGCGGTGCCGGCCGCGGCCGAGAACGGTGTGAGCGAATGCGGCTCCTCGGCCCGCGCGTGCGGGGCGGCCAGGCCCAGCACCAGCAGCGCGCCCGCAAGCAGGCCCGCGCCGCGGCGGGCTGCGGATCGGGCGAAGGTGGAAGCGGTGGCGAGCTGCATGGTCGGATCCCTGGCGATGGAGTTTCTTGGTGTTGTGGCCTCGGCGCGGGCCGGAAAGGAGACCGCGCGCGAGCATGGGAGAAAGTGTGCCGCAGCGCAGTACGCGGATAAATCCCCCAAAAGGAATCACTTTGTCTCCCTGGTGCGGACAATCCGCCCAGGAAAGCTCTGCTTTTCGTAGCAGCCCACCCGCGCGTGGCGGGCGCCGCAGGCCGATCCGACCTGGCAACCCGCAGGGGCTGCGTCAGCCGCCGAGCCGCCCGTCGACGTAGTACCAGCGTCCGCCCTCGCGCACGAAGCGGCTGTGCTCGACCAGCCGCGAGGCCCGGCCCGTCGCATCGCGCGAACGGGCGACGAAGGCGACCTCGGCGTGCGTCGCGTCCCGGGGCAGGTGCGCCTTGACCTGCAGCCCCAGCCACTGCTGCGCCGGATCGAGCGCGAGCGTCTCGGGCCGCGTGTCCGGGTGCCAGGTGGCAAGCAGGTAGCCGGCATCGCCCAGCACGAACGCCGTGTAGCGCGAGCGCATGAGCGACTCCGCATCGGGCGCGGCGCCGCCCTCGTCCGCCAGCGGGCCGACGAAGCGGCCGCAGCAATCGCCGAAGGCCCGCACCTTGCCCTTGCCGGCGGCGGCCGTGCGGCCGCAAGGACAGGGGTCCGACGGCGCGAGCCGCGGCCAGCCCGCGTCCAGGGAAGAGGAAAAGGAAGTGGCGCCTTGCTCAGCCACCGGGAATCACCGTCAGAACCATGGCCGTGAGCGTACCCGCGACCGGCCGAAGCAGCTTGAGCAGCAGCGGCCGGCCGTAGCCCTCCCCCGCCAGGCGCCTGAGCAGGTCCGACAGCTGCGCCAGCGGCACCCCGTCGCAGCCGACCAGGATGTCGCCCTCGCGCAGGCCGCCGCGCGCCGCCGCCGAGCCGGCCGCCACGCCCATCAGCCGCACGCCGGTGGCCACCGGCCAGTCGTTCTCGCGCACCCAGCGCCGCGGCAGCGGCACCGCCGCGCACTGCACGCCCAGGCGGCCGCGCCGCACCGTGCCGTGGCGCATCAGTTCGCCGGCCACCCAGCGCGCGGTGTCGACCGACACCGCGAAGCTCAGGCCCTGCGCGGAGGGAATCACGGCCGTGTTGACGCCGATGACCTGCGCCGCGCCGTCGAGCAGCGGCCCGCCGGAGTTGCCCGGGTTGAGGGCCACGTCGGTCTGGACCACGTCCTCGATCATCCGGCCGCCGCGCGCAGGCAGGCTGCGGCCCAGCGCGCTGACGATGCCGGCAGTCACGGTGAAGTCGAAGCCCAGCGGATTGCCGACCGCCACCGCCAGTTGCCCCGGCCGCAGCTGCGCCGAACTGCCCAGCGGCAGGAGCACGGCCGGGTGCGATTCGAGGCGCAGCACGGCGATGTCGGTCGAGGCGTCCTGCCCCACCAGCCGCGCCGTGCCCTCGCTGCCGTCGGCGAAGGCGGCGCGCAACTCGCCTGCGCCCTCCACCACGTGCGCGTTGGTCAGCGCGAAGCCGTCGGGCGTGAACAGGAAGCCCGAGCCGCTGCCGCCCGCCGCAGCCGAGCCGTCTCGCCCCTTCCTGCGCACCTTGATGTGCGCCACCGCCGCGCTGGCGGCTTCGGCCACGCGGGTGACGGTGGCGGAGTAGGAGTCGGGAAAGAAATCGTCGCGTGCGCCCATGGCCGTGTCCTGCTTGAAGCGGACAGATGGAGGCGCACGCGCGCCCTTTCAACGGGGTCGCTCAGGTGCCGGCGGTCGCGATGGGCACGTAGAACTCGCCGCCGCCCGCGCGGAACTCGCGCGACTTCTGGTCCATGCCCTTCGCGGCGTACTCGCGCACCTCCTGCGTGATCTTCATCGAACAGAACTTGGGCCCGCACATCGAGCAGAAGTGCGCCACCTTGCTCGAGTCCTTGGGCAGCGTTTCGTCGTGGAAGTCGCGCGCCGTGTCCGGGTCCAGGCCCAGGTTGAACTGGTCTTCCCAGCGGAACTCGAAGCGCGCCTTGCTCAGCGCGTCGTCGCGGGCGCGGGCGCCCGGGTGGCCCTTGGCCACGTCGGCGGCATGCGCCGCGATCTTGTACGCGATGATCCCCTGCTTGACGTCGTCGCGGTCGGGCAGGCCCAGGTGCTCCTTGGGCGTCACGTAGCAGAGCATGGCCGTGCCCATCCAGCCGATCATGGCCGCGCCGATGGCCGAGGCGATGTGGTCGTAGCCGGGCGCGATGTCGATGGTCAGCGGGCCCAGCGTGTAGAACGGCGCCTCGTGGCAATGCCTGAGCTGCTCGTCCATGTTGGCCTGGATCATGTGCAGCGGCACATGGCCCGGGCCTTCGATCATGGTCTGCACGTCGTGCTTCCACGCGATCTGCGTCAGCTCGCCCAGCGTGCGCAGCTCGGCGAACTGGGCCTGGTCGTTGGCGTCGGCGCCGCAGCCGGGGCGCAGGCCGTCGCCGAGCGAGAAGCTCACGTCGTAGGCCTTCATGATGTCGCAGATCTCCTCGAAGTGTTCGTAGAGGAAGCTCTCGCGGTGGTGGGCGATGCACCACTTGGCCATGATCGAGCCGCCGCGCGAGACGATGCCCGTCATGCGCTTGGCCGTCATCGGAATGAAGGGCAGCCGCAGCCCGGCGTGGATGGTGAAGTAGTCCACCCCCTGCTCC
>Ga0308159_1004465_pt1 | contig 12788 bp, 12 predicted proteins | sample PhyCR1_FD_201040 | JGI IMG/M metagenome (GOLD analysis project Ga0308159, IMG submission 201040) | Phyllosphere microbial communities from UC Gill Tract Community Farm, Albany, California, United States - DLSLC.R1 | ecosystem: Host-associated > Plants > Phyllosphere > Unclassified | place: USA...
TTGCCGATCGCGTTGACCGAGATCTTGCCGCCGCCGTACGAGGCCGCGAACAGCCATCGGCCGCTTGCATCGAGGTCGATGTTGGCCATGCTGTCGGCCAGCGAGGCCTCGCCGATCTTGTGCAGCCTGCCGGTGGCCGCGTCGATCGCCAGGCTGGTCACGCGAAAGGGCTGCGAGCGCAGCGCCGCGTGGAGCACGCGCTTGTCGGGGCTCACCACCATCGGCATGACGGTGCCGCCGACGTTGACCGTTTGCACCGGCAACAGCGCACCGCGTTCGCGGTCGAGCGCCAGCACCGATATGTCCTGGCTGTCGGCATTGGCCACGTAGACCCATGTGGCCGCCAAGGCGCTGCCACCCAGCGCTGCGGAGGCAATGGCCAGGCTGCCCACGACGGCCCGGGCGACGCGGCAGAGCCGGCGGGACGGTAGAGGTGCGAGCGCGCTCATGGCTTCAGGTTCAGCTTGGCGATCAGGTCCTTGAAGTACGCGTTGTCCTTGGCCAGTGTTTCCTTGAAGACGGCGCCGTCGGTGTAGACGTAGCCCAGGTTCTGGCGTTCCATGACTTCGTGCATGAGCGGCTCGGCTGCGGTCTTGGCTGTGATCTCGCGCAGGCGCGCCATCACCTCGGGCGGCGTGTTCTTGGGGGCGCCCAGGCCGCGCCACGTGCCGATCGACAGGTCGATGCCGCGTTCCTTGGCGGTCGGCACCTTGTCGAAGCCCTTCACGCGCTTGTCGGCCATCACCATCAGCACCTTGAGCTTGCCGCCCTGCACGTGGGTGGTGACTTCGGCCGGGCTCACGGCGACGGCCTCGATGTGGCCGCCGAGCAGCGCAAGCACGGCCGGTGCCGCACCCTGGAAGGGGATGTGATTGAACTTTGCACCGGTCTTGTCTTCCAGCGCGGCTGCGGCCAGATGCCAGATCGAGCCGTTGCCCGAGTTGCCCACGCGCACGGCGCCTGGGTCCTTCCTGGACGCTGCGAGGAATTCCTCGACCGTGTTCCACGGTGCATCGGCCTTGACCGTGATGGCGGCCGGGTCGGCGTTGAGCTGCGCGATGGGCTGGAAGTCGTCGTAGTTGAACTTGGCCAGCCCCAGGTGCGGCAGCGTCAGCAGCTCGACTGTGAGCACCGCCAGCTTGTAGCCGTCGGGCTTGGCGTTGATGACCTCGGTCCAGCCGATCGCACCGCCCGCGCCGGGGCGGTTGACGATCACGATGCTCTGCGACATGTGCTTGCGGCTGGCCTCGGCGAAGGCGCGCGCCAGGCCGTCGGTACCGCCACCGGGCTGGTAGGGCACCAGCAGTTCGACCGTGCGGCTGGGGAAGTCGGACTGCGCCGCAGCGGGCGTGGCCAGGCCGAGCGCCAGCGTGGCTGCGCCTGCGAGTGCGGCAATGCGATGAAGAATCTTCGTTGTCATGTGTTGTCTCCTGCTTGTTGTTGATCTGTCGGGTCGGGGCCGCGTGTTCTCGTTCAGGGCATGTACTGGCCGCCGTTGACTTCCAGGATCTGCCCGGTCACGTAGCCGGACATTTGCGCCGAAGCCAGGTACAGGAACGCACCCACGCAATCGTCGGGCGCGCCGATGCGGCCCATCGGAATGCCGGCCTTGAACGACTCGAGGATGGCCGGTGTGGAAAAGCGGTCCTGGAACGGTGTCTGGATGACGCCGGGGGCCACCGCATTCACGCGGATGTTGTCGGGCGCGAGTTCCTTGGCCAGGCCGTGCGTGGCTGTGCTCACGAAGCCCTTGGCACCCGCGTAAAGGTACGCGCCAGGGCCGCCGCCGTTGCGCGCGGCCACCGACGATACGTTGACGATGCTGCCGCCACGGCCCTGGGCACGCATGAGCGGCACCACCTCGCGGCAGAAAGCGAGCACCGAGCGTGCGTTGATGTGCATGACCTCGTCGAAGAGCGCATCGTCGAATTCGGCGATGGGTGCGCGCTTGACCAGGCTCCCGGCGTTGTTCACCAGGATGTCGATGCCGCCCAGGCGCTCGCGCGTCTCGCGCACCACGCGCGCGATGTCGGCGCTGTCACGCACATCGCCCTGCACGCAGAACGCGTTGCCGCCTGCCTTGACGATGGTGTCGACCACCTGTTGCGCAGGCCCGGCCGACTGGTTGTAGTGCACGGCCACGTGCATGCCGCGGGCGGCGTAGGCTGCTGCCACGGCCGCTCCGATGCCGGTGCTCGCACCGGTCACGAGGGCTCTCTTTCCGTGAAGGTCTTCCATGGGTGTCGATGCGCCTTTCTGCCTTGTTGCTGTCTGCTTGCCAGGTCGTCAGGGTGTGGCCGTCTTCACTTGATCGCCATGAACATGCTCGGCAGCCAGGTCGAGAAGGCTGGCACGAAGGTCACCAGGCCAAGTGCGAAGATCAGCGCCCCGTAGAACGGCCAGATGGTGCGCATGACCGTGCCCACCGACACACCGCCGATCGCGCAACCCACGAACTGCGTGGTGCCCACGGGCGGCGTGTTCAGGCCCAGTGCGCAGTTGATCAGCATCACGATGCCGAACTGCACCGAGCTCATGCCGTAGTGCTGCGCGATCGGCAGGAAGATCGGCGTGCACAGCAGGATGGTCGCGGCCATGTCCAGGAACGTGCCCAGCACGAACAGGATGACGTTGATCATCAGGAAGATCATCCACGGCGTGCTGGTGATCTGCGACAGCATCTGCCCCGTGAGTTCGGCCACGCCGTACAGGCTGATGAGGTAGCCGAAGGTGCTGGAGATGCCGATGAGCAGCAGGATGACTCCGGTGGTGCGCACGGCCTTCGATGCGGCCTTGATGAAGTGTTCCCACTTGAGCGTGCGGTACAGGAAGATCGTGAGCGCCAGCGCGTAGAGCACCGCCACGGCGGCCGACTCGGTCGCCGTGAAGATGCCCGACAGGATCCCGCCGAGGATCAGCACGACGATGAACAGGCCCGGCAGCGCGGCTGCAAACGAACGCGCCACGATCGCCCAGCCCGGGAAAGTGCCGCTCGGGTAGCCGCGCTTGACGGCCACCAGGTAGGCCGCGGCCAGGTTGCTGATGGTCAGGATGGCTGCGGGCAGCAGGGCCGCCAGGATGAGTGCCGCGATCGACACCTTGCCGCCTGCGGCCAGCGAATAGATGATCAGGTTGTGGCTGGTCGGCATGAGCGCACCGACGAGCGCGGCATGGGTCGTCACGTTGACTGCATAGTCGGCGTGGTAGCCCTCTTTCTTCATCATCGGGATCATCACCGCGCCCATCGCGGACACGTCGGCCACGGGCGAACCCGAGACACCGCCGAACAGCGTGCACGCCACCACGTTCGACATGCCCAATCCGCCGCGCACGTGGCCCACCAGGTTGCGCGCGAAGTTGACGATGCGGTCGGCGATGCCGCCGTAGAGCATCAGCTCGCCGGCGAAGATGAAGAACGGAATGGCCAGGAAAGAGAAGATGCCCATGCCGGACGTCATCTGCTGGAAGCCCACGGCAAGCGGCAGGCCTTCGTAGGCCAGTGTGGCCAGTGCCGAGAGCCCGATGGAAAACGCCACCGGCACGCCCAGCAGCAGGAAGAGCGTGAACGACACGCACAGGATGAGAAGAGGGATGGTCATGACAGTGGATTCGGATGGGAGGGGCGCGTCATGACCAGGCCGGTTCGACTTCGCGGCCTTGGGCCAGGGCAATGATGTGTTCGATCGAGAACATCACGATCAACACGCCGGAGATGGCCGCGGGCACGTACTTCCATCCCTCGGAAATCCACAGCGTGGGCAGTCGGTAGTCCCACACCGATTCGGCCAGCGAGGCGCAGTTCCATGCCATCGTGGCGCCGAACACCAGGATCAGGAAGTGGATGAGCAGTTCCATCTTCAGGCGCAGCCAGTCGGGCGCCAGCACCAGGAAGGATTCGAGCCCGATATGGCCGGCGTCGCGCACGCCGACGGCCACGCCGAACATCGTGACGTAGATCACCAGCAGCAACGCCAGGCTTTCAGCCCAGGTGGGTGTGTTGTTGAGGACATAGCGGCCGAACACCTGCCAGCTCACGGCGCAGATGACTGCGACCAGGCCGGCGATGCCCAACCACATGCAGACGCGTGCAAGCGTGCGGCAGAGTTTGGTGTACATAAATTCAATGCGAATGAAGGAGGACGCTGCCTTTGCCAGGAACACCGCGGAACCGGCTCAGCCGGGCCGCTGGTGTTGCCCCCGGCAGGGGGTGGGCGGCGACACGAAGTGCGCAAGCCTGGGGGCGAGCTTTACTTCGTGTCCTGCACGCGCTTGACCAGATCCTTGAGCCGCGCGTCGGTGATGAACTTGTCGTACACCGGCTTCATGGCTGCCTGGAACGGTGCCTTGTCGATCTCGATGATCTCGGCGCCGCCCGCTTTCACGATGGCCAGCGACTTGATCTCGCGCTCTTCCCATTGCTTGCGCATGTAGGGCACAGATTCCTTGGCGGCCTGGCGGATCCAGCCCTGCTCTTCGGCCGACAGCTTGTCCCATGCCCGCTTGGAGAACAGCAGCATCTCGGGTGCCATCGAGTGTTCGGTCTTGGTGTAGTACTTGGCCACCTCGAAGGCGCGGGCGCTTTCGTAGGTCGGGTAGTTGTTTTCGGCCGCGTCGATCAGGCCCGTCTTCAGGCCCGTGTAGACCTCGCCCATGGGCATCGGCGTGGCGTTCGCGCCCATGGCTTCGAGCATGGTCACCCACAGGTCGGACTGCTGCACGCGGACCTTCAGGCCCTTCATGTCGGCAAAGTTGCGAACGGCCTTCTTGGCAGTGAACATGGAACGCGCGCCGCTGTCGTAGTAGGCCAGGCCCACGAAGCCCTGCTTCTCGCAGCTCTTGAGAATCTCCTCGCCGACCGGGCCGTCCAGCACCTTGTGAAGGTGGTCGACCGAGCGGAACAGGAAGGGCATGGTGGGCACCTGCGTCTCGGCGCAGATGTTGTTCATGGGCGCGATGTTGACGCGCACCATCTGCAGCGCCCCGATCTTGGTCTGCTCGATGGTGTCCTTCTCGTTGCCGAGCGAACTGTTGTTGAAGACCTTGATGCTGTGCTTGCCGCCCGACAGCGCCTTCAGGCGCTCGCTCATGAACTTGACCGCGGTGACGGTCGGGTAGTCGTCCGGGTGGATGTCGGCGGAGCGGAACTCGGTGGCGTGCGCGCCCAGGCTGGCCAGGGCGGCGGCAGTGCAGGTGGCCAGTGCGATCAGTGTTTTTTGTAGTCTCATTTGTCTTCCTCTGGGGGTGGTGGTCTGAAGGGTGGGGAACGCGGGAAATCAGAACTGGCAGTGCGGCTCCGCCACGCCGGTCACGCCAGGCCGCAGCGCGAACACGCCACCGGCCAGCGGCTGGTCCGACAGGTCGCCGCCGGGGCGGATGGACGTGACGTAGAGCGTGTCGAGCAAAGGGCCGCCAAAGGCGCACATGGCGGGCTTCTTGACCGGCACCGCCAGTGATCGGTCGAGCCGGCCGTCGGGCGTGAATCGATGCACCAGACCCGCGTCGTTGCCGCAGATCCAGTAGCAGCCGTCAGCGTCGATGGCGGCGCCGTCCGGCCGGCCGGGCAGGGCGGTCATGTCGACGAACAGGCGGCGGTCGTGCGGCGTGCCGTCGGCGACGTCGTAGTCGAAGGCCCAGACCTTCTGCACCTGGGGATGCGAGTCCGACAGGTACATGGTGCGGCCATCGGGGCTGAAGGCCAGGCCGTTGGGAACGACCATGTCGTCGAACTGAAGGCGCAGCGCGACTTCGGCATTCACGTCGCGCTGGTAGCGGTACACGCGGCCCACCGGGTGCGCTGCGGCCATGTCCATGTGCATGGTGCCGGCCCAGAAGCGGCCCTGGCGGTCGCAGCGGCCGTCGTTGAAGCGCATGCCGTGCATCGCATGGGCCGCGCTGGCGAGCAGTGTGTGCGCCAGCGTGCCGTCGGGTCGCGTCGCGATGGCGAAGATGCCGCTCTCCATGCCGGCGATCCACTGGCCCGGATGACCTGCGCGTGGCGCGACGCAGGCGAGCATCTCGTCGCCCGCCCACTGCGCGTGCGCGCCGGTGCCGGGGTCGAGTCGGTGGAGGGTTCGCTGGGGAATATCGACCCAGTAGAGCGCTTGTTCTTCGGCGTGCCAGACCGGGCTTTCGCCCGTGCCGCAGCGTGCATCGAGGACGAGTTCGGCTTGCATGATGGCGACCGTGTCAGTCGCCGAACGGGCCTTGGGCGGTGAAGGCGCCGCCCTGGTAGATCGCGTTGGGGTCGGTGGCTGCCACGGGTGGCTGCGCCTCGACCTTGTCGCGGAACACCTCGGAGGTGTCCTGTGGCACGAAACCCAGGTGGGCGGCCTGGCTGTTGTCCCACCACAGGCCTTCGTTGTCCGAAGCGCCGTACACGATGGTGTGGCCCACGCCGGGCGTGAACAGGGACTTCTCGACCAGCGTGGTGAGGTCACGGTAGCTCAACCAGGTGTGCATCATCCGGCGGTTGGCCGGTTCGGGGAAGGAAGAGCCGATGCGGATGCTCACGGTCTCGATGCCGTAGCGGTCGAAGTAGAAGTTGGCCATGTCCTCGCCGAAGGACTTCGACAGGCCGTAGTAGCCGTCGGGCCGGCGCCGCGCGTTGGCGTCGATGCGTTCGTCCTGCTTGTAGAAGCCGATCACATGGTTGGAACTGGCGAAGACGACGCGCGGGACGCCATGGCGGCGGGCCGCTTCATACACGTGGAATACGCCGCGGATGTTGGCCTCGAGGATTTCCTCGAAAGGCCGTTCGACCGACACACCGCCCAGGTGCACGATGGCGTCGCATCCCGCGACCAGCGCGTCGACCGCCCGCTTGTCGGCAAGGTCGCAAGGCACCACTTCTTCCTCGGGTCCGATGGCGCCCTGCATGGCGCCGATGTCGGACAGCCGCAGAACATCCGCATAAGGCTTCAGGCGCTCGCGCAGCACCCTGCCAAGTCCGCCTGCTGCGCCGGTGAGCAGCAGGCGATGGACATGGCCGGCCGTGGCAGGTGAAGAGGAAGGGCTCGTCATCATGGGTCTCTTGAGTTATCTGTTGTCGTACAACTGTTCAGACGATTATCATCAGGCAATGCCAAGCCTGTCAACAGAAGTTCCGAGCACGCCAGACGCGGGTGCGACCGCGGCCAGCGCGCTGCCTTTCACGGGCCGCACGCGGACCCGTGGGCGGGGCCTGGCGCACAACCTGGTCGACGATTTCGGCGCGCGCATCCGCGACGCAGTGCTTCGCCCGGGCGACAAGCTGCCGACCGAGTCGGAAATCATGCAGGCCTTCGGCGTGAGCCGCACGGTGGTGCGCGAGGCACTGTCCAAGTTGCAGGCGGCAGGCCTGGTGGAAACGCACCACGGCGTGGGCACCTTCGTTCTGCAGCAGCGCGCGAGCGGCGTCTTCAGGCTGGACGCCGGCGACATCGCCACGTCGGTCGACGTGCTGGCCGTGCTGGAACTGCGGATCAGCCTGGAGACCGAGTCCGCCGGGCTGGCGGCCTCCCGCCGCACCGACGAGCAACTCCGGGCCATGCGCCAGGCACTGGACGACTTCGAGAGCAACGTGGCCGTGGCAGGGGATACGGTGGCGCCGGACTTCCGCTTTCATCTGCAGATCGCGCAGTCGACGGGCAATCCGTACTTCGCGGACATCATGAGCCACCTGGGCACGACCATCATCCCGCGCACGCGCATCAACGCGATCCGCAACCTGGACCGTGGCGGCACCTACCTGAGCCGCGTGAACCGCGAGCATGAAGAGATCTACGCGGCCATCGCGCGGCGCGACGCCGAGTCGGCGCGCGCCGCGATGCGCATCCACCTGACCAACAGCCGCGAGCGCTTGCGCGTGGCGCAGGAGGCCGCGCGGCACGTGGCGGCCACCGGCGGCGCGGCGCGCGATCCGTCCGCCGGCGCTGCGCGCGACAAGGCCTGACTGGTCAAATCATCATGCCGCACCCAGGGGCGAAGTGGGGCGAACGATGAAAAGCGGGTGAATTGCGGCTGAAGGCTGGACAACTCATTCTTTGAGTTGTACGATGACTGATAACTCCAAGATTCAGGCCCATTCATCCTTCATCGAACGCAGGAGACAGACTTCATGACTTCCACCCGTCGCGGCGCCCTTGCCGTTGCCCTGGCCGCCACCGCCGCCACCGTTTTCCCGCTGGTTGCTTCGGCGCAGGCGCCCGCCTGGCCCAGCCGGCCGATCAAGCTCATCGTCCCGTACCCACCGGGCGGCTCCTCGGACATCATTGCGCGCGCCATCAGCCAGCCCTTGTCCGAAGCGCTCAAGACCACGGTGATCGTGGAGAACCGTCCGGGTGCCAACGGCAACCTGGGCGCCGACTTCGTCGCCAAATCGCAGCCCGACGGCTACACCCTGCTGCTGTGCGACGTGGGTGCGCTGGCCATCAGCCCGTCGGTCTACACCAAGCTGCCCTTCGATCCGTCCAAGGACCTGCGCGGCGTCGGCATGCTGGCCTATTCGCCGCACCTGCTGGTGGTGCATCCGTCGGTCAAGGCCAACAACCTGAAGGAACTCATCGCACTGTCGAAGACGAGCGACCTCAACTTCGCCGTGACGGCCACGGGCAGCGCGCCGCACCTGGCCGGCGTGGCGCTCGAGCGCGCGGTCGGCGCCAAGTGGACCTACGTGCCCTACAAGGGTGGCGTGCAGGCCATTCAGGACACCGTCGCCGGCCAGACGCAGATCCTCATGAACGGCATGCTGGCCACACTGCCGCAGGTGCAGGGCGGCAAGCTCAAGGTGCTGGCCGTGTCCAAGGGCACGCGCATGCCGCTGATCGGCGACGTGCCGACCATCGCCGAACAGGGCGTGCCCGGCTTCGAGTCCGGCACCTGGCAGGGCGTGAAGGTGGCCAAGGGCACGCCTGACGCCATCGTCCAGCGCCTCAACAAGGAACTGGTCACGATCATCCGCTCTGCCGACATCCGCTCGCGGCTGGCCGGCCAGGGTGCCGAAGTCGTGACGATGACGCCGGCCGAAGAAGAAACCTTCTTCAACAAGGAACGCACCCGCTGGGCCAAGGTCGTCAAGGACGCCGACATCCGCATCGACTGATCGGCCCTTTCGCTCATTGCGCCGCCCCCCTCTCCAACCCACATCCAAGACCCTTCTTCACCATGAACCCGCAAGAACTCAAAACCATCATGGGCTCCGGCCTGCTCTCGTTCCCGATCACCGACTTCGATGAACAAGGTGAATTCCGGCCGAAGAGCTATATCGAGCGCCTCGAGTGGCTGGCGCCCTATGGCGCGAGTGCGCTGTTCGCTGCCGGTGGCACGGGCGAGTACTTCTCGCTGGCCGGCGAGGAGTACGGGCGGGTCGTCAAGACGGCGGTGGACACCTGCCGCGGCAAAGTGCCGATCATTGCCGGCGCCGGCGGCCCGACCCGCACGGCCATCGCGCATGCGCAGGAAGCCGAGCGGCTGGGCGCCCACGGCATCCTGCTGCTGCCGCACTACCTGACCGAAGCCGGCCAGGAAGGCCTGATCGCCCACGTCGAAGCCGTCTGCAAGAGCGTGAAGTTCGGCGTCATCGTCTACAACCGCGACCGCACCCGGCTCACGCCCAACTCGCTGGCCATCCTGGCCGAACGTTGCCCGAATCTGGTCGGCTTCAAGGACGGCGTTGGAAACATCGAAACGATGTCCTCCATCTTCATGAAGATGGGCGATCGCTTTGCCTACCTGGGCGGCCTGCCGACGGCCGAGGTCTATGCCGCAGCCTACAAGGCGCTGGGCACACCGGTGTATTCGTCGGCGGTGTTCAACTTCATCCCGAAGACGGCGATGGACTTCTACAAGGCGGTGGCGGCCGACGACCTGCCGACGCAGCACCGTCTGCTCAAGGATTTCTTCATGCCTTACCTGGAGATCCGCAATCGCGTCGAAGGCTATGGCGTGAGCATCATCAAGGCCGGCGCCCGGATCGTCGGGCACGACGGCGGCCCGGTGCGTGCACCGCTGACGGACCTGAAGCCCAACGAGATGGAAATGCTGAAGGCGCTCATCGACAAGCTGGGCCCGCAGTGAAATAAGCCCACCCCCGAAGCGGCGCACTTCGTGTCGCCGCCTCCCCCTCGAGGGGGCAACACCGGCGGCCCGGCGAAGCCGGTTCCGCGGTGTTCCTGGCAAATCGGTCACAACCACAAGAAAGAGAGGCAAAAATGCTGAAGAAACTGATCCTTTTCGCTGCCGCCACCGCGGCGCTCGCCGGTTGCGCCGGCATGTCCCGCAGCGGCAGCGCGGCCGATGAGCCTGCGGTGGCGGCCGCGGCCGAACGGCTGCGCATTGCCATGATCGACCCGACGCCGGCAGCGCTGGGTGCGCTGGTCGCCGACGACCTGAGCTACGGCCATTCCGGGGGCAAGGTCGACACCAAGGCCAGCTTCATCGCCGACTTGATGGACCGCAAGTCGGACTTCGTCACCATCGCCATCACCGACCAGACCATCAAGCTGGTCGACAACGTCGCGATCGTGCGCCACACGCTCACGGCAGACACCAACGACTCGGGCAAGCCGGGCAAGGTCAGCATCAAGATCCTCGGCGTCTGGCAGAAGCAGGGCAGCGACTGGAAGCTGCTGGCCCGCCAGGCCGTGCGCCCACCGCAATGACAAACGCCTCTCTACCCGATGCCGCGCTGGCAGTTCGACAACAAGCGGCCTTGCAGGGTGCGCTGACGCGTTAACCTGGATGCACTCTGTTCCCTCCAAGCCGAAGCGCGGCCGCTTCGGCTTTCTCACTTCTCACCACAAGGATTCGACATGCAACAACACGACAACCTCATCGGCGGCGAATGGAAGAAGGGCGACAGCTACAGCCCGAACCTGAACCCTTCGAACCTGGGCGACACCATCGCCGAATACGCGCAGGGCGGTGCCGGCCAAGTCGACGCTGCGGTCGCTGCGGCCACTGCCGCCTTTCCCGCCTGGTCCACCAGCGGCATCCAGATGCGCTCGGACGCGCTCGACAAGATCGGCACCGAGATCCTGGCACGCAAGGAAGAACTGGGCACGCTGCTCGCGCGCGAAGAAGGCAAGACCCGCGCCGAAGGCATCGGCGAGGCCACGCGCGCAGGCCAGATCTTCAAGTTCTTCGCCGGCGAATGCCTGCGCCTGGCCGGCGAGATCATTCCGTCGGTGCGCCCCAACATCGGCGTGGAGATCACGCGCGAGCCGGTCGGCGTCGTCGGCCTGATCACGCCCTGGAACTTCCCCATCGCGATTCCCGCCTGGAAGATCGCGCCGGCGCTGGCCTTCGGCAACTGCGTGGTGCTCAAGCCGGCCGACCTGGTGCCTGGCTCCGCCTGGGCGTTGGCCGAAATCATCAGCCGCTCGGGCATTCCGGCGGGCGTGTTCAACCTGGTCATGGGCCGCGGCAGCGTGATCGGCAATGCGCTGGTCGAGCATCCCGGCATCCATGCGATCAGCTTCACCGGCTCGGTCGGCGTGGGCCGCAACATCGCTGCGCAGTGCGTCAAGAGCCACAAGAAGGTGCAGCTGGAGATGGGCGGCAAGAACCCGCAGGTCATCCTGGACGACGCCGACCTGGCCCAGGCGGTCGAGCTCAGCGTGCAGAGCGCCTTCTATTCCACCGGCCAGCGCTGCACCGCGTCGAGCCGCCTGATCGTCACCCAGGCCATCTACCCGAAGTTCATCGAGGCGATGAAGGCGCGCATGGAGAAGATCAAGGTGGGCGACGCGCTGGCACAGGGCACCGACATCGGCCCGGTGTCGAGCCAGAGCCAGCTCGACCAGGACCTGGAGTACGTGAAGATCGGCCAGGACGAAGGCGGCACGCTGGCAGCGGGTGGCCAGCGCCTGAAGCTGGACACCGACGGTTTCTACATGTCGCCGGCGTTGCTGGTGGACACCGAGAAGACCGCGCGCATCAACCGCGAAGAGGTGTTCGGCCCGGTAGCGAGCGTGATCCGCGTGAAGGACTATGAAGAAGCGCTGGCGACGGCCAACGACACCGAGTTCGGCCTGTCGGCGGGCATCGCGACGACCAGCCTGAAGTACGCGACCCACTTCAAGCGCCACAGCCAGGCCGGCATGGTGATGGTCAACCTGCCGACGGCGGGTGTCGATTACCACGTGCCCTTCGGCGGTCGCAAGGGCTCGAGCTACGGTCCGCGAGAGCAGGGCAAGTACGCGCAGGAATTCTTCACGGTGGTGAAGACGGCGTACACGTTGGCGTGATGGCCGATTAGCGCCGCCGCCGCGCCAGCAAATACGCCCCCACCTCGAAGAAAAGTTCGCTCAGCACGGCCATGGCCGCTGCGGGGACGGCGCCCGCGACCAGCAGGCCGCGGTCGTTCAGGGCCAGCCCAGTGACGATGCGCTCGCCAAAGCCGCCGGCACCGATGAAGGCTGCAATGGTGGCGGTGCCGATGGCGATGGTGGCTGCTGTGCGAACGCCTGCCAATAGCGTTGGCATGGCCAGCGGCAGCAGGACCAGGCGCAGGTTTTGCGCGCGGTTCATGCCCAGTGCGATGCCGGCCTGCTGCACGCCTTGCGGCACTTCGGCCAGTCCCGTCACGGTGTTGCGCATGATGGGCAGCAACGCATAGAGGGTGAGCGCGATCAGCGCGGGCAGCGTGCCGATGGCCCCGAGCGCGGAGATCAGCACGGCCAGCAGCGCCAGCGACGGAATGGTTTGAAGCAGCCCTGTGAACCCCAGAACCACGGTGCGCCAGCGCGCATGCGCGAACACGGCAATGCCTACCGGCACCGCAATCAGGATGGCCAGCCCGACCGACACCA
>Ga0308159_1004466_pt1 | contig 12788 bp, 11 predicted proteins | sample PhyCR1_FD_201040 | JGI IMG/M metagenome (GOLD analysis project Ga0308159, IMG submission 201040) | Phyllosphere microbial communities from UC Gill Tract Community Farm, Albany, California, United States - DLSLC.R1 | ecosystem: Host-associated > Plants > Phyllosphere > Unclassified | place: USA...
ATGCGGGCGCTGGGCGAACCGCTGAGCAAGGCGCTCGGACATATCGTCACGATCGAGCTGGCCGAGGAGATGCTCAAGGCGCTGGACGATGCGGAACGCCAGCGTGCCCGCGAGGTCGAGGCCGCATCGGATTTCGAGAAGAACGACACGGTCTACGGTCCCTTCGCCGCGGCGATGCACCGGCACGGCATCGTGCGTGGCGATCATGAGGTGATTACCGAGCAGGAATGGGCCGTCATCGCCAAATACGTCCGCCGCAAGGTCGCTGCCCGGCTGCGCGACGTCCCGCCCATTCGCACCGACAAGGAATGCCGCACGCCGGACGGACGGCTCCATCCTTTCTGGAACGGTTACCGCATGCCGGTTGATCTGCCGGATGGTGAGGAAAAGGTGAAAGGCACACCGGCCCCGCCGCCGCGCTGATCGTGCCCGCGGGACATCGTCCCGCTTTCCAGAGCATGAGGTGACCTATGCGCTCTTCACCGCGCCCGTCCAGCCACGTCCGCGTGCCGGGCTCCATCCTGGCCTATGACATCGAGACGATCGCCCCGGCGACGCCGGATGGCGCGTTCCCGCCCTGGCCGCTGCATCGGCCGGTGGCGATCGGCTTTGCCGCCGCGTCCATACGCAATGGCGAATGGAGGTTCGACATCGAGGCGCTGGTCGCAACCGGCGATACCGACGAGGCCGATCTGATCCGCGCCGCCGACCGCCGCTTCTCTCAGGCGCAGGTCGTGACGGGCTATAACTCGACCCAGTTCGATGCGCTGGTCCTACGGCTCGCTGCCCAGCGCTGCCGGTTGTGGAACCTGCCGGCGCTGGCCGATCATGCCGCCGCGCATCGCTATGGCGGCGAGCATCTCGATCTCGCCGACCGCTATGCAAGTTTCGGTCGTAAGGTCGGGCTGGCGTTGCTGTGCGATGCGATCGGCATCCCCGTGAAGACCGATGTGGCGGGCGGCGACGTCGCCGCCTTGTGGGAGGCGGGCGAGCATGACCGCATCCGCCGCTATGTGATGGAGGACGCGGTCGCCACGCTCGTGCTGTGGTTCGCCTGGACGGCCGCGCGCCACGCTGACGAGGCGCTGGTGACGCGACCACTAGCAGCCCTTGCGAGACGGATCGAGGCGACACCGGAGCTTCATCATCTCCACGCCTTCGTCGACTGTCCGCTGATGCGCTGGTCGCGCCCGCGGGCGCTCGCCGCCGATGTGCGCGCCGCGCTCGACGGCGTCACTGCGACGCTCCGCCGCGAAGCCGATGAGCGGGCCTTCGCCGCCGCCTGACCGCGATCGTCACCACCAAGCCTCCCGGACGGCCCGGCCATCAACGCAGATGGCCGGGCCGTCGTCATTTCAAGGACCCCCGTCATGACCACCGACACCCTCGTCCTGTCCGTCGCCTGCATCCGCCAACCGGCCCTGGCGCAACGACCGGCCCGCACCCTGCTGATCGGCGCTGCGACACTGGCGGTGCGCCGCAGCTTCGGCACCTGGGGCTTCGATCTCGTTGCCGACAGCAGCACTGTCACCGATGATCCGGCCCAGACCATCGCCTGGCTGGCCGACCGCCTACGCCATCCGCCCGGACGGCTGCTGCTATGGCGCGCCGAGGACATCGTCGTTCCTGCCCTGATCGAATGTGCCGGCACCGCGCGCAACGGGGTCGCCGCCGCCCGGATGTTGCGCGGACTGCATGCGGCGCTGGAAGGCGGGATGGTCGATGTCGCCGACGCCTTTGGCGGTTCGGCCGCGACATCGTTCGACGCCATCGCCCACCACGCCAGTTTGCCGTTCGTGCCGATGTCGGCCACCGCGCTCGCCGACGCGCACCGGACCGGCAATCACGGTGATATCGAAGATCATCTTGCCGCCCGTGCCAAGGCCACATGGCGTCTGTGGCTGGACGGTCAGCCGGACGCTGGCCCAGTCCGCGCCGCCACCGAAGCCTGGCTCGCTACGCCGAATGCGGAGGTGCGGTCATGATGATGGTCGTCAATTGCATGCCGCATGTCCGTCCCTGTCGCTCGATCCCATCGGACGGACTGGCGGACAACGAATGGAGCACTTCGATCCCCACGCAGTATGCGATGCTCACCCACCCGCTGCCGCTCGCCGGCGGCGCAATGCTGGAGCGCGCAGGCAGCAGCGGCGAGGCAAAGCTGGCGGCGGCGCTGCGCGCCGAGGCACCGTGGATGGCGGCATTCGCCGACCGGATCGCCGAACGGGCTGCACTGAGCCTCTGGGCGGGGCGGCCATGGCTGGCGTTGCGCCCCATGTTGCTGGTCGGACCGCCGGGCGCGGGCAAGACGCATCTCGCGCGCAGATTGGGGACCATGTCCGGCTGCGGTGACGCGGTACTGTCCTTCGCCGGGGTCAACAACAACGCGGTACTGGCGGGCAATCCAAGGGGCTTTCGTCATCCGCAGCCCAGCCTGCCCGCGATGGTCATGCAACAGACCAAAACCGCAAATCCGGTTATCGTCATCGACGAGGTTGAGAAGGCAGTGGCGAGCGACCTGGGTGACCCGGTCGCGACGATGCTCGGTATGCTGGAGGGGACTGGCGGCGCCCGCTACTTCGATGGCTGCCTCGCCGCCGAGATCGACCTGTCGCACATCAACTGGGTGATGACGGCCAATCGCATCGATCGGTTGCCCGCAGCGCTTCTGTCGCGGGTCGAGGTCATCGAAGTGTCGGGGCCGCAGCCGGAAGATGCCGAACTGGTGCTGCCCGCCCTCTGGAGGGACGTCGCCCATCAGCTCGGCCTGCCGCCAGGCGCAATGCCGCAGATCGAACAGGGCGCCGAGACCGCGCTGCTGCGCCTGTTCCGACGGACGCGCTCGGTACGCCGCCTGCGCCAGGCGATCGAGACGCTCGTCGCCGTGTCGGCACGCCACCGGCTCCGCGAAGTCCATTGATGGTCATCGAAGGCGGTGCGGTGAGCACCGTCAGGAACGGGAAAAATGCTCCGGCCGGGAAGCGGCCGTCACCAGTAAGGAATGAACCCATGGAAATGATCGTCCGCCACCAGAATTTCATGCTCGCGCTGCGTCAGCTGATGGGTTGGCCCACCTTCAAACCGGTCAACGACGCGATCGCGTTCACCTCGGGTCAGACGATGTCCGTGCCAGTAGGCGCTGAGCTTGGTCGCATCGCACAGGTGCTGAACAAGGACCTCGTCTATTCGGGGTGGTCGAACACCACCACCAAGGAACCGGATGGCTTCACGGTCGCCTTTCGCGATCTGGTCACGGTCGAGATCATCGACCGGCTTGTACCCTTCGCAGCGGACGATCGCGCACGCTTGATCCTCGTCAGCACCACCACGGACGAGCATTTCGCGATCGACGCACGGGGGTCACTGATCCGTATGGCGGGTCGTCCGAAGACCATCCGCAAAGGCCGTGCGCTGGCAATGTCGCGGATCAAGGCGCTGGCCGCCACCCGCAGCGGCGACCTGCTGCCGGATAACCAGTTCGTCGCCCCCGGTGCCGCCGTTACCCGCCCGCAGCCCTCGAACGAGACGATCGTCCGCTTCGCCTGATTTACCCGGCGCGCCCCGTCGGTGGCCGCCCATACCTGACTGTTCTGGAGACCATGAATGCCCTTTGAAGCCACAACGCCTCGCCCACGGCGCAGCTGGGTCGTGCTCGATATCGAGTCCGCTGTTCTCGATCTCACCGCCCATCAGCGTTACCAGCAGATGGAGCGCTGGACGCCAGCGCCCGGCAAGCCGATCCGCCGCGGCTACACCCGTAGCGAAGACCCGTTGACGTGCCCGCGATGGGTGTTCCAGACGCTGTGCGTCGCGTCGATCATGGTGCTGGTCGAGGATGTACAAGGCGGCGTCGATGTGCGGAGCTTCGTGACGCTGTCGGCACCGGAATTGGACGAACGCGGCGTCGTGGCTGGCGTGCTGCGAGTGCTGGCTGACGCACCGCCGGACGCGGAGCTTTGCACTTGGATGGGCTTGGCCCACGACATCCCGCTGCTGATTTCGGCCGCGATGCGGCACGGTCTGTCGCTACCGCGAAACTGGGGATTTCTCGCGCATGGTGGTTTCCACCGCGACCGGCATATCGATCTGGCCCGCGCGCTGACCGCGGGCATGAAGATCAAGCCGATCCATCTGGCCGAGGTGCTGGCCGCAATGGACCTGCCGGGCAAGCTGACCTGTCCGCCCTTCGCAGTCTCCCGGCTGATTGAAACTAGGCGATGGGAGGAAGTGGCATCCGCCTGCGAGGTCGACGTCATCTCGACCGCGCTGCTGCTGGCCCGCTGGCGGCGGCTGACCGATCCCCGCGCCGAGGCCGAGGCGGTCGAGGATCGCATCCTTCGCCGGGTCATCGAACAGCGACCGGACCGGGGATACATCGCCGCGTTGCAGGCTCATCGGGATCGGCGCTTCGCCGCACAATATGCCAAGGCCGCCAACGACGCCGTCATCCTGGCACCGTGGCTGGATCAGGACGCAGCCTGATTCTTCACCGTTGCTTCACCAACCTGCGTTAGCCTCGCCGTCATGATAAGGCTGGTCCTACTCCCACATGCGCCAATACGGAAAAACGCGGACAGCCTGTCTGCAAATTTTCGTTGTGGCGCATGAGGAAGTAGGACCCGTCATGTCCAAGCCCTTCGTTCCTGCCGAGGACGCCCGCCAACTCACGCGCGACGAAATCAAGGCCGAGCTGGTAAGGATCGATATGACGCCCGGCACCGCGATCACGCGCTGCGCCGACCAATTTGCCTCCGACTATCCGTGGGAAGGGCGTGATCTCCTTCAAACGGCGATCGTCGGTGCGCTGACGACACGCACGTGCCGCGAAGGCATATCGGGCGAGCGGTTCCTGGCGGGCATCATGCGCAGCATCGCCTCGACCCATCGCCGCGCCCGCGAACGGCGCGGCGAGGACGTCGTGTCGCTGCCGGTCGAGGTCCTGGCCGAACAGATGGCGATGGGCGGCTATACCGTCATGGCGGCCGACGACGTCATCGAGATCGAACGCGTCCGGCTGGTGTGCGAGCAAATTCTCGACCAGCTCAGCGCTGCTTCGCCGCGTCAGGCCGCGTTGATCGACGGGATCGGCCTTGGGCTACGCGGGCAGGCTCTTGCCGATCACCTTGGCCTGTCCATGCAGGATCTCGCCACCGTGCGTCGCGGGCTGAAGCGTCACGCGCAACGCCTGTGGATCGACGCCGACACGCAAATATTTCAATCCGAGGCATCACCCCGCGAACAATGAATCTCTGGAGCCGCCCCGGCGTCTAGCTGCCCTTTGCGCAATCCAAGGTCGCGCAACTTTGGCACGAAAAATAATGACGAGATGTGCCGTCAAAATTGCCACATCGAAAAATTCATTAGGAGAACTGGATGGAGTATATCTCACTAGCAGGCTTGGCGTGGCTCGATCGGAACCGATTGAACATCGACTTGATGATAAATCGGTGGAAAAATGGCCTGAGTGTCACGCCTCACCGCACATCATCCGACCAAGATCCAAATTATGAAGAAGGTGCCCCTGACGGTGGTATTATCTATCGCGATGGATTTTGGCTAACACATCAAATGTCTTGCGGAATTTTGTATGATGAGATGTGCAACCGGCGTGCTCAACTGGTCGTCCCAAGAACATCGCTGCCCGATACCGCAATTGACAAACTCTATCAATCAGCAACACCGCTCAGAGACGTCGTGAAGTTGCCCGAAAATTGTATCGTCAACTTCGCCAATGCCAAGATAATCCGAGCAAAGAATTTGGAGAAGAACGCGGTGGATTTCCTGTTGCGAGTGGATTGGATGACGACCACGCAGGCTTATAATTTCGAGCGGATGTGAGCATATGGAACCCGTGCTGACGCCGCCAGCGGCAGCACGGGCGCTGTTGGGTCAGCTTTCCATATTACCCTGCTCGTCTGCGGAGCGGCCGCTCCAGATTTCACTCATCGGCATCGCATCGTGTTCAGCATCGCCTGCCGATACGGCCCCGCTACTCTGCGACCCTTCGATATTCTCGGGCTCTTCGCTGCGGATTTGAAGTTCGGCGTCGGTGTCAGCAACGGGTTCGCGATCGTCATGGTCGCCGTCCGGCCTGTCATTCCCCTTGATCTCAGCCGAAGGCTGTTCGCCATCACCAAGTCCGACCCCGCCGACCTTGGCGATCGCGAGCATATCCGACTGAATAGAAAGTTGCTCCAGCCGTCCAGTCAGTCGATCTTCACGATGACGGGCATCATCGAGATGAGCCCTGAGCTGGTCTATTTGGCTTCTCGCATCATCGCGTTCTTTCTCCGCTTCGATCCAGCGATCCGTCAGCATCTCTACCTCTGCTTTACTCCTGGCGAGGTCCTGCTCGACCGTCGCTATCCGGAGCGAAGCGCCGCGATGTATAGCATTGACCGTTTCCCGGAAGGCGTTGAGCAGGGTATTCATCCCATCCGTTGTGAAGCGATCGAAAAGGCCCTGAAACGCCGCGCGGACTTCGGGCGGGACTTCGAGTGCTGGCGGAGCGTCCTTCTCGGCAACGGCCGCTTTCCAGAGCCTCACGTTTTTATAGAACAGGCCATTGGGCTCGACGCCCAACAGAGCCGCCGCCTGGTTGATACAGGCATCCGGGTTCCACTGTCCGGACTGGATCAGCTTTTCCAGCTTCCCCGCCAAGACATTGGGACGAAGCCATTCCTCACTCTTCTTCATGGTATCACTCGCCATCTGCGAGCCGGACTGATCCTGCGAGACCTGCGAGACCTGCGATATCGCAGGTTTCGCAGGAGAAGGTATTCAACTGGTCGATCCGGCTAGCACGTTGTCATCTTGCGCCAGAACCAGTTGGGTCAGGCGCGGGATTTGATGACGACGGCGGTTATGGTGCCGCCCAGCGTTGGGGCGGATGATCTAAAAATCGTTGTAGCGCACTTGGGTCCAACGTTGCGCCGATACGAAGAATCCCCGCGCGCAGTCGCAGCCACACCAAGATGCCGATCGAGAGCAGCGTCACGATGATCGACCGCAGGCAGCGGTAGATACCGGCACCGCCGAGATGTCGGTCCGCTCTTGCGCCGACGATACGCGACACGATGGCGAGTAGTGTCCCGATCGCGTCACGCCGCTGTGTGTCCAGCGGCACCGACATTGCTCGAAGGGGGCCAGATATGTCCATCGTGCGCTCTTATAGGAGGACACTTCCTCGCTACCAAGTCGATCGGGAATGAACGCCCTCATCTTCGGTGGTCGTCCGTCTCGACGAGTTCCTCCGACCTGAGCGTTACTCCACTTTCGACGAAGACCATCAGCGATGCGTGGGGTCACAGCCGGCGCAGCGTTCAGCGCTATCCCGGCACCGTCGCTGATGGTCGCCACCGGCGCTTCGTTTACCCGAGGCGTGAGGTGCCTCGATCAATCAGCGCGGTCGCTGCGGCCGTAGCGGCGGCGCTGCTGATCTTGCCCGCCACGATCTCATCGGCGATTTCCAGCAGCCGACCACTGATCACGGTGCCGGTTTCCGGTTCCTCCTGGATTGCGATGCCGCCCTTCGTTGCCGCCACCCGGCTCCATGCGGCGCGCACCGCCGCCCAATAGGCCTTGGTCTTCGCCCAATAATCGTCGGCGGCTTTCACGTCATAGCCGTCGAAGCGATCATAGGTGTTGAGCACCGATTCCTGGACGATGGGGACGAGCTTGCCGTCCTTCAGGCCCATCTTGATATTGTCCTGCCAGTGCACCCAGCCGGTCGGGGTCGGCTGGTGCCGGTTGATCGCGTAGTAGCGGTCATAGACAGGGTGGCGGACGGCATCACGGCGGGCCAGCGGCCGCCACGTCCAGTTCGAGCGCCAGCGTCGAACGCCGCCCTGCGTCTCGAACTGACCCCATCCGGCATAACGCGGGCTGTCGTCGACCTGATAGACGGTCTGCGACCAGCGACCGGCACGCATCCGCTCGGGGACCGTCTCCCACACCCATTTCCCCTGGCCCGCATAGACCAGCACGCGGGTGGGCTGATAATCCCAATCCTGCCGCCAATGCTTGATGACGTGCGTCTTGCCGTCCTGCTCGACAACCAGCAGGTGCTGGAGCGCGATGTGATCGGGCGTGTCCTCGATCACGCGCACCACCTCATTCCCGCCGGAAATCTTGCGGTCCAGCGGCGTATAGCCCGCCGCCCAGGGCGTCGTCTCCTGCATGTCGAAACGCACCTTGTAGTTGCCCGCCATCGCCAGGATCTCGGCGCGATCGGCGGCTTTGGCAGCCAGCGTCTCGGCGGCGGTCTGCTTCACCGGACCATCGGCCAGGGCAGGCGCGGGCAGCAGCGCGAACGCCGCGACGATCAGCATCGAAGGGGTCTTCATGATGTTTGTCCCTTTAAAAAGCAGAGGGTGTCAGAAGCGGAAGGTGAGGGAGGCGCTGGCGTTGCGGCCCGGCTGGGTGAAGGCGATCGGCGGCACATCGGCCGCCCCGGCGGGCAAGGGACGCGGCACCGATAGGCCACGCACATCCGACCACCAGGCATAGGTGGCGTTGGTCAGGTTGAAGACGCCCGCCCGGAAGGTCAGCACATTGGTCAGGCGTGCGAAGACGGTGGCGTCGAGAATGGTGAAGTCAGCGGGCCGGAAACATGCGGTGCTGCACAGGCCGGTCGTGTCCTGCGTGGCCTTGCGCGCGCTGTGCGTCATGATGACCTGACCGCCGAACCGTCCGCGCGTCGGCTCACGCCAGCCGATGCCCATTACCAGCTTGAGCGGATCGATCGTCGCGAGCGGCGTGCGTGTGCCATCGGAAGCGATCTGGTCGCCCTCCGAATAGGAAATGGCGAGTTGCCCCGTCAGTCCATTGTCCGCGCGCCCTTCAAACCGCGCCTCCGCGCCCTTCACCTTGGCGCGATCGAGATTGACGAACTGGTATAGCGCGGGATCGGCAGGGGTGAAGCGGCCGCCCACCACCTCCTGGCTGATGAAATCGCGGTAATCAGCGCGGAAGACGCTGGCCGACAGATCGACGGCGTCGCTGTTCAGGCGCAGCCCCGCCTCCACGGCCTCGCTCGTTTCCGGGCGAAGGTTCGGATTGGGGATCGAGGTGTAGCCGAAGGCAAGGTTCGAGAAGAACTGGTTGATCTGCCCAGGCTCGGGCGCGCGAAAGCCGCGTGCGTAGCTGGCGAACAGCCGTACCGTCGGCACCAGCTTTACCACTGCTCCGATGCGCGGGCTGACGCGATCGGACGACTGGCCTGCGGCGGTGAATTGCGGCAGCAGCGGATCACGCCGGGGGGACAGGCGATACCAGTCATAGCGGAGTGCGGGATGCAGCGTCAGCGGACCAAGGCCGATCTCGTCCCCGACATAGGCCCCTGCCAAGGTGAAATCGGTAGTCGGAAAGGCACGGGTCGGGAAGGTTTCGCCCGCCGGGGGGACCGTGCCGTCGCGAAGCCCACGCTGACGCAGCACGCTGACATCGGCGCCGCTTACCAGCCGATGCGTGATCGAACCGGTCGCAAAGCCCAGCCGGACCTCGCCCGATCCGCCATAGACCCGATTCTCCAGCGTGTTGAGCCGGGTGCGGTCGGCCAACGTCCGGCGATCCTCGGCGCTGAACTGGCGATTGTCCGCGTCCTGAATATAGGCGGCGGCACGCGCGAACTGGACGAGCCCGGTCCCGTCATAGGTCCAGTCGACTCCGGCCCGCCAGCGCTTGCCCGTGTCGCGCGCCTGCAATCCCGCCACGCTGGCGTTGATGCCGGTCAGCACATCGGTTTCGACGCGGTTGTCCAGATACTCGCCCGTGGCGCGAAGCCGATGGCCGGGCGCGACGTTCCAGACCAACTTGCCGAGTAAAGCGTTGGCTTGGCCATCCTGCGGGTTGGGCGCGGTGCGCGTGACGCCGGTGCCCTCGACATCACCGCGATTCTTCAATTCGGAGAAGTCGCGCCGGGTATAGGCCAGCATCGCCGACACATCACCCGAACGCCCTGCGATGACGCCGGACTGGGTGAACTCGTCGTCCGCCGAACTATATTGCGTCCGCAGCGAGCCGCCGAACGACCGGTCGCCAAGCACATCGACGGGGTCGGCGGTCGTGAAGCTGACCGCGCCTGCCAGACCGTCGCTGCCATAGAGCGCCGAGGCCGGGCCGCGCAGGAACTCGACCGACTTGATCAGGCCTAGATCGACATAGTCGCCGCGTCCGACATCCTGCGCGCCGAAGCTGAAGCCATAGGGCACGCGGACACCGTCCACCTGGATGAGCACGCGGTTGCCGCCGATTCCGCGAACGACGAAGCCTTCATTTCCTGCCCGTCCCGTCGTCCCCATCGCCGCCCCGAAACGGGCCGGTGCACGCCGGACGCTGATCCCCGGTTCGAAGCGGACCAGATCCTTGATATCGGTGGCGAGTTCGTCGGCGATGTCATCAGCGTTCTTGACCGTGACGGTGACCGGTGCGTCCTGCGCCTGGATCGGTGCGCGCGTCGCCGTGACGACAATATCGCGCTGTTCGGCCCCATCATCCTCGCGCGCCGGCTCTCCGAGCGCTGCCAGTGCGGCAAGCGTCAAAAGCATGATCTACCCCTTTTTAACTATTGCCTATCATTCGCAATAAGCAAAGGCGTTAGGGTCGCGCAACCATTTTATGAAAGTGAATCGCATTATACATATAATGCTGGAAGGGGCGTTATGCGACGGCCCGAACACGGAAATCCGGCAACCGACCGGGTGCGAAATTGCACATTGAATTGTGCACAAACCTGTAGCACACAGTGTCTCGGACGAAACAGAAATCGCAGTTTTCTGCGGGTTTCAGCGTGGCAAAACCATGGAACGGAATCCCTTCACCCGCTCCATCACACCGATGGCCGCCGCGTCCTCTTACACGCGATAATAATCCCGATACCAGGCGACAAAACGCTCCAGCCCTTCGGCCAGCGCGACCTTGGGCGCATAGCCGGTCAGCGCGTTGAGCTTCGACACATCGGCATAGGTGGCGGTCACGTCGCCCGGCTGCATCGGCTTCATGATCTTGATCGCGTCTCGGCCCAGCGTCCGCTCGAGCGTGGAGATCATGTCCATCAATCCGACAGGCTGGCTGTCGCCGATGTTCAGGATGCGGTGGCCACCGCGCTCGGGCGGGTGGTCCAGCGCACCCACGATGCCGTCGACAATGTCTGCGATATAGGTGAAGTCGCGCGCCATCCGGCCCTCGCTGAAAATCTCGATCGGCTCGCCGTTCAGGATTTTCCGCGTGAACGAGAAATAGGCCATGTCCGGCCGCCCCCATGGGCCATAGACGGTGAAGAAGCGCAGCCCCGTCTGCGGAAAGCCATAGAGCGCCGCATAGGACTGGCTCATTAATTCGCAGGCGCGCTTGGTTGCGGCATAGAGTGACACGGGGGAAACGGACGGCTCGTCCTCGCTGAACCCCTGCCCGCCCATCGGCTTGTCGCCATAGACCGAGCTGGACGAAGCATAGACGAGGTGAACGAAACCCGGCTGGTGGCGACAGGCCTCCAGCACCGCGAGTTGCCCGCCGATATTGGACCGTTCATAGGCAAAGGGGTGGTCGATGCTGTGGCGTACGCCCGCCTGCGCCGCGAGATGGACGACGCGGTCCGCGCCGTGCTCCCGCAACAGCGCGGCGACGGCTCCGGCATCCGCAACATCCATCGCATGGAAGGAAAATCCGGGAACGCCCTGCAAACTGGCAAGCCGCGCCTGCTTCAATGCCGGTTCGTAATAGTCGTTGAGATTATCGATCCCGATGACCGTCTCACCCCGCGCGAGCAGGCGATGGGCGGTGGCGTGACCGATAAAGCCTGCCACACCGGTAACGAGGATGGGGGCGGCCATTGGCTTAGAGTCCCAGAACCGCACCGGGGGCAACGATCCGCCCCGTTCCACTCACCGCAATCCGCATCCGGAACCACTCCATATCATCGACCACCCGGGACAGGCACACGCCGCCCGATGACCCGCCTTTAGGGCGTCAGTCTTGAAAAAGTACGAAAATGCAAAAGGATCGGCGGCTCAGATGCCGCCCGCGATGACGTTGCGACCATCGGCTTCCAGCGCCAGGGTCAGATCCCGCAGACAGGCGTCGACCTGCACCGCATCGGGGCTTCGCACGACGAAATTCGCCCCCGTCCGCCCCTCGCGGAAAAAGGGATAGCTGCCGATGGCCACGCCCTCATGCGTCTTTTCGGTCTGACGGAGCAGCTCGGCGACCTCGCTCTCGCCGACCCAGCAGCCGATGGTTCCCGACACGACCGGCCGGCCGCCCTCCAGCGTGCCGGTCAGCGCGTCCAGCATGCCAGCCGTAATGTGCGGCACACCCGCCATGATGAAGATGTTGCCGATGCGGATGCCCGGCGCGCCCGACACACGATTGGGGATCAGCGAGGCGCCGTCCGGCGTCCGCGCCATCCGGGCGCGGGCGGCAGTCACGCCGCCGCGCGTCGTATAATAATCCTCCAGGATCGCGCGGGCTTCGGAATGCTCGATGACCGGCACGCCCAGCGCCGCAGCGATCGCGTCGACCGTGATGTCGTCATGCGTCGGCCCGATGCCGCCGGTGGTGAACAGATAGTCGTTGCGCACACGCAGCGTGTTCACCGCTTCGCCGATCGCGTCCGGCCGGTCGGCAACGACCCGCACTTCGGCCAATCTTATGCCTTGTACGTTCAACCAGGTGGCCAGCTGCGCGATGTTGCGATCCTGCGTCCGGCCCGAGAGGATTTCGTCGCCGATGACGATCAGCGCGGCGGTCCAGATACGCTCAGGTAGGGTCGCGGTTTCCATGCGCCCGAC
>Ga0308159_1004467_pt1 | contig 12787 bp, 9 predicted proteins | sample PhyCR1_FD_201040 | JGI IMG/M metagenome (GOLD analysis project Ga0308159, IMG submission 201040) | Phyllosphere microbial communities from UC Gill Tract Community Farm, Albany, California, United States - DLSLC.R1 | ecosystem: Host-associated > Plants > Phyllosphere > Unclassified | place: USA...
CCTGTGCCACAGGAGACGGGGTCTGGGGAACAGGAAACCGTCGCTGCGCGGTGCCCGCCGATGTGGGGCTGGGCCCATGTGGGGCTCGTCGAGGCGCCGACCGCTTTTTCTCTGGAAACACGGGGCGCTGGCCATTGTCCCCAAACAACTGCACCCCGGACCAACGCACCATTGACAGCCCCCGATTCCAGTCCGATGCTGCACCGCAATGGAAGACGACCGACCACTGCGGCGGTCATCCGAAGGCGACTTCGGAGCCGCCAGCCTCCTCGCCGGTGAAGGCCTCGATCGCTATTCGCTGGACGAACTGGACGCGCGGATCGCGCTGCTCGAAACCGAGATCGCCCGCATCCGCGCCCACCGCGACAAGTCTTCCGCGCACCGGCTCGCCGCCGATGCCCTGTTCAGGCCGCGATCATCTTGAACCGCGCAGCCTCGTCTTTCCGCCGCCCGGGCGCCCAGCCAACGCCGTGCAGTTCCGGGCAACCTCGCAACCGTCCTGATCGTTCCTATATCGATGCAGAAACCTCTCACCGCCAAACTCCCTTGCACGGAGAGTCGTCCCTCACAATGAAGGTCGCTTAAATGCCAAGTTTCGCGCAAAGCCTTGAAAAGACCCTGCACTCGGCTCTGTCTCACGCGTCTGAGCGGAGCCACGAGTACGCGACGCTCGAGCACCTGCTGCTCGCGCTGATCGACGATACGGACGCGGCCCAGGTCATGCAGGCTTGCGGCGTGGACCTTGGCGATCTGGGCGACGTGGTACGCCAGTACCTCGACCAGGAATACCAGTCGCTCAAGACCGAGGAAAAGGGTGATCCCGCCCCCACCGCCGGCTTCCAGCGGGTGATCCAGCGCGCCATCCTGCACGTCCAGTCGTCCGGCAAGGACACCGTGACCGGCGCCAACGTGCTCGTTGCCCTGTTCTCCGAGCGCGATTCGTATGCCGTCTACTTCCTGCAGCAGCAGGACATGAGCCGCCTCGACGCCGTCAGCTACATCAGCCACGGCATCGGCAAGGGCGGCAAGCGCATCGAGGACCGCAGCCCCAAGGGATCGTCCGACGAGAACACGCCCACGCCCGAGGACAAGAACGAGAGCAAGCCGGCCGCCGGAAACAAGAAGGATTCCGCGCTCGACCAGTTCACCGTCAACCTCAACGAAAAGGCGCTGAACGGCAAGGTCGACCCGCTGATCGGACGCGGCCCCGAAGTGGACCGCACGATCCAGATCCTGTGCCGCCGCTCCAAGAACAATCCGCTGTATGTGGGCGATCCGGGCGTGGGCAAGACCGCCATCGCCGAAGGCCTCGCCCGCAAGATCGTCGAAGGCGACGTGCCCGAAGTGCTGACCGAAGCGGTCATCTACTCGCTCGACATGGGCTCCCTGCTGGCCGGCACCCGCTATCGCGGCGACTTCGAAGAGCGCCTGAAGCAGGTCGTCTCCGAGCTGGAGAAAATGCCGCACGCGGTGCTGTTCATCGACGAGATCCACACCGTGATCGGTGCCGGCGCCACCAGCGGCGGCGCGATGGACGCCTCGAACCTGCTCAAACCGGCGCTCTCGGGCGGGACGAACCGCTGCATCGGCTCGACCACCTACAAGGAGTTCCGCAACCACTTCGAAAAGGACCGCGCCCTGCTGCGCCGGTTCCAGAAGATCGATGTGAACGAACCCACGATCGAGGACACCATCAAGATCCTGCGCGGCCTGCGCACGGCCTTCGAGGAACACCACAAGGTCAAGTACACCCCCGACGCGATCAAGACGGCGGTGGAACTTTCGGCCCGCTACATCAACGACCGCAAGCTGCCCGACAAGGCGATCGACGTGATCGACGAAGTGGGCGCGATGCAGATGCTGGTGCCGCCCAGCCGCCGCAAGAAAACCATCACCGCGCGCGAGATCGAGCAGGTCATCGCGACGATGGCCCGCATCCCGCCCAAGTCCGTCAGTTCCGACGACAAAAAGGCACTCGGCACGCTCGAGCGTGATCTCAAGCGCGTCGTCTTCGGACAGGACAAGGCGATCGAGCTGGTTTCCACGGCGATGAAGCTGAGCCGCGCCGGGCTTCGCGATCCGGACAAGCCGATCGGCTCGTTCCTGTTCTCGGGCCCCACCGGCGTCGGCAAGACCGAAGTGGCCAAGCAGCTGGCGCAGGTCATGGGCATCCCGATGCAGCGCTTCGACATGTCCGAATACATGGAGCGCCATTCGGTCAGCCGCCTGATCGGCGCGCCTCCGGGCTATGTCGGTTTCGACCAGGGCGGCCTGCTCACCGATGCCATCGACCAGCAGCCGCACTGCGTCCTGCTTCTGGATGAGATCGAGAAGGCCCATGCCGACCTGTTCAACATCCTGCTGCAGGTGATGGACAACGGCCGCCTGACCGATCACCACGGCAAGACCGTCGACTTCCGCAACGTGGTCCTCATCATGACCACCAATGCGGGCGCCTCGGACATGGCCAAGGTCGGCATCGGCTTCGGCGACGTCTCCAAGCAGGACGCCGGCGAGGAAGCGGTGAAGCAGCTGTTCACGCCGGAATTCCGCAACCGCCTCGATGCCATCATCCCTTTCGCCTATCTCGCCAAGGACACGATCAGCCGGGTCGTGGACAAGTTCATCCTTCAGCTGGAACTCCAGCTGGCCGACCAGAACGTCCACATCCAGTTCGACTCCACGGCCCGCGAATGGCTGGGCGATCGCGGCTACGACAAGCTCTACGGCGCGCGCCCGATGGCCCGCGTCATCCAGGAGAAGGTCAAGCAGCCGCTTGCCGAGGAACTGCTGTTCGGCAAGCTGGCCCACGGGGGCGAAGTCCATGTCTCGGTCAGGGAAGATGCGCTCAACTTCGAACTGACGCCTTCCGCGCCCAAGGTCACGAAGGCCAAGAAGAAGGCGCCGGTGAAGCGGGCGAAGAAGCCCGGCACCCAGCCGGAAACCAGTTCCGACGATTGATTCGCATACACTGGCTCGTCATTGCGAGCGCAGCGGGGCAACCTAGGATCGCGTAAGCCGCCCCAGGTCGCCCCGGACCTTCGGTCCTCGCAATGACGAAGGAAAAATATGGGGCGGGAACCGCGAGGTTTCCGCCCCATTCTTATGCGATGGCCCGCGATTTTTCCTGGATCAGACCTGAACCCTGGGGAATCCACGTCGTCCCCGCCGACTGCTGGATCGATCCGGCGCGCCCCGTCGACCGCGCGCTGGTGACGCACGGTCATGCCGACCATGCACGCGGCGGCCATGGCCAGACTTACGCCACGCCCGAGACGCTGGCGATCATGAAGCTGCGTTACGCAACCGAGGAAGGCGCCGTGCCCGTCCCCTACGGCGAGCGCATCGCCCTGCCCGGAGGCGTCCATGCCACCTGGGTTCCCGCGGGCCACGTCCTCGGTTCGGCGCAGATCCTGCTCGAACACGCGGGTGAGCGCATCGTCGTCACCGGCGATTTCAAGCGCCGCCCCGATCCCACCTGCCCACCTTTCGAAGTCACGCCCTGCGACGTCCTCGTCACCGAGGCGACTTTCGGTCTGCCCGTGTTCCGTCATCCGCCGGTCGAGGAGGAGGTCGGCAAGCTGCTCACCGCCCTCGCCGCCAACCCGGGTCGCTGCGTGCTGGTCGGCGCTTATGCGCTGGGCAAGGCACAGCGCCTGATCGCCGAACTGCGCCGCGCCGGGCACGATGACACGATCTGGCTCCACGGCGCGATGGAGCGCATGTGCCGGCTCTACGAGGACTGGGGCATCGACCTCGGCGACCTGCGCCTCGTATCCGACGCCGGCAAGGAAGCCATGGCGGGCAGCGTGGTCGTCGCCCCGCCCTCGGCGCTGAACGACCGCTGGAGCCGGCGCCTGCCGGAGCCGATCACCGCGATGGCCTCGGGCTGGATGCGCGTGCGCCAGCGTGCCCGGCAGCGGATGGTGGAGCTGCCGCTGATCATCTCCGATCACGCGGACTGGGACGAACTGACGCAGACGGTGGTGGACGTCGACCCGGCCGAGACATGGATCACCCACGGGCGCGAGGAAGCGATGCTGCGGTGGTGCCAGTTGAACCAGCGCAAGGCCCGGGCCTTGGCGCTGGTGGGGTACGAGGACGAGGATGACTGATCGGGTTCACGCGGAGGCGCGGAGACGCGGAGAAGAAGGGATCTGGGCACGCAGAGACGCAGGGCCGCAGAGATGTCCCGCCGCGCCGCAGGCTTCCTCCCCATTCCAAGGCTGCGGCACACGCGGCGCCGAAACGAAGGCAGCTTCGCCGCAAGCTCGACATCCCTGCGCCTCTGCGTCTCTGCGTGAGACCACCTTTTCCCCCTTCTCCGCGTCTCCACGCCTCCGCGTGAACCCGTAAATGGAGGAGTTTGCCGCCCTTCTCGACGCGCTGGTCTATACCCGCAGCCGCAACGCCAAGCTCAAGCTGCTGGCCGACTACCTGCGCACCGCGCCCGACCCCGACCGGGGCTGGGCCCTTGCCGCGCTGACCGACGGGCTGGACTTCCCGCCGGTGAAAAGCGCGACCATCCGCAACCTGCTGACCGAGCGCGTCGATCCGGTGCTGTGGACCCTGAGCCGCGAATATGTCGGCGATTCGGCCGAGACCGCCAGCTTGCTCTGGCCCGAACCCGAACAGGCACCCTCCCCTCCCACCGTGTCGGAGGCGGTCGATGCGCTGTCGGCCATGACGCGCGCCAGCGTGATGGCCGAACTGCCCCGGCTGCTGGACCGGCTCGATGCGAACGGGCGCTATGCCCTGCTGAAGCTGGCCACCGGCGCGATGCGGATCGGCATTTCCGCGCGGCTTGCCAAGACCGCCTTCGCGCTGGCCTTCGGCGTCGCGGTGGAGGACGTCGAGGAGCACTGGCATGGCCAGGCACCGCCTTATGCCGCGCTGTTCGACTGGGCGGCGCATGGCGCGGAGCCGCCCAGTTCGGAGAACCTCCCGCTGTTCCGGCCCTTCATGCTGGCACACGGACTTGAGGACACGAAGGTCGACCTCGCCGACTATGCCGCCGAGTGGAAGTGGGACGGCATCCGCGTGCAGGTCGTCCATGCCGGCGGCGAAACCCGGGTCTATTCCCGCTCCGGCGACGACATATCCGCGACTTTCCCCGAGATCGCGGAGGCGCTGGCCATCGACGCGGTGCTGGACGGTGAACTGCTGGTCCGCGGCGTGCATCAGGGCGGCGAGGAAGGCGGCGCGGCCAGCTTCAACGCCTTGCAGCAGCGCCTCGGCCGCAAGACCGTCAGCAAGAAGATGCGCGAGGAATATCCGGCATTCGTGAGGCTTTACGACGCCCTCATCGTCGAGGGAGAAGATCTGCGCACCCTGCCCTGGACCACCCGCCGCGCCGCCCTGGAGAGGCTGGTGCCCCGGCTCGACCCCCGGCGCTTCGACATCAGCGGCGTGATCCCCGCCGCCGATTTCGCTGAACTCGCCGCCATTCGCGAACGGGCGCGAGACGACGCCATCGAGGGGGTCATGCTCAAGCGGCGTGACAGTCCCTACGTGGCGGGGCGCAAGACCGGCCTGTGGTACAAATGGAAGCGGGACCCGCTGCTGGTCGACTGCGTGCTGATGTATGCCCAGCGCGGGTCGGGCAAGCGCAGTTCGTTCTATTCGGACTATACCTTCGGTTGCTGGGACGGCGACCCCGATGCCGGAGCCGAGCTGCTGCCCGTGGGCAAGGCCTATTTCGGCTTCACCGACGAGGAACTGAAGTGGCTGGACCGCTACGTGCGGGGCCACACCGTCAACCGCTTCGGCCCGGTGCGAGAGACCGACAAGTCGCTGGTGTTCGAGGTGGCCTTCGATTCGATCCATTCCAGCAAGCGCCACAAGTCGGGCGTCGCCATGCGATTCCCGCGCATCAGCCGCATCCGCGCCGACAAGCCGGCGCATGAAGCGGACCGGCTCGAGACCCTGCGCGGCCTCGTCCGCGATTGACGAAGTTCCACGTGAAACTTCGCGATCGACAATCCGTCATCCCGGGCTCGACCCGGAACCTTGGGCAAGGTCCGCGCCCACCTTGCGCTGACCCGCAATGTCGCAGTGACCCGGCGCGCTTTGGCGCCGCACGCTAATCCCGCAGGCTCGGGATCATGGGAGAATGCGAAACTGCTTCTCCCGCGAGGTCGCGCCCCGCAGCAGTTCCAGCCTGGAGGGCGCCAGTTCCAGCGCACGCGCCAGCAGGTCGCGCACAGCCTCGTTGGCCTTGCCGTCCTCGGACCGGGCGCGAACCTTGGCGAGCAGGCGGCCGTCCAGAATCTCCAGCGCTTCGACTTTTGCACCGGGCGTGACGCGAAGGGCCAGCCGGCCGCCTTCTTCGACCAGCAGGCGCAAGGCAGCGGGCGGCGGCAGTTCTGCCCGGGGCCGCGCCATCAGCCCTTCAGCCCAAGCGCCTCGGCATGCCTGCGGCCATTGGCGACATAGCTGCGCACCCCCGCCTGGTTGCGCGTGATCGCCGCTTCGTCGAGATCACGCAGGTACTTCGCCGGCCGTCCCATCCACAGCTGCCGCGCGCCGATACGCTTGCCCGTCAGCTGTGCGCCAGCAGCGAGCATCCCGTCCGATTCGATATGGCTGCCATCCATCACGATCGCCCCGAGGCCGACGAAGGCGCGGTCTTCCAGCGTGCAGCCATGAACCATCGCCATATGCCCGATCAGCACATCCTCGCCGATGATGGTGGGAAAGCCCTCCGGATTGGAAGGCTTGGGACTGTCGCAATGGACGACGCTGCCGTCCTGGATATTGGTGCGCGCACCGATGACGACGCGGTTCACGTCGGCACGGATTACGCAGTTGTACCATATGCTGACATCGGGCCCGATCTCGACGTCGCCGATGATCCGGCACCCCGGCGCGATGAAGGCGCTGGCATGGATGCGGGGCGCCCTGCCGTCGATGGCGGCGATGGTGATATCGGTCCTGTCCGTGTGTCCGCGTGCTTCGATCATGGATTCCCCGTCAGCCTGTCCCAGCGGACGTGCGCGAGGATGGACGCATGGTCGTCCGTCCAGGGTTCCGCCGCCCGTTCTTCAAGGGCCTTCCATGGACCATCGGGGGCCGCGCGTGCAAGGTCGCGCAGCAGCCGCCTGTCGCGGGACAGGGCGATCCACCGCGAGGGCGTGTAACGCTCGGTATCCTCGGGCAGATCGAGCAGTGACAATGCGGTCATGCCGCTGCCCCGCGCCGTCGCCCCGATCACGGGCGCAAGGTCGATGTAGCGGTTCGAGATGTGCAGCATCAGCAGTCCGCGGGGTGTCAGCGCGCGCTGGTAGACCTGCAGCGCCTCTCGCGTCAGCAGATGCATGGGGATCGCGTCCGAGGAAAACGCGTCGATCACCAGCACGTCGAAGGAGCTGCGCGGCAGTTTCGCCAGTTCGAGCCGGGCATCGCCGATGATCACCCGCGCGCCGGGGGTGCACTGGCGCAGGAACGTGAAGCGCCCTTCGGTAGAGAAACGCAGCACCACCGGGTCGATCTCGAAGAAGGTCCAGTGCTGCCCCGGCCGCGCCTGGCAGGCCAGCGTACCCGTGCCCAGCCCCACCACGCCGATGCGGGCCCCCGGACCTTCCAGCGCGGGCACCGCTCCGAGCGCCCGGGCCACGCCCGAGGTCGGGCCGTAATACGTCAGCGCATCGCGCGAATGGGCCGGGTCCAGCGACTGTTCGCCATGGAGGGTCGTGCCGTGGGCCAGGGTCCGCACCCGCGCATCGGGGTCGTCGCGCAGGGTATAGATGCCGAAGTAGCTGCGCGTCCGCTCTCCCGCAGCGGCGGCGCGCAAGGTCCAGATGCCGCCCTGTGCGACCATGGCCATCACCAGCACCGCGGCGAAGGCCCAGCGCCACGCCATGACCATGATCCCGGTGCCGATCAGGAACACCGTCAGCAGCAGGGCGAAGATCGCCACTTCGGGCCGCAGGGCGTAATCGTTCAGCTGCCAGGCGAGAAACGCCGCGAAGGCCAGCAGCAGGCCAAGCGCGATGCGGGCCATGCCCGGTTCGATGGCATCGTCGCCGCGCCAACGCAGCAACGGTTCCAGCGGCATGAGCAGCGCGGCGGCCAGCACCAGCAGCGGGTGCTCCCAGGCCCAGTCGAACACCAACGGCGCGATCAGGGCCGTGAACAGCCCGCCCAGGGCGCCGCCGGCCGACATGATCAGGTAGAAGCGGGTGAGGTGCGAGGGACCGGGCCGCAGGTCGTAGAGCCGGCCGTGGAGCGTCGTCGCCACGCAGAACAGCAGGAGGCACGCCCCTCCCGCCATCCACAGCGTCCCCGACCCGTTGGACAGCATCGCATAACTGCCCGCGAACAGGACCACGACCGGGGCGATGCGGGCGATTGCCAGCGCCGCCCAGCGCCGGTCGGCAAAGGCGACGACGAAGCTCAGCAGGTAAAGGCCGAGCGGGATCACCCATACCAGCGGCATCGCGAAGATGTCGGTCGTGAGATGCGTGGTCGTCGACAGCATGAGCCCCGAGGGCACCGCCGACAGCACCAGCCACAGCGCGACCGTTCGCCCGGCGATGGGCGGGACGGCATCTTCCCTCAATCTCTCGGCGGTGGGCGCAGGCTACCAGCAGCACCAGCACCGCGAACCCGGCGGTCCAGGCCAGGCTTTGCTGACGCAGGCTGAGCAGCGGCTCGGCCAGCAGCGGATAAGCCAGCAGGCCGCCGAAGCTGCCGAGGTTGGACGCCGCATAGAGCGCCCAGGGCTGGCCGGCGGCCGGATCGGCGGCGAACCAGCGCTGCATCAGCGGCGCCTGCGCGGACACTACGAAGAACACCGGGCCGATGCTCAGGCCCAGCAGCAGCGGGACCCACAGCACCTCGGAAAGGCCCGGGATCGGCTGCAGGGCCACCAGTCCCACCGGCAGGCTCAGCCCGGCAAGGACCAGCAGGGCCAGATGGACCATGGCCTGCCGCCGCAGCGACAGCCTCCCCAGCAGGTGGGCATAGGCATAACCGCCCAGCAGCAACGCCTGATAGACCAGCATGGCGCTGTTCCACACGTTGGGCGCGCCGCCCAGGCGCGGCAGTGCCATGCGCGCGACCATTGGCTGGACCAGGAACAGCAGGAAACTGCCGACGAGGATGGTGGCGACGAACAGGCCGCGTGCCGGGCGCGGGCGCCGGCTTGTCATTCCGGGGTCATCGGCCTGCCCTCGAAGCGGGCGATGGCGTGGCGGACCACCTTGTCCAGCGCCTCTTCCGAGAAGAAGCCGCCCGGGATCAGGCAACGTTCGACCAGCACCCGGCGGAACGCGGCGAAAGTCTCGGCATCGGGTGCCGTCGGCGCCTGCCAGAAGCTGTCGAGATCGCGCTGGTCGGTGATGTCGGCGATGTCGTAGATGGCATGGCCCAGCGCCACCACCGGCACGCCCATGGCCAGGGCCAGGGTGCCGCTGGTGCTGTTGATGGTGACGACTCCGCGCGAGCCGCGTGCCACCGGCACGATATCGCCCCAGGGGAGATAGTCGATACGATCCGCCACGCCGAACAGCGCGGCCATGTCGACCGCTTCCTGGCGCCAGTCGCGCACGCCGTTGTCCAGCGGGTGCTCCTTGATCACCAGCCGCGCCTCGGCCGGTGCATGCGCAGCGAACGAGCCGATGATCAGCCGTAGCGCGTCGGCGATGCCCGCGAAGGGCGAATGCAGCCGAACCTGCGCATCGGAATCAAGCTGCAGCGGGAACAGGAAATAAGGCGCCGAGGCGTCGCGCACGCCGGCTTCGAGCCGGGCTATCAGTTCCACGCTTTCGGCCTGGGCACGTTTCCGCCGGCGCAGCTTGCGCGCCCAGCCCATTCCTTCGACCAGAGGATGCCAGGGGCGATGGTTGTGCCAGCCGGGGTAGTACCAGCGCGTCAACACGTCGGCGGCGTTGTAGAGCAGTCCCTCGGCGGCACGGCGCCGGAACGAGGACGGGACCTGTGCGTGCGCCGGTACCGGCGGCAGGGCGGCCGCGGTCGCGCGGTACCAGGCGGGATCGCGCGGGAGCGAGGAGTGGCCGTTGACGCCGCCCAGTTCGAGCGTGACCCAGTCGGGCCGGACGTAACCTTCCTCGAAGACATGGACCGGCACGCCCAGTTCGCGGCAGATGCGGATGGCGGGCATGTGGTGGTCGCGGCAGTCGCCGAACAGCACCACGTCGGTCACGCCATGCTCGCTCAGGAGACCGGCGAAGACCTGCGGCCAGTCGCCCAGCGTGCCGCGGTAGTCGATGCCGTTGGGCAGGCGCCAGAACAGCCGGTCGCCGCCGTTGAAGTTGACCTTGTGGACCTTGTGCCCGGCCTGCACCAGTCCCTGGCCGAGACGGCGGAACAACGGGCCCATCAGGCCCTGGAGCAACAGCACCGTGCGCTGGCCCTTATCCTGGCCCCGCGCCTGGCTTTGGCCTTCAGTTAGTTCGGGCGCTTCTGGCATGCGGAAAACACGTGCTCCGTAGTGATATCCGCAGGCCCTGCAGCCCCGGACGTGATTTCAAACGGTTAGTCCGCCCGCTGATGCGCAGCAAGCCCGGCACCCCGCATCCGTCAAGTGACATTCCGGCAATCGGCCGGCTGTATCGCCTTGAAGACGGAGACCGCTGGTGACAGCCTTGACCGCTGCCGCTATGAGCCCTTTCCTTCGCGGGGCAGGCGCTTCGACCCTGGAATTGACGCGACGGGACCATGACATTGGACGGACTGATATCGGGCGCTACCACGTTCGGCGCCCTGCTCGTCGGTGCCGCCGCCATCGACGCGCTGGTCCGCCCCCGGCCCGGCGCAGCGCTGCGCGGAGGCTCCGGCCTCTGGTTGAACGCTTGCATGACGGCGGCGCTGTTCGGTCTGTTCCTGGCGATCTGCGGTAATTTCATGGTGGCGGGCGTGCTTGCGCTGGCAGTGGTGGCACTGCTGGCGCTGGCCTCCAACGCCAAGCATGCGATGCTAGGCGAACCGTTGCTTTTTTCCGATCTGGCGCTGGTGGGGGCGATCTTTCGCCATCCACAGTTTTATCTCTCGGCAGTCCGGCCATGGCAGCGCGCGGCCGTGGCGATGGCGGCCGCCGCCCTGCTCGCTGTGATCGGCTGGTTCTCCGTCTGGACCCTCGCCCCGCACCTCGACGGCCTTCTCCTGCTGGCAGGCGGTCTTGCCGCGTTGGCGCTTTCGCTGCGCGGCGGGCGAGTTCGCCGCCTGGCCCCCACGCCCCGCGCCGCTGCCGACCTGGCGCGCTTCGGCCTGCTGCCCACGCTGCTGCTCTACTGGCTGCGCTGGCGCGAGAGCCGCGATCCGCCCGCCAGCGAGGCGGTCCCGCGACAGGCGCCCCGGGATGCGCCGGAACTCGTCATCGTCATCCAGTGCGAAAGCTTCGCCGATCCGGCGGAACTGTTCGGCGACCCCGATCTAGCCCTGCCGGCCCTGGGCCTGGCGCGCGAAAACGCCCGGCAATGGGGCAACCTCGAAGTGAGCGGCTTCGGCGCCTATACGATGCGTACCGAGTACGGCGTGCTGTTCGGGCGCGAGGAGGAAGCGCTGGGCTTTCGCCGCTACGACCCGTTCCTGACCGCGCTGGGCGAGGCATCGTGGGCGATTCCGGCGCGGCTGACGGCCGAAGGCGGGGCGCGCTGGCGCAGCCTCTTCGCCCACCCCCACGACATGCGGTTCTACGGCCGCGACCGGATCATGCCGGCGGGCGGTTTCGCGCGGCTGGTGGGCGAGGACGAGTTCGCTCCCCCCGCCCCGGGCCAGGGGCGCTACGTCACCGATGCCGCGATGGCGCAGCGGATCGCGGAACTGGCCGCCCAGGCCGACGCACCCACGCTGATCTACGCGGTGACGATCGAGAACCATGGCCCCTGGGCCCCCGACGACGCTGCCGGCGGCGCTTCGGGCGGGCCCAACCTGGTGCGAAGCTACCTTCGCCTGGCACGGCACGGCGACGACATGCTGGCGCATCTGCAGCGTAGTATCGGCGCTCTGGGCCGCCCCGCGCTGCTGGTGTTCTTCGGCGACCATCGCCCCAGCATCCCCGGCGCATCGCTGCCCGGCGGCGCCCGGCATACGCCTTACGTGATGCTTTCTTTCGACGCTGCGGGACGGATCATGGCGGGTGACAACCGCCGGGTGGACCTGACCCCGGCGGCCCTGCACCATGCGGTGCTGGACACGGCGCTGGGCCCTGCGGAGGACAGGCCCCTCTGAGCGCTCAGCCGTCCGGCGGCGCAAGGCCCAGCAGCACCCGGTCCCGCAAGGGAGACGGCAACAGCCGGTCGAACCAGCGCAGCACGACGAAGGGCCAGGGAAGCACCAGATGCGCCTGCCCGCGCGCCGCGGCCGCGGCGATCCGCGCCGCCACCGCCTGCGGGCTCATCAGGAGCGGCCTGGGACCGGGAACCTTGCGCCCTGCCGCCGTGTCGATGAAACCGGGGGAAACCAGCGTCACGGCCACTCCATGCGCGCCCACGCCGAGGCGAAGCGCCTGCGCGAAGCGGGACAGGCCTGCCTTCGTCCCCGAATAGGCGGCCGCGAAAGGCAGCGCGTGAAACGAAGCCGCAGAGCCCACCAGCACGATCCCGCCCCGCCCCCGCACCGCCATGCGCGCCGCCAGCGCCGCCGCCAGCGTGGTCGGGGCGACGAAGTTGATCATGCCGAGCCGGGCGACGAGCGCCGCATCCTCGACGAGGTCTCCCGGCGCACGGATATCCCCGGCACCCGAGGCGAAAATGGCGAGGTCGATGGGCCCCGCGCCGCCCTCGGCCCCATCTTCGGCCCCATCTTCGGCCCCATCTTCGGCCTG
>Ga0308159_1004470_pt1 | contig 12782 bp, 13 predicted proteins | sample PhyCR1_FD_201040 | JGI IMG/M metagenome (GOLD analysis project Ga0308159, IMG submission 201040) | Phyllosphere microbial communities from UC Gill Tract Community Farm, Albany, California, United States - DLSLC.R1 | ecosystem: Host-associated > Plants > Phyllosphere > Unclassified | place: USA...
AGGTGGGCGATCCGTTGCCGCAAGATTGGATGGAACCTAGTGTCGCTTCGGGATTTGCCGAAACGGGAGGGTTTGTCATGCGTCGCGCCACTTTTCTGGGCCTCTGGGCCATCGCTGGGGCGGTGGGACTGGGGGCGCTGGGCGGATGTTCGGCCAAGCCCGAGCTTTATGCCGAGGAAGGCTGGGTCCGCCTGGCCGCCGTGCCGGGGCGCCCCGCAGCGGCCTATTTCATCGTACATGGCGGCCCGAAGCCGCTGAACCTGATCGGGGTCAGCAGCGACGTCGCGATCACCAGCGAGATGCACGAGGGCGGCATGGCGATGAAGAAGGTCGATTCCGTGCCCATCCCGGCCGGGGCCACCGTCGCCTTCGAACCGGGCGGGCGGCATGTGATGCTTTACGACATGAACCAGGGCGTCAAGCCGGGACGCATCCTGTCGCTGCTGCTGACCTTTTCGGACGGCACCCGCCTGCGCCAGGGCGCGCGGGTGATCGCGGCGGGCGATCCTGCCCCGGGGCAATAACGGTTTTCGAACGCCCATCGTCATTCACGGTGCGTCTTTCCAGCCCCCCTCGACGAAAGACGATTGGAGCGAAAGGACATGAGATGAACGCACCCCTCCCCTTCAGGGGAGGGGCTCGTGGTAATTAAACGCAATTGCATTACGGCCTAGCAGGCAGGAATATAGCTGTCGGATAGATGACGGGATATTTCGCGCTTTTTTCCCGTCAGACCAAAATCGGTAATATATTGGTCCCTCATGTGTCAAAGTCGCGCCATACAGCGCCTCCCGCTTGCTCGATGGAGCGAAAAGTGGGGGAATTTTGACCATGTCCGAGACGACCGAAACCCAGTTCACTTTGCGGCGGATCGCCGACCGGCGGCAGTTGCTGCGCGGGGCGGCGGGCCTGTCGATGCTGCCGCTGACGGGGGCGCTGGCGGCGTGCGACGACGATGCGATGTTGAACGCCAAGCCGACGACCGCCACGGGAACGGCCGCCGCCACGCCGGTCGGCACCACCAGCTTCTCGATCGCGGTGCTGCCCGACACGCAATTCTATTCGCGCTACGCGACCGTCGACGAGAACCGCCAGTTCCAGCGCAAATATGGCTCGGAGCCGTTCGCGGCACAGACCCAATGGATCGTCGACAACGCCCAGGCCTATGCGATCCCCTTCGTGATCCATCTGGGCGACGTGGTGGATCAGGTGCGCAAGCCCGCGCAATGGGCGGTGGCCGATGCCGCGATGAAGCGGCTGGAGACGGCGCGCATCCCCTATTCGATCTTGGCGGGCAATCACGACGTCCTGTACGATGTCGATTACCACGTCCCCGCCGACCAGCAGGCAGGCACCGACAGCCAGCGCACCTTGTCGTCCGAGCCCTATCTGACCTGGTTCCCGACCTCGCGTGCGCAGAACCAGTCGACCTTCCGCGAGCGCGACCGCACCGGCTTCCACGAATATCACATCTTCGAGATGTACGGCGTCAAGTTCATGGTGCTGTCGCTGTCCTGGCGCATCTCGGACGCAGGGATTTTGTGGGCGCGGGACGCGATCCGTCGCAACCCGACGCTGCCGGTGATCCTGGCCAACCACCAGTTGCTCAACATCGACAAGGACGGCAAGAGCCCGCTGGAGACCGATTACGGCCTGATGTTGTGGAACAGTCTGATCCGCGACAACGACCAGATCTTCATGACGCTGAACGGCCATCACCATGGTGCCGCGCTGCTGACCAAGACCAACGACTTCGGCAATCCGGTCCATGAGATGGTCGTCGATTACCAGATGGCCTATCAGGGCGGCAACGCGCTGATGCGGCTCTACGAAATCGACTTCTCGGCCAACAAGATCGACGTGATGAGCTTCTCGCCCTGGGTGGTCCAGAAGCCGAAGGCGACGCTCAACCAGTTCGACCGCGCGGTGCTGGAGGATGCGAACAACCGCTTCACCATCAGCATGGACTTCAAGAAGCGCTTCTCCCGTTTCCTGCCGGGCTTTGCCTATACCGAGATGACGGCGGGCGTGCCGATCCTGCCGCGCGTTCGTACCGCGCTGCTGTCGGGCTATACCGAACCCGCCGCCCCGGCCGAGGTGCTGCCGCGCGACGCCGACGACTATCCCAAGATCGCCGAGACCGCCGCGCACTGGCGCGTGGCCAGCGGCATCGTCGACGGCAGGACCGTCCAGCTCGGCGAGACGCTGCCCGATGCGACCGGCCGCAACCCGATGACGCGCGTGCCGCTGTCGGGCCCGGCGATGGTCGAGGACGTGGTCTGGTCGACCGACCGCCACCGCCTGTCCTCCGCGCCGGGCAGCGTGCGCTTCCGCAACACCGACAAGGTGACCGCGCGCAGCAGCGCCTTCGCCACCGCCACCAACGCGCCGATCAACGCGGCGACCTTCGGCGCAGGCTATACGGTCGAGGCGTTCATCAAGATCGACGCGAACTGGACGGTGACCAACCACCGCTGGGGCAATATCCTGACCCGCAACGGCAATCGCGGCAAGCTGCCGGGCTTTGCGGGCGGCGACAGGGAAGCGCCGCCGATCCTGTTCGCGATCTCGTCGCTGCGCGAAGTCCAGTGGGAGGTCGTGCCCGCCTCCAACACGGCCTATCCGCAGGCCAACTGGTCGGGCGAGGTGATGGTCGACACCTGGTATCACATCGCGATCGTCAACGATCCGGTGGCGAACGAAACCATCCTCTATGTCGATGGCGCGCCCGTACTGCGCAACAGTGCGGGTCAGGTCGGCATCGCGACGCTGGCCGCCGACATGCCTTGGGTGCTGGGCGCCGCCTGGTGGGACGGCGCGCGCAAGGACGGCTATTTCGGCCATATCGGCGAGGTCCGTATCGTCGCCAAGCCGCTGGCCAACACCCAGTGGCTGACCGCCCGGCGGAGCTGATGAACGGGGGCGGGCCGTGAGACTGGCCCGCCCCTTTCCTACCCACGCCATGCGCCCCATCTGGGCGCCATGACCAAGCGCCCCCTCACCCCGGCGGAAGAAACGCTGGCCCGGTCCGTCTTCGGCGATGCGATCGACTATACGCAGGTTCGCCTGTCGCCGACCAAATGGGCGTTTTTCCAGCCGCGTGACACGGTGATGGCACCGACGGGCTGCATCCATTTCCACCCCAAGGGCGATCTGTGGCGCGAGGATTTCGGCGCCTGTCCGCTGCATGAGCAGGGACTGTTCATCCATGAGATGGTGCATATCTGGCAGCACCAACGCGGCATATTCCTGCCGCTGAAACGCCATCCCTTTTGCCGCTATAGCTATTGCCTGAAGCCGGGGCAGCGCTTCGATCGCTATGGACTCGAGCAGCAGGCGGAGATCGTCCGCCATGCCTTTCTGCTGAAGCGCGGGGCGGTGGTCGCGGGGGCACCGCCGCTGGCGCAGTATCGGACCTTGGTGCCGTTTCGGGGCACCGACTGAGGGGGTTTCGTTCGGGGCAAGTGCCCTCCCCCATCCCCTCCCGCCTGCGGGAGGGGTGCGATACTGGGTGAGCTTCGGGACCAACGTCGCGGGCGCGCGTGCTATCGCCTCAGGCACGCCCCTCCCGCAGGCGGGAGGGGATGGGGGAGGGAAAGTCCCGAACCCCAAAAATCTCACGGCCACCCGCTAATATCCGGGAAAAGCCCGGATTGTTCGATCATGGTTAATTTCGTCAACCATCTTTCTCGCGCGCGGGGCCTCCCGCGCTCGTCAGGGGATGGGAGTTACCATGACGGTCATCAACACCAACGGCGCCGCGCTTCGAGCGATGGCGGCCACGCAGCGCGCCAATACCGATCTGGCCCAGTCCATGGCGCGGCTATCCTCGGGCCAGCGGATCAATTCGGCCAAGGACGATGCGGCCGGGCTGGCGATCAGCAGTTCCATGACGGCGCAGATCCGCGGCATGACGCAGGGCATCCGCAACGCCATGGACGGCGTCTCGCTGGTCCAGACCGCCGACGGTGCGCTGACCGAAGTGTCCAACATGCTGCAACGCGTGCGCGAACTGGCGGTGCAGGCGGGATCCGGCACCTACAGCATGGGCGACCGTGCCGCGCTCCAGCTGGAAGTGACCGCCGTGTCGACGCAGATCGACCAGACGCTTCGTAATGCCTCGTTCAACGGGGTGGCGTTGTTCAACGCAAACGCGCCGATTTACGACAGCAATAACCAGCTGGTCGATGCCAGTGTAAAGCTGAACGTGCAGGCAGGGCCAAATACCACCGACACGATCCCGGTCCAAATACCGTCAATTCCAATTATGTATTTTCGAGACGAGATCGAAACCTATTGGTACAATGGATACAAGGCACCGCTTACTCAGCCACAACAATTCAACAGCCCAGACACGACGAAGTCTCATTTAGTAACTTTCGAGGATTATCTGGCAGGGAGAAAAATTGCAGGGGATGAGGTAAAGCGGGACGATATCGGCCGCATCGTCTATCAACGCATCGGCGACCAATGGTATGATAAGAATGGCGCCGTCTATGGCGCAAGTCACAGCTACGATGAACACCTGCAGCGTCGCCAATTTTCGCTGACTGACGAACTGAACGTTACCAACCGCTATCGCACCGATAATACGCTGAAGCGCGTAGATGAACTGCTCGGCACGGTGGCGAGCGTCCAGGGACAATTGGGCGCGACGGCTAATCGACTGCAATCGGCGGTCAGCACGCTGACCAGTGGCACGACCAACCTGTCGGAAGCCCGCTCGCGGATCGCCGATACCGATTATTCCGAAGAGTCGGTGAAGCTCGCCCGCGCGCAGATCCTCGCCCAGGCTTCGACCGCGATGCTCGCCCAGGCCAATCAGAGCCAGAAGGATGTGCTGAAGCTGCTCGGCCAATAACGAAAAAGGGCGGCCCCGAAGGACCGCCCTTTCCCTATCCATTCGGAAAGCCCGATCAGTCGGGCTTCTTGGCCACCGCGACCAGCGCGGGGCGCAGCAGGCGGTCCTTGATCATATAGCCCGACTGCATCTCCTGCACGATCGTGCCCGGCTCCTGGTCGGAGGGCATTTCGATCATCGCCTGATGCTTGTTGGGGTCGAGCGGCTGGCCCATCGCTTCGATCTTGGTGATGCCGTGACGGCCGAGCACGCTGTCCAGTTCGCGGCCGGTGGCGTCGAGACCGGTCACCAGCCCCTTCCACTTGTCGTCGGTGCGCAGGTCGGCCGGAATCGCCTGAAGCGCGCGCTGGAGATTGTCGGCGACCGACAGCACGTCGCGCGCGAACGCGGTCGCGGCATAGTTGCGCGCGTCGACCGCTTCCTTCTCGGCGCGGCGGCGGACATTCTGATTCTCGGCCTGGGCATAGAGATATTGCTGCTTGGCCTCGGCCAGCTGGTTCTCCAGCTCGGCGACGCGGTCCTGCACGGCCACTTCGGGCGCGGCCTCGGCCGTCTCTTCGCGCAGGTCGTTCTGGGTCTCGTTGGTCGTGTTATCGCTCATCATAATCCCTGTTCAGCCCATCATCCGGGCGAGCGTTGCCGCCGTGAAATCCACCATGGGCACGACGCGGGCATAGTTCAACCGCGTGGGCCCGATTACGCCGACCACACCGACCACTTGGCCGTCCAGTCCACGAAAAGGCCGGGCGATCACCGAAGACCCCGACAGCGCGAACAACTTGTTCTCCGCGCCGATGAAGATACGCGTCGAATCCCCGGCGCGCGCCGAATCGAGCAGGCTGGCGATTTCCTGCTTGCCCTCCAGATCGTCGAGCAGGTCGCGGACCCGCTCCAGATCGGCGGCGGCGGCGGCGTCGATCAACCGCCCCTGCCCGCGCACGATCAGGATCGGGCGCCGCGCGCCATCCTCGCTCCAGACGATCAGCCCTTGTTCGACCAGCGCCCGCGCCGCCCCGTCCAGCGCCGCGCGCCCCGCCGCCAGTTCGCGCTCCAGCCGGTCGCGCGCCTGGCCCAGCGTGAGGCCCGCCAGCGTGGCGGACAGGTAATTGCCCGCCTCGACCAGCGCCGAGGGCGTCATGCCCGGCGGCAGTTCGAGCACCCGGTTCTCGACCGCGCCGTCCTCCGCGACCAGCACGGCCAGCGCCTGGGTCGGCGACAGCGGCACGAAGCCGATCGAGCGCAGCTTCATCTCGCGCTTGGGCACCATGACCAGGCCCGCACAGGCCGACAGACCCGACAGCACCGCCGTCGTCGCCGCCAGCGCCTCCTCGACCGGGCCGGAGCGGGCGGCGCGCGCCTCGATCGCGGCGCGTTCCTCGATGCTGGGCTCCATGGCATGCATCATGCCGTCGACGAACAGCCGCAAACCGATATCGGTCGGCATCCGCCCCGCGCTGGTATGCGGTGCCGCCAGCAATCCGCGTTCCTCCAGTTCCTGAAGGACGTTGCGGATAGAGGCGGGCGACAGGTTGATCCCCGACAGCGCGATCGTCTTCGACCCCACGGGCTGGCCGCTCGTCAGATAGCTGTCGACCACCACACGAAAAATATCGCGCGCGCGGTCGGTCAACTCTGTGATCGGTGGGGTGACCATGACGGAAATGTAGGCATTGGCACTGCGCCACTCAACCGCGATCGGGAGACCTCTCTTCTTCTCCGCGCCCTCTGCGCCTCTGCGCGCAAAAAAGAGATTGATCACGCGAAGCCGCGAAGGCGCGAAGATTTCCAGTCCTCTCTTCGCGGCGTCGCGGCTTCGCGTGAACCATTTTGGCGCGCAGAGGCGCAGAGGACGCAGAGAAGAAGAGTGTCTTCCGATCGCCACCGTCCTCTCTGGCGCTAGGCGCGGGGGCCGGTTAGGGCTGTCGCCAAGGAACAAGGAGAAGACTATGCGCCCGTCCGGCCGGATGCCCGACCAGATGCGTCCCATCACGATCGAGCCGAACTTCACCCGCCACGCCGAAGGTTCGGTGCTGATCGGGTTCGGCGATACCAAGGTGCTCGTCACCGCCAGCGTCGAGGAGCGCGTGCCCCCCTTCCTGCGCGGCAAGGGCGAAGGCTGGGTGACGGCCGAGTACGGCATGCTCCCCCGCGCCACCCATACGCGCGGCAGCCGAGAGGCGGCCAAGGGCAAGCAGTCGGGTCGTACCCAGGAAATCCAGCGGCTGATCGGCCGTTCCCTGCGCGCCGTCTGTGACCTGAAGGCACTGGGCGAGCGGCAGATCACCATCGACTGCGACGTGATCCAGGCCGATGGCGGCACCCGCACCGCCGCCATTTCGGGCGCCTGGGTCGCGCTACGCATGGCGGTCGACAAGCTGATGGCCGAGGGCAAGCTGGCCAGCGATCCGATCCGCAACAAGGTCGCCGCCGTCTCCTGCGGCATCCATCAGGGCACGCCGGTCCTCGACCTCGACTATATCGAGGACTCGAACGCCGATGCCGACGCCAATTTCGTGCTGATCGAAAACGGCCACATCGCCGAGGTTCAGGCGACCGCCGAGCACGCCACCTATGACGAAGAGGCGCTGCTCCGTCTGCTCCGTCTCGCACGCATGGGCTGCACCGAGATTTTCGCGGCGCAGGACCGGGCGATCCGCGCATGAGCGGCGAAGGAAACGGCCGTCAGGCGATCCGCAAGCTGACGCCGGGCAAGCTGGTCCTGGCCAGCCACAACAAGGGCAAGATCGTGGAATTCCGCGAACTCCTCGCGCCCTATGGCATGGAGGTCATCGCGGCCGGTGACCTGGACCTGCCCGAGCCCGAGGAAACCGGCACGACCTTCGTCGCCAATGCCGAACTGAAGGCGCTCGCCGCCGCCGACCTGTCGGGCCTGCCCGCGCTGTCGGACGATAGCGGCCTGTGCGTCGAGGCGCTGGGCGGCGATCCGGGGCTGTTCTCGGCGCGCTGGGCGGGGCCGGAAAAGGACTTCGGCATGGCGATGCGTGCGGTCGAGGATCGGCTGAACGAGGAACCGGACATGAGCCGCGCCGCGCATTTCATCTGCGCGCTGGCGGTCGGCTGGCCCGACGGCCATGTCGAATGGTTCGAGGGCCGTGTCGACGGCACGATCGTCTGGCCGCCGCGCGGGGACAAAGGCCATGGCTATGACCCGATCTTCCAGCCGATCGGCGGCACCGAAACCTTCGCCGAGATGGACCAGGACGAAAAGAACCGCATCAGCCACCGCGCCGACGCGTTCGGCCAGCTGGTGAAGGCGGTGTTCTGACCGTTTATTCCTCCCCAAGCACAGCTTGGGGAGGAATGCGCTTACCCTTTCGCCAGCCGCTTCTGGTTGGCGGTCACCGTCCGGTGCACGGGTGCCATCGCCTGGACCGGCATCGACGCGCCGATCAGCATCGCGCGCGCCATCGACTCCCAGGCATGCAGCATCCCGCCCTGCGGATTGTGCCGCGACAGTTTCGACAGGGCCGCCTGATCGCGGTTCCAGACCTTCGCCGACTGGTCGAAGGCCTTGACCTTCTCGCTGACCATCAGCGTCATTTCCGCTGCCGAGGACGTACCCGTCGCCATCGCCCCCATGCGCGAGGCCATGACGCTCTGCGCGCTCAACATCGCCTCGCCCGCCATCACCGCGAATCGGGCGGGTGCGGTCCAGAAGGTGATCCACGCCATCGGATCATAAGGGTTCGCCATCGCGTCAGTACCTTCCCGTCATGCCCGGCCGAGTCAGAAGGCCCGCTCGCCAAAGACGTTGCCGGTCGGGCTATAGCGGCAAACGAGGAAATCGTCGCGCGCATTGCTCGCCATCGCACAACCGACCGCCGTGGAACGGGCCCAGACGATCTGGGTATAGTGACCGACATCGCCGAACTCGCCCGTGCGGCTGGACTGGGGCACGGGCAAGTTCACGAAATTGCGCCGCTCGGCCAGCCAATGGCCCATCATCTCGTCATAGCGATAGGCGCCACGCGTGCCGGTCCACAGATTTTCACCCTGCCGCGTCGGTCCCTGCGGCTGTTCGGCATGCTGGAAACGACCGGTCCGCGCCAGTTCCTGCGCATAGGCCAGCGCGCTCGCCGCCAGCCCTTCGTCCCACGCCAGCGGCGGCAGGCCCATATCCGCCCGCGCGGTCCGGTGGCCGTCGAGCATCGCCTGACGCAGCAATCCTGTCCCACGCGACGCGGGCGCGTCCGAAGTCCGCTGCTCGACGATTCGGGGCGGCGGCCGTTCCATCCCGCCGGTCTGCGAAGGGATCATCGGTCCACAAGCCGCCAGCAGCAGCACGGCGGGCACGGAAGATAAGAGATAGCGAAGCGTGCGCATCGCCGCCATATCGTCGCACATCATGTCCTCCGCAATATCGCCCGCACCCAGCCCGCTCGCGCTCTACGTCCATTGGCCCTTCTGCGTCTCCAAATGCCCCTATTGCGATTTCAACAGCCATGTCCGCGAGTCGGTGGACCAGGCGGCTTGGGCCGAGGCGCTGCTCGCGGACCTGGCGCATGAGGCGGCGATGCTGCCGGGGCGGCGGCTGACCTCGATCTTCTTCGGTGGCGGTACGCCCTCGCTGATGCCGCCCGCCACGGTTGCTGCAATCCTGAACGCGGCCGAGCGCCATTGGGGCTTTGCCGAGGGGATCGAGATCACGCTGGAGGCCAATCCCTCTTCGGTCGAGGCGGCGCGCTTCGCCGACCTCGCCGCCGCCGGGGTCAATCGCGCCTCGCTGGGCGTGCAGGCGCTGGATGACGAGGCACTCCACTTCCTGGGCCGCGCGCATGGCGTGGACGAGGCGCTGCGCGCGCTCCAGACCGCGCAGGAGCAGTTCGGCCGGGTCAGCTTCGACCTGATCTACGCCCGCCCCGGCCAGCCGCTGGAGAATTGGGAAGCCGAGCTGACCCGCGCCATCGGCTTTGGCACCGAGCATCTTTCGCTCTATCAGCTGACCATCGAGCCGGGCACGCGCTTCCATACCGACGCGGCGGCCGGGCGGCTGGTCATTCCGGACGGCGATGCCGCCGCCGACCTGTTCGAGACGACACGCGGGATCACCGCCGCCGCAGGCCTGCCCGCCTATGAGACCTCCAATCACGCCCGGATCGGCGCGGAGAGCCGCCATAACCTGACCTATTGGCGATACGGCGATTATGCCGGGATCGGCCCCGGCGCGCATGGCCGCCGCGAAGGCGTCGCCACCGCCCGTCGCAAGAAGCCGGAAAACTGGATGAGCGCCGTCGACCGCAACGGCCACGGCATCGAGCTGGAGGAAACCCTCCCCCCGATCACCCGCGCGACCGAGGCACTGGTCATGGGCCTGCGCCTGGCGGAGGGCGTCGACCTGTCCCGCGTCACCGCGCTGGCCGAGGGGCGCGAGATGGTGAACCGCGCCGCCGTTACCACGCTGACCCAACAGGGTCTGGTCCGGCTGGACGGCGAGCGGTTGATCGTCACCGAAGCGGGGGCGCTCCTGCTCGACGCGATCCTGCGGGAAGTCGTGCTGACAGACGACTGATTCGCCTCAGCCAACCGACTGGCGCACCCAATCCAGATAGCGCGGCGACGCGTCGGTGATCGGCAGCGCCACGATCTCCGGCACGTCATAGCTGTGCAGCGCCTCGATCGTTTCGCACAGTTGGGCGAAGCGGCTGCGCATCGTCTTGATGTGCAGCACCGCCTCCGGTTCATGCTGGAGCGCGCCGTCCCAGCGATACCAGCTTTCGACCGGCGTCATTTGGACGCACGCGGCCAGCCTTTGTTCGATCAGCGCGTGCGCGATCCCCGCCGCTTCGTCGCGGCTGCCCACCGCGCACATGATGACGATGGCCTGGTCGCTCACCCCCCGAACCCGGTCGGCGCGGGGCTGACGGTCACGGCGGTGCCGTCGCGCAGTTCCTGTACCTCCAGCGCGCGTTCGGCCACGCCGTCGCGGCCGAAGCGGAAGGCGCCGTCGATCCCGGCAAAGCCGTCCGACGCACGCAGTCGCGTCTCGGGGAAGGGCGCGTTCATTTTCCAGTCGCGCGCGATCCGCACGGTCAGCAGGACCGCGTCATACCCCAGGCTCGACAGGCGATAGGGCGCGGCGCGGAAGCGGGCGCGGTACTTGGTCGCATATTGGCGGTAGAGCGTGTTGGAAACGCTGGCGAACCACGCGCCGTTCAACGCTGCCCGCGACGCGATGCCCGATTCGGAATTCCACAACTCGGTGCCCAGCAACCGCGTATTCGCGCCCGATCCGCGCTTCAGGATCGGCGCCGCCGCCGCCGCCGTCGCGCCGCCATCGGCGATCAGCACGGCGTCATACGGGGCCTTGGCGTTCAGCCGCTGCGCCGCCGCGCCGATACCGCCCGCGACCCGGCCATAGGGCTGGAACGAGACGACCTGCCCCCCTGCCCCTTCGACCGCGCGCAGAAAGGCGGTGGAGGCCCGTTCGCCATAGAGTCCGTTGGGCACCAGCCCCGCAAAGGTCGTGACGCCGCGCCCGCGCGCATAGTTGACGACCCGGTCGATCGACTGGGCGGGCGTATAGCCCATCAGATATGTACCGTTCCCGGCCACGCCCACGTCGTTGGAAAAGCTGATGACCGGCACCCGCGCGGCGCGTGCCACCGGGCCGACGGCGCGGACATCCTCGGACAAAAGCGGCCCCAGGATCAGTTGCGCGCCCTCGGAGATCGCCTTCTGCGCCGCCGCCGCTGCGCCGTTCGTGGTGTCGTAATTGGTGATGCGGATCGTGTCGGCCTGCGCGTCGAGCAGCGCCATCATCGTCGCATTGGCGATCGACTGGCCGACCCCGGCATTGCTGCCCGACAAGGGCACCAGCAGTGCGATGCGATGGCGCGCGGTGTCGCGCGGCAGCCCCGCCTCCGGCTCGGTCGAGGGGCGCGGGGTGGTCGGCACCGGCCGCGTCTCGGGCTGGTCGACGGGGCCGCGCGGCACGATCGTCTGACAGGCGGCCAGCGCCAGCGTCGTCGCCAGCGCGACCGCGCGGCCGATCCGCCCGGCGCCATAGGAACGGAAGCGGCCCCGAATGACGGCCCCCGGTTGTACGAACAGCCCTGCCTCTGTCATGACGATCCCCGTGACCCAAACCGAAAACACTCTCGAACCCGGCCTGTACATCGTCGCGACCCCCATCGGCAATCTCGGCGATCTGTCTCCGCGCGCGGCCAACATTCTGACAAACGCCGATATCATCGCGGTCGAGGACAGTCGCGTGACGGCCGGGCTGCTCCGCCATATCGGGGTGAAGCGGCCCATGCAGCCCTATCACGATCACAATGCCGAGCATGTCCGCCCCGGCCTGATCGCGCGCATGGCGACCCAGGCGGTGGCGCTGGTGTCCGATGCCGGGACACCCTTGATCTCGGACCCCGGCTACAAGCTGGTGCGTGACGCACGCGCGGCGGGCCATGCGGTGGTGACGATCCCCGGCCCCTGCGCCGCGATCGCCGCGCTGACGCTGGCCGGGCTGCCGACCGATCGCTTCCTGTTCGCAGGCTTCCTGCCGCCCAAGGAAAAGGCGCGCGCCGACGCCATTGCCGAGATCGCCGGCATTCGCGCGACGTTGGTCCTCTACGAATCGGGGCCACGCCTGGCGGCGACGCTGACTGCGCTGGCCCAGGGACTGGGCGACCGCGAGGCGGCGGTGACGCGCGAGATCACTAAGAAGTTCGAGGAGGCCGTGACCGGCACCCTCTCCACCCTCGCCGCGCGCTATGCCGAGGGTGGGCCGAAGGGCGAGATCGCGATCGTCGTCGCGCCGCCCGGCGAAGCCCCGCCCGCCACCGAACAGGATGCCGACGCCGCGCTGGCCGAAGCGCTCACCCGCCTGCCCGTCGGCCGTGCGGCGAGCGAGGTCGCCAAGGCGCTCGGGCTCGACCGCAAGACACTCTATGCCCGCGCA